>Ga0272446_1000033_pt1 | contig 163567 bp, 125 predicted proteins | sample YNPCB0061_FD_194587 | JGI IMG/M metagenome (GOLD analysis project Ga0272446, IMG submission 194587) | Hot spring microbial mat communities from Yellowstone National Park, WY, United States - YNP-CB-006-1 | ecosystem: Environmental > Aquatic > Thermal springs > Hot (42-90C) > Sediment | place... | reverse complement strand
AGTTCATTAAATACTATTGGTTACCGTTGGAAGCGTTTTACAGCTTCCGCAATTTGAGGACGCATTTGTATGCCATACTCAATGGTATTGGTAAAGAATACCGAATTACTTTTGTCAATTAGCTTAGTAAAGTTGTTCCATCATACCTCAAAAAGCCTGCTCAAAGGCGCAATACCAACTCTTGTTATCAAATTTTAATACGCATACGTATCGGGAAAACGATAATTTGCGTTGCCTTTTCCTATAAATCCAAACAGTTTTTTTGTAAGACGTTGAATGTATGAACCTTTTGTGCCGAAATAGTCATAGTCAACATACCGCACCTGCGCAGGCTCACCTTCTTCAATGGTGCCAACGCCGTACAAGGAACGCTCATACTGAGAAATCCATAAGCACAACACTCCAACGAATAGTGATTGTGGTGATTGTGCTTTCGCTACTGCGTAGCGATTACGCAGTCGCCCAGCAAACGCTGACCATTAAAGGCTCTGACACAATGGTCATTTTAGTACAGCGTTGGACAGAAATGTACCCTGACCGCACAAAGGTTCGATTTCAAGTCACTGGAGGTGGTTCGGGAACTGGCATTTCCGCACTTATCAACGGAACGACTGACATTTGCTCTTCATCACGCCCTATCAAGCACAGCGAAGTTAAGCAACTCCAAGAAAAATACAAGTACAACGGCATGGAAGTCCGTGTGGCGCGGGACGGTATTGCTGTGTATATTAACGAACAAAATCCTGTTGGTCAGCTCACTGTTGGACAAGTGCGCCGCATTTTTACAGGGGAAGTTACTAATTGGAAAGATTTTGGCGGCAAAGACGCAAAAATCGTGTTGTACAGTCGTGAAAACAACTCTGGAACCTACGAGTTTTTCAAAGAACACGTGCTTAACAAACAGGATTTCGCGCCTCAAACCCAACATATGGTCGGCACCGGTGCCCTCGTCAATGCTATTGCCAAAGACCCAAACGCTATTGGGTTCGGCGGCATTGCCTACGCAAGTGGCGTGAAAGCCGTTGCTCTGGCATTTGATGAAAAAAGCCAATACGTGCTACCCAACGAGACAACCATTTTGCAAGGCACTTATCCGGGGTCACGGCTGCTGTACTTTTACCTGAAAGAGCGTCCGCAAGGGGTACTGAAAAATTTTATTGATTGGGTCATCAGCAAAGATGGTCAAAAAGTGGTCAGTGAAGTGGGCTATTTGCCGACCAAAAAATTTTAAGAACAGTTTGAAGACGCATCCTACCTACGATAGCACTTGTAATCACTCTTTGCTCTGCACAAATGGCTCAATCTGCACACCACATCGCTCAATCAAGTTCACAAGAACAGGAACACCAGTTTCGCAGCCGAAAGAAGCATTTGGCAGAACGGATTATTGAGCGCAGCATCGCTGTGATAGCGGGTGTGGCTATTGTCCTGATTTTTTTGATTTTGTCGTTTGTGCTGCGCGAAGCCTTGCCATTGTTTGTTCACAGCAGCCCAGACACAGCCCAAACACCTGCAAGCAGTTCAGCATCTTCATCTGACTTATCTGCTCTCAAACCTGAAGTCTATAACCCCGACGTAACCTTGCGTTCGCCCGATGAGGAAGAATTCAAGCCTGAAGTCTATAATCCTGACGTGAGTCTTCCGCAACCCCGTTCTGCGGGAACAGCAGCAAATGGCACCACAGAAGACGAGTCGGGGGAAATAACACTGGAGAACGTTTTGGGAACAGTGTGGCAGCCCGTTTCTACCATTCCCAAATTCGGCATTATGCCTCTGATAATTGGCACAGCAAAAACAACGCTGGTGGCTATTGCGCTCGGCGCACCGCTTGGTATCTTGGCTGCTCTGTATGCAGCGTTTCTTGCCCCGCGCTGGATGCGTGAGTACATCAGGCCTGTGATTGAACTGTTGGCGGGGTTTCCTTCGGTAGTGATTGGTTTTTTTTGTTTGTTGGCTGTTGGTTCGGTGGTGCAAACGCTCTTTGGTCTGCAGTATCGCTTAAATGCTATTGTGGGCGGTATTGGGCTTGCTATTGCCGTCATTCCCATCGTGTTTACCATCACTGAAGACGCGCTCTCGGCAGTGCCAAAGTCGCTCTTGGAAGCCTCGCTGGCTATTGGTGCAACGCCATGGGAAGCAGCCTACAGGGTGATGCTGCCCGCAGCCTTTCCGGGCGTGTTTGCTGCGGTACTGCTTGGCATAGGGCGGGCGTTTGGCGAAACCATGATTGCACTTATGGCAACAGGCAATGCTGCCTTGCTCTCGGCATCATTTAGCGACCCTGCCAGAACACTTTCGGCAACGATTGGTGCTGAGATGGGCGAGGTTATTTGGGGTTCGCCACATTACAGTATGCTGTTTTTTCTGGGCATTTTGCTGTTTGCAGTGTCGTTCACGCTCAATGCTATCACCGAATTTTTCGTCAAAGAACGCTTGGCAAAACGTTTGCAAGGGCAATAACAATAGATAATGAGATAACGAACAATGGGCAATAAACGACTTGTAGGATTTTTTGCTGTGGGTGTAGCTCTTGTGGCAGTGCTTGCCATCGGAGGCATTGTGGTGAGTACTATGGGGACGTTTTTGGTTAAAGGATTACCCAACATCACGTGGCAACTGCTCACCGAAGCCCCGCGCAACAACAATACCGAAGGCGGTATTTTTCCTGCTATTTACGGCACAACGCTATTAGTGCTTATCATGTCTGCCTTAGGCGTGCCGATTGGCACTATTACGGCAATTTATCTGGCCGAATATACACGCCAGAGGTCTATATTTGCTCGTGTTACGCGCTTCGCCGTCAACACGCTTGCCGGCGTGCCGTCTATCGTGTTTGGGTTATTTGGCTTGGGTTTTTTTGTGCAATCGGTGGGTGCGGGCTTGGATACGGTATCGGGCAATACGACGATTGCTGTGTGGGGCAAACCTTCGATTATTTGGGCAGCTGCCACGCTTGCTGCACTGACGCTGCCTGTGGTCATTGTGTCGGTGGAAGAGGCTCTCAAAACCGTTCCGCGCGAGGTACGCGAAGGCAGCCTTGCTCTCGGCGCAACAAAATGGCAAACGATTTGGAAGGTCGTGCTGCCAAATTCCACAACGGGTATTTTAACAGGTTCTATTTTAGCGATTGGTCGCGGTGCGGGCGAAGTTGCGCCGATTCTCTTTACTGGCGCGGTGTATTCACTGCCAGAGTTGCCAAGCGGGCTTTCCGAGCAGTTTATGCACTTAGGGTATCATTTGTTCGTGCTTTCTACGCAATCGCCCGATGTGGACAAAACCTTGCCGTTGCAATATGCAACAACACTCGTGTTGCTCATGCTCACCTTTACCTTGAATTTTGCAGCCACGGTTATTCGTTCGCGGCTTCGCAAAGGCAAATAAACCACGTACGCTTGTTTCTGTGCATCATCAGCGATTCTTTGCAACGATTCCAGTACTCAGCTTCAATCCACAATGGGAAAAAAACAGCTTATACCAAAAATTCGCGCTAAGGATTTGTCCGTCTATTATGGCGAGAAAAAAGCCTTGCACAACATCGTTATTGACCTCTACGAGCGCGAGGTAACAGCGTTTATCGGTCCTTCAGGATGTGGAAAATCCACATTTCTTCGCACCATTAACCGCATGAATGACCTTGTCGAAGGCGCACGAGTGACGGGAGAGTTAGAAATTGACACCATCAATATTTATCAGCCCAGTGTGGACACCGTAGAACTTCGCAAGCGTGTTGGGATGGTTTTTCAAAAATCCACGCCCTTTCCTAAATCCATTTTCGACAACATTGCCTTTGGTCCGCGCTTGAACGGTGTTACCGATAAACACGTGCTGGAAAAAATCGTGGAGGAAAGTTTGCAAAAAGCGGCTTTGTGGGACGAAGTCAAAGACCGACTACACAGTTCTGCTATGGGACTGTCGGGCGGTCAGCAACAGCGTTTGTGTATTGCACGCGCTATTGCCGTTGACCCCGATATTTTGCTTATGGATGAGCCATGTTCGGCACTCGACCCTATTTCCACAGCAAAAATCGAAGAGTTGATTTTGCAACTCAAGGAAAATTTTACTATTGTCATCGTCACACACAATATGCAGCAGGCTTCGCGGGTAAGTGAATTTACTGCATTTTTTTACATGGGGCATTTGGTGGAATACGATCAAACTCGTAAGATATTTACCAACCCAAGCAAAAAAGAAACGGAAGATTATGTGACCGGAAGGTTTGGCTAACGAACTCAGCATTCACCATTAACGCAATAACGCCCATGCACCGCTCATTTGAAGACGATTTAGATAAACTCCGCACCCGTCTTATTCGGATGGGTAGCTTGGTGGAGGAGCAAGTTGAATTTGCCATTCGCGCTTTGTTAGAAGGCAAAAAAGAATTGGCGCAACTTGTCATGGAACGTGATGATAAAGTAGATAAGCTCGACATGAAAATTGACAAGCAGTGCCAACGCATTTTTGCACTGCACCAGCCTGTGGCAAGCGATTTACGTTCGCTCTTGGTAGCACTCAAACTGAATAACGAACTTGAGCGCATCGGCGACCTTGCCTTTAACATTTGCAAGCAGATGCTTACTATGAACGATTGCGCGGCATTTTGTGAGCGGCTGGGTCTTCAAAAAGCCACACAGGCTACCTTTACTATGGTCAAAAGTGCTTTGGATGCGTTCGTGAACAATGACCCGAACCTTGCCTACCAAGTAATGCGAACAGACCACCAGGTGGATGCTGCCACGAAGGATATTTCCGCGAACGTGGTGCGCCTGATGCAAGAAAACAGTGCGTTGGTAGAAAATGGCGTGGCAATGGTGGTGGTTTTGCGGAATTTAGAGCGCATGGCAGACCAAGCGGCAAACATTGCCGAAAATGTGATTTTTTTGGTGGAAGCAAAACTCGTCAGAATGTCTCCGAGCGGACGACTTGAAGAAGGCAGTGCCGATACAGAACCTTTAGTGCTTTGATTCTGTTAAGCACTTGCTTTACAAGACGTTGCAAAAGAGCATTGCTGCTCTACCAAAAAATCGACAAAGCAGTACACAGGAAAAAAGTAGGGCTGCCATAAATTCTTGAGGATTTTGTTGCGAATAATCCCAGAAGATTGTTATTTTGTGCGCTGATTCTCGACCAAGTTTTGAGCATAGTGCCTTCTGTTCCTTCTTTGCATACGCACCCATGCTTGCGTAGAAGTAAGGGTTACCACTATTTCCAATGGTATGGGACGAATAAAAGCTCAGTGGTTGGGAAAACAATTACGCATAACGATCTCAATCATAGCTCAAAAGAGCTATACCTTAAGAGAAGTACAAAAAGAGTACGTCTGTCAAACTTTTAACTTTCGGACACAGTATGAAGCCATTAGCACTCGTTGTAGATGATAACAAAATCACGACGAAATTGTTGAATCGTTATTTAACGCCGGCTGGTTACAACGTTAAAGAAGCATATGATGGTATCGAGTGCTTGGAAAAAGTCCAAGAAGAAATGCCTGATGCTATCGTACTGGACGTGATGATGCCGCGTTTGGATGGCTATGAAACCGTAAAGCGTCTGAAATCAGACCCCAAGACGGCAAAAATACCAGTGGTGATTGTTACGGCATTAAATGACGTTTCTAACCAAGTGAAAGCTATTGAGTCGGGTGCTGATGACTTTTTAAGCAAGCCTATTGAAGACAAACTGCTTATTGCGAAAGTTAAGCTCTTGTCCTCGCTCAGTGTTGAGCAACGCCGCGTACACCTGCTCACGGAATTGCTCGGCAAAGCCTTAGATGGACAACTCAACAAAGACGAAGTGCAGCAAAAACTTGCTACTCTTGATCTTGGCTTGTAAGTGTCCGAAGCACTGCATCATCAAACCACAAAAGCACTTTTCAAGGGTATTCCCTGCAAAGTGCTTTTTTGCTATGTGCTTGATACGTTTATGGCGCGTCCAAAACTGCTCCTGAGAATTTGTGAATATGCGCAATACAGCTCTACGATGTTGCCACTACTCCCACCAATCACACACGTCTCGGATGTGCGCCACTGACACGGGTATTTTTTGTGATGATGACCTACTATGATTGAGTTGATTTTCATATCGTTCGTAACCTTTGTGGTAACGAGTTTTTGCTCTTTCCTTACTTCGGCACTGTCCTCCATTTCTCACACCCGTCTGACCGAGATGATTGAGCAAGACAAGCATCCTGCGTCTGCTCAAACGATGTTAGACTTCAAGCGTGACATCCACAGACCCAAAACTGCCATTTTTTTAACTGACCTTGTAACCTACACACTTGGTTGCGTGAGTATTGGCGGCTATGCTGTACTACAGCTGAACCGCATCGAAATTGGCTTGGTAGCTATTGCCGCGACGACTTTATTGCTCGTCTTTGCACATTTAGTCCCTCGTGCGCTTGGTGAACGCTATGCAGTTCAGGCTGTGCCGTTTACTGCCGCGTCTGTATCTGCATTGTTGGTCATCATGAAACCGTTTGTGCAGGTTATTCGCCAATTTTACGCCGTTGTTGTGCCACCACACCATGAAGAATCCACCCGCGAAGAAATTGACGAAATCATTGAGAGCGCACATGAAGAGGGTTCGCTGGATGCTGGCGAATACAAGATTTTGAAGAACATGATGCGCTTTAGTGATGTGCAAGTCTCCGATGTGATGACCCCGCGCACCGTTGTTTTTAGCTGTGTGGCAGACACGCCCGTGCGCGAGGCGATGCTGTTGCCCGAAGTGCGCCACTACTCACGTATTCCTGTATGCGAAACCGATGATTTAGATTCTGTTATGGGCTATGTACTTGCCAAAGATATTCTTTGGTCACTTGTGAATGGAAAGCCCAACTTGACCTTGCGCGAACTTGTCCGCGAGGTCTATTTTATCCCTGAAAATATTCAGCTTGACCGTGCTTTGGAAAACTTCCTCAATCGTCGTGAACACCTCTTTATCGTCGTGGATGAGTACGGCGGTGTTGAGGGTTTGCTCACCATGGAAGATGTGATGGAAACATTGCTCGGCGCAGAAATTTTAGATGAAGCCGACCGTATTACCAATTTACGCCAGTTGGCAAAACAACGCCGTGACCAGCGCATTGCCATGCTTCGTGCGCAAAATGCCCAAGTTGATGTGGCAACTCCCGGCTCAGACGACGAAAGCTCAACACCTACACTCAACTCGTTTGCTCAGTATGAAACACTTGACACGACCTCGCCGCAAACCAACGCCCAAGAACCTGCGTATTTTTAGCATACATTCGGCGCACCACGTGTTGCAGTACGGATGCGCTCTCTTGGCATTTCTTGGTCTTTGCGGTGTGTGTTCAGTGCAGGCACAAGAACGCACACACACTGTGCATTTGTCCAATACCACACTGGATTCTTCGGTCAAAAAACGGTATAATCTCGGCTCTTCGGTCGTAGTTACTGGCAGCCGCTTGCCCAATGACCCCAAGAACCCGCGCCACTTGGTCGTAACGATACAACGCGCCGATATTGAGCGTTCAGCTGCCCGAAGCGTGGAAGAAGTCATAGAAAACCTTGCAGGCGTGGATGTTCGCCAACGCGGACCGATGGGTGTTCAAGCAGATGTGAGTATTCGTGGCGGAACGTTTGAGCAAACATTGGTGTTGATTGATGGGGTAAAAATGATGGATGCTCAAACGGGACATCACAATTTCAATATTCCGCTGACGTTGGATGACATTGAGCGCATTGAAGTGCTTAAAGGTCCTGGTTCGCGGCAGTACGGACCCAATGCTTTTGCTGGTGCTATCAACATCATCACGCGCAAACACCAAGAAACGTTCGCTCGCTTGCAAGCAATGGGTGGTCAAAACGGGCTTTGGGAGATGTCTGCTTCGGTGTCTGCGCCTGTGCGCTTGGATGGCGAACATACGCTTGCCAACAGACTTTCCATTTCGCGCCGCCGTGCTGACGGCTATCCCGCATTGGACAGCGCAGGAACATTTGTGCGACGACACAACACAGATTTCGACATTCTGACGCTCGCAGCAATGGCAGAACTGGCACAAGGCGACCTGTTTTCCTTGCAAGCCAATGCCAGCTATGTTGAGAAACAGTTTGGCGCAAACAGTTTTTATTCGGTGCGATTTCCGAACCAGTATGAAGAAACCCGAACGGCATTCGCCTCACTGCGCGGCACGCTCAACACCCCCGTTCCTGTGGTGGCAACGGCATACTGGCGGCGTAATCAAGACTATTTTCTGCTGCGGCGAGAACATCCAGCGTTCTACATGAATAACCACACCACCAACACTGTTGGCGTAGAAGTCCAGGCAACGCTTTCTTCCGTGCTTGGCGCGACCGTGCTGGGCGGCGAAGCGGCTTACGACGGCATCGTTAGTACAAATCTTGGCACACGAGAGCGCACACGCTTGAGTGTGTTTGCTGAACACCAGTGGAAACCTGTGGAACATATCACCATAGAGGCCGGTGCTACGGCATTGTGGAATTCGGATTGGGGGTTCAATGTGTCGCCCGGACTGGATGTGGGCTGGCAAATCAGCGACTACGCAAGCGTTCGTGCTTCAGTGGGGAAAGCCTTCCGTGTGCCAACCTACACAGACTTGTTTTACCGCGACCCGTCAAACATCGGCAATCCGCATTTACAGCCTGAACGCGCTTGGACATACGAACTTGGCGCACAAATCATCATACCGCTTGACCGAAGCGAAGGGCTTGCCAACACTGTCAATATTTCTGCGGCAGCCTTTCGCCGTGATGCACGCCAACTGATTGACTTCATTCGCGCTCGTCCTCAAGACCCTTGGCTGGCTCAAAACATCTCTTCGGTGATAACCAACGGTGTGGACGCTCATATCGCACTTGCCATGCAATCTGTGCCAACAGCATTTGTGGCAGTGGAGCGTGCTCAACTCAGCTACACAGGTCTCTCCCCTGAATTTAGCACCGAAGCGGGTTTGCAGTCGAAGTACGTGCTGGATAATTTGCGCCATCATGCCGTCGGAACGCTGGATATTCTTTGGGCGGGCGAACTAACGCAACGAGCCTTGCGCCACCAAGTGCGCGTGCGCTATGAAGAGCGTATGGGCTTTACGGGTAACTGGTTTGTGGACACGCGCTTGGCGTACAATACGGGCATCTGGGAACTCTACGGAGAAGTATCGAATCTGTTCAACAATACCGCGCCGAATCTTGACATTATCGGTTTGCCAACGGCTGGGCGATGGCTGCGTGCTGGCGGCGCAGTTAATCTTGCTTCGTTGCTGAAATAGATGTATCTTGCGTGCCTAAATACTGCACTGACGCACACTTTGCACTGGCGCAACAAGGCACACATCGCATACAAAACGTACCATGACGTAGCCTTGTGTCAATTCACAAATTTCTTTCATCTTGTTTTCCAACACCATGTATGGTTGCCGAAAACCTGTTTCAGCAGTATAATCAAGCCCAAGACGACGCTGTGCTGTTGCTATTTAAGGGCGCTTTGTCGCAGGATGTTCTGGTAGAATTGGGGAATGTACTCCGCACAAAGGTTGGATTTGACGCAAAAGGTCGCAGATTGTTCGCCATTTTTATTGAGATGACCCAAAATATCAAAAATTATTCTGCGGACATAGAAATCTCCGTTGAGGGGCGAGAAAATGGTGTTGGCATTATTACCATTCACGAAACTTCAGAGGCTTATAGTATTGCTGCTGGCAATCGTATGCGTAATAGCGACGTAGAACGGGTGCGGCAGCGTTGTACGCATATCAAGTCCCTTCCATATGATGAACTTCGTGTGTACCACAAAGAGCAAATGCGTGCCGGCCCGCCCGATGGCAGCAAAGGTGCTGGGCTGGGCTTGATAGATATAACGATGAAAGCAAACTTAGAAGTTGAATTTTCCTTCATTCCAATAAACGGCGAAACCTCCTTTTTTGTCGTTCATGCCATTATTAAGAAAGGGTGATGCGCAATGGAGAATGTCATCATTGAAAAAACTACGGATACGCCTTTCGTCGTGTTAGATGCAAAACAACGTCTTCTGGAAATTGGGGGAAATTCCTATCCAGAAAATGCTCTTGAGTTTTATCAGCCAGTCTTTGATTGGCTTCACCGGTACTTTCAAAACGGCAACACAGCTTTATCGGCAGCATTTAAGCTCAATTACTTCAACACCAGTTCTGCAAAATGTATCATGAACATTATGAGCATTTTGCAGCAGTATTTTTCGCAACACCATGACATCGCTATCATCTGGTATTACGACCAAGACGACGAAGATATGCTGGAAACAGGAAAAGCCTTTTCGGTCGATTTTAGCATGCCCTTTACCCTCATGTCCTACTAATGGGCAGAAGCAATCCAATGGTATTGTAGTTGTAGCTATTTACGGTATTTCGCTACGGTATTTCGCACTCTGTATGTGGTATATGAAGCCTGTTTGCTGCGTTTTGCGATATAGTATTGTTCAGCACGTTCTGAACATCGCACAGTGGGGAACGTTTCGTAATAGATTTCGTGGTGGAACTCTTCGTGCGTCGCTGTGCTGTGCTGTGATATGTACTGTGGTAGGTATGAGTGCGTGTACACCGCGTAATCTCACGCAACCCAAAACCATAGACGATATTATGAAATTGGGGCTGTTTGAGTTTGAAAGTGGCAACTATAATCAAGCTCAAAAGTTGTTTGACATTATCAAACTCCAGTATCCTGCCAGTGCATATGCTGATGACGCTCAATACTATTTGGCGGAAATCAACACCAAAAAAGGCGAGTACATCTTAGCAGCGTACAACTACAATACCCTGCGGCGAACTTTCCCAAACAGTGAATACGCAAAAATTTCTGCCTACAAAGCGGCACTCAGTAACTATAAACTTGCCCCTAAATACGACCGCGACCAAGACTACACCAAACAGGCTATCCGCTCTTTTGCCGAGTTCCAAGCCTTGTATCCCCGCGACTCCTTGGCACAAGAGGCTGGCAACAAAATCCGCGAACTTCGCAATCGTTTGGCTGAACATGATTTCAACACCGCAGAACTCTACATCAAACTTTACGCGCCGCGCTCGGCAATTGTTTACTACGACTTGGTGATTAGCAATTTTGCTGATACCGATTTTTACGAGCCTTCATACGCCGGAAAAATCAAAATGCTCATCCGCCTCAAGCGCATGGCAGAGGCAAAAGAAGCTATTCGCGTGTACAAGCAAAAATTTCCTAACGGCACGCACAAAGCAGAAATTGAAGCACTTGCCGCTACGCTGTAACAAGCGTTGTAGTACACTGCTGAAGAACTTGTTGCAACGCTGCCCCGTGCCTCCTTACCAGTCCACATTTGTTCATCCTTTAGTTTGTGCTGTATGCCTGCATTACCAATCAAAAAGCCCAGTGATTCCGCGATTGTGATGACGGAACTTGTTCTGCCCAACGACACCAACCAGCTTGGTAATTTGCTTGGTGGCAGGCTCATGCACTGGATTGATATTGCAGCCGCCTTAGTAACCATGAAGCATGCCAACCGCGTCTGTGTAACGGCATCGGTGGACGAAATCAACTTCTTTGAGCCTATCAAAATTGGGCATATTGTAACGCTCTACGCTTCGCTCAATCGTGTGTTTAAGACTTCGATGGAAGTGGGCGTTCGCACCACGCGCACCGACCCCACAACGGGCGTAGAAGTCTATGCTGGAAAATCATACCTGACCTTTGTGGCAATTGATAATTACGGCAAACCCATCCCCGTGCCTTCTGTCGAGCCTGCAACAGATGACGAAAAACGCCGATATGAAGAAGCAGGCTTGCGCCGCGAGCAGCGACTGCGCCACCGCCAAGAAATGCTCCAACTCAAACAAGCCAATAGCATCCAGCAGCCGATATAATCTTGTTGCAATCTTGTTGTATCGCGCTTTACTGCTGTGGTTCTATGCCAATGCTGGAAGAACTGCTTCGATTTCAGCACGGTGCGCTTCGTACTGTTTGGGCAGCTTGAGCGTGCTACCGAGTGCTTCCAAAGATTCATCTACCGTGAACCCCGGATTATCAGTGGCGATTTCAAACAGCACACCGCCCGGTTCACGGAAATACAGCGAATGAAAGTACTGACGGTCTATCTGCGGCGTTACTTCAAAGCCCTGTTGTACAAGCGTTTCCCGCAATGCCATTTCATCAGCATCGTTGAACGCCCGAAATGCTACATGATGCACCGTACCACCACCGCTCAACCCGCGCTTTTCGTCCGGCACAACTACCAAATCCACCACCGCTGCCGTGCGGACTTCTGGCGTAGTATAACGATAGACATTCACCTCTTGGGCTGTTAGCGCATAGCCGAACGTTTTGGTCAGCAGTGTTGCCGTGCGCTCGTGGTCTGTGCAGGATATGGTCACGCCGTAAAAACCCCGAATGGCATGCTCAGCAGGAATGTCTGGATGAACAGCAAATGGACGCTCATCGCCGGAAACCGCAACAAGTTGCAATTTCAAGCCGTCGGGGTCGAGTAGTGTTACGGATTCCTCTGCGCCGCCAAAGCGTTTGGCGGGGTTATTGTAGAGTACGTTGTGTTGCTTCAGGCGTTGTGTCCAAAAGTCCAATGAGCCTGCTGGCACGGCAAACATGGTTTCTGTAGCTTGCCCTGTGCCGTGCCGCCCTTGCTGGATGCCTTCCCAAGGGAAAAACGTCAGGATTGTTCCAGGTTCGGCGGTTTGGTTGCCGTAATACAAATGGTACGTTTTGGGGTCGTCAAAGTTGACGGTTTTTTTCACGAACCGTAAGCCCAACACCTTCGTGTAAAAATCAAAATTCCGTTGGGCATTGCCAGCAATTGCGGTAATGTGGTGAAGTCCTTTGATGAGTGCCATACGTCCTTCTCGCTAAATAATGTGAAGCCGTTTGGGGTGAGTGAGAACCCCGTCGATGTGTTCTGTCCTACCCTGTGTTGTATAGAGTTGTATGTTTTTCTATGCTTTTTCGGGCAACCGAAGTTCTTCGATGTCCAAATCACGTTCAATGCGGTGCAGCACCTCATCGCTAATAATTCCTTGATTCCGCAACCGCACAACGGTCTGCCGCTCAATGTCCAATGCCTCGCGGTGGAGCTTTACGCTCAAAACCGCCACTTCATTTTCTTCGGCATCATGGTCAAGATGTAAGATACGATGGTCGTGCGAAGCAGTCACGTACTCGACTATGTAGTCTGGTAGTGCGAGTGCATCTTGTTGCTCGGCTATGTAGCGTTGAGCAGCATTGATAGCTTGCAGGCGCACGGCTTTTTCATGAGTGCGACAGGCGGCTTCATCGCTGCCAATGTTGAGCCGCCGAATAAGCGTGGGTAGTGTAAGTCCTTGAAAAACCAGCGTTCCCACGATGACCGAAAAGGTTAAAAACAACAGCAAATCTCGGTTGGGAAACGGCTCGCCGTTGTGGATTGTATAGGGCAGTGCAAACGCTGCCGCCAGCGAAACAATGCCCCGCATTCCTGTCCATGCAATAATCATGGTGTGTTTCCACGATGTAAAAATGAGTTTTTTCTTCAGTACCTTCCGCACAAGCCGCGAGACGGCATCGGCAGCGTACACAAAGCCAAGCCGAATACCAATGGCAGCAGCATTGACCACCAACGCGTACAGTGCCAATTCCCAAGGCGTATGGCGGGGTGAAAGGCTGTTCAGAATAAAGGTCAGGTTCAAGCCAATCAAAATGAAAATCAAGCCGTTGAGCAAAAAAATAAAGAGTTCCCACACCGCAATTGCTGACACACGCATACGCGACGAGTGCAGCATCGGCGCACGCCGCCCAACGTATAATCCTGCCGTCACAACCGCTATGACACCAGAAGCATGGATTGTTTCCGCCAGCAAATAGGCTGCAAAGGGCGTAAGTAGGGTAATAGTGATGTCCACTGCTGTATCAAGTCCGTCCAGAGCTTTATGAATTTGTGTTGCTATCCACCCCACAGCAAGACCGATAGGAATTGCTGCTAACAGCAACAGCACAAACTGCCCAGTCGCGCTTGCCAGCGAAAACGTACCTGATACAACGGCAGCCACGGCAAACTTGTACGCCACAAGACCCGAAGCATCATTCACAAGGCTTTCGCCCTCCAAAATGGTCATGATGCGACCGGGCAACCCCAATCGTTGTGTAACGGCGGTTGCAGCCGCCGCATCGGGTGGTGAAACAATTGCCCCCAACACCACAGCAGTTGTCCACGTCATGCCCGGAATAAAGGTGGAGGCTGCCCACGCAACAGCAAACGTCGTAGCGAACACCATACCGATTGCTAAGACGCTGATAGGTTCAAGATTTGCTTTGAAATCGCGCCACGATGTGTACCACGCGGCAGCATAGAGAATCGGCGGCAAAAACAGCGTAAACACAATGTCAGGATTGAGTTCTACGCGCGGCAGTGTGTTCACTACTGGCAGCAGCGGCACGACCAAACTCAACGCCACCCCCACAACCATCAAAAAAATGGGATAGGGAAAAGCAAGTCGCCGTGCAATGACGGAAAAAAGCGCGACCAGAACTAACAGCGTCAAAATTGTGGTAAACTGTTGCATACCGATTGTTGTCCAAGTTGCTGTTCAAAAATGTTCTTTTGGCATAGACATTTCATCTGCGTAGATTTTTTCGCAGATGCGCGACAATGCTAAACATTCTTCCACCGAAACACGGTGGTTTATCTGGCTGTCAAAGGCTTGAAATTTCGGCGCAATTTCCTCCAGCAGCACTAATCCTTGCGGGGTAATACGAGCAACAGATAAACGGCGGTCTTCGGGTATGCGAAGGCGTTCCACAAGTCCCATCTGTTCCAAACGGTCTATCAGACGTGTGCAGTCGGGAGCACGCTCAATCATACGACTTGAGATTTCACAACGCGGATGACCTTCGGGGTACACCCCGCGTAAAATTCGCAAAATGTTGTATTGGCTTTGCGACAGATTATAGGGCTGCAAAATGCGCTCAATCTCACAACGCAAATAATCTGCTGCTATCAACAAGTTGATGACCGCCTCTGCTGAAGCATTATCTATTGGTGCTGTTTGGCGCAGACGCTGTTGCAATATTGCTCCCATAATACTTACTCCAGTACGTGAACAGTAGATTCGCTCGCAGTGCATAGGTTGCACGATGCATAATGTTTGTGCGGCAAATCTACGATAAAAAATTCTGTGTTGCAACACATTATACTCGCAAACACCGTAAACACTTCGCACCGAAAGATTATGCCACAGCGAATATATGAAAACATGGGGAGGATATGCGGTTGCGATAGACGTGGAAACTACGGATGTGAACACTACGAAACCTTGTGTGTGCCCTACGTCGCTATGCACACCGTTGGCTTACACACAGAAAGAATTCGCTCGTTAACAGACCGTAATGCCGTGCAGTGGCACGATTTCTCTTCTTGGCAAGATGTGTTTTTTTTCGTAACTTGAAAAGCGTACTATCAGGGTCTTGTGTTACTCACGTCATTTTGTTCAATATTCTATGAATCATTGCCTGTATCGTTACATGCTTGCGATGCTCTGGTTGTGTTTTGCGGGCGGGCACATGTGCGCTCAAACAGCAAAACAAAAAACCGTTCCCACCAAGCCCAAAGCTATTTTTGTTATTGCCTTTGACCAAATGCGCGGCGATTACACTGAAACCTTTGCCGAAACGTGGGGCGAACAAGGCTTCAAAAGGCTTATGCGTGAAGGTGCCTATTTCCCGAACTGCTATTTTAACCATGCTTCCAACCTGACAGCCCCCGGTCATGCTGTGCATTTAACGGGCTGCTATCCGCACAAGACTGGCATTGTCTCGAATGACTACTACGACCGCCGTGCAGGAACAGAACTCTACTGCGTGCAAGACACCATGCGAAGAACGTTTGGCATGTCTAATCCCAAAGAATGGCACTCGCCCTCAAACTTACAAGCACAAACTCTTGGTTCTTATCTGAAGCGTATTTCCCCAAAAAGCAAGGTTATTGGAGTATCACAGAAAGACCGTGCGGCAATTTTGATGTCAGGGCATGATGCAGACGCTGCATTTTGGTTTGAATATGAAGCCGGTGGCTACACTACGTCCAACTACTACACCGAAGAATATCCCCTCTGGCTGAAAGAGTGGAATGAACGCCACAGCCTGCAAAGCTACGCAGGCAAAATTTGGGAGCCCGTCATCACCAACGCTAAGGTTGCTCGCCCTGATTCACTGCCCTTTGAAGCCATGCCGGGCGGAAGATTTGTGTTCCCCTATCAACTGCCCAGCGCGGACAGCCTCAAACAACTCAATGCACGATTTTTGCTGTCGCCGTTTTCGATTGAACATTGTTTCCAATTTGCACGACACATCATCGAACGGGAAAACATTGGGCGCAATGGACAAACCGACCTGTTTTGTATGAGCGTTTCGGCTACCGACTACATTGGGCATCAGTTTGGTCCCGACAGCCGCGAAGTGTTGGAAGTTTATACACACGTTGACCGCTACATGGGAGAGTTTTTGACGTATTTGGACTCGACGCTTGGCAAGGGCAATTATACGATAGTTATTACCGCAGACCACGGCGTTGCGCCATGCCCCGAATACATCAAATACACCCAAGGCGACACCGCCAGTGCTGGACGCATCAAGGGTCTGGAACTCATAGAGGCAATGGAAGAGTATCTGCGGACAACGTTCTCTACCGTCTCTACCGTCAAGGTGAACAAATGGATTAAAGATTTGCAGCCACCGTCCATTTTTCTGCATCCCGATGCGCTGAGTGCCGTCAAACGCAGCGTGCTACTGGATTCGCTCTACAACTTTTTGAAGCGATATCCGGGCATGGGACCGTTGGTAAAAACCGATGACCTTGTGGCAAACCGATGTCCCAAAGACCTTTCGCGCGAAATATTCAACCTCATTCGCAACGACTACTTTGAGCCTCGCACTGGAGAACTTATGTTTTATCCCCGCTACAATTGGATGTTAGGCAGCATCACTGCCACACACGGCACTCCACACGACTACGACCGCCACGTGCCAATGATACTGCTCAACGCTGGCGTGAAAGCAGGCAAACACGCCCAACGAGTCTCACCTGCGGACATAGCACCAACGCTTGCACGATTGCTCAGAATCACCATGAAGAACACTGACGGTAAGGCTATCACGGTAAAGTAGCCCTTTAGGAAAGCACAATCCTAAGCACCTTACAGATATTCTCAGAGCGCAACAATTGCACACGCTTCTTTTGCCGCGAAATTACTATTTACTGCCCAGCAGCAGCGACACATTGACCGACCAAAACGTTTTGCTGAGTTCCTGCGACTCGCGCAGCAGCACGTTTATCCAGTGATAGCGCAACGAAACATCGGCACCAATGCCAAAAATGGTCATGTCTGCTCCCACAGCTACCGTGCCGCCCACCCGGTGCGAAAGCGTCTGCTTGAGCGTTATGCCGCTCGGTTGGGCATATTCCGTGCTACTCACCAGCGCGTGATAGTTTGCTTCGGCGGCGGCGTAGGCGTGTAGAAAAAGAATCGTCAATATCCTGTACTCAAAGCCCACACCCAACGGGACAAGCGTTTGTGATACTTTGACAGAAGTAGGCATGGGTTGCGACGGGTCAAACACGGAAAATATGGGCGTTTCAAATTGATGCACGCCACCAGCAAGCGTGAATCCTATACCATCAGTGGTAGACATCATGTACCGCGCTGCGGCGTGATACCCCGTGTTCTGAGACTGAGAAACAGGATACAAAAACGACCCACCCTGTGGCAGAGGAAAGCGCACAGCAGCAATTTGCTCGAACGGCGAAGAAATCCCAGCCCCCAAACGCAGGCTTTGCGCTTGCGTCAGACCAGCACTACCAGCAAGGCAGAACACCAACGTTACTGCTTGCAGCACCCTTCGCTCAAATTTGCTCATATCGCAGGATGTTCAGAACGTTTGCTGAATCTTCGTTGAATGCTCATGTACCCCGTTTACCTGAACGTTTCGATGAGCGTTTCGACGAACGTTCTGTTGCACTGCTCGACGAACGTCCCGATGCGCCCTGAGCGGACTTGCGTGAGGCGGGCTTCTGCGCCTTTGTGGGAGTAGTACGCTTGCCAGCGTTGGCAGACGTGCTGCTGCGAGAGGGCTTTGCGGATGTCGCACTGCTGCTTGATGTTCGCGATGTTGTTCGTGCGGCAGAGTTTGCCGCGCTCGATGTTCGGCGTTTTGTTGTAGTAGTGGTGGCTGCCTGTGTGGGCTGTGAGCCTTTTTGCTGCTTGGCGGCTTTTTTTTCAGCGTTCTTTTCAGCGTTCTTTTCAGCGTTCTTTTCAGCTTTGCGTTCGGCACGTTTGCGCTCTTTACGTTCTTTGCGTTGCACCCGCTTGAGCAGCATTTCCGCGTCTTCGAGTGGCTCTTCGCTATCGTGGTCTTCGGTGTTAGCCGCAGAAGCAAGGTTTTCGGTGCGTTTGGCGGCGTACAGTTCCGATAGTGTTCGCGGTTGCTCCTGGCTTGCGTCAGGACGTTCCTCGTTTTCTGGTTCGCCAATATAGCGAAAGTCTATCTCGCGTTTTTCCAGGTTGATTTTCACAATCTGCACTCGAATGCGCGTTCCCAAGCGGAATGTTTTTTTTGTGCGCCGCCCCACAAGAGAAAATCGGCGTTCATCGTGGTAATAATAATCGCCCTGCAAGTCGCGGATTTTGACAAGCCCTTCGGCATACAACCCGTCAATCATCACAAACAGACCAAAATGCGTTACGCCCGTAACGGTGCCGTTAAACTCTTCGCCCACAAACCGGGCAGCAACGGCGGTTTGGGTGAGTTTCACCGATGCGCGTTCGGCTTCTGTTGCCATGCGTTCGGTGGTGGAGCAGTGCGCCGCAACCAGTTCCATGCGCCCACGCAGGTAATTCAGGCGTTCTTTGCTGGGTTTTGCTTGGGCGTACTCTTTGAGCAAACGATGCACTATCAAATCGGGATAGCGGCGAATGGGCGAGGTAAAGTGTGAGTAATGCTCAAACCCTAAGCCGTAGTGTCCGATGTTGTATTCAGCATACACGGCTTTTGCCATTGCCCTGAGCATAATTTGATTGATTGCTACACTTTCGGGCAAATGGGCTATCTGTCGGAGCAGCGTGTTGATATCCTTCGAGGACGGCTGCTCAGGCGTTTTTATGCCCAAGGCAGCAATAAGTTTGAGTGCATCAGCAAGTTTTTCGCGGTCGGGGTCGTCGTGAATGCGGTACAAAAACGGCAGACCATTGGCAAGGCGGTATTTGGCAGCAAGTTTTTTCGCGTGCAGCGCAACTGTTTGGTTTGCCGCCAGCATACACTCTTCGACGAGCGACGTAGCGTCGGTACGACGTTTCAACACTGCCTGTACGGGTTGTTTGCATTCGTCGAGCAGAAATTTAATTTCGGTGGTTTCAAAGTCAATGCCGCCGCTCTGATAGCGTTTTTTGCGCAATATTTCAGCAAAGGTGTGCAACTCCAGCAGCAAGGTCTTGAGTTCGGGGCTTTCTGGCTCTGCCTGACCGTCCAGCACAGCCTGCACTTCTTCGTAGGTAAAGCGGTGCTTGCTGTGGATAACCGTTTCGTGAATCTCGTAGTGCTTGAGTGTACCGCGCTTGGAAAACTCCATCATAACAGAAAACGCCAAACGGTCTTCGTGTGGCACAAGCGAACACATGGTGTTCGATAAAATCTCTGGCAACATAGGCACTACGCCATCGACTAAATACACGCTGTTGCCGCGCCGAACAGCTTCATTGTCCAGTTCGCTGTCTTCACGCACATAGTGGCTTACGTCGGCAATGTGTACGCCAAGTTGATAGTTACCGTTGGGTAAGAGTTTGAGCGAGAGCGCGTCGTCGAAGTCTTTTGCATCGATGGGGTCAATCGTGATGATAAGTTCATCGCGCAAATCCACACGCCGCTTGATTTCTTGCGCTGAAATCGGCTTGGCAACCTCGTGTGCTTCGGCATCCACTTCGGCGGGAAACTCCCGTTCGAGTTCGTACTCATGCAGCACTGATTCATACTCCACACTGCTACTGCCAGCGCGACCAAGAACTTTTAACACTTCTGCTTCGGGGGATTTGAAGGGGTCTTCCCAACGATGCAGTTTTACCGCTACTTTGTCTCCGTCTTCAGCACCGGCAAGGCGTCTGGGATGCACGAGAAAATCTACATGAATGCGTTTATCGTCAGGGATAAAAAAGTAAAAATCGCCGTCGAACTCAATTTTTCCCACGTACTCCGCCATTCCGCGCTGAAGCACCTTGATAATTTCGCCGGTTGGCAGGTGTTTTTTTTTGCGAAAGGCTTGCAGTTGCACTTGCACACGGTCGCCGTGCAATGCAGTAAGCATATTCACGCGCTTGACGCTGATGCGGGGCAATGCTGGCAGATTCGTTGTAACGACACCGTTGTAGCCATCAACCGCTAACACGCCTTCAAAGGTGGTTTGGGTGGGTTTGCCATGACTGTGTTCGGCACTGCGCTGCGATTCAACACTGTTCACAAGACCGTAGCGGCGGCGCGAAGAGCGGTACACAACGTTTTCCCGCACTAAGTTGTCCAGCAATACACGAAATTCTTCATATGCAGGCGAGTCTGCCTGGAGGTGGAAATGCTTGGCAAACTCGTGCAAACGCAGCGTGGCAGGAGCTTGCTGTTTCAGCAGCGCGACAATGCGGTCGCGGAGTTCGTCGGTGCTAAACGCCATGACGGATACGGTTTTAGAAGGTTATGGGATACAATGGTCAATTACGTTAGCTAAACACACTGACCGCGTTCGATTTTTCGCGGGCAATGGCAAAGGCTTTTTCCACGTTTGCCATCAGTTCGGCGAGCGATTTTTGCTTTAAAAACTCTGCAATACCGATACTCACGGTCACGGCGTACTGCTTACCCCCCACAGTGAGCATCTCGGCGGCAATGCTGCGGCGCACTTTTTCTGCCCAGAGTTGGCAGTCTTGCGTGTTTTTTTCAATCATCCCCACAGCAATCACGGTGTCGCTGTACCTGCCAATGATGTCATAGACCCGCAAGTTTTTACGGGCTATGTGGGCTATGTGCATGATGAGTGCTTCGGTGAACTGTGGGCTGTTTTTGCCAAACGAGGCATAGTGGTCGATGCCTATCAGCACCACACTAAAGGCAAGTTGGACATCGGAGGCGCGTACAAATTCTTCGCTTGCACGCTGCAAAAATCCCGCCTTGTTCAGAATTTCGGTGGCATCATCAACAAGCGTGTGCTGGTGTAAAAACTCTTTCAGCTGCATTTGTTCCAGCGCAGAACCCGCATACTCCGCCGTGGTTTCAAGCAGTTCGATGTCCTGCTTGGTAAGCCGAACATTGCCCAATTCCTCGACAAACAATGCTCCGTAGCACCGAGACGACGACACCAATGGCACGGCAATAAACGCGCTCAAGGTCGAAGGCGAATATTTCGTTTCGGTGGGAGTAACGCGAATCACGTTGTGTGTTTTGGAGGTTTGCAGCGTCTTGCCAGAAGTAATCGCTTTGCCAATAAGCGAATTGTCAATATACACCGCACTGCCCACAATAGCATTGCTTTCTTTGGAGCGAGCATCGGAAACATACCAATCGCCACGTTTGTCGCTGAACATGACCGTTCCAACGGTATTGTACGGAATAAGCCGCATGACCGACTCCAGCAGTGCCGTACAGATGTCTTCTGGCGCATTATCGTATCGGGCGGTGAGTGAGCGAAACGTTTCTAAGGCTTCCAGCGTTCGTGCGGACTGCAACAGGTCGTATTTTTCGTTATAGCCCTGAATCAGTCCGCTAATGAGTTTTGTAAAATGTCCCAAAAAACTGACGGCAGGCGCGTCAAACGCATCGTTGTCGGTTGAATCAGCCAGCAAGACTCCCACAACAACATCGGCTGAAAACACGGGAACACCTACAAAAGACCGTACATTCGCATTGTTAGTGTAGTAGGGCAACAGCGCAAGCTCTGCCCTTGTACTGATGTCGGCAAGAATTTCGGGGGTTCCTGCTTTAATAACCTGTGTCAGAATGTCTTCGCCAAAAGGCATGATAGTATTTTTTTGCACAACCTCTGGCACATCGGAAATGCGCGTTTCCATAATGCAGTGGCTGCGCTCTATGTTTGCCCACACAAACGCCGCCGTGCGGACGTTCATTGCCGAACGAATGACCATCAATACTCGTTGCAGCAAGTAATCAAACTCCTTGCGAGGCTCTTTTTTGACGAGGTCGGGTGCGCGTTCCATAATTTCCGCTTTTGCCACCGTAAGGGCTTTGCGCCTAAACTGTGGTGTTGTGTCAGCAGCAGAACTTGGTGGCGGCACCGGATGCGCTGCATGTACAGTTTGTGATACCTGTGCAGTAACTTGCTCGGGCAGCGTGCCTTCATGGGCTTGGCTCTGCGTGGCAGAGGTGTTCATGCGTTCGGCAGCATGAATGCGGGCGGAAATGTGCTCTTCAGTTGGCTCTTCGTGTACAATAGCATCAAGGTTCACCAATTCCGGATGGGCATGGGCGGAACTACCACCGGCAGAAACTTCACTTATGGTCTTTTTTTTTACCTCTTTGCCGAAGGAAGTGCTTATGCTTGTTCCTACCACGCGCACCGATTCTTCCTCGTCGCCAAAACTCGCGCCCACCTCAAACGGCGGTGTGGGAATAGGCTCGTTGAGTTCTTCTGGCGATAGCGTTGGTAGTTCCATACCGGGTTTGGGCTTGATCATGGGCGGCGGCTCTGATTCTACCATGGGAATTTCTGGGACGAATACGCCGTGCTGCACACCCGATTCGGTTACGTCGTCAAACGTAAAGGCGGCTGGGCGAGTGGGCTGTGGCGTTTGCGCCGACGCTTGGGCTGAAACTGAGGCTGAAACTGACGGCGCGTTGGTAAGCGTGGTTGTGTCGGTGCTTGGCTCTTTCTGCGGACGCTCTTGCGGCACGTATTTGTCAGGAGCGAGCGTTAGTTGGCTTTCCAATGCTGAAAAATCGACATCGCTGTCGTCGTCAAACGTAAAAGCAGGGGCAGTTGGTGATGACACCGATGATGATAGCGACGCAGGCAGATGCGGCAAGGGTTCTGAGGATATATCGGGAATATCGTCGTCGCCGAACGCCAAATTGCCCGAAAGCGTGCCTGAGCTACCCAGTTGTACTGGTTTGGCATATGCTCTACTATGCTGGTGCTCAGCACTGTGTTTGGCAGCGGGAGTGGTTTGATAGTCCACAGGCACTTCCGTGTCAGGCATTCCGAGAATATCTGTTTCATCGGGTAGTGCCACGTGTCCGATGTTTTCTTGTGCCATCTGCTCAGGCAGTGGCTTTGCGCGTTGTGCTATTAGGACAAACAACGCCACCACACCCAACACAGCAATGCACAAGCCAATAAGTTTAACGGCAAGGTCGTTCAACAGCAGGGCAATAGCAATACCCAAAGCAATCACCAAGAATGCTGGCACATCGGTTGATAGATTGACGAGGCGCGAACGCGTTGAAGTGGAGGTATCAGACATACTGTCTCGGTTGAATTCGTAAAATCTCTTGCTGCGGCTGCAAGATACGAAAAGTTGAGCAGATTTGCTTCTGTCGTCACATGACGTATGCGTTAAGGGCTATCGAAATACGCAATACAGTTGCCATGCTGCCAAACTCATCCCATCAAACAGTTCGCCCGAACGCATACACGCCACAAGCTCAGATTCCGACAGCACGACGTGTTCAAATTCTTCCGATTCATCTGGCGTGGCGGGAATCTCATGTACGGACAATCCCTCAGCAAGAAACACATGACACATCTCGTCAGTTACGCCGTTAAAAGGACAGAACTGCCCAATCGGTCGCAACGAAGCGGCTTGCAAGCCTGTTTCTTCGTGGAGTTCTTTTGCAGCTTGTGCGAGTGGTTCTGCGCCTTCGGGCAGCCCACCACCCGGAAATTCAACGCTGATGCGGCGATTAAGATAGCGATATTGTTTCGTCAGAACAAAACGCCCGTCTTCTAAGCGTGGCACAATCATTACCGAGCCGGGCGTGTGAACATAATGATATTCACCTGTCGAGCCGTTCGGCTTTTCATACACGTCCACGTCGTACCGCCAATACGGATTTTCAAGCCGCGTTGAGTGGGAGAGTTGTTTGAGTTCTTTGAGCATACATTGCGGTTATTGTGGTTATGTTGTAGTACTATTCCCACGATGCGTTTGCGATGGTGCATTGTTGATACGTAGCGAATATTAACCTGCGCCATGAAACTACCTTGAACAACGCATTGTCCTTGACGTTTATTGCGTTTTTCACCACAGAGGGCACAAAGTCTTTCACAGAGGACACAGAGTAATTCTTGGTCTTTGTGTTCTTTGCGGCTTTTCCTTCGTGTTCTTTGTGGTAAAAATTTGCAATTTCATAGTGCGTTACTGCGGCGTTGTCCATCCAGCCATTGCCAGCAACGACGAAGCAATGCGTCGGGCAGCATCGGGCTTGGCAAAACGCGCCATTCGTGCAGCCATTGCAATAGCTTGGGTTGGATGATGAAGCAGGGGCATAACGGTCTCGAAAAGCCGCTCTTGGACTTCATTGTCCAGCAGCACGAGCGCAGCACCTTGTTCCGCCAGCGCACGGGCATTGGCTGTTTGATGGTCGTTTGCAGCATGAGGAAACGGCACAAGAATTGATAGCTTTTGTATGCACGCCAGTTCTGCGATGGTGGTTGCTCCAGCGCGGCACACAACAACGTCTGCTGCTGCATATGCCGCAGCCATGTCATCAATAAACGGCATGACTTTTGTCATTGCGTCGGACGGAAGTGCGGGTTGGAAATGATTGCCTGTTTGCCAAATGACCTGCACACCAGACTGGGCAAAACGTTCGCGGTGGTGTTCGACAGCAGTATTGATGGAGCGCGCGCCCAAACTTCCTCCAAAACACAGTATGGTGGGCTTTGTGGCATCAAGACCAAAGAGCCTACGGGCTTCGGCTTGCGAGGGCATTGCGCTAAAGTTTGCTCGAATGGGATTACCAGCAATTTCCGCTCTGGCATGAAGACGTGCAGGAAAATGAACAAGAGATTCCTCGAACGACAAAAACAGTTTGGTTGCTCTGGGAGCAAGGTGGGCAATCGTTTTGCCCGGAAACGCATTGGATTCCATAAGCACAAGCGGAATACCAAGTTGCGTGGCAGCAATGCCAACAGGATAGCTCAAATACGCTCCTGTGCACACCACACAGTGCGGACGCAATCGTTGAAGTATCGTGCGGCACAGAAACAGCGAGCGCACGACGTTAAATGGGAGCTTGAGCGTGTTCAGCGAAACCAGTTTTTGCAAGCCCGTCATGGGAATCGCATGAAAACGATAATGATGGTTGGGAACAATTGTTGCTTCAATGCGGTCTGCTGTGCCAACAAACTCGATAAGAGTGCGCCCTTGGGTGAGTTGTTGAAGTTCTTCGGCTACGGCAATGGCAGGAAACAGATGCCCGCCTGTGCCGCCAGCAGCAAATACAACTTTGAACGTCTGGTTGTCCATACAAAAAACAGCAAATGCAAATAGAGTATCTTGCGATAAGAAGGATACACACGCCAAGCAAATTACGCAAATTTTTTACACCAGTTGACATAAGAGCCATGAATTCTCTCAAAGGCTTTCGCCAGAACTGTGGACAGAGCATTCATCTGAGCATGTGCGGCGCACCGACAACCACAGTGTTGGGCTGTGCAGTGGTGATTGCTCTCATATTGCTCATACTGTTAGCACAAGCAATAGTCATACAAACGGTGTTTGCACAGCAAGCATTCGGGCAAACACGGGCAAACGCTACCACACAACCTACAAACGGCGTAACTGCTTCTACGGCTCATGTTTCAGCCAGCAAATACGCTCAGGTCCAGTTTTCCGGTAGCACAGCCAACACTCTCGGCAGCTCGACCGATAATTTAGTCAAAAACCGCCTGCGCCAGGTTGCGCTTGGCAATGCAGCAAAGGTTCGGACAGAACTCCCCGCACTGATGGCGGAATTTAAGGGCGACCCGGGCATAGAATTTTTGAACGCAACGCTTATGAGCGAGCCGAGTGCTGCGCTACCAGCATTTGAGCGCATTGTAAAGGTGAACCCGCGCAGCATCTGGGCTGACGATGCTCAATGGCGAGTAGTGCAGTTGTACGCTATGAAAAACGACACGGTAAAAGCACGAGCCGAGCTGCAGGATTTTCGGAAAGAGTACCCAAACTCAGAGTTTTTGCTCTTTGCTTCTGAAATCGTGAAAAACACCGTAGGGCTGCCGCCGGTCGGTCGTCCTGCATCGGCACAGCCTGTTAGTGGCGCAAGTGCTGAAAGCGTCGGCGCAAACGAACGCGCGTCAAAAAACGGCACCTTGTCAAACGGTTCGTTGCCGGCTGCAAGCGCATCGGCAACCAAGTCTGCTCCAATGCTTGGCAGCGAGACCGTGCAAGCACAGGAAACTGTTGTGTACGCGCTTCAAGTGGGGTTGTTTACTTCCGAAAGCAATGCAGCAGCAGAAGTGCAAAAATTTCTCAAAGCCCGCATGAGAGCTGATGTAACCAAGAAGAACATTGGCTCAGAATCGCGGTTTGCAGTGCTGGTGGGTGAATACTCCAGTCGTGAAAACGCCGAGAAAGCCCGTCCAACAGTGCAAAAATACAGCAAAACGCTGCCGTTTGTAGTTGTGAAAACACCGTAACGGCTGTTCTTCGGGTTTTCCTCGCACACCACAACTATACAAATATCAAGCGCGGCTATTTCTTGGATGAAGTAGCCGCGCTCTTATTGCTTCTCTCATACCCTGCTTGACGAAGGGTTTAGAGTTCAAACGTCAAACGAGCATAGATAAACCGTCCGCCCAGTCCCCACGGTGCTGTGGCTGGATAGCGAAACACCGTACCATTTGTACCAATCCCTTGGTTTGGTGCTACGCCTGCTGGAAATGGAACAGGGTTAGGGTAGAAACCAGCCGCAATCGCCGATGCTGGAACGCTCGCGGCGTTGGTCGTGTTCCAGCGAGTCCACTCTTGGGGCATCACGTCAAAGACGTTGTTCGAGCCAATCGCCAAGCGCAAGCCGGTGAGAATTTCGTAGGACAGGTCAAGGTCGGTAACAAATAGTCCACTGGTAACTTGGTCAAGCTGCGGCACGGGGATTTGATTTACCGCTGTTACCTCGCCAAAGCGTATCGTGCGTACCATTGCGGCAAATTTGCCCACGTTGTAGTTGAGCATCAGGTTCAAGTTTGTACGCGGCTGCCCAAGTTCCACCCGCACAATTTCACCGCGGTCAAAGAGCGGATTGCCATTGCCCACCGGAATACCGCCGGGAACCCCAACAAAACTCCGCAAAGGCGTGCCTACACGCTCTAATCTGGTCAGCGATTCTTTGTTCAGAATCGTCGTTTCGTTCCAGTTGAACGCCGCCGTAAAGCGCAACAATCCTGCATCGCCGAGCGGCAAGCCGTACCGAATAATCACGTCCAAGCCTTCAGTGCGTGTGTCAAGCAAATTGGTAAAGTACCGTCCGCCGCCCACACCCAAGACACCAGCACGCCCAAGCAACGCCGTTACGCTGTCGCCCGTGAAGTTTCCTGTGAGCGTAATGCGGTCACGAACGGCAATGTTGTAATAATCCACACTGACCGACAAATTTTCAACAGCATCGAACGTTATGCCGCCACTCAAATTGATGGAAGTTTCAGCCTTGAGCGGAATAGCACCAACAGCTTGCCCCGCGGGGCTTGTGGCAGGGAACGTGCTGATGTCGAACGGAATGCCATTGATGAAGTTGGTCGAAGTTGCAGTGAAAAACTGCTGTTGCAGTGATGGTGCGCGGAAACCCGATGCCGCCGCAGCACGTACTGCCAGCCCTTGTATGAATTCATAGCGCGTAGCGAATTTCCACGTCAGCAGTGAACCAAAGTCGCTGTAATTTTCAAAACGCAACGCCGCACCAACATTCCAATTTTGAATAGGGTCAGTTTCCATATCCACGTACAGCGAAACGTTGCTGCGTGTGCGGTTCGTTTCGTTTTCAGGACGGAAGCCTGGAAACACCTGTGCGCCGGGCGCAGGAATACCATTTGCACCATCTTGCGTGGTTGGAACGCGGTTCACAATAGGCACAAAGTTGCGAATAGGTACTGTGCTGGCTGGCAACCGCACTGTTACGCCAGATATGATTGTGTCGCGTGCTGGACCTGCACCAATGGCAATTGCCCGTGCGCCGATATTACCCGGCTGGTTTGACCACGAGGCAGAATCGCCCTGCTGAATGATGTAGTTTTCAAGGCGTACTTCCGAGCCAAAGGCAAGGTTCAGTGTTTTTGCCAAGCCAATGTCGAACGACTTGGACACATCAAGGTTGAACGATGTTTGATTGTAGCCAAGTGTGCCAGAGTTGAATTGGCGCGGCGAACTCGGTCCGAGCGAGGCATTCCAACTGTTGCGCACATTGAAGTTAAACGAGTTACCGCCATAGACTGCCGACAAATCGTAGTTCCAACCGTCTAAGTCGCCTTTTACGCCGCCACCGATGGACAGGTCGTTGAGCCGCACAAAAATTTGTGGCAAAAAGCCGTTCGGATATACCGCTACGTTATTGCGGGCATCGCGCGGTGTGCGGAAAAAGCCGTAGGATTCGGATTCGCGGTAGGTATAGCCGCCAAAAACGTATGCACTTATGGTCTCGGAGATAGGCAGCAAGCCGTTCAAAAAACCGCCAAGGTCGCGGGTACGCGAATCACCCTGCCAGTGGTTGATACGGCGTGGGTCGGTAAACGCCCAGTCGCCTGTGGCTACATCGCCAGCATCACCTGCGCCCGGGGCCATGCGGCGCAAGTCAACGCCTGTGCGGTTGGTGCTATCGCGGAAGCGATATTCGCCGCCAACATGGAGATAGCCGCCGTTCGGAAGCGGAATGCCATAGTTTGCGCCTACCTGCAAGTTCTGACCGTCATTGCGAGTAGTTTGCCCGGCAGTGGCATTGAGTTTTAATCCAGCATCTTTGCGAAGAATCACGTTGAGTACGCCCGCAATAGCGTCAGAACCGTACTGTGCAGCCGCGCCGTCGCGCAAGACTTCAATGCGTTCAATCATGTTTGCAGGAATAGCGTTCAAATCCACACCTGTCGAGCCGCGCCCTACGGTGCCATTAACGTGCACAAGAGCCGTTGTGTGGCGGCGCTTGCCATTGACAAGCACAAGCGTTTGGTCAGGTCCCAAACCGCGCATAGTTGCGGGGCGCAGAGCATCTGTGCCGTCGGCAATAGCAGGGCGTGGGAAGTTGAACGACGGCACGACCATTTGAATCATCTGATTTGTTTCGGTCATGCCGCTTTGACGCATTTCCTGAGCAGGCACTACGTCAATCGGCACAGGAGATTCAACAACGGTGCGGTCTGCACGGCGTGTTCCCAAGACCACCGCTTCGGCGGTACGCACAAGGTCTTCGGAAAGTTCAACGTTCAAGTCCGTTGTTTGACCAGCCGCAACAGTTACCGAACGTTTGAGCGTTTTGAACGACGTATAGCTGACTTGCACTTCATATGTGCCAGCAGGAACATCGAACGAATAGGTACCATTGGACTTTGCTGCTGCGCCGCGTTTTATGCTTGCAATAAAGACCCGCGCACTGAGGGGCTCTTTACTTTTGGCATCGACGACTTTCCCTTTGATAGTGCCTGTGGCTTGAGCAAACGCTGCATAATGAACTCCAGCAAGAATACTCAAGGACAGTACAGCTGCCAGCAGGTGTGTATGCCAACGAGGTAAGGTATTGAGCATAATGTCCTCCGAACATCGTGAAAAGAAAAGGTGAAACAAAATGGTGTTGCCGTGTTGATATTGCTTGTGTGTTCAACAGCATGAACACGTCGAATACCAGGCGTGTAATTTGCAATAAATCTGTTCAACAAACAACAGTCTTAGGCGGGAATTTCTGGAAAAAGAAAAAGTTTGCACAACGACCGACTTTGTGCCATTTTACAGCACTCGAAGCAACAAACATCAAGAACAAAGTTCTTGGTTCCAACAACTTTTTACCCTATCGTTTTGCGAAGAAGGAGTAGTGTATGGCAGCTCTACACACCTATCCAATTATCAACGTTTCGGAAACATTCATTCGACAAGCCATTTATGACAGTTTGCCAGAAACCGTCCGCGAGACATTATCTTTTGAGGACTTTCGCCAATATCTTCAGCCAGAGGATTACCGCTACTTTGCTTCGGTATTATCGGATTTGGTGAATGATTATTTGAACGAGCATGAACTTTTCGGAGAATTTGTCTCGCAAGCGGTGGACGACCTTGTTGCCAAACGCGACAACCTCACGAAACTCTATCTTTCGCGGGATATTTTGTATCGAGAATCAGAAAAACGTGACCCCGATAGAGACTGATGGTATAACACTTCACAATGCTGGTAGAACGTGATTATCAGAGCGTGATTATCCTACGGCGAGCGTGGTGCTTGAATAGTGCTTGAGAGGTATCGGCTCAAAATCTTACGCTTCAAAGGAAGTTCGCAGTGTTGCCACTATTTCTTGCACAGCAGCCCGGGCTTGGGGTAAGATATTGGTCATCATTGCAAAGCCGTGAATAACGCCTTCGTAGCGGGTGAGAGTGGTTGGCACTCCAGCACGAAGCAGAGCCTCAGCATAGTGTTCGCCTTCGTCGCGCAGTGGGTCAAATGCCGCCGTTTGAATAAGTGTGGGCGGCAAGCCCCGTAAATCCCCATAAATAGGCGACACTTGTGGATGCTTTCGGCGTTCATCGCTCAACGTCGTACCAGGAAGATAATGGCTCAAAAACCAGTGCATGGCGCGTTTGGTTAAGCCGTACCCCTGTGCAAAATCTTCGTAGGATGCCGAACTGCATGTGCAATCAATAACGGGGTAGAGTAGCACTTGCTGACACACACGAAAAGCACCCGTCTCTCGCGCAAGTTGCGCCACTACGGTTGCCAGATTTCCGCCCGCGCTATCGCCAGCGAGTGCTATCGACCGCATGGGATGCGAAGAATGCTGATTGAGGGAATGTTCCCCGTCATGGTGTACAGACAAGTGTAGAGGTATCTGTGCAGCCCACAACGCAGCATCATAGCAGTCCTCTACACCACAGGGAAAGGGATGTTCTGGTGCCAGGCGGTAATCCACCGACAGCACCAAACACGGCGTTAGAGCCGCCAGTGTGCGACAGAGCAAATCCAGTGATTCTAACCCTCCCAGCACAAAGCCGCCACCGTGCATATAGACCAGTATGGGTAAATCCTTGGGGCTTGTGCTGTTCCCAAAATGGTGCGCTTGGTGCAATACAGAACGCGGACGATACAAACGGACGGGAATGGTATGTGTGCCGCGTGAAGGAATAAGCATGTCGCGCACTTCTTCCATCGGCTCTCGCCGTGCGCCAAGTGTTCGCAATCGTGCTGTTAAAGCCTTGTTATCCGAACGTGCTTCTTCCACACTACATTCCTCAAGCGGTTTGATGCCACTGTGGTTGAGCAGCCACAACAGCACTTTAAGCCGCTTGTTGAGCGACTTGTTTGGCGACCCGCGTTTGGTGTTGTTCGCTGCTGCGCTCACGCTTTGATTTCTCGCTCAACGTTCGAGATAAGGTGAATTGCGTCGTCGTACAGATGCTCCATCACACCAGCGTCCTTTTTTGGGGCAAAGCGGGCAAATTCACAGGTGTCGAGCGTGAGAGCAAATTCCTGCACCACACTTTGCGATACGCCGCGCTGAAGCAACGCTTGCGAGACCGTTTCACGGGTAAGCGCAGCAGGCGGAATGGAGAGTTTATCGCTCATATACCCCCACAGTGCTTTAGCAACCTCATCATGGAAGGTGTTATGGTCGTTTTTAGCAAGAAACGCTTTCGCTTTTTTCAGGCGTTTTTTAGCAATGCTCGTAGCCCCACGAGTACGCATCAGCGTCATATTGCTGCGAAGCTCTTCGGTTTTGCGGCGGTACACGATAAATCCAAAAAACAGCACTGGCGGCAACGCTAATGAAACGAAAAATGCCATACTGCCAAAAAATCCATCACCGCGTCGAGCAAGGCGTTCGGGCGGAGATTTGATAAAACGAATATCACTGCCTATTGCCAGCACGTTTTCTTTGGCAAGATTTGTATTGCCTGCCACCACAGGCGTATCGTCCTTGCCTTTTTCCACATTCAAACTGAATTCGGGTGTGGACAGCGTGAGGTATCGTTTTTGGTTGAGGTCAAAATAGGCGATTGTAGCCGCAGGAAGTTTGTATTCTCCTGCATAACGTGGCATGAGCAAGTATTCAAATGTTTTGCTGCCTGCCGCACCAGATTCTGTAACGGTAACGTTATCGGTTACGTTCGGGTCGTAGGTTTCGATGTCCGGCGGCACAGCAAGTTTGATGGGGTCAATGAGTTTTAAGTTGCCCTTACCCGTAAGGGTCAGACGGTATTTGACGGGTTCATTGGTTTTGGTTGTACGTTGGCTGAGCGTTGCCTCCAGTTTAAGGTTTGACCCCACAATACCCGTAAATTCTGCTGGAACAGTTGTTTGGGGCAGTGGTCGAACGGTGATTTTGACAGGGTTGCTTCTGATGGTAACTTTGATATCCTGCACAGCACCAAAGGGGTCGCCAAAGGGGTCGCCGCCAAACAATGCGTCAAAGGGGTTATTGGAACGAGATTGCGTTTTTACTCGTGCAACCACTTCCGACTCAATTGGGTCGAGTTCTAGCGAACCGCTTTGCTGGGGGAACAGGAGAACTTTTTTGACCGTTGCCACACGGAATAACTGTCCGCCTATGACTTCGTCAGCAAACGTGAGTTGTTGCTGGTCGCCAATGTCTTGGCTCCAAAAGCCTGTAAGAGCGGGAACTTTGCGTGGAGTGTAATTGACCAAACTTACGCGGGTGTAGAGTTTGTACGTCGCTGTAAGCGGTTCGCCACGCATAACCGATGTTTTGTTGGTGGAAACTTTCAAGTACACCCATTTTTCCACCTGTTTGCGGGCGGCAAGCTCTGCTGCCTCTTCGCTGGCGCGTTGTTGGGCTTGTTGTTGGGATTGTGGTGTGGCTTTCACTACTTGCACAATCACGGGTTGCGACTGAACAGTTTTGCCCCCCACGTCAGCAGAGGCTGCCTGAATGGTGAATTTGCCTTCGGATTTTGCTTGGAGAATATACGAAAACGCTATCGTCTGCGTCATACTGCCATTGATGTATTGAATGCTCGTGGCTTGGTTCGGTCCTGACAAGACCGTAAAGCCCTCAAACGACGGCGCACGGAATTTTGTCACTTGAGCATTTGCTGAAAACGACACCTGAAACCGTTCACCCACGCCAACGGGATTTGTCCCAACGCTTGCCACCAGCGAAGGGGGTTCTTGGGCATGAACGATACGGGTTTCCACAAAGGCGAATACAAAAGCGAACACAAAAGCGGCAATACATAATCTACGGAATCTGTACGTTGAGTGGCTCATACGATGAAATCAAGAGATGATGCTAAAGTGGAATGTGCTATTGTTGGGTGGTTGCCGATGGTTATTGCTCCGCTACAACGCAACCAAGCACTGTGTACAAGCACTGTGTACAAGAGTTATGCAAGAAACTTGCCAAAAGTACAAAAATTGTGTGTGCCGACCAAGCACAAGACTTGAGCTATGTGCGATAGATTCAGACCTGATGTCGTGGGATTTCTGTGGATTTTCTTTGCAATCTCGCACACCTGATGTAAAGTACAGAAAAAATGTCGTAAAAAACACTACGTTTGTAATGCAAAACTTCTTCGTTCATCACGCTGGTATTTTTTATGAGTGAACACGTTCGTACAATGTTTGCCTCTATTGCGCCAACATATGACATGGCGAACACTACGCTGTCGTTTGGCATTCATCATTGGTGGCGCAATGAGTTATTACGTCACTCCGGGCTGAAAGAGCTTGCCCAAACCCGTACAGATATTGCCGTGCTGGACTGTGCCACAGGCACGGGCGATGTAGCAATAACGTTCGCCAAATTCTTGGGCAAGCGCGGAACAGTGATTGGTACAGATTTTTGTGCTGAAATGATGACGACAGCACCGAAAAAATCCCGCACCGCAGGTGTGCACGTTCGCTACGAAGTGGCTGATGTCATGGATTTGCCGTACAACAACGATATGTTTGATTGTGCAACCATTGCTTTTGGCATTCGCAATGTGGATGTTCCCGTGCGGGCATTGCAAGAAATGGCAAGAGTGGTGCGTTCGGGTGGCAGGGTGGTGGTTTTGGAATTTGGTCAACCAAAAGGCATGTTTGGTGCCGTGTATCGGCTGTACAGCAACACCATTATTCCCATGATTGGCGGATTGCTAACAGGCAACCGTGGGGCATATAGCTATCTGAATCGCACAGCGGCTGCCTTCCCAAGCGACGAGGCGTTCTTGAGGCTCATGCATGAAGCAGCTGTGTTTTCAAGCGTCGAGGCTGTGCCGCTTACCTTTGGCGTGGTATATGTGTATGTAGGCGTGGTCAAATGATGCGCTATCAAGTGTCCTGACGAGCAGCGTTACTCTTCATGCTTACCGGAATATTAGACTTCTTTCAAAAGTACGTATTGACAATGCCCTCACCCCGCTTTCAGCTTCGCTTCAAGCACCCTCTCCTGCTGGGAGAGGATGCCGTCGTAACGATGGCAGGCGAGGGCACTTCTGAAAGAAGTCTATCCTAATTTTCTCGTGCCTGCAAGCCCACAAGAATCTCTTCAAAATCTTTGTCGGAAAGCGTGTAGTGCTTATTGCAGTAGCGGCAGACAAGTTCACGCTGATTGCTGGCTCTCATGTCGCGGATTTCCTCAATGCCAAGCGTGGAAAGTGTTGCCTTAAAACGTTCGAGTGTGCATCGGCAGAAAAAATCCACCTGAACATTGTCCAATTCCTTCAGTGCAATGGGCGTAACTAACCGTAATACCTCTTCGGGTGAAAAGCTGTTGGTAAACAGCTCAGGTACGTTATCCAACTGCTTTAGGCTCTCGACCATGTTCACAATATCCCGTTCTGGCGCGTCCGGCAAAGCTTGTACAATCAAACCACCCGATTGCAAAACGCCACCGTCGTTATCAAAAGCTACGTCTAACAGCACGGCAGAAGGAATTTGCTCAGACTGACTAAGATAGTAGGCAATGTCGGTGCTGACATCGCCAGCCACGAGTTCTACCAGACCAACCACAGGTTCGTAGTTACCATATAAAATGCGCGACACCCGCACTAATCCAACGCCAATGCCGTCAGAAAGTTTGGTCGCGGGGTTGGAAAAATCCAACGTACACTGCGGATTGCCCACGAAGCCGCGCACTTCGCCTACTTGCACAGCTTCAGCAAAGACTTTTTCGGCAACACCATTGCCCAAGAGCTCGACTATCACCCGTTCTTCGTTTTTCAAAAATGAAGCCAACAGCGATGCTGCCGACATAGCACGACCAAGCAGCAACGTGGCAAGCGCACTGAGGTGGTGATTGGTTTGCGCCGTCTGCACAGCTTTTGTATTTTTAATAGCAGCTAACCGAAAATGCCCGTCGGCGGTTATAGCTTTGACAACACGGTCGCGCTGCAAAAAGGCTCTTTTGGCAATAGTGTTCATGGTCTGTGCAATGTGTGCGGGTTTGTCGAATGTTCTTTCGCACTTTTTGGCGGATGTTTACGCTGTTGGCGCAAAAAGTGTGGCAAATCTAAGAAAATATCCGTAAACTACGGCATTCAGAGACAACGCGTCATTTATTGTGTAGAATCTATGAAACGCCTTGTGGTCATTGTTCTGAGCTTGGCTCTTGCAGCGAGCGTGCTGGGTTTTGTCGGTGTTTCAGAACAAAGCATTTACTTCAAAATCAGCAAGTCGCTGCAAATCTTCGGTGAACTGTTCCGCCAACTTTCCAACGATTATGTGGATGAGATTGAGCCTCAAGAGTTCGTTGAAGCGGGAATTGAAGGGATGTTGAAGCATCTCGACCCATACACAACCTACATTGGCGATGAAGAACAAGAAGAAGTAGAAATCCTTGTGGCAGGAATGTACGGTGGTCTGGGCATTGTTACGACGCTGCTGGACAGCACCGTTACTATTGCGGGCATTACCGAAGGCTCACCCGCACATAAAGTTGGGCTGCGCGTGGGCGACAAAATCTACAAAATTGATTCAACCGTCGTGTTGTCGGCTGGCGGCGACGAACTCCGCAAATTCACGCGCGGCAAGCCGGGCAGCCGCATTATGATGAAGGTCTTACGCTCAGGACGCAAAGACACGCTCAATTTCGCCATTACCCGCGAGGAAGTTACGCTCAAAAATGTGGCTTATAGTGGCTTGATTGGCGACGCGGACAATCGCGTGGGCTACATTCGTCTCGAACGTTTCACGTACAGCGCAACAACGGAGATGATTGAAGCTCTGCAACGCTTTCGCAAAGAATCGCCCGCGCTTAAAGGCATTATCTTAGACCTACGAGATAATCCGGGAGGATTACTGGACGTGGCAGTGTCCATCAGTGAACTCTTTGTTCCGCCAAGCAGTCTTATCGTCTCCACGCGCGGGCGCGGGCGTGATACCGAACGCCAGTATTTTTCCAAAAAAACGCCAATGGAGCCAGACATTCCCTTGGCTGTGCTTATCAATGAACACAGCGCAAGTGCCAGTGAAATTGTTGCTGGTGCCGTGCAAGACCTTGACCGAGGCATTTTGCTTGGTGAACGGTCGTTTGGCAAAGGACTGGTGCAGACCATTACCGCTTTGCCATTTGGAGCATCGCTCAAGATGACGACAGCAAAATACTATACCCCGTCGGGAAGGTGCATTCAAAAAATAGATTACACCGAACGCCGGCATGGCATCGTTAAGACAACCGCAGATACGTCAAAAATATTCAAAACCCGCAATGGTCGCATTGTGCGCGAAGCAACGGGAATTGCGCCCGATACAACAATTTCCATGCATAACGTCTCGCCAATTGTAGCAGAATTAGTCAAACGCAACATTATTTTTCGCTTTGCCAATCAGTACACGGGAACAAAAGACTCGTTGCCAAAGAATTTTACCGTTACGAAAGCTCTGCTGAACGAGTTTACTGAATACCTTAAACGTCAAGGCGGCAACACGAATAATCCCGTCGTCAGAAAACTTGCTGACCTTGAAACTACACTCAAAGCCCAGCAGTCATCGGCTGCTCTCAAGCACGTGGAATCGCTCAAGTCGCTTGTTTCTAAAGAATACTTCCAAGAATTAGACCGCCAGCGTGAGGTGCTGGCACACATGGTCGAACGAGAAATTATTGAGCGATTTGTGCCGCGCAGCAAAGCGATTGCGAGCAGCTTAGACGGCGATATTCAAGTGCAAGCCGCCGTAAACATTTTGCGCCGCCCAGCAAGCTACAAAGCCATGCTGGGGAAGCAGTAATAGTCCAGAGATAGATTCATCGTTTGGAGACGCATTGGAGACGGTATGACCATAGAGTGCATGATGTTAGGCGGTGCTGAAGAAGTGGGCGCAAACTGTTGTTATATCAATGTAGGAGGTGTGGGCGTGGTGATAGACTCAGGGCTGCACCCGCGCCGCCGCGACCGCCTTGCTCTGCCGCGTCTTGATTTGCTTGCCGAGCGACCCGTCGATGCGTTTATTCTTACCCATGCTCATACCGACCACGTGGGCGGCGTACCCTACATGATGAAATGTTTTCCCCATGCCCGCATGATAGCCACACGCCCCACTCGTGATTTGATTGAAATTATGCTCCGCAACACGGTCAAACTTCTGGGCAGTGAGCTCACCGAAGAGTTTCCCCGCGATGCGCTTTCGCTCTACGACCACGCACTGATTAACAAGTTTTCACTCGTGTTTGAAAGCGTCCAGTACGGTGATTCCATCACGCTCGAACATCGTGAAGAATATTACGGACACCACGCTCAACGTCAGTCGCTGAACGGCAATACCGCAATACATCCTGTTTCGATAAGTTTACATGATGCCGGTCATATTATCGGCTCGGCAGGTGTGCTTCTGGAGATTGACGGCGTGAGCATTATGCACACAGGCGATGTCCAGTTTGGTAAGCAGGCTCTCTTGCCCGGAGCATCGTTGCCGCGACATCATGTGGACTGCTTAATCATGGAATGCACTAACGGTGCCGACGAACACCCGTACACGTACAAACAGGAAAAAGACCGCTTGGCAGCATTCATCAATGCGATTACCGACCACGGCGGCTCAGTGCTGTTGCCCGTGTTCGCATTGGGCAAAACGCAAGAGGTGATAAAAATAGTGTCAAACTTGATGAATGCGGGCAAAATTCCTCGCCTGCCCATATACACGGGCGGCATGAGCAAAAAAATCTCCAAAGTGTATGACCGCTATTGCTACGCTGTGCCGCGCGTAGAGGCGGGCTTTGAGTTGTCCAGCATTCCGCAACAACCTCTTCCGTACAATGATTTACTTGCGGCAAAATACTTCAAAGAGCCGTCTATCGTTATTGCTTCCAGTGGAATGTTAAATGCTGGAAGCCCCTCGTTTCGGCTTGCCGAACGGTGGATGGAGATTCCCCATTTTGGCATAGGCATTATGGGCTATCAAGACCCTTCTGCGCCGGGCTATGACCTGATGCACTCCGAACGGAACAAAGACTTCGCCATGGCTGGCAAAACCTATAACCGCAAATGCCATCTGGAAAAATTTCGATTTAGTGCGCACGCTTCGCGCGAAACGCTCTTGAATTATGTGTTCGATGTGCGCCCCAAACACCTGTTTTTGGTACACGGCGAACCCGCCGCCGCAGAATCGTTGGGCGCAGTTATTAAAGAACACTTGCCGCAAACCCACATATACTTGCCCACGCTTGGCAAATCGTATTTGCTGGATTTATGATTGACAATGTCCCGCTCATGCTGTTCGCGGTGTGATGTTGTGGGTGAGCCATGTTGTGGATGTTCCACACGTTGTACACGGCTTGTATGGTTTGCATCACGACACGCCGAACTGAATGTCGTAGAGTTTTTTATACACACCGTTCAAAGCAAGCAACTCTGCATGTGTGCCGCGTTCGACGATGCGCCCTGCGTCAAAGACCAAGATTTCATCTGCACGCAAAATCGTTGAGAGCCTGTGGGCAATCATGAGTGCTGTGCGTTCTTCCAACGCATGGTTGATGGCATCTTGCACCACTTTTTCCGATTCAGAATCCAACGCAGACGTAGCCTCGTCAAACACCAATATCGCTGGGTTGCCCACAAGCGCACGAGCAATAGCAAGGCGCTGGCGTTGCCCGCCGGAAAGCATCACGCCGCGGTCGCCAATGACGGTATCGTACCCCTGTGGCAATCGCTCAATAAATTCCGCAGCATGAGCTATCTGCGCGGCTTTTCGCACGTCCTCTTCGCTTGCCTTGGGCGCACCAAAGCGGATGTTGTTCGTTATGGTATCGTTAAACAACACCGATTCTTGCGACACCACACCAAACAAGCCACGATACGATGCAAACGTAAACCGCCGAATGTCCACGCCGTCCAGCGTGATACAACCACGTCGCGGGTCGTAGAGCCGAATAATCAGGTCGCACACGGTCGATTTGCCACTACCGCTTGCGCCCACAAGGGCGATTTTTTGCCCCTTTTGTACCGCGAACGACACATCCCGCACCACGTCTTTTTCCTCAGTGTAGCCAAACGAAACCGCGTTGATTGCCAATTCCCGCTCAAAGCCTGTTGCCACTTCGTTGCCCGGCTGTACGCTGGGCTGGCTGTCCAATAGCGCAAAAATCGTTTCTGCCGCTACCAAGCCGCGCTGTATCTGCGCTGGCAGACTAACAGTGTTCGTAATGGGCGACATGATGCTAAACAGCGCGAACAAAAACGTCATCAATTCTTGGCTTTTCATGGTGCCAACAAACACTTCTTTGCCGCCAATGAACAGCACGATGACCAGCGCGGCAATGGCGAACATTTCGCTTACGGCGGGAACAATATCGTAAGCGCGTTGGTATTTGCCTGCGGTGCGAGCGTACTCGCGGGTTTGGCGTGTAAACAGCGTGAGTACCCGCTCTTCCATGCTCAATGCCTTCACAATACGAATGCCGCTAATCGCCTCCTGCAACACGGCTGTATAGTTTGCCATAGCGGCTTGCATCCGTGCGGCATATTTGCGGAGCAATGTTGTGGCAGCACTGATAAGCACCAGAGCAATAATGCTCGTTGTGAATGCAACGGCGGTGAGATACGGCGAAATTGCCAGCAGCAAAGCCAAAAACAACACGATTTGAAGCGGTTCCCGCACAAGCGTTGTTGTGGCAGGAGTAATAGTGTTGTGCATAGCAGCTACGTCGTTGGTGATAAGCGAAACGAGTGCGCCCGTGCGGCTACGAACAAAAAAATCGGTCGAAAGGCTCAGCATTTTGGCAAAGACTTCATCGCGGATGGCTTTGACCATGCGTTCATTGAGGAGCGTGTTGGCGGTGATACCAAGATATTTTACCACGTTTTTTGCCAAAAAAATCCCTACAATCACCGCACCCAAGCGTAAGAGCGATTCTTCCTTGCTTGCGCTGCGCGTTACATGTTCGGCGATGGTATCGTAAAACCACACCTTGCCGCGTTCCAGTAATGAAGCTGTTTCTGAGGGTTGCCATGAAACTGCTTGCTGACTAAACAGCACCTCGAACACGGGCTGCACAAAGGCTATCGAAACAGTCGTAAGCAGCGAAAACAATGCGCCCAGCACCAAACACAACACGAACAAACCTTTAAACGGCAATACAAAACGCAGAACACGAACAAAAAGAGCCATGGCAGAAATACAAGTCTGAAAAATGAAGTCTGAAGAATGGAACGTGAAGGATAGAGGGCGCGTACACCTTCTCTGTGCGTTATTTGTGTGCGGTTTGCATCGTTGGTGGAATAATGAAACGCAGCAGAGTTTTCAAGCGGCGATACGTGGGCATAACAGCACGCAGTGTAGATTTGGTGGAAAGAATACCAATCATGTTGCGACGCACGTCAATCCACGGCGTGAAGCCCCATTTGCCCTGTGAATGAAGTTCTATCAACTCACCCGTTTGAGCATTTACCACACGCCACACGCCCAAGCCATAGCTGGCAGCTTCAGTAGGCTGTTTGGGAAGCAGCACGTAATTCGTATAGGTCATGACGGGTACAGGCGGCACACTGTTGCGATGCAGTTCGCCAACAGCCTGCTCAGAGAGAATACGTTTGCCTTGCCACACGCCGCGATTCATGAGCATTTGCAAAAACACCGCGTACTCTCGTGCCGACGATTGCGCCCCGCCTGCAATCAAGGGATTGTTGGTTCTGCCCAATCCGTAAAATGTTGTGTTGGTTAAGCCCAAAGGTTTGGCAATGCGCTGCTGGAATATCGTCTCCCAAGGCACGTTCCCTGCGGCAAGTTCCATCACACGCCCCGCAACTTGCATGGACGCTCCACCATAGAGGAACGCCGTACCCGGTTTGTACAGCAGCGGCTCATTGCCAAGTGCGAGAGCGGCTTGTTTGAGCGTCAGAGCAGCATTCCGCATAGCAGGAAGCTCGCCAAACATTCCTGAGGTGTGCGACATGAGTTGCCGAACGGTAATACACGATTTTTCGCCCATAAAATATGGCAAAAACTTTCGCACCGTGTCGTTTGGTGACAATAAACCATCGTCCATGAGCGAAACCAGTACCGCACCAGCAAACCACTTTGAAGCAGACGCAATCGGTAAAGGTTTGTCAAGAGAGTGTTTACCGAATGTTTTTTCGTACACTACTTCACCATCTTTGATGACCAACAGACCACAACCACCCTGAAACTGCGCCAAAGAGTCCGTCAGCAAGCGTTCAACGGAAGAAAAATCATATCGTGGTTGCGCCTGCGGTGTTGAAAGCACTGACGAGGACGCTGGCGGTTGTGCCTGCAGAGCATACACGCATGTAAGCAGCACCACAAGTGCCTGTACGGCACGCGCCCGGCACTGTTGGCATGTTACTATATTTTTGCAGCGAGCCATTTTTTTCCTTGTAATTCGTATAGTCCCACGCCAGCCATAAGTGCATAGGTGAACAATACCCCAAGCCAAATACCCGAATAGGACAGTGCTGTGAAATGTGCAAACCCATAGACGAGCGGCAACTGCACAAACAACGCCATACCGCCAATAATGAACATAGCACGTATCGTGTCGCCAGCACCACTGATAACCCGAGCCGACAACACTGCCACCGCAAACAGCGGATAACCAAGCGCGAGGATACGGAGATAGCCGACAGCAATTGCCACAATTGCTTCATCAGTGGTAAAGAGCCGCACAAACGCGCTTCCAAAGGCAAACGCTACCACTGCCAACAGCAGCGTGAGCAAGCCCACTTGGATAACCGAAGCCCAGTAAAACTGGAATACGCGCCTAACCTGCCGCGCACCCAGATTTTGCCCGGTGATAGCCTCCAACGCCACGCCAACAGCAAAAATCGGCATATACACGAAAAAATCCACTTTCAAGCCCAGCGTGTATGCGGCGGCAACGCTTGTCCCGAAGGTGTTAGCTATCCCAGCCATTGCCACCCGCGCTGCGCTCACCGCCACAAATTGCAGCGACGAAGGCACACCAAGCGCAACAATGCTCCGCAGGGTTTCCCACTGTGGCATGGTCAGTGTTCGCGGCAAGGTCAAGGCTGCTTTGCCGCCAAACGCCTCGTAAAAGCCCCATGCCGCTCCGCAAAGCTGCGACAATGCCGTTGCCAAACCTGCGCCCGACATTCCCATTGTGGGAATAAACCCTAAGCCAAACACGAACAGCGGCGCAAGTACGGCATTAAGTCCCGTCGAAACAAGCAGCGTCCGCATGGAGAACGCAGAATTACCAGCAGAGCGCATCAGGACGTTCAAGTGAAAAATACAAAAAATGCCCGGCACACCAATCAACACCGTCCTCATGTATTCCAACGCAAAATGCAGCACATCGGCTTTTAAGCCAAACAGTGGTAATATCATCGGCAGTGCCACAAACAGCGATAGCGCAATGCTCAGAGAAAAGATTATCATGGCTGTTACCGATTCGGCTGCAATGCGCTCAGCTTCTTCTTTTTTCCCTTCGCCGATACGTCTGGCAAGAAGAATACCCGTCCCCGTCACCAGACCGCTTGCAATAGTAAAAATAGCAAAGTTCAACTGTTCGCAAAAGCCGATGGCTGCTATGGCTGCTGCTCCAAGATGGCTGATAAAATACGTATCAATCCATGAATACACGATATTGACCACGAAACTCAGCATAAGCGGCAGGCTAAACCGCCAAAGCGTAGGGGTTACCTTGCCGTGTAGCAAATTCGAGCCGCGTTGTTGTGCGTCGCGTTGTGAATCACGTTGCGCGTCGCGCTGCGTGTCGCGTCGCGCGTCGTCTTGTGCATCGTGCCGTTCTGTTTGCCCTGATGAACGTCTCTCCAGTAGTCGGCTTGCTTGTGCAGAGGATCGCGGTGATTCCATACTTTTGCTGGTGTCGTCTATGTATCCACACTGTGTGCAGTTGATGGCGCAATATACGCACACCAAGCACAATATACGAGCAAAACACTGGGAAGATTTTACAATCGTTGTACAGGTGCGTGGCGCAGGTGCGTGGCGCAGGTGCATAGCGCAGTGCGTATCGGCAGCTCTGCAACCCAAAAGCCAACGAAAAGCCCAGCACGAAATGTAACTCTTCGATTTTTTTTACGTTGAGTAAAAAACATGTATTTGACAAAATGTTTTCGTATTTTACGCGAGGTTCTCATGCGTTCACCTCAAGAGACAAGGAGTTTCGCCATGCCCGGCGACAAGTCATCATTTGACAAATACTCGTTTGATTCCGACGGTTCGCGCCGTCGCTCGAGCGATTTTGACGACTGGTATCGTCAGTTTGAGCGTTTACGTGAGCATTGGCACACCGATAAACACCGCATTAAGCGTGAACTCAAAGAAGAATTCAAGCGCGAAAAAGAGGAATGGAAAGCAGAGTTCCGCCGTGCTACTGGCGGCAAAGAACCCAAGCACGTTATGGGCGAGGCTGTCCGTGCGCTTATGAGTATTATTGACGATACGGTGGCAAAGTCCGCCTCGGCAAAACGTCTGAGCAGCGCAGAACAGATGCGCATCGAGCAGCACCGTCGGCGCGAGGAAAGCTACTACCGCCTCACACGCAGCATTGAAACCACCGAACGCCGCTTGGAAAAAAAGCGCAAATCGTTCAAGGTGTTTACCGTTCTTACGGCGGTCTTCGGGATAGGCTTTTTGTTTGATAGTGAACTTGCCGTCCTTCCTCTGCTTTTTGGCGGCTTGGCAGCATTGAACTTCTGGACAACCCGTGATGTGGAAGAAAAATTACGCCGTTTGTACGGCGAACGCGAGGCTCTTGGTGCGCTTCCAGCAGCACCGCCATTTCCCAGCGAAGTTGAAAAAACAATTCTTCGCCATGCTTACGAGCGTCAAGGACGAGTGTATCCGCAAATGTTAGCAATTAACTCCGATTTGTCGCTGGCTGAAATTGAGCATATGCTCAACCTTTGTGTGGACAAACGGCTCGCCAGCATCGAACTTGACGAAAAAGGACGCACCTACTACTACTTTTCCAGCCTTGATGATTCCGACCCCTACGCCAATTTAAGCGGTACACCAACCTAAGGTATCTTCTTGCAAGCAGCAATATCAGGAAGTATGAGGCAGCAACACACGCCTCTTGTTCAATCAACAACCAACTGTCGGCACAACAGGGATGCACACCTGCCGTTCAACTCGTAGCGAGCGTTGAGCGCGGGTCGGGTCTGTATGCTCTTATCGGTAAATCATTATCGGTAAATCATGTGGCGAGCTGGAAACATGGGGATATTGAACGGGGATATTGTGAATATTGCACACCAACACCCGAACGTCCTGCGTTCTATGAAAGAAATCCCTTTGTGGAGCTAAAAATTGCAAGTTCTTGCAAGATAATGCTCAGAGAAATCGTAAATTGGCAATACACAACCCAGATTGGGCAGACAATACAGGTATTGTACGCACTACTTTTTCATTTTTCAATCCTTACAATCTTACGAGCTACCGTTATGGAACTGTACCTTGATTCCGCGAATCTGAGCGAAATCCGCGAAGTTGCCGAACTCGGCATTATTAGTGGCGTAACGACGAATCCTTCGCTTTTGGCAAAAGAAGACCCGAAAGTCAATGTTCGCCAACGCATTCTGGAAATTTATGCCTTAGTTGGCGGGCATTTGTCGGTGGAGGTTATCTCGACCGATACTGACGGAATGTTGCGCGAAGCGGACGAGATTTTGTCGTGGTTTCCAGAGGCTACCATCAAAATCCCCATGATTCCCGCAGGCTTAAAAGCCGTGCGTAAACTTTCCGACCAAGAGATTGACACAAACGTTACTCTCATTTTTTCCCCCACGCAAGCCTTAGCCGCGAACAATGCTGGCGCGACCTACGTAAGCGTGTTCGTGGGGCGTTTGGACGATATTGCCTATGAAGGGCTTGATGTTATTCGTAATGTCCGGGAAATTTGGGACATCCAAGGATTGAATTCGCTTATTTTGGCGGCATCTATTCGCCACCCTATGCACATCGTTGAATGTGCGAAAGCTGGTGCTGATATAGCCACCTGCCCATACAAGCCGCTTGTGCAATCGCTCAAGCATCCACTGACTGATGCAGGGTTAGAAGCATTTTTGAAAGACCACCAGAAAATGCAAGCTGACATCAAGAAATCAGCACTAAGCGCAAACTAAGTTGTGCTATTGTTCGTATTACGAGATATGTTGGTACGGTAGATATTTCATCAACAGTAGTTGCTATGCACCCTTTGAGTTCTCTGAACACTTCAACACAGCCGCAGCACTCAACGTTCCTTTTCACTGATGGCACGACCATGCAGATTGGTACGATGTACTGCATTGGCAAAAACTACGCCGCCCACGTGAAAGAAATGGGCGGTGATGCGCCGCCGGAACCATTAGTATTTCTCAAACCGCCGGCAGCATATCTGCCGAGTGGCGGCACGGTCAGGATTCCCGCATTTTCGTCCAACCCGCACCATGAAGTCGAGTTAGTCGTGGTGATTGGCAATGATTGTGCCGATATAGCCCCAACCGATGCTCACCACGTTATTGCAGGCTATGCTGTGGGCTTGGACATGACCTTGCGTGACGTGCAAACGGCTGCCAAGGAGCGCGGCGAACCATGGGCAGTGGCAAAAGGTTTTGTTACCTCCGCACCTGTATCCGTTGTTGTTCCAGCAGCACGGGTTGCCAGCGACGGCGACGGCACAGTCGTGCCTGCCTTTGACTTGCAACTCCACGTCAATGACCACCTGCGGCAGTTTGGCTCAACCGCAATGATGGAGCGTTCGGTAGAACAGTTGATTGCCTATCTGTCATCGGTATTCACGCTGCGGCGAGGGGATTGCATTTTTACAGGCACTCCTGAGGGTGTTGCCAAAGTGCATAGTGGAGATTTCTTGCGAGCCGAACTGAATGGCAATTTTTCGGAGACCGTTGTGTTAGAAGTTACAATTGCTTGAGGAGAAGCGGAATATGGATATGCAGAGTGTCATGATGAATTACGGTGCGCTCGGGTTGGGCGCAGGGGCGTTTTTATCGGCAACGCTGCTGCCGTTAAGTTCCGAGGCCTTGTTGTTGTTAGGAATTGCTTCTGGTGTCCCTGTTACAACTGCCTTTGCGGCATCGTGCGTGGGGAATTGTTTGGGCTGCACGCTGAACTACGGTATTGGTGTTTGGTTGCGTCCAACGCTAATGGCAAAACTTGAACAAAGCAAAAGTGGTCGCACCGCTCTGCGGTGGATGGAACGGTGGGGAACGTGGAGTTTATGGGGTTCGTGGTTGCCGTTTGTGGGCGACCCCTTGACATTTTTGGCAGGAGCGGTGCGAACGAATCTTATCGTCTTTGCTGGTATTGTCTTCACTATGCGGGTACTACGCTATCTCGCAGCACTGTACGGCGGCAAATTATTCATGTAGTCTTGTTCTTTTCGTGTGATGTTTGTGCATCACACGCTCAGACCATCCATTCACGCTCTAACACTGAAGAGGCATAGCGCCAGTTGAGGTAATACCACAGCAGTTGAGCTACTACTCGCCGCGAAAGCCTGCCAATCATTCTGAGAATATACTCTTGCGCTTGCATAACTTGAGTGTAAAGATGAACAAATACCGTTTACGTGTTGAAAGCTGTATATGCAACATACGAACATCGAGGCAAGGATGCAAATACGGTTTGTGTACATGACTGCCAGCAGTGCCGATGAAGCCCGCACAATAGCGCAAACGCTTGTCCGAGAGCGGCTTGCAGCCTGCGTGAATATTCTGGATGGTATGCAGTCTGTTTATTGGTGGCAGGACAATATAGAATCTGCCACCGAAACTGTCCTGATAGCGAAAACCTCTGAGCCATGTATTGAACCACTGATTGAGCGCGTGAAAGCACTCCACAGCTACGAATGTCCTTGTATCATAGCCTTACCAATTCTTGAGGGAAATGCTGCGTATCTTCAATGGATTACCGATTCTACCACCGCACCAAATAGTCTTGTACCCGATAGCGCATCGTGAGCATGAATCAAAGAATACAAGAATGGTTGCGGTTCATGCTGGTCATGCTTGTTGTCTTTGGCACGAACAGCGTTTTCGTTGCATCACAAACGCCGAATGCTTTGCCGCAACACACCAGCAGACTACAACGCAATATTGAAGTGTTGGACACCCTTGCTCGCCGCACTGCCGACACCTTACGGTATCGTTACCCTTCGCAGAGCGCACACCCCCTACTTCTTATGCCTAACGACACCCTGCGCTACGCCCTTGCTCCACACGCGGGTTCGTGGCTGCTTGACCAATATTTGCCCACGATATTCCAGCCATTGCGTCGGTTCCGTAGTGCCGATAGCGGCAAGGTTACTATGCTTCATCTGCGCTTGGCAGACTGCGCTGTTCGCTACAGCCAGTGCGACCACGACACAGAACTCCTGACCCGTGAGGCACAAATTCTTCTTGTTATCGGTCTGGAGCGTACTTCGGGCGAGGTTCTCGCCCTGCCAAGCGTGTCGTGTGTGTACCGCGATACGCTTAGCCGTGCTGCTGTGGTGCGCGTGGAAAGCAAGCAGTATGAATTTGCCAACGGTATCGTCCCAGAACCGCCCACCACGTTTTGGAAAAGCGTTATGGAGCCACTGGTCGTGATTGGAGCGGCTGTCATAACGCTTGTGCTACTGTTTACCGTGCGAACGCAGTAAAGTGCTGCTCTACTTTAAGCCTTCGCCAACCGCATCTCCTATTGCTCGGTGTAGTGAACCTCTCATCTGGCTAAGCCTCTCATGATTGCTCATCATGATTGCTCAAATTTTTTGCACTAATATTTAGTGTAAAAACTTGCTTTTATTCGCGCTTTATCGTAATTTAGATTTAGTCTAAATAAGAACCGAAAGGCTGACGATCTTGAACAACTTTGTCTGTTACTAACTAAACTACTTGCAGAGGGACAACTCGATGATACAACGAGTCTTTGGTACACAAGCATTAGTCTTTTTGCTTGAGCGCGATTCATGGCTCAGACACAAGACTGAATCTGAACAGCGTTTGCACAGGCTGCATCCGAAGCACAACACTGGCGAGGCGGAACTTGAGCGTAGTTCCGCCGAACACTGTACAACCTATACATGCACAACATCGGCTTCTCTCCTTGATGATAAACTTGATACGGGGGATATAGATAGTGCAAACTCATGTTACCAACACATTCATATTGTACGCCATTTACGCCCAGACAGTCCACCTACTGCTGACCACGACGGAGGCTTTGACCAAGATTTGACGAAGATTTGATCAGGACAACTTATGCTGTCGATATTCTGTTACCGTATATTTGGATTCAGTCTAAATATGCAGTATATTTGTAACCTCATTTTTTATGATTGCCATATGAAATACCATACTACTTTTGTAGCTGCCAACACGCAAAGCGTCGTGCTTCTCCTTGCTTTTCTTGCCTTTTTTACAAGCGCGTGTTCGCCCACCGCGCCCACGAAAGCACCGCTTCAAGTGCCTACCACATATTCAACGACAAATTTTGCTGGAAACACCAGCACAGAGACTGCACTAATGGCAAACCTTGCTACTTTAACAAGCACCATGCAGCAAGGCAGACCAGGCGCACCCACAGCCACCAATCGCAATCAAACCGTGAGCGCAGCCACATTGCGAATGATATTCACACAAGCACCGAGCCTGAGCGAACTCTGCACACCGTATTATCGCAATCTCATCGTCCAGCAGGGCGGATGGATAGACCAATTGGCAGCCGCCAGTGGGCGCGACATGACGCTCACCAATCCGGGCATAGGCGGCAGATTTGGCGGGGCTACGGGCTACTTATTCAATCAATTTGGTCTTGAGCCTGAGCAAGCTATCGAAAAAGGGCTGTTCGGCGCAGCACTCTTTAACCGCATTACCACCTTGCTCACGGGGAATGTTACTGCTGCTGCGCTTGACCAAGCTCTTGTCCTCTACGGCGCACCGACGAACTTCCCCAACGGCAGACCTGTTATGGGGCAGCCCAATGATGTGGCAATTGCTCAGTATGCTGCACGGCGCGACAACTCTGGCGGCGGCCCGGGCGGCAACACAGGAGCGCAAGGCTACTACACTCAAATCCGCGATGCCTTCTTGCGCGCTCAAGCCGCCATTGCTGCTGGAAGTGCGTACAACGCCGAACGCGACAGCGCAACAGCGTTCCTTCTGGCAACAATGGAGCGTGCGCTTGCCGCAACGGTGGTAAATTACTGCCATTCATCGCTTGCAGGGTTGAGTGCTAACAACCCAACCGATGCACAGATTGCCGCTGCGCTCCACGCCTTAGGCGAAGGAGTCGGCTTTATCGGTGGCTTAAAAACCGTACAACGCAAAATCATTACCGATGCACAAATTGACGCGATTTTGGCAAAATTTAACGCGCCGCACGGTCAAAATGCCGCTATTTTGCGCTTTGTGGGCAACCCGCAGGAGTTGCAAAAAATTTCTGAGGTTATTCAGGATGTGGCAAGAATTTACGGCTTTACACCACAGCAAATTGAGTTGTTCCGCCGCAACAATGTCAATGACCGCGCTGCAATGGGCAACTAATAAAGAATTCTTTCTGCGACCTTCACGCATCCGCTTAGCAACAAACGCCTGCTCCTCAGGCGGATGCGTGAAAGCGTTACGCTTAAGCAAATAATGTCGTTCATGACAAACTTTTCACTACACAACACTTGCTCAGTTTCTATGCACTATTTTTCACAGTTACATCGGCAAGCATCGGCTGTGGCTGCGTTCATAGCAGTTTGTATCATGCTCGGTGTGAGCGCGTGCCGCGACACACGCAACCCCTCGTCCAGTTCAGGGTTTGACCGCACAACCATGCTCCAAGAGGTTTCCACAAACCTCATTATTCCCAGTTACCGCGAAACACAAATGGCTGTCAGCCGCTTGCAGACAAGTATTCAAGCATTTACGCAGTCGCCAAGCGTCTCAACACTACAAACCGCCCAAAGTGCGTGGTTAGAGGCATACAGAGCATTTTTGCGGTCGTCCCCCTACGATTTTGGTCCTGCCGAGAGCGCATTTGGCACGTTACGCGAAAATATCGGTGTGTTTCCCGCTAATCCTCAACTCACCGAGCAGTACATCAATGAGGCTCGGTTTGATTTGAATAATTTTAACCGCAGCACTCGTGGCTTTCATGGCATGGAATATCTGCTCTTTGCCGCTTCCGCTCAGGAAACCGTTACGCGATTCAGTGCAGAAGCAGGAGCAAACCGCCGCCAGTATTTGACAGCAATCACGAACGACCTCAAAACGCGTATTGACGCTGTGGCAAATGCTTGGCTCTCAGGCGGCTATCAAACGCAATTTACCAACAACAATGGCACAAGCATTGGCTCTTCGACTTCGATGCTGTTCAATGAATTTGTCAAAAGTTTCGAGGAGGCAAAAAACTTCAAAGTCGCTCTGCCGCTTGGTCGCCGTCCGGGGCAGACCACAGCACTGCCGCAACACGTCGAAGGTCTGTACAGTGCGCAGTCATTGGACTTCCTCAAGATTCATCTGGCAACGATAGAAAACATTTGGCATGGACGCACGGCAGCAAGCGGCGGCAAGGACTTTACGGGATTTGAAGAGTATTTGGCGACTGTGGCGGGCGGGCAAGAACTTATCGCCAATACCAAAGCCCAACTCGCTGCTGTCAATGCTGCGTTGAACGCCGTGCCAACATCGAAACCCCTTGCAGACCTGATTCGGGAAAATCATCCTTCGCTTACAACGCTCAACACCGAGTTACAAAAACAAACGCGCTTTTTTAAGAGTGATATGTCGTCGCTGCTGGGCATTACCATCACCTACTCAAGCGGTGACGGAGACTAAGAACACAGACTGAACAAGAAACTCCCAAGAAACTCAAACAAGGATGAAGCAGTCCGCGTTTGCTCGATTGTACGAACGGTATCGGTATCGTCCTTTCGCGCCGCACTCCATTGCGCCACTGGTGATGTTCCGCATTCTTTTTGGCGCGGCTATGATGCTTGGAGTTGTGCGGTTCTTGCTGTTGGGCTGGGTAGATGTGCAGTACGTGAAGCCAACGGTACATTTTGCATATTACGGATTTGAATGGATACCACCGCTGCATGATGCTTTGCAAGCCACAACGAACGGATGGAGCATTTATGCGGTGTTTGCGATAATGCTTGCGGCTGCGCTTGGTATAACATTGGGTGCATGGTATCGCGCTTCGGCGGTGGCGTATTTCCTGACGTTCAGCTACGTGGAACTGATAGACAAAACGTACTATCTGAACCACTATTATTTTGTCAGCCTTGTGGCACTGCTTATGACCGTGCTGCCCGCCGAGCGCGAATGTTCGGTGGACGTATGGCGTAAGCCAACGCTGCGCCTGAGTTCCGTACCGCGTTGGACGGTGGATATTCTCAAATTTCAGGTGGCTCTTGTGTACGTGTACGCTGGCGTGGCTAAGATGCAGTCGGAGTGGCTTTTTCGCGCTATGCCTCTTGCAATCTGGCTTCCAGCCAACGACACTCTGCCGCTTATTGGCGTGTGGCTGCGCGAACGATGGGTTGCCTACGCTTTTTCATGGGCAGGAATGGTGTACGACACAACGATTATTGCTTGGCTTATCTATCCCAAAACCCGCGCTATTGCTTATGTGGCGGTGATAGTGTTTCATGTTCTGACGGGGCTGATGTTTCAGATTGGCGTGTTTCCTTTGGTGATGATTACCCTTACGCCTGTGTTTTTTTCCGTACAGTTCCACGAACGCTGTGTAAGTGCACTGAAGCGGTTGGCGAAGGCTGAACAGCCGCAACAGGAACAAACGCAAGACCTTCAAGCGCGCTTTCCAGCACATTCGTCGCTTGGTCAGCGACTCGTACTCGCCGCGCTTGCCACATATGTAATCGTGCAGATACTGTTCCCATGGCGATGGCTGTTGTATCAAGACCGCATTTCGTACAAGCAACTTTTTTGGACGGAAGAAGGATATAGGTTTGGTTGGCGAGTGATGCTCATGGAAAAAGCCGGCACCGCAACATTCTATGTCAAAGACAGCTCGACTGGCAAAGAAGGCGAAGTAGTAAATCGGGAGTTTTTGAACGAACATCAGGAAAAACAGATGGCTATGCAACCCGATATGCTGCTGGAATTTGCTCAACACCTGCGTGCGTATTACGCTGCTCGTGGCGTGCATAAGCCGTCGGTGCGAGCGGAAGTGTATGTTACGCTCAATGGCGAGCCAAGTCGCTTGTACGTTGATTCGACGGTTAATTTAGCTGCCGAGCGCGATTCATGGCAGCCGAAACGCTGGATTTTGCCGTTAAGCCAGTAAGTTCACTATCGCTGCACTATCACTGCATCGCAACAGCGTCCCTATTATGGCATATCATCTCCAACACAGCCGTTCTGTATTGCTGGCACACCTTCTCATGGGAATAGCACTCATAGGAACAGCAGGATGGGCAAACGCGCTGGCAGCCGACAGCACCAGCACCACAGCCACAACCAAGGCAAAGGCTCTGAAAACCTACACAGTGCGAGAAATCGTTGCCCACAGCGACCGCCGCTCAGACTTTCGCGCCTTGCGTTCAGTCGAAGGTGCAGCAATCTATGAAGCCAAAAAGACAGAACTCATCACGCCCGACGAACTTGCCGCCAATCGTGCCGCGAACAATGCCCGGCAAGTGTTTGCCAAAGTAGCAGGCTTGAATGTGTGGGAAAGCGACGGTGCAGGCTTGCAGCTTGGTATTGGCGCACGTGGACTCAGCCCAAACCGGACAGCAAATTTCAACACTCGCCAAAACGGCTACGACATCAGTGCTGACGCATTGGGCTACCCCGAAAGCTACTACACACCGCCTGTGGAAGCATTGGAGCGGATTGAAGTTGTGCGCGGAGCAGCTTCGCTTCAGTACGGCACGCAGTTTGGCGGCATGGTCAATTTTGTCTTCAAACGCGGCGCAGAAGACCGACCGCTTGAAGTAACCACACGACAAACGTTAGGTTCGTGGGGTTTCTGGAACTCTTTCAATGCCGTTGGTGGCACTGTGCCTGTCAATGCTGAAAAGGACAGCAAGGTCAATTATTACGCCTTCTACCAGCATAAGCAAGGCAACGGCTGGCGACCACATTCGGGATTTGGCTTGGATATGGGATTTGTGTCCGCACGCTATGATATTACCTCTGCACTGAGTTTGCAAACCGATTACACGATAATGCGCTACGTGGCGCAGCAGCCGGGCGGCTTGACTGATGCTATGTTTGCCCAAGACCCTCAGCAATCCGTTCGCGCTCGCAACTGGTTTATGGTGGACTGGCAAATTGCCGCGCTGACGTTAGATTACGCCTTGAGCGCGGAAACACGGCTCAACAGCCGCTTTTTTGGCGTGTGGTCGGGACGCGAGGCATTGGGAAACTTGGAACGCATCAACGTTGTGGATTTTGGTAAAGAGCGCACCCTGCTTTCTGACCAATACCGTAATGTTGGCAACGAAACACGCCTGGTGCATCGCTATCCGCTGCTGTCGGGCATCTCCACGCTTGTTGCGGGCGCACGGTTCTATGCGGGCTGGACGCGCCGCCGTCAGGGCGATGCGCCTTCGGGCAATGCCGCAGAATTTCGATACCTCAATCCTGACAACCTCGAAAATTCGGACTATGTGTTTCCGGGCAGCAACATCGCCGCTTTTGCGGAACATATTGTCTGGCTCACGCCCAATCTGTCGGTTACGCCCGGAGTGCGGTTTGAGCATATTGCCACGCTTGCCAATGGGTACTGGCGGCAGCGCGTGTTCGATTTTGCAGGCAATGTGGTTGCCGACACCCGCATTCACGAGCAGCTTGAGCGTGTGCGCTCGTTTGCGCTCTTCGGCGTTGGGGTAAGCTACCGTTTTGACACGCCTTCACCGAAGGGCTTGGAGTTGTATGGAAATGTTTCGCAAAACTTCCGTGCTATCACTTTTAGCGATTTGCGCGTGGTCAACCCCAACTTCAAGGTGGACTCGGCACTGCGCGACGAACGCGGTTTTAACGTTGATGTGGGATTGCGGGGAAACATATCCTCGTGGCTGAACGTGGATGCCAGTGTGTTTTATTTGCAATACGCCGACCGCATTGGCAACGTGCTTCGTGCCGACGAACCGCCACTGTACCTGCCCTACCGTTTTCGCACCAACATTGGCGATTCGCGCACCATCGGCGTAGAAATGCTTCTGGAGGCAGATTTTACCAGCCTTGTGCGTGAACTCAGTGCCTCCGCACAAGAACCTACATGGAACGTTTCGGCTTTTGTCAATGCAGCCGTGTTGGACGCCCGCTATATTCGCTCCAACGACCCTGCCGTTGTGGGAAAATTCGTTGAGCTTGCGCCGCCAGCTATTGTGCGAAGCGGCATCACCGCAACATGGGAACAATTCCAAGCCACCGTGCAGAACTCCACCGTTGCCGAACATTTTACCGATGCCACAAACGCTGTCCGCACCTCGTCGGCGGTCAACGGTATCATTCCTATGTACTCAGTGTGGGATGTATCAGCACGCTATGGTTTCTCCTTGTGGGAACGTGCTTGTGTACTGGAAGCGGGTATTGGTAATCTGCTGGATGCTCGCTACTTCACGCGCCGCGCCGAAGGGTATCCGGGTCCTGGCATTATCCCTTCAGACGCACGAAATTTCTACATTACGGCAGAAGTCCGCTTGTAAGTTTTTGCAGAACATCGCTTTCAGAACTGGTGTGCGACTGGTTTGGGGAGGCGTTTTGTGCCTTCGTAGAGTTCGTATTCGAGCAGTCGGCAGTCAATGTCGGCATTGTAAAACTCCACCCGCCGTTTTGCTTTTAAGCCAACGCGCTTCGCAGCATCGAGATTGCCCGTAAAAATATACCCTGTGTAGCCTTTGCAGCGTTGCTTCAAAAAATCTCCAAGCCGCGTGTATGTGTGTTTCACTTCTTCTGCCGTGCCAAGCCGTTCGCCGTATTCAGGGTTGAGCATCACCACCGCCGCCGCGCCGTCTGCTGGTGGCACTGGTGTTTCGGCAACATCACACACTTCAAACCGTATCAAATGCTCCACGCCGGCAGTACGAGCGTTGTGCTGTGCCGCCGCAATTGCATCGGCACTGATGTCGCTGGCAATAATGGGGAACTCAAGCGTTGTGCGGCTCTGCCCGAGAGCTTGCTCACGAAGCAGTTTCCATGCGGTCGCATCGTAGTCAAGCAGGTGCATAAAGCCAAAATTGGTTCTAAGCGCGGCAGGTGGTTTGCCAAGTGCGATGAGTGCGGCTTCGATGGCAAGCGTGCCACTGCCGCACATGGGGTTAATAAACGTCGAACGCCCGTCCCACCGCGAAGCAAGAATACTCGCCGCAGCAAGCGTTTCACGCATAGGAGCTTTCCAAGGCATGCTGCGATAGCCGCGTTTGGAGAGCGGCTCGCCCGATGTGTCCAGATACACGTAGCAATCACGGTTATTCCAGTACAAAAACACCACGCTGCGGTCAGTTTCAGAGCCTGAGTTGGGGCGAAGCCCCCGCTTGCGGCGAATTCTATCAACAATCGCGTCTTTTGCCTTCACGTTGGCGTACAAGTTGTTCTTGATGGTTTCTGTTGCCACCGACGAAATCACGCTCACATAACCGTCGGCCGGGATGATGTTCTCCCACGCAAGCGTTGATAGACTTTTGTACAAGTCATCGGGCGTGGGAACGTAAAATTTTTTCAGTTGAAACAGCACCCTGTGCGCCGTGCGAAGTGCAAGATTCAGTCGCATGGCATCGTTCATAGTGCCGCGCACCACCACGCCCGTAGGTACTTCGCGTTGCACAGCAAAACCGAGTTGTTCGACTTCGCGCTTCAAATATGGCGTTACGCGCTTTGGACACGTAATAAGGAGTGCGCTGGTGGCGGATGTGGCTGACATCAATGGCATAATCTTGGGCTTTTCCTTTCGCTATAACCGCAGTAGTGAGAGTAGTTGAGCACAGAGAACACGTTTGCAGGTGGTCTTTGCAGCACCACAACTTACAAAAACTTTTCGTGCGCCTAATGCGTGCAATGCAGCAATACTGCGACATAAGAATTTCTTCGTCGCTGTCTCGTGGGTTTTCCGTAAATTAGAAGTCTGTAACGTTTTGTATCCTTGTTTTTGTAGGCAAAACACCATGAAACCACGACTACTGCTTGTGTGCGTGCTCCATTGCGCTCTCGTCTCGGGTGCGGCAACGTCTGTGCCACCAACCCTTGCACAATCGCCGTTGAGCGCAGAATTGAATACTCGTGCCAAAGCCATTGAACACAAAGTGATTGCGTGGCGACGTGATTTGCACCAGCATCCTGAATTGAGCAATCGAGAGGTTCGCACGGCATCGGTTGTGGCAGAACACCTGAAAGCATTGGGCTTAGAAGTCAAAACAGGTGTGGCAAAAACAGGCGTTGTAGCGATGCTCAACGGTGGCAAACCCGGTCCAGTGATTGCGCTGCGAGCAGACATGGACGCTCTGCCCGTTACGGAACAGGTGGATGTGCCGTTTGCTTCCAAAGTGCGCTCCATGTACAATGGTCAAGAAGTAGGCGTGATGCACGCTTGCGGTCATGATGCTCACACGGCAATACTGATGGGCGTTGCCGAAGTGCTGGCAAGCGTGAAAGACCGCTTGCCCGGCTCGGTGAAATTTATCTTTCAGCCCGCCGAAGAAGGTGCGCCCGAAGGCGAAGAAGGCGGCGCGGAACTGATGCTCAAAGAAGGCGTGTTCGAGAACCCACGCCCAGAGGCAATCGTTGGCTTACACGTGTTTGCAGGCATGGAATCGGGCAAAATTTCATGGCGTTCGGGTCCGACAATGGCAGCAGTGGACTTTCTTCGCATTCTTATCAAGGGCAAACAAACGCATGGCGCAAAGCCTTGGGGCGGCGTTGACCCGATTGTTGTAGGGTCGCAAGTGGTTACCGGGCTGCAAACAATTGCCAGCCGACAGCTGGATGTTACCAAAGAACCTTCCATCATCACTGTTGGCACGTTTCACGGCGGCGTTCGGAACAACATCATTCCCGACAGCGTAGAAATGACGGGAACAATTCGTTCGTTTGATGAATCCATGCGAGCAGACATTCACGAGCGCATCAAGCGCACCAGCGAGTTGATTGCTCAAAGCGGTGGCGGGAGTGCTGTGGTGAATATCCGCAAACAATATCCCGTAACAGTCAATCACGCGCGGCTCACTGATCACCTTGCACCAACTCTGAGGCGCGTGGCAGGCGGCGATAACGTGTTTACCGCGAACAAACAAACTGGTGCCGAAGATTTTTCATTTTACCAACAGCGCATACCCGGATTTTTCTATTTTTTGGGTGTTACGCCCAAAAACTATGATATGAGCAAGTTTGGTGCTAACCATTCACCGCTTTTTTATGTGGATGAATCGGTGTTAGTCTTGGGGGTACAGTCGCTGGCGAATATTGCGGCGGATTATCTGCACAAACCTTTGCCTCCATCGGCATCGCACCAAGCAACGAAATAACGCTTCAACTCTTGTACAATTAAGCATGTCGAACACACTCAAAAAAGTTCTCCGAACATCTGGTAGTTTTGCAATTCTTGTTTTGGCACTGTGGTACACCCTGCGCGGTGTGGATTTTGCTCGTATGACCGAGGCTGTCAGCAAAGCCAATTATTGGTGGGTGCTGTCGCCCGTGCCGCTCATGGTCTTATCGCATTACCTGCGGGGGTTGCGCTGGATAACACTGATGATACCTATTCAAGCGGGATTGTCGGTATGGAATTCGTTTTCTGGGGTGATGGTGGGCTATTTTTTGAATAATCTTATCCCGCGCAGTGGCGAGGTCGTGCGCCCGTATTTGCTTAGTCGCCGCGAGCGTATTCGCTTCTCCACCGCCATTGCGACGATAGTTGTAGAGCGCGTGCTGGACGTGCTGAGTTTGGGGATTTTTATTCTGGGAACGATTTATTACTCGCAAAGCCGCCTTCTTGCTGCATTGCCTGACGTAAGCGACAAGCTTATCAATTCGCTCGTTATTTTGCCTTTGGGCTTGATTGTTGGCATCGTCTTGTTGCTGACCACCAACATTGGCGAGTGGACGCTGCGCGTGAGCATAAAACCATTTTCAGAGCGGTTGTATGTGAAACTCCATAACTACCTTGAAGCGTTTATCAATGGATTCAGCATTTTTACGTCGCCCGGATTGTGGTGGCGCGTAATCGTTGAAACGGTGGGAATTTGGATGGCGTACAGTGTGCCAATGTATTTGGCATTTATCGCTTTCGGGTTCGAGCAGCACTACAACCTGACGTTTTTGGATGCCAATGTGATTTTTACGATTTCTGCCATTGCGTTTTTGATAGCTCCCACACCCGGCGCTTTTGGTGTGTATCACTCGCTGGTGCAGCTGGGCTTGGTGAAACTCTATGGCGTTGCCAACGAGGAAGCCTTAGCATTTGCTTTCGTAACACACGGCGTAAGCTATGTGATGCAGTTGATGATGGGCGGTGCATTTATGCTCTACGAGCAGTCGCGCGGTTTCCACTTGAACGAAATCCGCACCGAAGAGTCGCCAGTGCTTTTTAACGACAACCTATAACTCACACCTTGCACAGGATTTCCCAAGCGTTCAACAATGAGCAACATCTCCGTTTTGTCATTTTGCTGACTTCACCATGAATTCGTCACTCAACACAGTACCAATCAACACTGCACACTGTCTCAATGTGGCGGTGAATGCCGCATTGGAGGCAGGCGCACTGCTCAAGCATGGTTTCGGAACGTCGTTTACGGTGTCGAACAAAGAGGGACGGCATAACCTTGTAACCGAATATGACCACGCTGCCGAGAACCTTATCGTGGAGCATATTCGGGCGCATTTTCCCGACCATGTGTTTTTGGGCGAAGAACGTGGCGGCGCGACTGAAGCAAAACCCAACACCGTGCGCTGGATTATAGACCCGCTTGATGGCACGGTCAATTTTGCTCATTCGATTCCCATTTTTTGTGTGAGCATTGGCGCAGAATACGTCCACCTCGACGGCACGGGTGAACTGGTCTGTGGAGTGATTTTTGCGCCGATGACCAATGAACTGTTTACCGGTGAACGCGGCAATGGTGCGTATCTCAACGGCATTCGGCTTGCTGTGTCGCAGACCGAACACCTTGAGGATGCAATCTTGGTCACGGGATTTCCGTACAACGCCGGAGAAAATCCGGGTGGCTGCATAGACCATTTCACGCGCTTTGTCAGCATGGGGCTGCCCGTGCGGCGTTTGGGTTCGGCGGCAATTGATTTGGCATACTTGGCGGCAGGACGCTTTGACGGCTACTGGGAAGTCAGCCTGAATGCGTGGGACGTAGCAGCAGGCAAACTTTTGCTGTTGGAAGCCGGCGGCACTATCACTCAGTATGACGGCTCGCCACATAACATCATGCACGGTACTATGCTTGCTACCAACGGGCGCGTTCATCTGGAGATGTCACAGATGCTTATGGCGCAATCGCCCTCCTTACCAATGTTTTAAGGGTACTTGTTGTGCAACCTGTGCCGAACTCTATTCTTCTTTCGCTTGGCGCAAATCTGGGCAAGCGTGAACAAACCCTCGCTGCCGCGGTGAAACGTCTTTGTGAGCTTGTGTTTGTTGGCGTTGTGAATGTTTCATCGTTGTACGAAACCGCGCCTGTGGGCTACACCGACCAGCCTCTGTTTCTCAATATTGCCGTAGCGGGCAAAACATCGCTGACGCTCGAAGAAGTGTTCAGCCACTGCAAAGCCATAGAACAAGAACTTGGACGCAAGCCGCGTCCACGCTGGCATGAGCGCGAGTTAGATATAGACATCTGCTTATATGAAGACCTTGTGGCTGAAACCGAGCAGGTGCGCGTTCCGCATCCGCAGATGCACAAGCGAGCGTTTGTGCTTGCGCCTGCTTGCGAAGTTGCCGCCCAAATGCAGCACCCTGTGTTCAAGCGTTCAGTGCAGCAATTATGGGAAACACTCGATGCCCGCGAACCAGAAACTCGTGGAAAACTACAACAACTCTCCCATCCTTCATGGCAAGGTTTTGTTCACTCTTGATAGTGCTTGTATGCAAATTGTTGGTTATCATGTTCATCCTGTGAAGCTCTTGGCGGTGATACTATCCATTGTATTCTCACCAAACCTTGCGCCACACCTCGCATTGGCACAACCCGCCGAGATATTTCGCGCTATGCGCGACGAAATCGCCCGTTCGATGAAAGAACTGCACTTGCAGTCGCTCGAACGCCCGTATTATGTACACTACGCCGTTACCGACCGCCAGCAGTACGATATTCGCGCCTCGTTTGGGAGTTTGACCGAATCCAAACACACCAGCGAAAAACGCCTGAGCGTAACCGTGCGCGTGGGAACGCCTGAGTTTGACAACACGAACTTTTTTGATGCTGGACTGAACTTTTTCGGCTCCAGCGACGACGAAGAACGCTTCCGCAACCGTCAGATTCCTGCCGACCTTGACTACGCTGCATTGCGCCGTGAACTCTGGCTTGCCACCGATGCCGCGTACAAACAAAGTGCCGAACTCTATGCCAAAAAACAAGCCGCACTCAAAAACCGTGTGCGCTTGGACACCGTGCCAGATTTTACCACACTTGCAGCCGTTACCGCCACCGACACCATGCCGATACCAGTGTTCGACAAATTGTTTTTTGAAGGTCTGGCAAAACAGCTTTCGGCAGTGTTTCGGGGCTTTCCGTTGGTAAGTTTGTCAAACGTTACGATACAATTTTTGCCCTCGACAACGTATTACGTGAACAGCGAAGGACGCGAATATGCCAAAACGGAGATGTTGTCGGTTGTGGAGATTGTTGCCACTGCCCAAGCGCAAGACGGCATGCCGCTTGCACAGACCTTCACCGCATATGCCAAAAAACCCCAAGATTTGCCCACACAAGATTCGCTGCTCAAAGCTGCACGGTTGCTTGCTCAAAAACTCACGCAAGCCGTTAGCGCACCTGTGGTAAGTACATACTCAGGACCTGTGTTGTTTGAAGACCAAGCGGCGGCTGAAGCCTTTGTGCAAACCTTTGCGCCAAATTTAGTTACACAACGTTCGCCTATTACCGAGCGCGGTGTCAGTGATAATCCGCGCTTCGCGTCGTTTCAAAACAAAGTTGGCGGGCGAGTATTGCCAGAGTTTGTATCCGTCAGCGTTTCCCCGACAAGAACCACCTTTGCCAGCACACCGCTTGTGGGCAGTTACACAATCGATGACGAAGGCGTACCAGCGGAAAACTTTACCATTGTCAGCAAGGGCTACTTGAAGTCGTTGATGTCATCACGCACCCCCACGCGCCGCATTAAATCAAGCAATGGACACCATCGCGGCGGTGCGGCAATGATGAGTGTGCTGGAACTCAGTGCCACCAAACAGCGCACGCTGCCTGCCAAAAAGCTCCGCGAACGCTTGATGCAGCTCTGCAAAGACCGTGAATTACCCTACGGGATTGTTGTCCGCCAAGTGCTGAATCAAAACATTTTGTACTATAATCTGTACACCATGACCGAAGGCGAATTTCCCTTTGCTAAGGGCGATGGTCAGCTGACAGCATTGGAAGTCTATAAAGTGTACCCTGACGGACGCGAGGAGCGCGTCCGTGGAGCGGAAATCGCAGGCTTTTCACCACAAGCGTTCAAGGACATTGTGGCAGTAGGCGAGAAAAAATTTGCCTACAACTGCCTTGCTCAAGCCGTAACACCCCCGTTTTTCAGTGGCGGCGAACAGTTTGTGCCGACCTCAGTCATTGTTCCAGCAATGCTGTTTGAAGATGTAGAAGTTCGACCTATTGAAGATGATTTTGCCAAGCCGCCCATTTTGGCTCATCCGTTTTTTTCCTCTAAGCGTTGAAATACCACTTACTATGTACTGGGTAAACCTTGGGGCAATCGTATCCGTTTGGCTCATCCATTTGGCAACGTGATAGTTATCGCTGTACCTTTGCCTTGTGCGCTGTCAATCGTAATACTGCCGCCGTGACGTTCGATAATGCCGTAGGCAATTGCCATGCCCAGCCCTGTGCCTTGACCGACGGGCTTGGTTGTAAAAAACGGCTCAAATACTCGTGTGCGTGTCTCTTCGCTCATGCCTTCGCCGTTGTCGGCAACACGCAGCACGACGCAGGCATTCCGTCTGCTGCCTGTTACCGTTATCTCAAAGGCACGCGCTTGAGCGGCATTGACTAACAGATTCAGCATGACTTGGTTCATTTCCCCCCACCGTGCCGTGAGCACTAATCCTTCCTCTACTTCACATCGTACCCTAACGTCGCGGAATTGCAACTTGAAGATTGCTATGGTGTTCGCCATTTCTTCGGCAACGAGGCTTGTAGTAACAGCCTCACGCTGAAACTTCGTAAAATGCCGTAATTGCCCCACAATAGCTTTGATGCGCTCCGAGCCTATGAGGGCTATTCTGGTGGTGTCTTGCATGCTGTCTATCATCCGCTCAAACGTTCGTGCAGCAGACGATTGCCGTGCTTCGTCGTCCAACAATGAAAAAAAGTATTCCTGAATGGTCGCGTGCTCTTTCAACAGTTCTTGCAATGCCGAGTACAGTGCGGCATTAGGATTGTTGATTTCGTGCATCACCCCTGCGGTAAGCTGACCCGCGGCTGCCATCTTTTCGGACAAGACCAGTTGTGCTTGAGTTTGTTGGAGTTGTTGAAGTGCTGCGTTCAGAGCAGCATTTTTTTCGCCGAGTTCAACATTGGCAAGCTGAATTGCTGTGGCTTGTTGCTGAAGTTCTTGGGATTGTCGTTGTACTTCCTGAGTGCGAAGATTTACCGTGTGCTCCAATTCTGCAGCACGGGCACGAAGGCGGCGCGTGCGCCAGCGAAAGCCTTCATACACCACAGCCGCCAATACAATACCGCACAACCCCTGAAACCACAAGGTTTCCCACCAAAAAAGTTCTATGCGAAAGGTTGTCATGGCACCCGCTTCGTTCCACAATCCATCGTTATTGCAGGCAATAACACGAAAACGGTATGCACGCCCACGAGGAAGATTCGTGTAGTAGGCGGTGCGGCGCGTACCAGCATCTACCCATACCGCATCGTAGCCTTCGAGCATATACTTAAACCGTACGCGCTCTGGTACGGCAAGGCTTGTGGCAGTGTAGTGAATTTCCAGATTTTGTGTTGTTGCAGCCAGCACTGCACCGTTTGGCGCGATGCTGCTGTCAGCGACAACTTCTTCTACAAGCACAGTGGGAACAATCGGGTTGGTGTACACAGCACGAGGATTAACTTTGGCGATGCCGCTGGCAGTGGCAAACCATAACGTTCCGTCCTGCATAGCCCATGCTCCCTGCTCACTATCAATACACTCTGTAATACTCATGCCATCGGGTATTCCCCAAGCCTTACAGTGAACACGCTCGCGTTTGCCGTCGGCATATTCGTGAAGTTCGCGTTTGCTTACCCGATAGATTCCTCTGTTGCAGCCCATCCAAAGATACCCTACGCCATCATCAACAATGGAAAACGCCACATCGTCAAACATTCCCTGTTTGGTGGTGTAGGTTGTAAACTTGCCGTTCTGGAGGCGTGCAAGACCGTTATTCGTACCAATCCAATACGTTCTCGCGCCTGAGGTAGTGTCTTCGAGCATCGTCCATAAGTTGCTTGCTGGCAAACCGTTGGTGGTGTCGTAGTGGAGAATGGTGCTGTTTGCACCGAGGCGTTCGTAGTCAGCGATTGCATACAAGCCATGCTCATAGGTGAGTATCCACAATGTTCCCTTGCTGTCATACTTGATAGATGACGCAGAACTTTGAGGCAAACCATACTTGTTGTACAACACCACGCTATCAAGCCCCTGGACGCGAATTGCGTATAGACACAGGGAATCAGGGGTTGATATATGAAGACCAATAATGTTGGTGTGGGAGGCGCACAAAAGCAATGGCGGTAGTTTTTCGGCATACAGGAAACGGCGCATCCGGAGGTGTTTGTCATCTGGCTCAACACCATGCAAGCGTTTACGCCAAAACATCCACGTGCGCCCTTGGTGGTCTGAGTATGCGCCCAAAGACCAATTGACGTAGGTAAATACTTCTCCGCTCGTTAAACTGGCATATTTGTAGTGTTGCCATCTCCCATTGGTGTAAACATTCCAGCCTTTCCATGTTCGAGCCCATATCGCTCCGTTAGGAGCTTGATGCACGGAAGCAACGACATTATCCAACAGCCCATCCTTGGTGGTCATGGAGGACACAAACCCGTTGCGAAGGCGGTAGATACCGTAAGCACGCGTGCCTATCCAGAGCGAACCTTCGTTGTCGTCGGCAAGGGCAAAAACCTGAAATGTGGAATCACTCTGCAGCGTTAATGGGGGCAGCAAGCCTGTATCCTCACGCCACCGCAATGCGCCTTTGTTGGTTGTTGCTATCCAGAGTGTGCCTTCGCGGTCACAGAGGATATCAGTGATGTAAGTGTTTGCGAAACCCTTCGCAGGTATCAGATGCTCAACACGTAAGCGTTGAGTGTGGGGCGTGCCGTTCTCAGGTAAGCGTATTTTGCACACGCCAGCGTTCGCTGTACCTATCCACAAACTTCCTGTGCGGTCAAGGTGGAGTTTTGTCAAGCGCAGCGTTGGCAAACCCTCCTGCGTCGTTATCTGCTGCCACTGCTTCTGCCGTGCCGTGCGGTAAAACAGCCCTTGCGTTGGCGAGGCTGCCCAAAGCGTACCTGTGCTATCGCATACAAGACTTTCAATAACGTGGGGAGTCTGTGATGCAGCAAGAGTTTCACAGCTAATAACCTTACGGGCTGGCGACAAAGGACGATTGAAGTGTGAAGGATGTGCTTCCTCAGCATGAACATAGCACAGCCCTGCTATCGTCCCAACCCAGATATTTCCTTCGCGGTCTTCTGTTAAACTTGTCAGGTCAATACTGGGCAATCCATCGGCAAGCGCGTAGTATTTCCAGCGTCCGTCTTGGTGTCGTCGTTGCAGCCCACCACCGTCGGTTGCCACCCACAGCGTTCCGAAGCGGTCTTCGTGTAGTGCAGTCACCCAATTGGTGCTTTTTAGCTCACCCTTCTGTTTGTTAAACACCACAAATCTTGCACCGTCGAACCGAGAAAGCCCTTCATATCCTCCTATCCACAGGTAGCCATCGCGTGTTTGAAGAAAACAATAGGCAGTATTCTGTGGCAATCCTTGCTGAGCTTGCCAGTTGGAGATAACGTATTGATGCGCGGGCTTGTTGGGGTCAAGACCATGCACGCGCGTCTGAGCTTGCAGAACATCGCCCCCTGTCCACATCAGCAGCATGGCGCAGAACAGTTGTCGTGTCATCTGTCGTTTTATGTGTCGTGTCATGCACAGAACACAAGCATTGGCGTAATTGTACAGTGATTGCAGCATTGCCCGCAAAATCGGAAAAATCTTGCACGCACAGGCATATTTTCTGTAACCTTTTGTGCGGCAACGTCTTTTTTAGAATAATGGACGCAACAATCAGCGTTTTCTGGCTGTGAAGGTGTTCTGTATTTTGTTCTCACGCTCTGTTGTTGTAAGTTTATGGCTTTGGTAGTTCACTCGATGAATGTCCACACGCTTTTAAGCCCTGCGGAAAGCGGCGACAATGTTCGGAATCATGCTCGACAGCAGTCTTCGGGGGGCGGTAAATCGCCTCAGCACTTCGTCTGGTCAGGTCAGTGCTCGGGTCGGGACAACGACGAATGCCTTGCATTGCTCAAGCAGCACGTTGCATTGCAGCCAATACTCACAACATCCATGCACAATTCAGAACACGTTCCACCAACACCCGCTCTGAGCGATGAAGAACTGTTCGCGCTCATTCGAGACCACAACGACCAAGCAGCGTTTGCCACGCTGTACACACGCTACGACCGAAGGTTGTACGCGTATTGTTTGCGTGCCACAGGCAACCACGACAGCGCGAAAGATGCCTTTCAAGCCGTGATGAGCGTTGTGTTTGAAAAACGCGAGAGTTTTACCGGCGGCAGCTATGCAGCGTGGTTGTTTACCATAGCGCGGCACCACGTCCTCAAACTTCGACGGAATGCTCATCGGACGACCTCGTTTGAAGAACATGCCGAAACGCTGGAGCATTCGCCTCGTCTGGCAGCAAACAGTGAACACGATTTTCTGCTGCAACAATCGCTTGACCGTGCCATTGCAAGGTTGCCCGAAGATGTACGCGAAGCCTTTGAACTCAAATATCGCGACGGTTTACAGCACGAGGAAATAGCCGATACGCTCGGAATTTCGGTTTCGCTGTCAAAAGTGCGCGTTTTTCGCGCTAAACAACACCTTAGAACCCTTTTAGCGTCGCTGTTCGACGAACTTCAATAGGATACAACCATGAATTCGCCCCTCGTTTTTGATGCACGCACCGAAGACTTGCTGGTCAAATATTTCGACGGTGCTTTGAATACTGCCGAAGAGCAGGAATTTTCCCTACTTCGTGCTGCCATGCCGACGTTAGAGGCAGAGATTCAGCGCATCCGCGCATTTGACACGTTTTTGGATAAAGCGCAGCTGAGCAGCATCCGTGAGGAAGAATTAGACACTGCCTTTTTGTGGGATATGCAGAAACGCTTTGCCCAAGCTCTGGCAGTGGGAACAGTCTTGGCTGCACCCGACCACGCCAGCCAACTCAGCCCCGAACCCGCTTCACCGAATGACCAATCGCCCATCATGGTTAGACAACAGGAAGCCAGTAGTATAGCCAATACCAACACCACAGCACTCAACACAACTGTTTCGCAGAACCTGACAAGTTCGCAGGCAGCAATCGTCTCCAGTGGTGGGATGAGCGCAGTGGTGTTGAAAACGTCGTTGGTAGTCAAAACTCTCGCCGCCGCACTGTTCGCAGGAAGCGTTGCCTATGGTGTGTGGCGGTTTGCTGCCGCCAGTGCGCCAGAGGTCGATAACCCAAACAGTGCTAGCACCACTACAAACGCGCCAAACGCTCAATCCACTACGCAGCAATTGCCAACAACAACGCTTCGTGTGCAGCCTCGTGCTGCTGCTGCCATATCAGGCACTTCACAGCCCAATGCTGAACTACCAGCCAAGTCCACCACTGCACTACAACCACCAAACGCGGCAACAAACTCAACACCACCGCCTGCACCACAACAGCCGGTGGCGCAAGCCAATGAGACTTCCGCGGCAGACAGCAAGCATGAACTCAATAATGAAACGAAAACCGATGCAACGGCAAATGCTCAAATCAGCACGTCGAACGATAAATTCCGCCGTGATGCTGAAGAGCTCACCAAAAAAATTCAAGCAAAGGAGCAAAGTGGAGACCTTATAGGTGCTGCATTTGTGCTGAAACAGCTTGGGTTTTTACAGCGCACCAACGGCGACGCAGCAGGAGCAATACAGTCGTTTAACCAAGCTCTCAAAACCGCTCAAAGCCAAAACGTCCGCGAACTCGAAGCGGAACTGTTAGGGGAATTAGCACTGGTGTATGCAATGCAAGGAAACACCACAAAAGCCCAAACATTGCTGAAAACCTGTACGGACATACTCTCTGAACTGAACAGCAAACGCCTTGAACGCTGGATGAAAGAGATGAAAGAATTGCGCCGCTTGGAGGGCAAATAATCGAATTGGTTGCGAAGTGCTGACCTTCACGTTGAAATTCATGTTGTATCTGGGCAAAATTTCTTGTAGTTTTCGGACATTCATCTAACCCGTACAACCGCTTGCTCTCTGGCTCATAAAGCCAGCCTATCAAAAAAAGGATGAAGCTCCAAATGACACGCAAGAAGTTTTTGACTACCAGCACGATTGCCGTGTCTGCTCTTGCCGTAAGTGGTACGGCTCTTCATTCATGTACTGACACTGCTCCCGACAAAAAACGCCTCATCGTGTTTGCCTCGCTGGAGGAAGCCATGAGGGAGTTTGAACAGATTGAGCAAGCAGCACGGTCAAACAACCATATAGAAATTGCGGGGCAGTGGAATCTGGCACAGCACCTCACACACTGCGCCCAAAGCATTGAGTTTTCTATGAGCGGCTTCCCCGAATCCAAATCATGGCTCTTTCAAAGAACGGCAGGTGCGCTTGCCTTCGCGCTTTTTTCGGCGCGTGGTGCCATGAGCCACAATACCAACGAACCCATACCGGGCGCAGCAGTTTTATCGCCCGAATTGTCGATAGAGCAAGCCTTTGCCCGACTCCGAGCTTCAGTAGAGGCATTCCAACAATACGACAAAGACCTCGCTGACCATTTTGCCTATGGCAAACTCTCCAAAGCCGAATATGCCAAAGCCCACACAATGCACCTTGCCGACCACGCTGCACGGATTGTCTATGCATTATGAGGCGTAAGACCATCTCCATTGTCGTTACTGTATTCTGCTGCTTCGCCGAATTCCTCCGAAGCCGCTCTGCGCCTTTGCCCCTCTTGACAAGGAGAAATGTGGGTGTAATAAAGCCCGCGTTGAAACGGTATAACTACATGCTCCTTGCTCTCCTATACACTGTGTTCGCGAACGCTGTAGTACAAGCACAGCCAGAAGTATTGCTCACCGATGCAACGCAATTACAAGCACTCAACAGCACAGGAAAATACTGGAATGATGTCAGTGCGTCGTTTTCATTGCCCGACGTTGTGCGCCAACAACTTGCATTTGCGCCAATGACCGGTAAATTGATGACGCTGCGCTTATCGACTTCAGCGCACTGGTTTCGCTTTCGCGTGCGCTCAACCTCGCAAAAACCTTGGACACTTTTTGTTGGCACATCGGGTATTGACTCAGCCACGCTATATGTTGTCCGCCCTGACGGTTCTTACAATACCCAGATTTCCGGCGAACAGACAGCACTCGCGCACCGCGCTATTCGGTCAAAGTATGTGTATTTGCCGATGGAGTTGCCACTGGACACTGCTTGCACGATATATCTACGTGTGCGCTCGCGTACAGGCGATGTCATAGAGAACGTAGTGCTTTCACAACAAGCACTGTATGAGCGTCGGAGCGGTGTGTACATTCTCGCCGCTCTTATCTTGGGCGTGATGGTCTTTGCTGTGCTGTACAATGCCGTCTTGCTGATTGTTACAGGCGACAAATTGTATGTGTGGTACGTGGTGTTTGTAGCACTCTTCGCTGTGCTGATTGTGGTTACAAACTTTCCAGTTTTGGAACATTTCTTTCCGTCATCTGTGGGCATCGGATATTACACACGAACACTGTGCGTTTTTTTAGTAGCCATCGCTTCAACGTTGTTTACACGCTCATTTTTGCAAACATGGCTGTCGTTTCGTGGTATAGACCGTTTGTTGATAGGCTCTGTCGGCGTGTATGCTGTGATTATCCTCATCTTTGGGTTGGGCGTGTACGATACCGCACATCGCCTTTTTACAGCGACAACATTGGTAACCTCGGCATTGACCGTTGGCTTCATGGGTGTGATAGCGTTCCAGCGCAAGCACACCGCCGCAATTCGGCTGTACGCGCTTACGCTGGCTTTGTATACCGCGCTAAGTGTGTCAGTCGTGCTGTTGCGTGTTCGGCTGGCACAACCAGACTCGCAAAGTTTTGGGTATTACATTATGGCTGGCGGTATTGGCTTGTTAGGCTGTGTGGAAGTTATTGCTTTTTCGTTGGTGCTGGCTGCACGCATTCGTGAACTCCGTGAAAGCTACTACGCCGAACAAGCGCAACGTCTTCAAGCTGAGCAAAACGCAGAACATGAGCGGCTTCGCACTTTACAAGCACAATTTGCCGCCCAGCAAGCTGAACTCGATGCTTTACGGTATCAAATCAACCCGCATTTTTTATTTAACGCTCTGAGTTCTCTTCGAGCATTAGTAACCGAAGACGCTCATCGTGCGCGGGGCATGATAAGCAAAATAGCAGAATATCTCCAACATGCCGTGTATTCAGGCTCTTCAAGCAACCACCGTGATACCCCCCATAACGGCTTTGTTACTGTGGCAGAAGAGGTGCATATGCTTCGCCACTATTTCGACATTGAGCATATTCGTTTTGAGGACAATGTGCTTGTGGAATACAGCATCGCCGCCGAAGGTGAGTCCATTCGTATTCCCAGTTTTTTGCTTCAGCCTTTGGCGGAAAATGCTCTGAAATACGGGATGAAGACAAGTGCTATGCCGCTTCGCATTGGTGTTTCGGTGGCGGTGGTAGAATCTACGGAGCATCGTTCAGTCTTAGCCATTACGGTCAGCAACACTGGTACGATATTGGAGAACCAACAGCAGACAAGCAGCTACGGCGGCGTGGGGTTACAAAACGTTCGTGAACGCCTACGCCACGCCTTTGGCTTGGATGCAGAACTGAAACTGTATGAAGAAAAAGGTTGGGTTATTGCCGCCATAACAATAGCCCTGCCAACACAACACGGTTAACAAAGCCTTCCGCAGAGCCGTCGCACGGAGTTTTACAACGTCTCTACAAACAGCACCAAGCGTTTGCGGTCTTGCAGCGTGCGCACGCCGCTGGCTATGGCAGGCGAAGCCGTGCTGCGCCGTTCGGTAACGATGCGCTCTGGTTCAACCGCTAAGATCGTGGCAAGTAATGCGATAAGCGAGCGCACATGCACGGCAGAGACTGCCTCAGTCTCAGGAATAATCAACCGCAGACGCGACGACGGGCGAATGAGCGGCTTGATGAAGCCAAGCAGCAGCACGCTTTGCTTGCCAAGTGCCACAAGATTGCCCTGAGTATCTCCTGTGTTCACTTGTGCCACAGTGTTCTGTTCGGTGTTCTGTTGGTTCAGTGTTTCTAAAAACACCATATCCACCGAGCGCGTGACCGCAGCACTACTATTGCCTGATTCCCGTGCCACAGTGATAGAGCCAGAGTCAGCGACCATCGTTTCTTCTTGGGCGGTGGTAACGAAGAGTTTGTAGGAGAGTTGCTCGTCTGCCCGAATAATCGTGCCGATGTCTTCAGAAGGATTCCAGTCGGCAAGTTCCTTGTCCGCGGCAGGTTCGATTTGAGATTTACTCGTGGCAGCATTTGCTGTCTTCACTGCGCTCAAATCAGCCAGTACCACACCACGCTGCGTAATAAGCAGTCGCCAACGCTCAATGGGTTCTTCACTGATGATGCGCGGATAAAAGCGAATCGTGGGCAATTGGCTGGTAAGCAAGGTGTCGGCTATCACGTAGGGCTTGAAAACGGTATCTTGCAAAAAACCAACTTCGGGAACGCTTGGCGGCATGGCATAACGGCGAACCACGGTGCGGGCAGTGCTCACGGTAACGTTTTTTTGCCCTTTGCCGCCCAAACCGACAAACTCCGCTTCAACGCTTGCGGTCAGCAAGGGTTTCGGCTTGGGAATTTCGCGCAAGTACATCTCGCGGACTATTGTGCGGTTGGCATGACGTTTTTCTTCTGCTTCTTCCGCCGAACGAGGTGATAGCGGTGCAAACGCTGCCGAATCACCAGCAAACCATTGGGCAATTTTGGTGTCCAACGTCTCTTGCTCACGGGGCTTCAAGCGTTCGGGTAGTTCCACAGTGCGGGCTGTACGGAGAACACGCGGAGCATTCAGTTTTCCATCCACAATAGCTGTGGCTGTGTCGCGTACAAACAGCGTATCGCTTGTGCGCTCGCGCCGCGTAAGGGCGGATTCTTCGGTATCGAACATCAGCGACGCTCCCAAGCGCAGGCGTGGCAAATCGCGCCCCCATTCGGTAGCGTCCATGCCGCCAGAGTTGAACAATGGCGTTTGCCATGTCAGTTCTACGCGGGCTGACACACTGTTGTCGGGTTTGAGAGCAATGGGATATGCAGCAGTAAAGACTATGCCCGTTTGAAGCGGCGAAAATCCTTCAAGGCGACCATTCCTCAGCGTGTCAGGGCGGCTTGTTATGGCATCAGTGTCTATGTGCAGCAAGCGCGAACCCACCACCATTCCCACACGCACAGCTGCTTGAACGGCAAAACCCGATTCGTGCGTAAAACGCAGCAATGGCGACACTGCCAACGAAGTAAACGACAACCACGCCGCGTGTTTTGCCGTGGCACTTTCGCCCGTCAGTGCCATGTCCCATACCTGAAACTCGCCTTGCAAGCCGTAATACCAGCCACCTTTGAGCGAATTCATGCCCAACACGCGCTGCATAAGCGTTGAAATCGGCGATTCTGTGTTGATGCCAAGCACAAAACCGCTTACCCGACCTTGTTCTGAGCGCATTGGCAATGTCGATGCGCCCAGAAGGCTTCGCAATCGTGGCTGTGGTGCCAGAAACGATAACGGCACTTGGGCATACACCCCCAATTGCGGTACATACTCTGGCACAACGTCGTCGCGTCGCTCCACCGATATACCACTTGGCAGCATATGGTTGGCACTACTATCTGCCAACGCACCGAGCCTTGGTAAGGCTTGCAAGCCTACTGTTCCATGATGACCACACCATGCCACCACAGCACTGACCACAAGCAAACGCCTGCGTGTAGTGTTTATGACGTGCTGGGCATAAACCGCCACAGCGCGCACTCCCTCAACAAGCTCAACAAGCAAGAACCAAACCATGACCATATCCAGAGCAATCGTAGTTAGCGGTGGTGTTACAATACAGATTACTTGGCGTTGCCTAAGGTTTTTGCGGCATGCAAAAGGTTCACAAAAAGTCTGTAAGCTCCCGGCACTCCTGCGGGAAGTTGACGAAACCACGCATAGCCAGAATAGATAAACACGCCTTTGCCGTATTGGGCAACGAGCATCCCACCAGTTTTGTCGCTTTCGCCTGCGTCATGGCACGAGAGCAGCGTTTGATAGCGTGCGTCCCATTTGTTGGCAAAATACAAGCCGCGCTCTTGCACCCAGCCGTCGAAATCTTGTGCTGCAATCACGTTGGGCTGCGTCAAAAGTGGGTGTTTGCTGTTTGTAATCGTAACCACAGCGTCTTCTTCGGTTACGCGGTCGCGCGAAATGGTAAAAGGATACGGACCGATGCTATCGGTTACAAGCGCACTGGAGGTGTTGTACTGCACAAGCAGTGTGCCGCCGCCCGCAACGTAGTCCATCAACCGACGATATTGCTGCTTGAGGCGAGGTCGGGTGTTGTAGGCACGAACGCCCGTTACAATGGCATCGAATGTGGCAAGGGGTTGATTGTCTATCTCGTCATCGGTGAGAAATTTCACGTCAAAGCCCAATTGCGCCAGATAATCCGGTACATCATCGCTTGCACTGGCAATGTAGCCAAGGGTTTTTATCGTTTTTTGTACGTCCAAATACACCAACTTTGCTTTTGCTTCGGGAAACAGCGTTTGTGTGGGGATGTGCGGGTACGCGATAGTTGTCATACCTTTGTTGATGGTAGTGGCATTGCCTGCTGCATCGTTGAGTGCAGCTTCGGCAAGCACAAACTCTTCGGCAGCAGTGTTGTTGGGCTTTACGGGCGGTGTGATTTTGAAGATTGCTTTCATTTCGTCATGTTTTCCAGCAAGTGCAAACGCAACGCTTTGCGGCTCGCACTTCCAACCCGTGGGCAGTTTCAGTCTGACCGAGCCTTGGGCGTTTTGTGTGTTGCTTTTAACGACAACAGGAATCTCTCGCGCTGTGGCATCGGCGAACACTAAGGATTTATCAGCAAGATTGAGCGCGACGGGCGGCACAATTTCAAACGGACGGTACACTTCGCCCAACACGGGGTCAGTGCGGCGGCTCAGAAGCGGCGTGGTCAAACTCAATTCCGTTCCGCCGTCTGCGCCAAAGCCCAGCACAAACGTTACGGCAAGTGCAGGCGGGTTTTCGGGCAGACCAATTTTTTGCTGGTCGCTGACCGCAAACAAGCCTTTGTCTGGCGGGGTCTGCAGCCAGTACGGTTGTGTAAGAGGTGTGTTTTTGGGAATTGTTTTCGTAACGACGGTGGTCAGAAATTTTCCTTTTTGGAGTTCCTTATTGACAAGAGAATCACCGCCAAACGGGAACAACACACGCTTGAGCGTAATCGGAGCATTGGAGCGGTTCACCACTGCCGCCGCAATTTTCACCAAGCCGCCTGCCACACCAGAGTACTCGGGTTCGTTCCGCGTGTTGGGTTTCAACGCAATGGCTTCTACCCACATTCCAGCGCAAGAGCGAATCACCTCAGCTAATTCTTTGCGCTTTTGGGGAACCCAGTGGTCGTCCTTCAACAGCGACATTTCGCGGTAGGCTTGCAGCAGCGTGGGAAGCAGAGCAGCAGGATGTTCGGGGTTGAAGCGCGACTTTGCCTCTTCAAGCAGTTTGCCAACCGCCGCACCGCCCTGCACACGATTCCATGTCAGGTCTATGCCGCCAAAAATATCATATGTGCCGTTCACCGCTTTGAGCGAGTCGCCCGTAAGAAAATCAAAGTAGTTCAACGTTTCGCCGCGCACACCGCTTGAGCCGAAGCCTTGGCTTTTGTGCATGGAACGGCTTTCGGCAGCAAGTTCGGTGTAGGATTTTCCAAGTAACACATTGTACGCACCCACATCTACGGAGGTGAGTGTTGCAAGGTCAGCTTTGCGTGCTTCCAGTATGGGCAACCATGCGTTCCACAGCAGACGTTTTGCCTGCCAAACCTTCACGTACTGCAGCTGTTCGGGAAATCGCTTTGGGTCGGCAGCTGCCGAAAAGGCTTCTTCGGCAAGAATGGCAGAAGCGGTATGATGCCCATGACCGCCTTCGCCCGTTTTAGGAAAGCGCGTGAGAATCACATCGGGACGAAATTTGCGGATAGCCCACACCACATCTGCCAGCACGCGCTCTTTCCCCCAAATTTTTTGCGTTTCATCGGGGCTTTTGGAAAACCCAAAATCTACGGCACGGGTGAAGAGTTGTTCGCCACCGTCTATACGCCGTGCCGCGAGGAGCTCTTGGGTGCGAATCACGCCCAGAAGCTCTGACATCTCGCTGCCAATCAAGTTTTGCCCACCGTCGCCCCGCGTGATGGATAAGTACGCTGTTCGCAGGAGTTTTTCATTGGCGCAATAGGCTATCAATGCGGTATTTTCGTCGTCGGGATGTGCTGCTACGTACATCACGCTGCCCAGCACGGTGAGTTTGTTCAGCGCAAGTTTGAGTTGTGCAGCGTTCATCGGCGGCGTTGGCTGCGCTGCGCTGCGCTGTGTGAACTGCGTGGTAAGCATTCCACACAGCAATAGGGCGCAGAACAGCCGCATAAAGAAGAAGTGTCGCATACAGGTTATCCGAAATCAAGCGTTTGAGAGCAGTGGAATGAGCGAAATATAACAAAAAACGCCTCGCTGCGAGGCGTTGGTGTTCATGTTCATAGCAGCACACATCGTTGCTGTTGTCTGAAAAACCTCATTATCGCGGCAAACGTTCTGCCAAAAGTGCGGGCGAAGAACCATTTCCCGACAGCGTTCGCGTGTTGCCCCGAGGCTGTTGAGCAGAGCCTTTCGCAATTTGCATCAAGGCTACGTTTTCTACGCGAAAATGGCTGACAAGTTTCATCAGACGTTCGGTCAGGCGGTTCATGTCATTGACAGCCTCGGCAATCTGGCTGCTGCTGAGTGCCGATTGTTGCACGGTGCGGTTAATGTCTTCAATCGTTGCGGCAAGTTCGCGGATTTCCTCAGCCTGCTCTTGGCTGGTAGCGGCGATTTTGGAATACGTCTCAGCACTTTGCACAGCCCCACGCATAAAATCTTCAAACGCTGCGCCTGTCTGCACAACTAACGCCTTGCCACGCGCTACTTCATCGGTGCCTTGATGAATCGTGCCAACAGCTTCTTGGGTTTCGCTTTGAATGCGATGAATCATCGCCGCAATCTCTTTGGTAGCTTTGGTGGTACGCTCGGCAAGTTTGCGAACTTCATCGGCAACGACGGCAAATCCGCGTCCTTGCTCTCCTGCACGGGCGGCTTCGATGGCAGCGTTGAGTGCAAGAAGGTTTGTCTGGTCGGCAATTTCGTCAATGACTTTGATAATATCGCCAATTTGTGAACTGCTTGTGCCAAGGTTTTGCACCGTTTGAGCAGATTTTCGCACCACGTTTTCAATACTCGTCATGCCATCAATGACCTGCCCAACCATTGAACTGCCGTTTTTTGAGCGTTCGGCGGACTGTTTGGCTAATTCAGCAAACTGCGAGGCGGTGAAGGCATTTGTTCCCATTTGCAACGCAAGATGGTCTATCATAGCGGCGATTTTTGCAATGCGTTCCGATTGCTCCAGCGCGTCGGCGGAAAGCGCATCGGTGCTAGCGGAAATCTGTGCACTGGAACTGGCAGTGGACTGTACGGTTTCTATGAGCCTGACCGTCAGCCCTTTGATGTTTTCGATAGCTTTGTTAAAACTTTCAAACAGTCGCCCGATGTGGTCATCGCGCAAAATCTCGAACCGCACAGTCAAGTCTCCACTGGAAAAACGCTGCACAGCTTCAATCATGTTTTCAAGGCTGAGAGCAAGGTCTTGGCGGAGTTCTTCCGAGTCGCGCATCATCAATTCGACTTTAGATTTTTCGCTTTCCAAAGCCTCCTTGACCTGTATAAGCCCCGTGTTAAGTTTTGTTGCGGCGTCGTTCGAGGCTTTGAGCGCATCAACATTTTCCTCGCGCCCAGACTCGAAGATATTCGCCACCAACGACAGCACAATAATTAACGCCACGATAGCTACAAACTCTGAGCGCATCATGCCGTGAGCAGGGATGCGGTTCATTACTTGTACACCAGCCAGTGCCAATCCATAGTACACTCCTGCTGAAACCACCACCACTACCGCCCACACCATCATTTGCCGTCGCCCAAGCGTTAGTGCGGCAAAAAGCGGCACCATAGCAAGCCATTGCAGCACCGTAGATTGCAAACCACCAGTAGTGGCAATAAGCGAGTTAAGCATCAAAAACGCAAACAAGCACAGCACATGCCCTAACGCCCGCAACGAGACCTGCCGCCTGACCATAAACGGCAGTACAGCATAACACAGCGTTGAAATTGCCAAAAAAACAACTGCTAAGTAATGCTTGTGCCCGATATATGACAGTGCCACAACTGGACACGCGGCAGCAGCAATAAATGCAATGTTGATGAGCAACTTGGCACGGCGGTAGTCGTCTGCACCACGCACCAAATCAGGCGGCATAAATCGTTTGAATAATTCTGCGACGCGCATGGTAGCTGTCCTCCAAAAAGCAAAATACGATTTGTTCACAAGACAAGGGATGTCAGGGTTTGCGAAGATTTGCTGAACGGCACTGAAGAAATTAGGTCGCATCAACAGGTTATGCGGAATGCCATACACTAACTTAACCGCCAAACTGCGACTGTACATATTACGAAGAGTTTGTGAACTTTCCAGCGTTTTTGTGTATAAGCCGCGCAATAAATTAAGGTTTTCTCGTTCTTGTCGGCTTTTGTAATTTGCCGTTGCCTATTTTAAGCCTTGTACGAGTTTCACTCGTAAAATAACCAACAAACAGCTTGCGCACAAGCACTGGACTACATAGACACTGTGTAGTACATACTCTCTCTAAAGGATTTTTGTGCGCTCGACTTTACCCAACCTCACACAATCATCATGAATACCGCTCCACACCTGTACTCTGAATGTACCGTAACCGTAGAAACAGCACAAGCACTGGGCTTAACAGCAGAAGAATATGAAAGAATTCTTGACGTGTTAGGGCGCGTGCCAACGTACACCGAACTTGGCATATTTTCGGTGATGTGGAGCGAACACTGTTCGTACAAAAACTCCATTCTGGAGCTCAAAAAACTTCCGCGCTCGGGCGCACGGTTGCTCGTGGAGGCTGGCGAAGAAAATGCAGGGCTGGTGGATATTGGCACAAGTGCCGATGGGCGGCATTGGGCGATTGCCTTTAAAATCGAAAGCCACAACCACCCTTCGGCTATTGAACCCGTACAGGGCGCAGCCACAGGCGTTGGGGGAATCTTACGCGATATTTTCACGATGGGCGCACGCCCTATAGCCGCACTGAATTCGCTGCGTTTCGGCAATCTCGACTCGCCGCGTACCAAATTTTTGCTCAAGGGCGTGGTGAGCGGCATCAGTCATTACGGCAATGCGTTCGGCGTTCCAACCGTAGGCGGCGAGGTCTATTTTGACGACTGCTACTTTGGCAATCCGCTCGTCAACGCTATGGCTGTGGGGATTGTGGATGTGAGCAAAACCGCCTCCGCCACGGCAGCCACGAAGGCTTCGGGCGTGGGCAATCCCGTGATGATATTGGGCAGCAGCACCGGGCGCGACGGTATCCACGGTGCTTCGATGGCTTCCAAAGAATTTGACGAATCTCCCGAAGATATGCGCCCTACCGTACAAGTGGGCGACCCGTTTGCCGAAAAAACCTTGCTCGAAGCCACATTGGAACTGATTGCCTCAGGCGTGGTGGTTGGAATGCAGGATATGGGTGCTGCGGGGATTTGCTGTTCAACCTCTGAAATGAGCGCGAAAGCAGGCGTGGGCATGAGCATCAATCTCGACCTTGTGCCGCTCAGAGAGCCAGATATGAGTGCCTACGAAATCATGCTTTCCGAATCGCAAGAGCGGATGCTGGCAGTCGTGCAGCGCGGCAAAGAACACCTTGCCCGTGCTATTTGCGAGAAATGGGATGTACCAATAACCGTCATCGGTGAAGTAACAGCAGATGGCATCCTACGCATAACGCGCAACGGCAAGCAGGTCGTGGAAATGCCCGCCAAACCTTTGGTGTTGGGCGGTGCTGCACCAGTGTATGTGCGTGAGTGGAAACAAGCTGAGTATTTCAGCCACACCCAGGCCTTTGATGTTGCGTCTCTGAGTACCGCAGCAGCCGTTCAGCACGAAGAAGCCTTCTGGAAACTGCTCGCTTCGCCCACCATCGCCAGCAAACGTTGGGTGTATGAGCAATATGATTCTCAAGTGGGAACAAACACCGTCCTGCGGGCAAATGGTGATGCGGCCGTGGTGCGGCTCAAAGAATTGCCCGGAAAAGCAATTGCCGTGTGTACCGATTGCAATAGCCGTTATGTGTATCTCAATCCCTATGTAGGTGGCATGATAGCGGTTGCTGAGGCTGCCAGAAACGTGGCTTGCGTGGGTGCAGAACCTGTGGCTATCACGAATTGTTTGAATTTTGGCAATCCGTACAATCCCGAAGTGTATTGGCAGTTCCGCGAGGCACTGCGCGGTATGGGCGATGCCTGCCGTGCGCTTGGTACGCCCGTTACTGGTGGCAACGTGAGCTTTCACAACGAATCCCGCAGCATGAGCGACAACGACACGCAGCAATCCGACGGCACGAAACGCAGCCGAACGATTTTCCCCACACCAACAATCGGTATGTTGGGGATTATTGACGACGTAGGTACGGTGGTTGGAAGCGGCTTTCAAGCTGTTGGTGATAATGTTGTGCTGCTTGGTAACACCCAAAACAACCACCTTGGCGGCTCTGAGTACCTAAAAATCCTACACAACGCGATTTCAGGCGATGCGCCGCCTTTTACGCTGGACGATGAAGTCCGCCTGCAACGCTGCATTCTGGCAGCTATTCGCGCCAGAGTCATTCGCTCAGCACATGACTGTTCGGAGGGCGGTCTTGCCATCTGTCTGGCTGAAAAAGCCATTAAATCTCGCGGTGCAGAACTTGGCGAAGGATTGGGTGCAGAGATTACCCTGCCCGACCTCAGTGCTGCCGCGCTCTTTGGCGAGGCACAGTCGCGTATTGTTGCTTCCTTGCCAAGCAGTGCTATGGCAGCATTGGAAGCCCTTTGCGCTGAACATAGGGTTCAGTTTCAGCACATCGGCACCGTTGTAGAGCGCACCTTTACGATTCGTGGGGTCGTTGAAAGTTCTGTGCAGCAGTTGTGCGCGGTCTATGAAGGCGCGTTGCCAAGTCTGTTAGAGAGCCTGTAATTGTCTTGTTGTCGTAAAGTTGCGGCAGCAAGAAATGAAGCAAACGCAATTTTTCTTGAATGAAATCGGCGAAACCACTACATTTGTAGTCTTTCCTCTTACGGCGACCAAAAACAGAGATGCAGCCCGGGTGGCGAAATCGGCAGACGCACAGGACTTAAAATCCTGAGTCTTGTAAAAGACGTGCGGGTTCAAGTCCCGCCCCGGGCACACCTTCTTTTTGTCCTCTACACTCTATGCCGTCAGCCGCTCCAGTGCTTCGCGGTATTTCGCGGCGGTGCGCTCGACGATTTCGTTGGGCAACGGCGGCGGCGGCGGTTGTTTGTTCCAGTCCAGCGTTTCCAGATAATCACGCAGCACTTGTTTATCGAAATTCATTTGCGGCTTGCCCGGCTGCCAGTGGCTGGCAAGCCAAAAGCGCGATGAATCTGGCGTGAGGGCTTCGTCTATCAATATCACCTCGCCTGCTTCGTCCACGCCGAATTCAAATTTCGTATCGGCAAGCAAAATACCACGTTCGGCAGCATAGTGAGCAGCGAACGTGTAGAGCTCAAGGCTTAGGCGTTTGACGTGTTCTGCGCGTTCGGTGCCGATGATGGCGGCGGCGGCTTCAAAGCTGATGTTTTCATCATGTCCAGTTTCGGCTTTGGTGGCAGGCGTAAAAATGGGTTCGGGCAGTTTCGACGATTCCTGCAACCCCGCAGGCAGTGGAATACCGCAAACGGTTTGGCTGCTCAGATACTCTTTCCAACCCGACCCCGCTAAGTACCCGCGCACCACACATTCCACAGGCAAGGGCGTAGTCTTGCGAACAAGCATAGACCTGCCTTCCAGCACATCGGCATAAGGCTGACACTCGGCAGGATAGTCGCTCACACGGCTTGCAAGCAAATGATTACGAACGATGTGCTGGGTTCGGGCAAACCAAAACAACGAAATACTGGTCAGCATGGCACCTTTGTTCGGCACGGGGTCTGCCATAATCACATCAAATGCCGAAATGCGGTCAGACGCAACCATCAGCAGCGTTGAGCCAAGGTCATACACGTCGCGCACTTTGCCCCGCCGAAACACCTTCAGCGTGGGAAAATCGGTTGAATATACGGCTTGTTGCATAGAATGGTCAGGGTTTTAAACGTTTTTGTGGCTTGCGTTCTCTAAGGTTGAAGTGAACACCGACAACCACAATCAATTTACGGGGTGTTCAACACGTACATTTCTTGCGTAATTGCCATGAATACTCTGCACACACTTCGCACCACATTTGCTTTGACGGCAATGATGTCTGCTTTCGTTGCCGTATCAGCTGTCGCTCAAGACGAGACTCAAGATGCTAACAACACCTCAAAACAAGCCGTGCAACCACGCACCGAAGAAAAAATCGCCGTCCAGTCAGTCAGCTATGAACGCTGCTCAGAGGCTCGCACAAATACCAAACCCACCAAAACGGGTGTCTTGCTTACCGAAGTACGCCACGACTTTAATCACCTTGCTTCCAAGCAGGTCAAAGTACAGGAGCAGCCCAAAGAACGCTAAAGCCGTGAAACGCTCTGCGAGCAACGCTACACGGCTTTAGCAGTGAAGGTGCGGTATGCCGCGCTTAGTCCAATGGCAAAGAGCGCGGCTGCCAGCGCAATGCCCACGTTCACAAAGGGCGGTGCAGTCAGTGCCAGCCGGATAAACACCGTTGCCAGCGCAAAACCAGAGTTGCGAAAAACAATTGGATAGTGTGAACTGTATCGCAGTGAAATAAGCACCAAAAAAATGTCGCTGAAAATCAAGACCGTGTAAAACGCATCAAAAAAGCCGTGCTGCGGTGCTGCATTGTTTGATGCCGCACCCGACACCGCATTTGGTGGCACTACAAGCTGCCACAGATACACACAACCCATCGCCAAAAACACTACCAACAGTATCAGTGCAAGCAGTTTTTTAGCAGTGATAAACCGATACCGTTCGTCGGGGTCGTTGGTTATCGGGCGGTGCGTTTGAGCGCGGTAGTACAGCCACACCAAAAAAAACAACGCCAACCCGCCCGCAGCGTCAGACATCATGTGCAACACTGGCTGCGAAACCTCTGACCACTGAATGGGTTCGTTAAAGTAGATGAACTCTTTGAACGACTGCCTGAGCAAAATGAGCGACAAAATCTCAAACTGCTTTCCCAACGAGTTCGCCACCGAACCTGCAATGCTCAACACCAAGCTCACCACTTCTACTGTTAGCACCACCGAGAACACCACATTGACAGCGTAAAAATGATTTTCTGGCACCGCGTGAACCACTGCATCGGGAACGAGATGAAGGCGTTTTGCTTCGACAATGCCCAGCGTGGCAAAAAAGCACACCAGCAGTAACCATACTATCCACTTTCGCGTAACGGCACTTTCCCAATTGCGCTCCAGCACGTCGAATAGATGATTGATATAGGAACTCAAACGGCGCATCATCGCATTGCTCACAACATTTCTGGATACTTCGTGAGTTAAAATAATGAAAGCGGCTTTGGGTCGCTTGGTTGGCGGTGTGCAGAATCCAACGGGGAATCCGACTGGAAATCCAACAGCGAAGCATCGTCGGTGGCAACGCTATTGACCCCCAGAGATGCTGGTCGTGCAACCATTGCTTCGGACGGATACGGCTTCAAGAGCCTAAGGAGTTCTTGTTCTGGCACTGTTTCATCCAACCACAGGTCTTCTTCTTCGGGCACAAGTATCACCGCCATACGGTGGTGCATGGTGGCAATCAGGCTGTTCGGCTCGGTCGTGATGATGGTGCATGTTCTGAGCGGCGGTTCAACGAGCGAAGTCGGCGACGCAAGAGCAGCAGGATTACGCCATTCATCCCACAAGCCCGCCAGAGCAAAGGGTTCGCCTGATTGTAAACTCACAAACATCGGTTGTTTGACGGTTTTGCTAGCTTTGCTTTTACCCTTGCCAATAAGTCCTGCGGCGGCAGCTTCCTCGCTTGAGAGCGTGCGCCACTCATAAAATCCGTTGGCAATGACCAAGCACCGCCGTTTCCTGAACGAAGTACGAAATGACGGCTTTTCGAGCAAGGTTTCCGAACGTGCATTGATGAGCTTGGTGCCAATGGATTCGTCCTTTGACCACGAAGGAATGAGCCCCCACCGTGCAAAACTGATTTCGCGCGGTCTGTGGGCAGTAATGATGGGAACTTCCTGAGTAGGTGCGATGTTGTAGCGTGGGTGCAGTTTGGGCACGTTGCGCTCATCTATCGAAGATTTGAAGCGTTGTTTCAGCACTTCTGGCGGCACAAAGAGCGTATAACGTCCACACATAGCGATGCTTCCAAGGGTGATGTAATCAGTCTTCCAAGTTATGGTTAGCGACAGATGCCGCGTTTGGATTGGCGGATAAAGTCAATGCAGTTTTGTGTTTCGGGCAGCACACCACCATGAATAGTGGAACGCTCCAAAAACCGCCTGATGCCATCGGAGGTATTGTACCCTGAGTGCAAGACCATCGTGTAGAATTCTTCGAGTTCGTTGATAACTTCTCGCGGGAAACCGCGCCGTTTCAGCCCTGTCTTGTTCAGCCCGTGAATGGTAGCGGGGATGCCATCGGCAAGTAAATACGGCGCGATGTCCTTGACAAGTTTTGTGCCTGCGCCCACCATAGCGTGCTTGCCGACGGCTACGAACTGATGAACCTTCGTTACGCCGCCCAGCACGGCAAAATCCTGAATGGTTACATGACCGCCCAACTGCGACGCATTGGCAATGATAACGTGATTGCCTACGCGGCAGTCGTGGGCAACGTGGCAGTATGCCATTATCAAGCAGTCATCGCCAACGCTTGTTCTGCCGCTTGCAGAAGTGCCACGGTTGATGGTTACGTATTCTCGAATCGTTGTACGGTCCCCCACTAAAGCCAGTGTTTGTTCGCCACCGAACTTTAAGTCTTGCGGCTCGCCGCCTATCACTGCGCCTGCGTGGATAACACAATTACTCCCTATTCGCGCCGAGCCAGTGATAACGACTGATGAACGAATCTCGGTGTTATCGCCAATTTCGGCTCCGTCTTCGATAACAGCAAATGCGCCAATCTTCACATTTGCTCCCAAGCACGCTTTTGGAGAAATACTCGCTAACGGATGATGCACGATAAGATTCCCTTTGCATGGTGTGAAGGAAAAGTTCTTTGCGAAAATACGACCTTGCCATTTGGTGGAAAAGCAATATTTTTGTGGGCACCTCCGAGTACATAACCTTACAGAAAATTGCACGTAGCAACGAAGCTATACAGACACACGACAGCAGCGCGTTCAAATATAACGCTCCACAGTGTTCAACTGATGCGCTGCGATCAACCTCACACACTTCTTTTTAGGATACGTTTGATGACAACGTTCTTTTTGGCACCCTTCTCAGCACAACAACGAAGCACTCTGTGTACCATTCAGCAGTGGAATGTTGGACGGAGTTTTGAGCAGAATACTGAACAGAATAGCAAACAGCATACTGAACGGAATGTTGAGCAACACCGCAAACAGCAGCGTTTGTACACACGCAGTTTTGCTTTGGCACTCTTGGTTGCTTGTTCAGCCCTATTCATGAGTATCATCAATGCGCATCAGCTTTCAGCACAAGAAAATATTTACGAAAACATCAAAAAATTCAGCGACGTGCTCAATCTTGTGTCCCGGAATTATGTGGACACGGTAAACGTCAGCAAACTCACGGAAAGTGCTATTCGGGGCTTGCTTTCCACGTTAGACCCGCACTCGGTGTATTTGCCTGCAAACGTGCAGCAAGAAGAGCAAGAACGGTTTGCGGGCAATTATGCAGGAATTGGCGTGATGTTTAAGGTTCTCAACGACACCATTACCGTACTCGCGCCTTCGATTGGCGGACCGAGCGAACGTTTGGGCTTGCAGTGCAACGACAAAATCGTCAAAATTGATAACCAGCCTGCTGTGGGCTTAAAACAAAGCGACGTGCCGAAAAAACTCAAAGGCGAAGAAGGCACACGAGTAACCGTCCACATCAAGCGTGAAGGCTTGCCAACGCTCATTCCGTACACTATCACCCGCGAGGCGGTAGCGATTCGTTCGGTGGATGCGGCGTACATGCTTGAAGGAACGGATGTGGGATACATCTACGTCAATAAATTTGCTGCTACAACGACCGACGAAGTACTCGAAGCCGCTCAACGCCTGAAAAAGCAAGGGATGAAAAAGTTAGTTCTGGATTTGCGCTACAACGCTGGCGGTTTGCTTAGCCAAGCCTTTGCGTTAGCTGATGAAATCATTCCGAGCGGCAAAACGATTGTTTTTACCAAAACTCGTGGCGGCGCACTGGGCGACAAATACGTTTCTACCAAAGGTGGTGCGTTAGAGCAAGTGCCTATTATCGTGCTTATCAATGCAGGCTCGGCTTCTGCCAGCGAGATTGTTGCTGGTGCGGTGCAGGACTTGGACAGAGGTTTAGTCGTTGGTGAAACATCGTTTGGCAAAGGGTTGGTGCAAGTTCCCTTCACGCTGCCTGATAAATCTGCCTTTCGCCTGACAACTGCGCGGTATTACACACCATCCGGACGCTGTATCCAGCGTGATTACAACGATAAAAATAAATATTACGCCCTTGAAGGACGCGAGGAACTCGAAGAAGGCTCGAACGTGGAACACCGCCACGAACGCAGTGATTCCACACGCCCGAAATTTAAGACTTCTGGTGGACGGGTGGTATTTGGTGGTGGTGGCATTGTGCCAGATTACGTTGTGAAAGCCGACTCTGTGGGCAAACTGCGCCGTGCGCTTATTACCAGTGGCGTGATAGTGGAATACGGTGACAACATTGTGCTGAAACGTGGCAACGAGATTCGCTCTGCTTACAACAAAGATTTGGCGGCATTTTTGCAAAAATTTCCCGTCACCGACACGATGATTGCAGAACTTAAAGCACTGGCTCTGAGCCGCAAGGTTGCGTGGGATGATGCCGACTTTAAAGCCGACGAACAAGGAATCAAGCGGTTTATCAAATCGTGGCTTTCTACCTATCTTTGGACGACCAGTTCAGAATTTTCCGAAGTCTATGCTCAACACAAAGAAATAGACAAAGCGGTGGAACTGTTTCCCGAATCGCTTAAAATTGCGAAAATGATGATTAAACAGTAACCACGTTTGCACCACTCTCTCATATCACGCGCATTGATTGCCCCACTGAACGAGCTATTTGACCAAAGGAGTAGAATTACATGATGGGAAACGACCAAATGGCAACATTCTGGCTGGGAATAACGATTGGACTGCATATTATTGCCCGCATTGGTGGGTATATGTTCTATTTAGGACCCAAACTGCGTGCGGCTCAACAGCGCATCTGGACTTCTGAAGAGGAGTCCATGCAAGCATGGCTGCCGTTTAAGCGTAAATTAGCGATTATGCTCAACATGGACGGCTTGACCTTTGCGTTCATTATTGCGGCATCGGTTGGCACGTTGCAGATTGCTCCAGAATACGAACTACCCGTCAAACTCGCGGGCGCAGTACTGGCACTTATTGGCGCAGGTGTAAAGTACGGCGCGTACAAGGCTGTGGGCGACAAAGGGTATTACTGCTACAACTTTTTCTGCAATCCGGGCGGACAAGAATACACTCTGCAAGGAGTGTACAAATACCTGAAAAATCCTATGTATGGCGTGGGCTATCTCCATTTGTTTGGATTTTCGATGCTGTTTTTGTCGTTCTGGGGCTTCGTCTTTGCGTGTTTTGATTGGGCAATGATTTGGCTCTTTTATTTCATCTTCGAGAAAACTCACACCGACGACAATAAATCTAAGGTGCTGGCGTAACAAGTTTTTACCGTTGGAGTTTTCCCGCAAGCAATTCCCACGCTTGCTCTGCAACGCTGTGAGCAGAAAGTTCCGTCATACACCGAAAATGCTTTTTCGGGCATCTGCTGCGCCCAATGTGCGTGCATGGTCGGCATGGTACGACATCCCGTGATACTTCTGCAATACGATGCTCCACCCGAAACGGCGCAAAGCCGAATTCTTGCACCGTAGAGCCAAAGACGGCAAGCACTGGTACTTGCCGTGCTGCTGCAAGGTGCATGACCCCTGTGTCGTTGGTGAGCAACAAGGCGCATGTATCCAAGATTCGCACCGTGGCATAGACCGACGTTGCACCCGCAGCATTAACCACCGGGACATTGGTATTCGGATTCTTCAGCGCATTCAGCACGCTGACAACCTGCTGGCACACCTCCACATCTGCCACACCACCCACCAAGATAAACTCCGCCTTTGTTCCGTACTGCTTCAGACGTTCGGCAAGCAACAAGGCAGTTTCAGCAAACCGTTTTGGCAACCAGCGTTTGGTAGTGTGCTGGGCTCCGGGGGCAAGCGCAATACGTATCGTGTCTGTATAAGCCAAGGTACGCTCTTGTGGCGGATACACGCCGAGACGGCGTTCTTCAGGCAACCACAGTTCGCATCCGCCTCCGTCGTCGGCAACGTCCAGAGCCTGTGCCGTCAGCCGATACCGTTCGGCTATGGGAATTGTGCTTGCATGCAAATGGTGCTTGGCATACACAAGGGCGAGTTTCTGCAGACGGTGTTTGTTGAGTGCAAACGTCGTTTTGCTACAACGATGAAACGCCGCCGAACGGCGATTGTGCTGCAAATCTATAACACAGTCGTACTGCGTGTCGTGCTGTTGGCTTTGTAAACTGTTTGTTATGGCATGATGTTGTGCCGTGCGTTCAGCGCGTGATGCTGTACGCTTGTAGGAAAAAACGTTGTCAAGGCGCGGATTATACTGGACAATCTCCACAAAGCGTTCGTCCACAAGCATATCAATCCGTGACTGAGGGAAGCGTGTGCGAAGCTGACGCACCAACGGCGTGGACAGCACCACATCACCCATAGAACTGAGCCGAATAAGCAATAGAGAACGCGGGTTAGGTAGCATAGACGCACTACAAGCAACGAGCAATATGCGCGGGTGGAGTGAAGTACAGAAAGGCCGCAATATCAGGTATAGACTGATACTGCGGCTTTTGAAGGCTTGTCATTTTTTTCAACGATGCTTACTGGGGAAATTTTTCAGGCATTGGAGCCGCGCCCTGAATTCCCATCAAGGGGAAGTCTTTGCGGAGCGGATAAAGTGGCTCGCTGGTTTCGGGGTCAACGAAGTCCTCGGGCATATAAAACCGCCGTAAATCGGGGTGTCCATCGAAGATAATGCCATACATATCATAGGTTTCGCGCTCGTACCAGTTGGCATTTTCATACACATCGGTCAACGACGGGCAGTGCGGTTCATCGTATTCATCTAAGGCAACTTTCAGGCGAATGCGGGTGTCGTACTCGAGCGAATAGAGAATATACACCACCTCGAAACGCTGGTTGCGGCGGTATTGGTCAATGGCGGTAATGTCTATGAGCAAATTGAACTGTGTGCGGGGATTATCACGAAGTTCGCGCCCAGCTTCCAGCAGGTCGCCTTTGTCAATGTGCAACGTCAGGTCGCCGCGATGCTCCACATACTGCACCGTACCACAAATGGGAGCTAACACTTCAAGGAGAGTTTCTTTGGAAACTGCCATAGATATTGCTTAAAGGTAAAATAGAATGAAAAAATTGCTTGACAAAACCTTCACATAAACGTACAGCCTACGGTCTCCATAGCCATTGTATTGTGTGTATTGTGTTAAAGGTTCTCGCGGCTATTCACTTCTTGGTTTCTGGCACTATTTTTGAGGTATGGAGGTACAGTGCCAATGACATAGTCCCACAAAGGATTGCTCACACCATACGCGGTGTGTTCGTCCTCGTAGTGGTGGCGCATATGATAGGTTTTCAAAAAACGTCCAATGCGACTTTTCATTGGCAAATGGTGTGTGGCATAGTGAATGGAATCGTAGCTCATGTACCCGGCGATAAATCCAGCAAACAGCGCGTTAGCAAACACTCCAAACACTGCCACAAACGCGGCATAAAACAATGCCGCAAGCGGCACACTGACAAGCAAAGGCATGACCAAACGAGTGCTGTCGCGGGGGTAGTCGTGGTGAATACCATGCACCAAAAAATGAAGACGCTGTCCCCACGACGATTTGGGATGATAATGAAACACCCACCGGTGCAGCACATATTCCGTCAGCGTCCACGCAGCAATGCCAACAAGGAACACCAAAATAAGCATAAGTGCGCCCAGTTCTCTGAAGCCTTGATACCCTGTATATGCCATCACTGGCGTAAACGTGATAATAGGCGTAAGCGGGTGGATATGCGAAAAATATTCTAACACGGGGTTGTCAAACAGACGAATAGTTTCATCCTTGTTCGATACAAACTTGCCCTTCGGGCGTTGTTGTGACGGCGTGCTCATAGTCTCGTGCGATAAGTGAACGAAAAAAATTATGTTTCGTCGGGTATTCTCCTGTTTTTCGGCTTCTTCTTTAGACAAGAAGCAATTACGAGAGGATACAATAGTGCAAAACTTGCACACTCATTGCGCTGGCGCGTACCCTCATAAACGCAGAATCTACAAAACTCTTGTAACGAACACAACAATATCAATTGTGGATAATATCATTATGGATAACGCAAATACAAATCATACATTTCGTGTGTGCAACGGCGTTCTACCACTTGTACCACTCTTTACGGTGAATTTCCGAGAAATTCTCGTAAGGAGATGTTTGTTTGGAACAAAATTTTACTAATTTACGGAATATTTTTCAAATAGACAGAAAGACAGCGCAATGTCGAGTGAAATGTACTTTTGGATAGGATTTCACGCCTTAGTGTTTGTCATGCTTGCGTTGGATTTGGGAATATTCAACCGCAAATCGCATACCGTAGGCATGAAGGAAGCCTTAGGTTGGAGTGCTGTTTGGATTGTTATCTCGCAACTCTTCAATATTTTCATTTATCGCAGCTACGGCAGCGAGGCAGCAGTAGAGTTTTTGACGGGATACATTCTTGAATTGTCGCTTAGTGTGGATAACCTGTTTGTGTTTTTGCTGTTGTTTTCGTATTTCAAAGTGCCGTCGGAGTATCAGCATAAAGTCTTGTTTTGGGGAATTCTCGGCGCACAGATAATGCGGGCGTTTTTTATCGCTATCGGCACGGCACTAATTGCGCAATTCCACTGGATTCTCTACGTCTTCGGCGCGTTTTTGGTGTACACAGGTATTCGTATGGCCTTTGACAAAGGCGACGAGGTGAACCCCGAGTCAAACATCGTGTTGAAACTCTTTCGCAAGGTGTTTCCTATTTCCCCTGAGTATCATGGCAGCAATTTTTTCGTCAATATTGACGGCAGGAAGCACGCTACCATCCTATTTGTAGTGCTGCTTATTGTCGAGGCAACGGACTTGGTGTTTGCCGTAGATTCTATTCCAGCAGTGTTTGCCGTCACGCGCAACCCGCTTATTGTCTATACGTCCAACATTTTCGCTATTTTGGGCTTGCGCTCGATGTACTTTGCGCTTGCTGGTATCATGAATTTATTTCACTATCTTAAAATTGGTCTGGCGTTTATTCTGTCGTTTATTGGTATCAAAATGCTCATTGCTGACTTTTACCATATGCCCACAGCAGTTGCGCTTGGTGTCGTCGCTGGCGTGCTGGCACTGTCAATTGTTGCCTCGATTATTTGGCCTGAAACTCACAAGCAGGAAGTTGATTCATAATCTTAGGACTTTCGCAAAATGGCATTGTTTTGAGCAAGGGAGTATGATTGTTTGCTATAAAAAAACTTGACGTAACAAGGGGTTGCAACCCCTTGTTTCCTATTGTTGCGAAAGTCCTAAATCTTTTGATTGATAATGTCAATTCAACGACGTTGAAAAACATAAAGCGCAGAGCAACGCCTCGGTGGGCAGAGAACGCAGAGAAAAAGTGAGAAAGAGAAGATTACGTAAGCTGTATTGGAGATGAATATCGCCTAAATATGAACACACAATGCTTTCCATTGCATTTCTCTTCTCTCTGCGTTCTCTGCGCTCAATGTTGAATTCGCATTCATAATCTTCTACCCTGTGTGCTGGTTGCGCGGTTTACAACCCACGTCGTGAGGTCAAACCTTAAACCTTAGCAGTATTGACGCAGAGAGATGAACCATGATATACTTTATCTCAGACCAACACTTGGGTCTTGGCGCACGAGAACCCGATAAACGCCGTGAGCGCGACGTGCTGCGCTTTTTGCACTATGCCAAATCGCACTGCGAGCGGCTCTTTATTTTGGGCGATTTGTTTGATTACTGGTTTGAATACAATACCGTTGTCCCCAAATTCCACATTCGCACGTTGGCTGCGCTTGCCGATTTTGCTGAATCTATCCCCGTTGATTACCTGATAGGCAACCACGACTTTGGTCATCATAGTTTTTTTGAAGAAGAACTGGGCATTCGCATCCACAAACACGACCTTGAAGTCACGCTCCACAACAAGCGGTTCTATTTGGCTCACGGCGACGGCAAAGCCTTCAACGACAATGGCTATCTCGTGCTGCGTTCTGTGCTTCGCAATCCGCTGGCTCTGTGGCTCTGGAAATGGTTGCATCCCGACCTTGGTGTGGGACTTGCAGCGGCTGTCTCGCGCCGAAGCCGCGCCTACAGCAGCGAAAAAGATTACGGCAATGAACGCAACGGATTGGAGTGTTTTGCCGAACAAAAAATCAACGCGGGCTTTGACTACGTACTCATGGGACATTTGCACAAACCTGTGGTCAAGCGTTTTGTGGGTGCGGTAAACGGCAAAGAGTATCACGGTATGTACGTCAACATCGGCGACTGGCTCACACACCGTACCCTTGCTCGCTTCGACGGAACGGTAGTAGAACTCTGCAGCCTTGAATCGCTGTTCCATGCCACCGTCTGACCACGATAGTCGCGCTCACAACGACCCTTTGCATTCCACAAGCACAAGCATCTTTAGCCGTATCGTTTCCGCGCACCCAACGCGAAGGCTTGCACAATGCTCCCACAGGACAAAGTATGACGCAGCACAAGGACAGAGTTTTCAGGCATTTACACGCTTTTCGCAAAAGCAAGGTAGAACGTTGAACCTTGTCCGACTTCGCTTTGCAGCCAAATTTTTCCGTTGATTGCATCAACGTAACGCTTAACAATAGACAACCCTAAGCCCGTGCTACTTTCTCCACCAGTAGGTTGAGCGGAAAGTTTGGCAAATTTTTCAAACACGCGCTTTTTATCTTCTTCGGTGAATCCTTGTCCTGCATCTGCTATCGCAATGCCGACCCAGTGCCGAGCCTCTGCGGGGTCAATGCCGCTGTGAGCAAGAGCAGCCTCTGCGAAACGCTCTAAACCTTGACTCACAACGCGGATAGTGGAATGATGGAAAGAGTATTTCACAGCATTGGAAAGAAGATTGTCCAGTATCTGGACAAATGCTTTTTCTTCCACTAAAGCGTTCAGAGCATCCTGATGTTCCCATTCCAACTTGATAGACTTGGCATTGGCAGCCACAGTGTACTGATTGACAAAATTGTCAATAATGGGCTCAAGGTTAACGGGAGCAATAACCATATCATGCCCTCCGCGTTCCAACGATTCAATATGCAACAAGTCTGCAATGAGCGTTAATGCGTGTTCCGATGAATGAATAATCAATTGATAAAATTGTTCGCGTTGCTCTGCCGATACCGTCGTAAAGAGTGCCTCTGCAATCATGCGTACCGAGCTTATGGGGTTTCTCAGGTCGTGAGCAATAATGCTCATGATGTCTTTTTGCTCTTGGTTTATCTGGGCTAGGCGACTCAGTGCGCTATTGAGCTCTGTATTGCGGGTAATCAAATCATAATGCTCAAAGCCCAAGCGCACGGCTTCCTTCAATTCTTCGGCAATCCACGGCTTGGTAATAAACCGATAAACGTGTCCTTGATTGATACTAGCGATAACATCGTTGACATCGGTATAGCCAGTAATAATAATGCGTGTAGCCATTGGCGCAACAGCACGACTTTTACCCAGAAACTCTGCGCCCGACATACCCGGCATGCGCTGGTCAGCAATGATAAGTTCCGGAACAAACCCCTGTTCGATAATCCCCAATGCCTCCGCTCCAGATGTGGCGGTGCGTACATCATACACGTTCCGAAAAATTTTAGCAATCATCTGCACAAGAATTTCTTCGTCGTCCACAATAAGCATGCGCCGAAGTGATGCTTCGGTCAAGCCCACATCGTCATCAGCCTTGAGGGTAAGCGTCAAAGGCTCGTCATTGTTGATGTTCAATTGTATCGTATCGCCATTCATGTACTGCGCGTGATAATCGTTTACGGTCGTTTATGATAATGATGAAGCAAATAGGACTCCTGAATGCCGCTCCACAAAGCAGCAGGGAAACCTTTTATGCAGGAAAACCTTTATTCCGTTGATGAAGCAAAGGGAGGAAAGACCAGCGTAAAAATTGTGCCAGCTCCCACCGTGGATTCTACGGCAATGCTGATGTTATGTTGGTCAAGAATTTGTTTGGAAATGCTTAACCCCAGACCACTATTGCCCTCACCCTTAGTCGAGAAAAATGGTTCGAAGATGCGACGCTGAACATGTTCGGTCATTCCTTTGCCGTTGTCGCATATTCGTACTGCTACCGCTCCTGATTCGAGAACTGTTGCTGAAATCGTAATGACGGTTGCTCCAGCTTGTGCGGCATTGACAAACAAATTTAAGAAAACTTGATTGAGTTCTCCAAAGTTTCCTTTGCTTATCACGGTGTCATCTATGTCAATATCAACCTGAACGGTCTTGAATTGGTAGCGGAATATCTCTGCTGTTGAGACAAATTCTTCTTTTAAGGTGCTTTCATATGCCCCGGCGCGTTGGTGTTTGGTGTAGTGTTGCAGATTTGCCACAATGCCCTTGATGCGTGTTGCACCCGTTATGGCAATATTCAGCGTAGCAAGCGCATCATTGCTCATCTCGGCAAATTCACGGGCTTTTTTGCTTTGTTTGCCTTTTTCATCCAGCAGCGAAAAGAAAAAATCGTGCATTTTGCTGACCGTTGCCTGCACATCAGTAACCGCAGCCATGACTGCCGCATTGGGGTTATTCACCTCGTGCATGACACCTGCGGTGAGCATTCCAACTGCGTTCATGCGCTCGGATTGCACCAACTGGCTTTGCGCCAACTTGAGTTCTTGCATGGCGTTGTCGAGAGCAAGATTTTTCTCTTGCAGTTCGCTGTTAGCAAGTTCAATTTCGCGGGATTGTTCGGCTTGAATCTCAATTTGCCGTTGAATTTCCTCGTTTGCTGCTGACAGTTCCAGATTGTTTTCTTGAAGTTTCGCGTTGGTAAGGGCAATCTGGGCGGACTGCTGTTCGATTTGCTGCACATACCCACGCAAATTGCTTACCATCTGGTTAAACACCGTCGTGAGTGTGCCGATTTCATCGCGTGAGACAACAGGCAGGGCTTCAATCTGTAAATTGTTGGCGGAAACCTTTTCTGCTGCGGCTTTCAGCGTTTGAATGGGGCGTACAAGCCGTCCTGTTTGTTGGAAGAACACCATCCCGCCAACTACCACAATCGCGGCACTTACAAGCAATGCCACACGGAAACTTTGCTGTACGTCCCGCTTCAGGTATTCCCGCGTGAGCGCAAGCACCAGTGTTCCAGCAATTTCTGCATTTGCCTGATTGCCAAAGCGTATGGGGCTTGCTACAAGCGTAACATCGTCAAGTTCGTGGAGTTGTTGTGCTTTGCTTGCTTCGACAGCTTGGCGAAGCGTGGTAACATCGGTCATGTACGGCTCGCTGTTGCTTGCGCTGACTTCCCCAATCCGCGTTCCGTTTGCGCGAAACACCAAAGCAAACTGCACATCGGGCAGGCTCCGAAGCCCATCCAACGCGGTCTTGGTGGCTACCGAATCGTCAAATACTACGCCCGAAGCCGTTCCGTAAGCAGTTACTTGCGCCAGCACAGCAGCTTTTTGGTTCAGATATGCCGACATTTCTTGCCGCTGCCGCAGTGGAAAAAACCATGCTATAAACACCGATACACCAAGCAATAACGCCATTGCCAGAGCGATAAATTTTTGCTTGATGCCAAATGACAAAGAAGTCTGGGATTGCATATACTCGTTTGAATAATCGGGGTTGAACGTCAAAAATACCACGAAACGCTGTGTCAAAATACGTCCCCTCATCCTTCCTTGCAAGTACAATAGCGAGGTGCCTGATTGAGCAAGCCCGAAGCGTCAGATGTCTCGCTGAACAAGCCCAAGCAGGACATACCAGCCAAGCGCATCCGTACTATGCCCGAGACAGATAAACACTCTGTACTCTGGTTTGCATGTACTGAAGATCGGCGGCTGTTCCCTGACTGGTTTGCTGAAACAGCACAAGTTGCTGCTGCGTCAAATCCAACCAGCCTGACAACGCCATGTACATGCCCTTGCCAAGCGAAGCCGTACAAGCTACACCTTCTAACGACAGCCCTTGCGATTTTGCACTGTTATCGGCAAAACCCATCAGCGGATAGACGCTGCCGTCATTCAGTGTCATGTTGCCCGCGATAAAACCAATCTCTGCGTCGAACATCTGCAATGTCAGCATGAGCCCTATTGGTAGCATTGTACATTGCCACGTGCCATTGATTGGGTCATCAACAACGTTTGTGTGCTCCGGTTTTTTCGGGCTGTTTGTTTTGCCGTCGGCTGTGGGCGCATATACGAGTTTGTCAATATACGAGCCGACATTGCCTACGCCCGAAAAATTATCCGTTGCAACAAGATTGTGGTTAAGAATAATGTTTGGTGCGCCGGTACTATCGCCAATTAACTGCCCTCCGAAACCTGAAACCCAATGCCAACTTGGGTCGGGCTTTCCCTGCTCGTAGGAACGCCACAGAATGCTCAGAGCCAAGCCAATGCCATGGCTTTGGGTGGCTGCATCGGTACTGCCAAATCCAACGACGTAATACGCGCCCGTCGAACCTGTGCTGGAGGTATATGTACCAAATAATGCTTCTCCATCTGAAACTAAAGTCAGCACTGAACCGTATTGGTTTTGCCATGCACCATCGAAATTACTCATAAGTTATCTGCTCCTTGTGCAATAATTGAAAGATAGAGAGTTTTTGTGTTTGAGTTTACGCTTGCGTTTGAATTAATTTCGGACCATTGGTCTTGTTGAACAGCCACATTCCAATAGGGTTCAATGTATAATTTCCGCTTCCGTCGTTGCTGATGCTGTACTCAAAAATGGTGTAGAGATAATCCATAAGTACCGAGCCGACCAAGACAAGGTTTTCCAGTCCTAATGGTTGAAACTGCGGAATGATTTTCCCTGCATCTGCACCAGCTTGAATCTCCACGTTGTACAGCGACGGTGGAATCATGATTGTGCCTTGTCTGCCGCTCATGGTATAGCCAAGGGTTAGCTCAACATTGGGCGGATGTGGTACGCTCACAAGCCCTAAGATTGTATTCATAATGTCGTCATCGCCTTTGAACTGCGACGAACCAGAATCTAACGCAAACATGACATTCGTAGCCACGACCGTCTCGCTAACCAGCATTTGCGCCAAAGGACTTGTCCAGATATACTCCACGCCACTGTATTGCAGATATGGCGACCACGGCATAAATATTGCGCTATCTGGGTCGAATTCGTCAAGGTTGTAACCGCCTAATACGGCGGTGCCTGTGTTGTTCGACGGGTCTGTGCAGAAGGAAATAAACGGTTGCGATGGGTCTATCAAGCCCTGCTGCAAAAGGCTGGCGTAGAAGGGCGGGATGGCAGGGTCGGCGAATGCTGAGCCGGACGGCAGCCCAATGCCACCGTCCCAGTCGAGTTCAGAGAACTGTTGCGAATCATAGCTGCTGGAAAGGTAGAACAGATTCCTAACGTTCACTATAAGCGGTTCTTGGGGATTGGGGCGCACCAGAAAATTGTCCGAACCCTCTTCGACCATCATACTGCCCCAAGGACCAAAATCCACCTGCTTCGGCGTTGTATTAATCCACTCGAAACTGCTGAAACTATTAGGATTGAACTGTCCTTCGCCGTAATGCACGCACCCTGTGGACCCGCAAAGTGTGGAGGTTGTCCAGGTAAAATTACTGCCCGTGTCGAGCGCAATTTTCATTGCCTGCGCCTCAGAGCCTATTGCCAGTTCAGCATACCACGGCGTGGCACCGTTGTTCTGAAACGGACCTTTAACAAGCGGGAAAACGACTTGCTTGCCAGCATTACTCGCGGCTGCTTTCTGCAATGTTGTCTGTGCTGTTGCGGGATGAACACCGCGTCCGGGCTTGTGCTGTTGTGATGCCGTTCGCTTGGCGTTTGCCTGCGAAGGCGTGCCTTTGAGCTTTGTTGTAGGATTCATAGGTGTTGTGGATTTTGATGAATGGAGGACGGATTAAAAGTTTAACCGAACACCGCCCGTAACCACAGTGCCAATGCGGTCAGCAAAACCATACTGCCGCTGTCCGCCGCCGAGCAGATTGCGTCCGTTGGCAAAAATTTGTAGTCCGTCCAGAATCTGATAACCGACCGTTGCGTTAAGCAAGAAGTTCGCATCCACAGGCATTTTCACGTTTTCCGAGATACCATTCGAAAACTCCAGCGTTTGTGCGCCGTAGAAGTAGCCATTCAGGTTGATATTGAGTTTGTCGAGCGGGGTGTAATTCACAATAATTCCGCCGTAGTACGATGGCGTTGCCAGATGGTTGAAATCCGTCGTGCGCGTTACACGAAGCGGATTAGCGGGGTCTTCGCGGAACTCGTAACCCGCTACGTTCGTGTTTTGGATAGTTACAAAGGCCTGAATGCGGAAGTCATCATTCGGGCTTGCCGTCAGCGAAATCGTGCCACCCAACATTCGGGGCTTCATGCCAAGGTTGTAGAATGAAAACTTCACAAGCGGTAAATTCATAAATGACCCCACAACGCCCACAGAGCCTGCATCGTCTAAGTCTTGTAGGTCGCTCAAAAATCCCTCCACATCCGCCGCGAGCCAATCGGTCAGATTCAGCCGCGCACCAAGCTCAAACGATTGTGCTGTGAGCGGCAACTGCTCTTGGTTGCCCTGCACCGTGAGCGCAAACGTACCGAAGGACGTGGGCGGGAAATCGTTGTAGAGGTTAATCATAAATGGTGTTCGGAGGGCTCGTCCGTACGAGGCACGGAGCAGCACATCGCTATTTGGCTTGTAAGTGATAGCAAGTTCAGGGCTAAGGAAAAAACGATTGGGCAGTTGAAATTTGTCCACCCGCAACGCACCGATGATGCGCAGATTGTCCAGCATATATTCAGCTTTGGTGAAGTACGACAGCACAAGCTGTGTTTTGTCCGCGCCCGTTTTAGCGATGCTGCTGGTGCTTGCGTCCCAACGGCGGTTGTTCATAAAGCCCGTTCCCATGGCTGTGGTGCGAGCAAATACGCCATTGCGCCATTTGAAATTTGTGCCGAAGGTGAGCAGATATTCCAAATTCACGTTGATATTCGTCCAATCCAGATTGATTGCGCTTGGCCCGCTTGGGTTGTAGAGTGAGTTCAGATAGCCCGTTGTTGCATCTACCGAAAACGAAAAATCTTTGTAATTTCCAAAAAGATGCCCAAACGCTGACCACGTTGAATCAAAGTACACAAACGTCGGCGCAAAGCCCACCGCCTGCGGCTTGTGAATGCGTGCTGTTGCGTAGCCGCCCATAATGTTCAGATTGAAGTCATCGGTGGTATAAGCAGCATGGAGTGTTCCGCCCAAGCGGCGTGTAGCAAGTTCAGGCTCGGCGCGGCGGACGTTCGGATCCACGCGACTGTCTATCGTGTTCTGGAAGCCGCCCGGAATCAATGTTCCGCCCATTGCGTTCGGTTGGCGGAAGTGGTAGAACTCAGGATTGGAGCGGTTGCGGCTGTCAAAATTTCCTGTCAGTCGCAGCGAAAATGGGCTATTCTCTGGTGCAAACGATAGTGCTGCGTTTGCCAACAACGTGGAATTCATGCCGCCTTGTGCCACAGCACTCGCACCCAAGCCACGTGTAGAGTTCGGTTGTTTGGTTATAAAGTGAATCACCCCCGACACGGCATTTGCGCCATAGAGAGCGGACACAGGACCGCGCACAACCTCAATGCGCTCAATATCGTTCACGCCAAAAGGCAGATTATCCCAAAAGGTTGCGCCTTGATAATCGTTATACACAATGCGGTTGTTCACCATCACGAGCGTAATGGAGTTGTTAGCAAGTGGGTTTGGGGCGTTCGGATTGATTGCATCAAAGCCACGCAGGTGAATATCGAAGTTTCCGGCGACGGTCTCCCGCACAATCACGCCCGGAACAAGGCGCAGAGCCTCCATGATGCTTGTTGCTCCGGCGCGTTGGATGTCTTCGCCCGTAACGGCGGAAATAGGCAGTGGCGCGTCGAAGAGGCTTTCAGCGGACTTCGAGGCAGTCGTAACAATGAGTTTAATGAGCTCTTCCAGTGAGGAGACACCAGCGATGTCGGCAAGTTCAGTGATTTCTTCCAATGACAAATCTCGCAGCACTTCGACGTTCATTCGCAAAATCTCGCGTTTGGTTGGTTTTTTCTTGAAGTAGCGATTGGTCGTTGTTGTAGAATCCTGCGCACGTGCATCGGCAAGAGCAGTCGTGAACGCCCCACAGCAGATGAACAAGCAGGTGAACAGTAGTATGATTCGTGTGTGCATAGAATATCGTAAAAAATGCTATTTCGGATAGAAAAGGTGAATTAGAGAACGACGGCGAGTTTAAGCAAATCTGCCGAAAACTTGAGCCCAGCACTTTCAGCAGCAGCGCGGTTGATTTCAAACTTCTTGTCGCCGTTGGTGAAGATGTTAATATGCGACCCAGCTTGCGCCAGCCCTGAGCCTTTGCTCACAACCAACGTGGCTTTTCCACGCACTGCATCGAGTATTTTAGTAAGTTTTTTGGACTGTGTCTCTGGAACATATACCAGCTGGGCATTGCCAATTTCGCTTGCTTCATCAATACTTTTGACTCTGATAGCCTGTGAACCAACGCTTTTGCCGGCAACGGTTTTTTCCAATTGCGTGACGAAATTAGCGTCGCCCAGAACAGCTATGACAAAATCCCCACTGGTGCGTTCGGCGGGAAATCTGACAAAACTGCAAAACTTAAACACATACAGTGCCTCGAACAGCCCTCCTTGCTGTGCAGATATCTCTACAGATGGAAGGCACAAAACAAGTGCCGTCACAATGCACAGCATGGAAGTGTAGCATCTGTGCAAACGGCGTTTTTGTCGAGGAGTAATACTCACTCTCATAAACGTTTCCTTGAATGGTATGAAAAAATATGGATTGAAATGTCTTTTGCGTTGATTACTCGGTGTGTACGCTGTGTTGTGTGCTGATAACTCCTTGTCCACGAGTTCCTTAACGGCTGCCGAGCATTCTCGCTGGTTGTGCCAAGACGTTCTGTTCACGCTCTGTACGGAACTGAGCAACAAGAGATTGCAAGCTGGTGGTGAGTGTACTGAGCTCGTCAGCGGTGATGTTCATTTGTTGTGCGGCTTGTGCAGCATCGTGTGTCACGACGTTAATGGCTTCCACGCGCTCAACAATGTTGGCACTGGTCTGTGCTTGACGTTCGCTGGCAGCAGCGAGATGAGAAATACTCTGCGCCACACGGCTTGTGCGGTCAATAATGCGCGACAGCGCTTGAGCAGCTTGTGCGGCTGCACGCTTCCCTTTTTCCACTTCTTCTGTTCCCGACCGCATTGCCAGTACAACCTCCGAGGTGTCTGCTTGGATACGCTTAATGGTTAGGGCTATCTGCTTGGTAGCCTGCTGAGTACGTTCAGCAAGTTTACGCACCTCGTCAGCAACAACGGCAAAGCCTCTCCCCTGCTCACCTGCCCGCGCAGCTTCAATGGCAGCATTCAACGCAAGAAGATTTGTTTGGTCGGCAATTTCTTCGATAACCTGTACAATTTCCCCAATTTGTTCGCTCGAAGACCCTAAAGATTCCACAGTGTCGGCAGATTGTATGACAACATTGGCAATGCCATTCATACCAGCAATAGTTTCAGCCACAATTGCTCCTCCCTGTTGTGCGTCGGTGCTTGCTTTCTCCGATTCTTGGGCGGCAACAGAAGCCTGCTGCGTGTTCTCCATAATAATAGTGGTCATGCTTTCAATAGCATGAGTGATGTCTTGTATTTGGGACTTCTGCCGCACCATGCCCTCAGAAAGTTGATTTGCACTGCCTGCTATACGCTCACTGGCTATGGTTGTTGAATACACCGATTGAATAACATTGGCAGCAAGCTGACGAATATTCTCCACGGCACCATTGAACCCTCGGGATAACTGTCCAATTTCATCATTACTCTTGATAGACAAGGAAACTGTCAAATCCCCCTTCGCAAAATTTTGAATTACTTCCAGCATATCGTGAACGCTCTCGGCAAGATATTCTTTTTGTTCATGGGCAAGCGCACGAGCCCGGTCGGCTTCATTTGCCGCCTGTGCTGCTGCTTCGCTTTGTTTGCGCACTTCATCGATGGAGTCCCGAATATTGCTCACCATCGTGGCAAATGCTTCCGTCAGCACACCAACTTCATCGCGGGAATATGCTGTTAGCGTGATATTGGTGTCTCCCGAAGCGACTCTGCGTGCCGCCGCCTCTAGAATGCGAATCGGTTTGACTATCCGCGAAGTTTGCCATGCAAAAATACCGCTGCCCAACAAGAGAATAACCACACCAACAGCAATCGCAATCAAGCGATTACGCACTACGTCTGCCTGCAACTGCTGAAGCGTTGTGCCAATGACGAGCTTGCCAATAATATCCTGACCTTCAATGATAGGAATCACCGTGAACGAAAGCATCCGACTGTGCCGCACGGTTTTCGATGAAACCTGAAGAATTTCTCGCACCATTGGCTCCGCAGCCATGGCTTTCTCTTTGTTCCACGAGCCAAAAAGCGTCCCATCTTTTTTATACACCACAGCAAATTGAGCATCCGGAACACTTTCAAGCGTTTTTAGCTGCTTTTGTACTTGTTCGGCATCTTCAAATGCTATCCCCGCAGCTACGCCCGATGCGGTGATTTCTCCAATAACAAGTGTTTTTTCATCGAGATATTTCGACATCTCTGCCTGTTGGTGTGCAGGAAAAAATATCCCAATAAACAGCGACACCACCGAAAGTAACGCAACCGCCAAAGCCAAAAACTTTTTGTTAATGCTTAGGCTGGCTCTTGTGCGCCTGTGAGGCATAGATGATGCAAGTTCCATAGGATAGTGTAGTTGGTAAAGTACAATAAATAAAGTGCAATAAAATCGTGGAGACCGTTCTTCTCGCTTCTTCTCGCTTGACTCCGTCTGACTCCGCATGCAATTTGCAGCACCTACCAGCTAAATTTTTTGTACGTTGTTGTACATTCATGGTCATACATTCGTCTGTCCATTTGTGCATCAGCAAATGCTATGCAACAAGCCACGTAGTGGGCAGCAAAATACCGAAAATACAATAAGAACAACAACGATACAGAGGTAAACGGTCGTTATGGGCGGTTAAGCGGTCAATTTTATTGTAAAAACACGTTTTATGCCGAAATACACAAGCATCTTAGAGAATATTTTCAGCATTGTGCAGCGTTGCAAATTACCGGGTTTATCTTGTGATCTATCTCTTTGGTCTATGCGGCTTGTCGCCTGACCCAACTGTTCGCGCTCGAAGTTCGTGGTTTTTTGCGTTGGGAATACCCAAAAGAACAAGGCTATCCGAAACGACGGTGCAGCCACAAAAAAGCCGCATGAGATTTCATGCGGCTTTGGTGGCGTTGTTTTATAGTGTGCTGCTGAGAACTTAAAGCGGCGACGGTGCTTTCAGCACTTTTCTCTGGGCATAATGAGTGTTATAGGACTTTCGCAAAACGATGCTTTTCAGGGCAAGGGGTTAAAACCTCTTGTTTCTAAGTCTTTACATAACAAGGGTCTTTAGCTCCTTGCGAGATGAATGTGCGAAAGTCTTATATCAAATATTTGTTGTCTGCTTCTATTTATCTGCTTCGCCCATCACGGGGTCAATAGAACCAATAATGGACACCACATCAGAAATCATCGAACCCTCTGCCATGAATTTAAGTGCTTGCAAATTAGCAGCCGAGGGCGAGCGAATTTTGAGCTTCCAAGGGTGTCCCGTGCCGTCCGACACGATAAAGAAGCCAAGTTCACCTTTGGAGGATTCAATAGAGGAGTAAATTTCGCCGCGCTCAGGCATAGTGCCGAAATTGATAAGCATAAAGTCGTTAATCAGTTCTTCCATGCGTGTGTAGATTTCGGCTTTGCGGGCGGGCACATTTTTGGGGTCATCAACTTTGACAGGTCCTTTGGGCATCCTGTCCAAAATTTGATGCACCAAACGCACGCTTTGTTTCATTTCTTCCACTCGCACCACAAAGCGTGCCCAGCAATCACCGTCATTGTGGGTAACAACGTCAAACTCGACATCGTTGTAGAACATATAGGGCTGGTTACGGCGAACATCGTATTCCACCCCAGAACCACGCAGCGTCGGCCCCGTGCAGCCCAACGAAAGGGCTTTTTCGCGGGGTAAATAGCCCACGCCCGCCATGCGGTCGATAAAAATACGGTTTCGCATGACAAGGCTTTCGCAATTTTTCAGAATCCGTGGGAACTCGCGCAGCCATGCACGAATTTGGTCTATCACGTGGTCATCGATGTCATTTGCCACACCACCCACACGGGCGTAGCTGGTCGTAAACCGCGCACCACAGATTTGCTCGAAGATGTCATAGAGTTTTTCGCGTTCGCCGAACGTCCACAAAAACACCGTCAGCGCGCCAACGTCCATTGCATGGCAGCCCATCGCCAGCAAATGGGAAGAAATACGTGCCAGCTCGCACACGAGCATACGAATCCATTGAGCGCGTTCGGGAACGCTCACGTTCGCTGCCTTTTCCACAGCCATAGCAATCGCCACGTTGTTCGACATGGGTGAAATATAGTCCAGGCGGTCGGTATGGGGAATAAACTCGTGGTAGGTCATGTTTTCAGCAAGTTTTTCAAACCCACGATGCAGATAGCCCAACTCTGGCACACACGAAACCACCGTTTCACCGTCGATTTTAAGCAGCACACGTAGCACACCGTGTGTAGCAGGATGCTGCGGACCCATGTTGAGCACCATTTCGTTGCCTAAGGGGTCTTCAACGGCGATGGTGGTGTCTTTGTCCAAGATGCGTTGGAGCATTTTGCTTTGGCGCACGTGGCGCACCCGCTCCAAAGTGCTGGTGTTTGTCAGAGGGATGATGTCGTTTTGCATACCGTTTGACTCTTGAGAGTGAACAGAACAGTGAGAACTTTGCGTGTACGTCAAGCACTTGCCTTCTCTGGGCATATACATTTGCACAGACGTTTATGCAAAGGTTTACGTGGCACAGAAAATTACTTTTTTTCTTCAACACATCCCACAAGATTGTAGTTCCCCTGCAAAAAAATCCGTAAATTTTCGCTCTCGTGTATGGCACGTGCGCCGACACGTATTTTTTCGCACTTTTTCACAACCGATACTTTATTCGCCGCAATGCAACATTTACAGGAAATGTACAACATCGGTCACACTGATTCGGTGTTTTCGTTTTTAGAAGACTATCCCCATTTAGAGCCAATCCTGAGCGACGCTTACGAGCATTTGGTTAAGCACTTCGGCAACACGCTGCAAGCACTTGAACTCAGTTTTGAATTTGACGAAGACACCGATGAGGAATATCTTCTCGTGCTGGTACAATCTTCCGCCCAACCCAAAGATGCGCTCAAAATGATGGATGCGTTTGATGATGACTGGTGGTTAGATGTCGAGGAAAATCACATTGTGATTGCTGTGGATGTGCCAGAGGAAGAAGAGTAAACGCTCTGTCATCTCCAATATCTCTATCATCTCCATCAGAAAACTCTGAACGGCAGGTTCTGCCTTTCAACACGTTATTTGAATATCCGTAACTTTACATGAGCAATCTACATGAGCAACCAACGTACAGCTCTCTACGAAGTTCACCAAACCTTAGGCGCAAAAATCATTCCTTTTGGTGGCTTTGATATGCCTGTCAATTACCCGAAAGGCATTCTTGCTGAACATCGTGCTGTCCGCGAGGCTGTGGGAATGTTCGACGTTTCCCATATGGGCGAAATAGAAGTGCGTGGTAACGATGCCCTTGCATTTGTTCAGCACGTAACCACCAATGACGCTTCTACACTCAAGCACGGTCAGGCGCAGTATTCCGTCCTGTGTTACGACGACGGCGGCATTGTGGACGATTTGCTGGTGTACTGCATGAATGACGGCGGCCAGACGTGGTACATGCTCGTTGTCAATGCTGCAAACATCGAAAAAGACTGGGCATGGCTGCAGTCACACGCGGCAGCATTTGATGTGCAACTCAGCAACGTGAGTAATGAAACGAATTTACTGGCAGTGCAGGGACCGCACTCCCTCAAAACGTTGAAAAAACTGACTTCCGTGGCATTGGAGGAGATAGCATACTACCATTGTACGCTTGGAACGCTGGCGGGTGTGGACATGGTGCTTTCCCGCACAGGCTACACGGGTGAATTGGGCTTTGAACTTTATTTCAAAGGCGGCAGCAATGTGGCAATTCCCGTGTGGCAAGCAATTATCGAAGCAGGCGCGGAGTTCGGTCTGGAGCCGATTGGCTTGGGCGCACGCGACACCTTGCGCTTGGAAAAAGGATACTGCCTATACGGCAACGACATTGACCAAACAACCAATCCACTCGAAGCAGGCTTGGGATGGGTCACTAAACTCGGTAAAACAGATTTTGTAGGTAAAACCGCACTCATAAACGCAAAAGAGGCGGGTGTGCAGCGTAAACTTGTGGGCTTACGATTGCAGCAGGAAAACATTATTCCTCGTCAGCACTACGCTATTCACGCCGACAGCAAGCAGATTGGCATCGTTACCAGTGGCGGCATTTCCCCTGTGCTGGGCAAAGGCATTGCTTTAGGATACGTGGAAACCCCATATACACAGCCCGGTACAACTGTGCAGATTGCCGTGCGCGGCAAAGAATACCTTGCTGATGTAGTCAAAGCACCGTTTGTGTGAGATAGATTGTGTAAGATAGAAATACCCAGCAAACCAGAGCAGCATTCCGTCCGCAACTGACGTTGTTAGCTTAGTGCTTTTGGGCTGTTGCTGTCACCACTTGCCTCCGAAGAAGAAAGCATTCGAGATTGTTCATTTCTGAAGCGTTCCAACGAACCATCAGCAAGCGCGGCTGCATACAGTGACTCCATATCATCACCAAGATAGAACTGCTCAACGGTATTGAGCATCTCGCCGACTTCATTGTTCAGTTCTTTGGTATCATTCGCCACGCCTTCAACGATGCGCAAATTGGTGTTTGTTACACTGGAAATCATATCAATATTTTTGCTAATATGCTCGGCAGTTACCGACTGCTGTTCGGCGGCTGCGGCTACTTGGTAAATCATATCGCCTACATTGCGAATACTGCTCACAATGGTTTCCAAGGCTTTACCAGCGTGTTCAGCAAGGTTGATACCGTTTCGCACTTGTTCTGCGCCAGTTTGTGCCGATTCAACAGTGGTCTCCGTGTCAAGCTGGATTTGGCGGATAGTGCGGCTGATTTCTTTGGTGGCTTTTTGGGTGCGCTCGGCAAGTTTGCGAACTTCGTCTGCTACGACCGCAAATCCGCGTCCTGCCTCGCCTGCACGCGCCGCTTCGATGGCAGCGTTCAGCGCAAGCAGGTTCGTTTGGTCAGCAATTTCCTCGATAACCTGCACAATTTCGCCAATCTGTGCCGACGACGAGCCTAACTTGTCAATCATCTCCGTCGTTTCTGTTACGATGTTGGCAATGCGCTTCATGCCTTCGACCGTGTTCAATACCGTTGATTGACCTGTTTGGGCTACTTTGACGGTTTCATTGGCTAATTTTGTGGTTTGGTTGATATTTTGAGCCGTTTTTGCAATAGTTACCGTCATTTCTTCGATAGCCGATGCTACTTCATTCGTTTGCTGTGCTTGCTGGCTGCTTCGGGTAGCCACTTCGCCCGATGCCACAGCAATGTGCTCAAATGACCGCGCCACTCGTGCTGAGGTTTGTCCAATTTGAGCAATCATGCGCCGCAAGCCCAGAATCGTGGTGTTCAGTACCGTTATCAATTTGCCCACAGAATCATCGCGCTCTACTTCAAGCTGGTGGCTGAGGTCGTTGTTGTACATTGCCTCCAACACCACCGAAATACGGCGCACTTGGCGTTTCAGATACTCTTCTTCTTCTTGAGATTTTCGTGCTGCGGCTTCGATAGCTTTGTTTTGCTCGGCAGTTTGTTTCAGCAGATTGTCAGTCTCTTCTTTTGATTTTCTCAGCCGCTCGACCATCATATTGAAATCATGGCTCAAACGCCCCACTTCGTGGGAAGCGTTGCTGTGAACAGACTGATTCAAATCACCTTGGGAAACTTTTTGAGCTGCGGCTTGCAATTGGCGAATAGAGCGAATAATGCGGCGCATGAACTCAAAAATCGCTGCCGTACACACAATTGCGCCAATAATACCTATCAACGTGAGCGAACTAATGCTGCGATTGACACTTTCGTCCATCAAGCGCGTGTTAATCCCCAGCACAATTTCGCCAATTTTTTCCCGAGTTTGTGGCGAGGTAATTGGCACGATAGCAATGGCACTGTTGCCACTGGTGAAGGTTTTTTCTTCGGTGTTCACCAGTGCTTCGGTCTTCTGTACTTCTTTAGGGGCTTTAGCAAAACCACTGGTGTAGAGCGTGTCATTGTTTTTTTTCTTAACGATGATAAAGTCAAAGTTGGCAAGTTTGAGCACCCCTTCGACCGCTTGCACCACGCCGTCGCGGCTGTCGAAGTCGAGCGCAGGTTGCGCCGAGGTGGCAGCTACAAGGGCAATAGCTTTGGTTTCGTCTTCCATCAGCGCAATACCACTACGCTTCTGCTGAATAGATGACGTTATCACATTTACGGTAGTCAGCAGTGCAATTGCTAATGTGGATACAATAACAATTTGCAAGCCAATGGAAGAACGTATTTTGTTCAGCATAGATCTACCCAAGTTTAAGCAGTGAATAAGGCTGTAACGTGAATTTGAACTGCATACATTGCTTAATAGATGAGTCAGCAGAGGGAAAATAGCAGAATTGTGAGGATTGACATCACTGTCTGACATTATTTGCTGATACTATTGCTCTCCACATCCCGCCGCTGCTCAAATCGCCGCATTGTTGCTACGGCAACGTGCCTTGTAGTAAAATACAAAACCTAACGTAACATAGCAAATATCTGCACTATCTTTCTCACCACGACATTCCACTTTCTTGTTGTGCTGCGAAATCCAGTGCTTCAATTGCTTTGGTATTTCAGTAACCACCGCTCAAAAATCTTGCCAAAAACTACTTCTATCCTCACAAGTCCGAAACTTTTTTCGAGATATCCTCGTCTTACGGTTTTTTACGCTCTCTGCGCTCTCTGCGCTCTCTGCGTTTCACGTTCTCCACGCTCACATTCGCATTGTTCTTGCTCGACTACACTGATTTGAGCGCGAATGTTTTTAGCTCTACATTGACTCTACATTGGCTTTACACAAGATTTTGCCGCGCCTGTGGTGCTGCATGTACAAACCCACGAAAAATTCATGTTGTGTTGCTCTACGTTGTTGGTATTTCCTCGCATTTGTCGTTGGCTGAAGGCGCGTTGGATGGCACTGTGCGGGCTGATTGCTTGCGTGTGCATACACCTGTTTGCTGCTCCTGTGCGTGCCATAGCGCAGGACAGCACTGCCCAGATTGACACAAGCGACGCAACTATTTTTCCGCCCCCAACAATCCGCAAAACCCTCCGCGCCCTTCGGATTCACGAACCACTGGTTATGGATGGAAAACTCAGCGAAACTGTGTGGCAACGCGCCCCTATGGCAACAGGCTTTCTACAAAACGAGCCACATCAAGGTCAGCAAGCCTCGTTTGATACGGAAGTTCGCGTCCTATTCGACGACGAAAACCTTTACATTGGTGCGTTCTGCCGTGATACAACAGGCTATGCAGGAGTACGAGCGCCTAATCTGCAGCGCGATTTTAGCTATGACGACAACGATATATTTGGCGTGGTCGTTGATGCCTTTCGCTCTGAGCGCAATTGCCTTGCGTTTCAAGTCAATCCCTACGGTGCGCTGCGCGATTTACAAGCCTTTGACGATGCCTTCTATGACCGTGATTGGGATGCCATCTGGCAAGCACGAACTCATGTTACCGATTCTGGCTGGACGGCTGAACTCGTCATTCCTTGGGCAACACTGCGCTATCCGCTTGATTCCAACGGCTTGGCGGCGGGAACGTGGGGGGTGAATTTTCTACGCAATATCCGCCGTTTGAATCAAGTAACAGGCTGGTCGCTTTGGCCTCGTGCTTTTACCACATATCGAATGACCTATGCAGGCTTACTCACAGGACTGGAGCCGCCGCCGCCACGAACGAACGTTCGTGTACAACCCTATGCAGTGCTACGTTCAGCAACCAGTGTGCAAGGTGTCCAGTGGCAGTTTGGCGGCGAGGCAAAATGGGCGGTCACGCCAAGCACCGTGCTGGATGTAACGGTCAATACTGACTTTGCCCAAGCCGACGTTGACCGCCAAGTGGTCAATTTACGCCGTTTTTCTGTGTTTTTTCCTGAACGCCGTCAGTTTTTTCTGGAAGGTGCAAGTTTGTTTACCGTTGGCGATAACTACGCCCAAGTACAACCGTTTTTCAGCCGCCGCATTGGGCTGGATGATGACGGAAACCCGCTTCCGATTGACGCAGGATGCAGAATCTTGAGCCAATCCGCAGACCGCAACATCGGTGCGCTGCTTGTGCGGGAACGAGCAACAGAGGATTCTCCAGCTACCACGTTTGGCGTGGCACGATACACCCACAACATCGGCTCAGGCAGCCGTATCGGAGGCATGGTTACAGCACGATTTGACGAAGAGTTCGTGAAAGAATCTGGCTCGCAGCGCGTGGTAACGCCGTCTAATCTCAATCTGGTGGGCGTAGGCGATTAGTTTTGGCGCGTGAGCGACGCGCTGCAAAGTTCAGGCATGATTTCGTATTCCCGCGACTGGCAGCCAGCCACGGGGAAGTTCACCGAAGGATTTTCGGGGTATGTTTGGGTGGGCTATCAGGACAATCAGGTACTCATTGGCAATATGCAATCGGTCGTTTCGCCACAGTACAATCCGGGTGCTGGATTTGTGGAAAGGCAAAATTTTATCCTCACCAACCCCGTGTTTGAACTCAACTGGCGACCAGCATGGAAACCCGATATTGTGCGGGCATTTTCCCCAGCATGTTACCCAGCAATCTATCACGGCGTGTCGGATGGCAAACTCCAAGAAGCCGCACTGTACTGCGAGCCGGTGAGCATTGACTTCCAAAGTGGAGCAAACATCACGCTCTTTGTTGAGCCAACCTGGCAGATTCTTCCCCACGACTTTGAGCCGCTTCCAGAGATGCGCATTGCTGCGCGGTCATATCAATACACTCGTTGGGGAGTGCAGGCAAACACCGACCTCAGCGCACAATATAGTGGCACACTCAACGTAAATACTGGCGGCTACTACGACGGACAACTGACCACCATTGCCGCATCGCTTTCTGCTTCGCCAGTACCAAACATTGCGTTTTCCGTGAATTACGAATACAACGAGTTTCGTGGTGTGGCAGGTCAAACGCAACGTTCTACGCATCTGTTTGCCCCACAAGTCCGATTAGCTCTCAACCCGCGTTTGCAATTGATGGGGTTTTATCAGTACAACACCGCCGCCGAACGTGGTGGCTTGAACGCGCGATTTTCTTGGGAATTTGAGCCGCTATCATTTTTGTTCATCGTTTTTAACGACAACCGTTCGCTGCCCAATCCACGCTTTACCACGCCGTTTATGCGCCAAGAGGGCATCGTCAAAATTTCGTACTTGCGGCAGTTGTAGTCTCAGCTGTAGTCCCACATGCTGCAACGGTTAATTCAAACTGCGTTTTATCTGGGCGTACCGTTGAGCAAACAGGGTATTTTCTGTTGGTGCGGGAATGTTTGCATCGGCAACGCGCTGCTTCATAGCATCCACGCGGTCTTGAGCGAGTGGATGGGTGGAGATAAGCCGCTCAACGGTCAATCCAAAACCATCACCTCGCGCTCCGCCTTGTTGCTGCAAGATTTTCTCAAAGAAAAAGACCGCACCGCCCGGATACCACCTGGTTGAACGCAAATACCGAAAGGATAACTCGTCGGACTGCGTTTCATCGGCACGGCTGTTTTTCAGCAGCGCCAGCCCCGTGAACAAATTCGCCCCAATTTGCGCTAACTGGCTTGGATTTTGCCCCAGCACCACACTGAGCAAGACTTGTGCGCCATATTGCTTGGTCATCCGTGAAGTGCCGTGCCGTGCTTCGGCGTGAGCGACTTCATGCCCAAGCACACCAGCAAGCGTTGCCTCGTTATCGACAAACTTCATCAGCCCTGTGTACACGTAGATGTAGCCACCGGGCGTACAAAAAGCATTGATGGTTTTGTCATCGTTAATCACTTCGACTTGATAGGGAAATGTGCCTCGATATTTTACCTCTGGGGATTGAATAATCTCGTTGACCATGCCCTGAAGGTATTGTTTGATTTGCGGATTGTTCAAGATGGGATATTCTTTGGGATTGGCGCGAATTTGTTCGTCCATTTGTTTGCCTAATTGGGCGTCGGTGTCTGTGCCAAACATGTTAACACTGCTGCAATAACTCGCGCTTATCGCCATAATCGCCAGACAACAGAACAGCGCAAGGCGTTTGGCAAAGCGTATGTCGAAATGAACATCAACACGGACATCGACACAGACGTTTACATGGCGGCGTTTTTCAACAGCACTCATACAAAGCTCCTTTGTTTGAGAGGTACAATATCGAATGAATTACGTATCTCGAAATAATTGCAATGATAGCATTTCTGCGGCAAAGAATGAACAACAATTCCCTCAATCCCAACCCGTAATGCCGTGCCATATACCATGTCTTGTGCCGTATTCCACAATACCGTGTGAGGTTTTGTGCTTTTTCGCCCGTCAATTAGGGAATTTTTGGTAAGTTTGAGCGGCTCATACACCGTAAAACAATTTCAGACGGTTGCCACTACCTCCTCGTACTTGTATCTTTGTTAGGCACTATCTATGCACGTTACGTTGCTCGCTTCGATAAGTTCGATACTCCAAGCAGTCGTTGGGCTGTTGTGTTTTGCCACAGCACTCAATCAAGTGCTGCTGTACCGCTACGCCAAACGCTGCTTAGGCACAGGCATCACCAGACTGCCACTTCGCACTACGCGCTATAAACGCTCGGAATTGCTTGTGTGTGGCGGTATTGGGCTGTGGTCATTGTATGCCTTGTGGTTGGTGGTCGTCCAACAGTACAGCGCGTTTGTGGCGTTGTTGCCACTGCTTATGATTGGAACAATGGCTGTGGGGACGTATTTACGTTCACGGTCGTTGCTTGGCAAACAGGGACTTGTGGTCAATAACGAATTTATCGCGTGGGAGCGTGTTCAGAACTTGGATTGGGACAAAGATTGTGGACAAGCACAGTACGGATGCACTCTGCGCTGGAAAGATTTGAACGAGTTTCACCGTGTGGCACGGTTTTGGGTGCCGCGCTCAGACCACAAACCAGTACAAGCACTGTTTACAACCTATGCGGAACGAGCGAACCAATCATCACATCAATCCTTAAACGAATCGCTGGAGATAGCATAAATGCTGGATGCCAAATTTATCCGTGACAATGCTGAGGCTGTTCGCGCCAATGCACAGACCAAACACGCCAATCCTGATATTGATTCATGGCTGTCGCTTGACGAACAACGCCGCGCTCTGATTCAAGAATCCCAAGACCTCAAAACCAAGCGCAACGCCGTCTCTGAGGAAATTGCCGCGCTCAAAAAAGCTCAAGCCAATGCCGACGATAAAATTGCCGAAATGCGCGGCGTGGGCGACCGCATTAAAGGCTTGGATGACAAGCTCCGCGATGTCGAAGCCGCTCTTGATGCCATTGCCTACTACATCCCCAATATGCTCCACTCAAGCGTTCCCAAGGGCAAGGATGCCCAAGACAACGTGGAAGTTCGACGCAAAGGCACAACCGCAGAAAAAGGCAACAAGCTTGACCACGCCACGCTTGCCAAAACAGTAGGTATTGTTGATTTTGAGCGCGGTGCAAAGATTGCAGGCAGCGGATTTCCGTTGTATGTAGGCAAAGGCGCGACGCTCGAACGAGCATTGCTCAATTTTATGCTCAATCGCCACATTGCCAACGGCTATACGGAGGTGTTTGTGCCGTTTATGGTCAATGAAGCCTCCATGCGTGGCACGGGACAATTGCCTAAATTTGCCGAAGATATGTACCACGTGCAAACCGACGACTTGTACTTGATTCCAACAGCAGAAGTGCCCATAACGAACATCTATCGAGACGAGATTTTGGCAGTCAAGGAGTTGCCCAAAAAGCATTGTGGATATTCGGCGTGTTTTCGCCGTGAAGCCGGCAGTTATGGCAAAGATACGCGAGGGTTTTTGCGCTTGCACCAATTTAACAAAATCGAACTGGTGCAGTTTGTCAAGCCTGAAGATTCTTACGATGCGTTGGAGACTCTGACAGGCGACGCAGAAGCTATCTTGGAAGCACTTGAGCTACCATACAGAACCGTTGCGCTCTGCGGCGGCGATACGGGATTTTCGAGTGCAAAAACCTATGACGTGGAAGTCTGGTCGCCCTGCGAACAAAAGTGGCTGGAAGTCTCAAGTTGTTCAAACTTTGAAGATTTCCAAGCGCGGCGGGCAAACATCCGCTTTCGCCGCGAAAGCAGTGCAAAACCTGAGTTTGTTCATACGCTCAATGGCAGTGGACTTGCCACACCACGGGTCATGGTCGCCCTGCTGGAACATTACCAAACCGACGACGGACGCATCCGTATCCCTGAGGCACTCAAGCCCTTGTGCGGCTTTGACATCATCGAATAATGGCATCTAAGGTCAATCTATGCGATACCGTGTTCTTCTTCGTTCCATCCATTGGTCTTTGGCAGCGTTTGTGGTGTGTGTGCTGTGGGCAACGCTCTGCACCCCCGCGCACGCCCAACAATCCACAAGCGGCGACAACCGCACGTTCTTTTTCGATGTGCTTTGCTTCAAAGGCACAACCGACACCGCACAGCGAATAGACGTGTTTACCGTTGTGCCATATTCTTCGCTGACGTTTATTAAGCGCAACAACACGTTTATTGCCAACTATAAACTCACCGTTACACTGCGGGGCAAAGACGGCACAGTTCGCAACACTGTAGTCAAAGAATACCCTCTTGCCGAAGAGCGTGCCGAAGCAACCACGGGCATCACGGGCGCGTTTGACTACGCTCAAATCATATTGCAAGCTCCTCCGGGAACGTACACTGTACAAGCCGATATTGAAGATGTGCTGGGCAAGCGCACCATGAGCCGCACACGGGGAATAACAACGATTGACTTTGACAGCCGCGATTTGTCCTTGAGCAGCCTCATGTTTTCCAGTGCAGTGGCGCAACATGGTCAGCGTTACGCCGTTACGCCGTATCTGGACGATGATGTCGCCGCATTAGTAACCGAGACGTTTTTTGTGTTTTTCGAGAGCTATTTTCGCAGCCAGTCTCTGGATTCCGTAGATTTTGTGTATGAACTCTTGGACACACGCAACAACCGCGCCGCGCTGGGCAAACGCACACGGCGGTTTGTGAAAGCTGACCGCGTGCAACAGTTTCTCAAAATTGACCTGCCCACTTCGGTGCCTGTGGGAAATTATTCGCTGAGAGTCATGGCTCTGCGCCCCGATTCAACTCCACTGTCAGGGCAAATTCCCACAAGGGATATCTTTGCCGCCACTACGCGCGCGCTTCGCATTGAATGGAAAGGGCTGGGCTTTGGCACAGCCTTGCAGGGCGATGAGCTCCTGCGAGCAATACGCCAACTGCGGTACATTGCGCCCTCGGCAGAAATCCAGTCTATGCAAAACGCCCCTAACGACGAAGAACGCCAAAAACGTTTCTATGAGTTTTGGAAAAAAAACGACCCAACACCTGCTACGCCGCGCAACGAAGCCTACGACGAGTATTACGGACGCATAGACTTTGCCAATCGCACGTTTCGACACCAGACAGAAGGCTGGATGACCGATATGGGCATGGTGTACGTGATTTTCGGTCCGCCGCCATCGGCAAACGAACAACGCCGCATAGACGGCAGAACGCTGGTTTCGTGGTTTTATCCTGCGTTTGGGCGAGAGTTTGTGTTTATGGACAACGGTTTTGGCGATTTTCGCTTGATTACTCCCATGCCTGTTGAACGCTATCGGTACAGACGATAGTGCCTCCCACCCCGTGCCACGCTAAACCAAGCCAAACCACGCCAAATCTTCCACATCGCGTGGCGCGTGCTTCCAAGAACTATGACCAAGAACTCATGGGAAAACCGCTACTGTTTCAGCAGCTTTTCCGTCCAACGGCGTGTGCCTTTGTGAACGCTGACAACGTACATTCCCGTTGGTAGGCTACTGAGATCAAACGTTTTCGTTAATGCCCCGGGCGCAGCCCACTCTGACCAAGACAGCATTGTTCTGCCAAGCATAGAAATCACTTCCACGCGCACCGATGTTGGTTCATCTATCGTGGCTGTCAGCGTGAGCACGTCCCGCAAAGGATTGGGCGCAAGGCGGTCTGTGCCGCGCTCTTGAGCATGGATGCTCGTTTGCATATCCACGCGCACCAAGAACGATGTACTGCTTTGCAATACGCCATTAAACACCACGAGCGAAATCAGCGACGTTCCTGTTTGATTGCGGTTCGGTGTTATCGTAATGGTGCGGAGTGTGCCTGTGCCGCCCAATTGCATGGCATTGTTGGGAATAAGTGCTTGATTGCTTGACGAGGCAAAAACTTGCAAATTTTCTGCAGGCTGATTTGCGTCGCTCACAAAAAACGGAATCGCCCCTGTGCTTTGATTCACGCCAAGAATTTGATTCGGAATGAGCGAAATCTCTGGCGGAATATTGCGCCCTTCGGGAATAAAGACAAACCCTTGCTGCGAAGCAAAACCGCGCGGTGTGGTAACGCTCACCGCTCCGCTTGAGCCCGAGGTAACAGTCGCCGTGATGCGGTCATCGGTTGTTTGACGAAAGAGCGCAGGAATCCCACCGAACGCAACACTTGTCGCTCCCGTAAACCCGCGCCCAAGAATAGTAACCGTGCCACTGGTAACAACGATTTTTGGCGTAAAATCTGTTATCGAAGGTGGCGTAAGGAAGGTAAATCCTTGCAACATTGCCACACCGCCCGGCGCAATCACCGTTACAGCACCGCTTGAGCCATTGGCAACGACAGCACTAATTTGTGTGTCGGAATTCACCGTAAAATTCAACGCTGGTACACCCCCAAAACTTACTGCACTCGCGGCGGTAAAGCCCCTGCCAGCGATAATAACGGCTTCACCCGCACCAGCTGCGGGCGGATTAAAACCCAACACGGCGGGCTGCGGCGGGCGTGTAACGGTCAGCGTGAACTGTGTACTGGCGGTTTGTGTGCCGTCGCTCACAACCAGTGTTATGAGTGCTGTCCCCGTTTGGTTTTGTGCAGGAAACAGCGTAATGAAGCGGTTCGCGCCTATGCCTTCCTGCACGATGTTCGCATTGGGTAGCAAAAGTTGATTGTTCGACGAGGCAAAAATGTTTAACGCCTCTGACGGGACGCGCCCACCGCTCACGGTTACGGGAATTTGCCCCGTGTTGGTATTCATGCGCACAGTTTGATTTGGCACTGGGCTGATACGTGGCGGGTTAGCAGCTGCTGGCGGTATAAAGGTAAACCCCGCAGCTGAAGCCGTGCCAAGCGGCGACGTTACGGTTACTGCGCCGCTCGAACCCGTACCAACAATGGCACGAATTTGCGTGTCAGAGAGAATTTGTATTGAGCGTGCCATAGTTCCGCCAAAGCTCACCGCCGTCGCGCCTGTGAATCCCACGCCAAAAATCGTAACAGCTGAATCGGTTGTCGCACTGGTGGGCGAAAAGCCACTAATGATGATTCCTGCGCCGCTTCCGCCTCCCAAAAACGTAAATCCTGCCAGCGCAGCCGACCCAAGATTTGTGTGTACGCGCACTTCGCCCGATGCACCCGCACCCACAACAGCGTTGATTTGGGTGTCGGAGACAATTTGAAACGATGCTGCTCGCGCACCGCCAAACGTTACGCCTGTGGCATCGCTAAAACCAAAGCCAAAAATGCTTACCGTTGCGCCAGCAGCAGCCGACAGTGGAGAAAATCCCACCACGCGCGGCGGTGCTAAAAACATAAAACCCGAAGCCTGTCCTGTGCCGCCAGTGTTGGTAACTGCTACGTTGCCCGACGCACCCGTACTCACGATTGCCGTCAATTGGGTGGGCGAAATCACGCTAAACGAGGTAGCTGGAACGTTGCCAAAGCTGACATTGGTAACGTTGATAAAATTCTGACCAAAAATTGTTACCACTGTCCCACTTGTGGCTCTGTTCGGCACAAAGCCTGCCACAAGCGGCGTTGCTGGCAAAAACGTAAAGCCATTTGCCGAAGCCGCTCCAATGGGCGTTATCACGTTCACCGCACCGCTCGAACCTGTGCCAACTACTGCTGTAATCAGTGTATCACCTGTGGTAACAAACGAAGCCGCAGGCGTTCCGCCAAAACTCACGCCTATTGTTCCCGTCAGCCCTGTGCCGCGAATCATCACTTGTCCGCCTTGTTGTGCCGAGGGCGTAAAACTGGTTATCACGGGAACTCCTATGCCCGTAACGGTCAGAAAAAACGATATTGAACTACTGAACTCGCCGTCAGAAACGCCAATCGTTACGAGCGTCGTGCCGCTTTGTCCGGGTGCAGGTGTCAGCCTCACAGTACGATTCGCGCCGCTACCGCCAAAGACAATGCCGGAACTTGGCAAGAGCGTAGGATTTGAAGCACTGCCAAACACTGTTAGCGCAGAGGCAGGGGTTTGGTCATCGCTCACAGTGAAGGCAAGGAAGCCCGTGCTGCTGTTCACGGTAATAGACTGATTGGCAATCGTCGAAAGCGTTGGTGCGGAAAAATTACCACTGACTGTGCCTGTGGTAAAGGTAAAGCCTGCAAGCCCCGCTCCACCAAGCGGCGAAAGCACTTGGACAACGCCGCTTGCGCCACCTGCGCTCACAACAGCGGTGATTTGGGTGTCAGAAACGATGGTAAATGATTGTGCTGCCACACCACCAAACGATACCGCCGTAGCAGTGGTAAACCCCGACCCCGTGAGGGTAATGTTGCTGCCTGTGGTACCAACAGTGGGCATAAAGCTCGTCAGCGTAATAGACGCTTGGGTGATAGCCACAAAATCGTTGTTTACACTATTTGTGCCTGTGAGCGTAATGGTTCGGCTGGCTGGCACGAAGGTAAATCCTGCCAGACTTGGCGTAACGGTGTACATCCCATTTGGCAAACCCATAAACTCATACAGTCCTGTGGTAAACAGATTGCCATTGACCGTACCCGTGAGCGTCATCAGCACCGTTGCTGTTGTCCCCGTTACTGAGCCAGAAATGCTGCTTTGCGCCTGCACACGCCCCACCGTGGCGAACCAGCATAGCATGACGGTGAAAAGTGGCATAAGCACTGCAAATGACACAGCGTTATCGGCATATCTTGAAAAAGAACGTCTCAAAACAAGAGCTCGTGGCAACATCTGTGACTTATTTTGACACAGAGATTGGCAACTTAGAGATTGAGCGGTGCAAGCACCGCGTTTGCCATGAGAACCATTCATCATAATCGTACCACAAATCGTTGAAAAGGACATTATCTCAGGCTATTGTTGTGAAAAGCCTTTGTGTGCGACAGTCTCGTTGAAAGCTCATCCAGCGGTCATGAAGCAATTTTTGTACCAAGAAGTTTCCGCGCCAAGATTATTATCATGCAAACGCTGAACGAAATTTTGTATATTCACAGCTTTGTATGTTCACAGCCAAATCTACGCTCTTGCTTTCACTTTGACGTTTGCTTCAATGACCACCGAACAACAACGCCTTGCCGCAATAATAGACCACACACTGCTCAAACCCGAAGCGCAGCCCAACCACATAGCCAATCTTTGCGCCGAGGCTCGTGCATACTCGTTTGCCAGCGTGTGCGTGAACCCCAACTACGTCGCACTTGCAGCAGAACGCTTGGCGGGCAGTGCCGTCAACGTGTGTACAGTCATTGGCTTTCCGCTTGGTGCCAACGCCACTGAAACAAAAGTGTTCGAGACTGAGCTTGCCATCAAGCACGGTGCGCGTGAAGTAGATATGGTCATCAGTATTGGTGCGCTCAAATCCGGTAATTACGCTTTGGTGGAGCATGACATAAAGGCTGTGGCAGACACAGCACGAAGCAATGGTGCGCTTTGTAAGGTTATTGTCGAAACGTGCTTGCTCTCGGAAGAAGAAAAAATTACGGTATGCGGAATGGTTACCCGTGCTGGGGCAGATTTCATTAAAACATCGACGGGATTTTCTACGGGCGGTGCAACGCTTGCCGATGTGCGCCTTATGCGGCAGCACATCGGCACAAACGTTCAGATTAAAGCCTCTGGCGGCGTGCGCGACATCCAGTTTGCAATGCAACTTATCGAGGCTGGCGCGACACGCTTGGGAACAAGCTCTGGTGTAGCTTTAGTGCAAGCAATGGTAGATGCTTCGGTTACCATTGCCTCTGGGTATTGAACGACAACAAATTATCAAATTATGACAAGACCTCAGGCACTTGTGGAACTCTCACGTCCTGAGGATGCCGAAGCAGAAGAAGTGCCTGTTGTAGAGGAACTTGATGATGAAGCAGGCACATCTGCTGCGCCGTCGGACACCCCAGAAGGGCTGTTTTCGGCGCGCTCGCCACTTTGAGCACTTGCTTTACCGTTACTTTTACCATCACCACCAGAACGCACGTAGTCGGTCAGGTAAAATCCATCACCGTTGAAAATCAAGCCTGTACCGCCACTGATTTTTCGTTCGACTAAGCCCGTGCCCCTGTGATTGGCACTGGCGCACACCGATTCAGGACAGAGCGTAAGTTTGGGGTCTTTGATGGATTGGAACCAATCAAAGGTCGCTCCACAAGTGTTGCAGTAATACTCGTAGGTTGGCATAAGAATCTGTACGATTGTTGAGTTGTATGGTTGTTGATGTTACGAAATTGATGTTGCAAATACGAACACGGAGTTCGTTCTTCGTATCGTCGTTATCGTGCAATCACAAGCCGAAGTGCCTCGGTACGGTCTTCCGAGCGCAAGCGCACGCCGTACAAGCCCGCAGCATATGGTGTGAGATTGAGGGCAATCTGCTGCGTTCCTGCACTCACCTCTGCATCTTGCACCACGGCAAGCAGTTCGCCAAGCAGCGAATACAACTCCACCCGCACGCGCTGGCGTTTGCTGACTTCGTACCGCAGCAGCACAGCATCTTGGGCAGGCTGCGGCGCAAGCGAAAGGCTTCCAGAAGCCAAATTACGTGAGGCTTGCAAGGACTCCCGAAGTTCTTGTTTAGAGGGTGCGACCAGCAGCGCAAGGCTGACAATCGTTGTTTGACCACGTGGCAGCCTGATAGGACCTGCTCCCATCACCGCCGTTACATCAGAAACCAGCGACTCGCGCCGTCCGATGCCACTTGAGAGCGTTCGCCATTTTTTTGCCGCATCGAAGCCGTCATCAAGCGTTATATTGCCTGTGCTGGTGTCGGCATCAGCATCGAGTGCGTAGAAATTCAGGCGTTGTGGCGTAAGAAGTGCCATGCCCACCTTTGGCTGCGCCATGTCAATCACGTTTTCAAATATTGCCATTTGTGATGACGCATCAAATTGCACAACATTTTTGGTGTAGTCCTCGCCAATGTCCCAATCACAAAACAAACCTGCGTAGATACCCGAAAAATCCCGTTCTGAGGCGTTTGTAATGCTGTATGAACACACCAGCATTGACCGCGCTTGAGCGGTTTGGTACTGATACACCGTCTGCTCTACACGCACCCCCGCACGGTTAGCAAGATTCACATCAGAAAACGCAGTCGAGGTGGTGAAATAGTCGGTGTTGTGTTCGGCAAGAATCGGCGCAGTATTCACAAAATGGCGGTCGCTGCGACCAAACAATCCGCGTGCGACAGTCGAAACACTGTCCCTACCGCTTGCCACCATGAGCGCACCTTCAAAGAGCAGATTATCGCCGCCTTTGTACAAAAACCCCACACCTAAGCGGTTGCGTGGCGGGTCGGCAAAGCCGATGTTGCCCGTATTGCTCACCGAAACGGTGAGGTCATTTGCCGCCATCGTTACAAACGACGGACTGAGCGTGAGCGTAACCTGTTCACGCCCGCACAACACCCCTTCTGCCGTGCGGATGTTCAGCGTAACAGTAAGCAAAAAATTTTCACCTTGCAATTCGGGAAGCCTGAGCCGCACTCGTTCGGAAAGCGTTCGTTCCTCCAGCGATTGAAAATTTCCTGCGTTCAGCATGGGCGTAAGCAGCATCGGGTCTGAAGGCAGCGTGCCTATGGCACCAGAGGCGAGCGCGATGCGGCTCAAAGACGGCTGCACACGGAGATTTCGTGCGGCGTTCAGCAGATTGCGGAGCGTGAGTTGAAGTTCCACTTGCTCGCCACTTTCCAGTCTGCCATTGCCGTTAGCGTCCTGCACCCGAAGGCTCGAACACTCCACAAATACGGCTTGCGAATCCCTGACCGCACGCAGCGCGTTCACACGCCCAAATCCCATGCGCCCAATAGCATCGGTGTTCAAAGCATCCACGTTGTCAGAAGTAGCTTTGAGTTGGGCGGTAATTTGTTCGGCAGTAAAACGCGGAAAGCGCATTTGCACGAGTGCCGCCGCCGCCGCGACAAGTGGCGTTGCCATCGAAGTCCCGCTTTTGAAGCCGTAGCGACTTTCGGGAAAGGTGGAGTACAGGCTCACGCCCGGTGCGGCAATATCTACCGACGCATCAAGATTGGCAAATCCGCCGCGTCGGTCGTCGCTCGCTGTGGCAGAAACGGACACCACGCCCTGATACGCAGCCGGATAGACCGCAGCCTCGCGTCCGTCGTTGCCGCCGGCTGCTACCACTAACGCCCCCATACGCACAACCATTGCCGTCAGTTCACGTTCGGCTTGCAAAGGTGTGGTAACGCGCCAACTGCAGTTGATTATTCGCACACCCAACGAAGCCGCGTACAGCATAGCCTCGAAGCCATTGGCGACCTTTTCATCCGACGGGTTGTCGCGGGAAATCTTGATGGGCAAAATCCGTACAAACGGCGTTGCACCCGCTCCACCAATCCCGTTGTTTATCCGCGCTGCAAGCAAGCCTGCAACGTGCGTGCCATGATTATTGCCCGGAAGCGGGTTGTTGTCTGGTGTGGCACCGTCTGCACCACGAAAGTCCCAGCCGCGCCAATCATCCACTTTACCGTTGCGGTCATCGTCCACGCCGTTGGTGCGACGGTCGCGTCCCTGAGCATCGGTGCCGCTTTCGCCCGGATTTGTCCATATCAACCCCGACAAATCTTCGTGTTCGTAGTCAACGCCTGTGTCTATCACTGCCACAGCCAGTGCGGAAGAATCGGTCTTGGTGCGGGCAAGTTCTCGCCAGGCTTCAAAGGCACGAATGCGCGGCAGATGCCACTGCTGCCCCACAAGCGGGTCATTTGGCGGTGTAGCGGCGACATCAGCAGCAGAATCATTGGCAAGACGTTGAACATTCATTGGTTCGGCATACTCCAAGCCGAGCGTGCGTGCCCGTGCGGCAAGTTTTGCTGCTAAGCGTTCCACGTTGTGCGCGTTCGCGCTCTGCAAGCGTACCACGCACAACCGCGCAATGCCGTCGGTCAGGCGTTCGGGTGGGTCTTCGCTTGTGCCACGCAGAGCGCGCTGCACTGCTTCGAGTAAACCGTCGTCAATATATGCTGCAGTACTGTGTGCGCCCAGCAGACCGCGCAACAGCGAGAGCTCTCCAGCGCGTCCTTGCTGCTGCCATATATGGAGCAGCGCAGAGTTAGGGGCAAGTTTTACAACAATAGTGTTCGGCACAAAATCCGCCTCAAGCGAAGGAAGCGAAGAAACTTGTGAGGCAACTTGAGCTATCAAGGCTTGTGGGGCAATCGTAAGAGTAATCGTAAAAGCAATCGGAACAATGAACGGTGCTATCGTCCGCAGGAGAGGAAGCACAGTCGGATATGTACGCAAAAAACATCGTTGAGCGGTCATATGGACACTGCTTTCAAAAGGTGGTGATGTTGGTATGTTTCGGGAACTCCCGACAAATAGCCGACGAACAAACAGTCCTTCTTTATGCTCGCACACTGCAAAAATACAACCGTTTGGCAGTTTCATGCAATGCTTGTGCAAACGACAGCGAACTCGCTCAAGGCTCGCTCAAGGCTCTACGCTCACCGTTAGGCTACCTTCAAACGAAGCCACGTTTGAGTAATTCCACCATATTGTCCTGCCAGTTTCGGGCTTGAACTACAAGCTACGCTACTATCGCAGGAAATTGTTGAAAGAGTTTGTGCATTTCCTCCAGTTTGAAACTTGCTGAAACAGCGTACAACCGTTTGGCATAGTCTTCCAATGCTACAAGTTCATGCTGCCGAGCAACCCCCAGCAATTGTTGGGCAAACTCTTCCACATCGAGATTGCTCATTGTTGTTTCCACGCGCTTCCACATGGGCAACAAGTCCGTTTCGACGGCTGCTCTCGCCTCGTCGGAAAACGTTGGGCGTAGGCTTTCTATCCGGTTCTCCTCTGGAACAACGGCAAAACGAGAAGTTTCAGGGGAATTCACCTGAAGTGGAAGGCTCACGCTCTGTGCAGAACTCTGTCCGGAACTCCGTGCAGAACTCCGTGCGGGACTTTCATTGCGGGATACACGGGGTAAATATATGCTAAACACCTCCATCAACTGTTGCCGAGAAAGCGGTTTACGAATGTGCCCGTTGAATAATTGCATCACAGGCTCTTCGATATTTTCTGACAGGGAAACGGCAATCACAGGCAATGCGGCAGTGCGTTCGTTGGCTCTGAGCAATTGCGTTGTTGCCACGCCGTCCATCAAGGGCATTTCAAGATTCATAAGCACGACATCGGGCATACAATCGCTTATGCACCGCAAGACTTGCTGACCGTTTTCCGCTTCCAAGACCGACACAGTTGAATGTTCTAAAAAGGCTTTAACAAGGTCGCGGTTGGATTCTACATCGTCCACCACCAGCACCGTTCCTCCTGCAAATTGTATAGCGTCTGTGTCGTCAGTTTCATCATGCTCTTCTGGGGTAGCAACAACGCTCACTTGTGGCAGGCTCACAGTAAAGACTGAGCCTTTTTCGACCTCGCTTTGCACAGACACAGAGCCACCCATCATTTCTACCAGACGTTTGGTAATGGTCAACCCCAATCCCGTGCCGCCAAATTTACGTGTGCTGTGCCCTTCTTGCTGGGTAAACGGTTCAAAAATGCGCTCTTGCTGGTCGGGTGCAATCCCAATACCAGTGTCACGAACCTCGACAGCGAGCGCGATAGTTTCCGATGATTCATCGTTGAAGCCACTGGCTTCAATGCTCAAGCTTACAAAGCCTGTGTGCGTGAACTTGATAGCGTTGCCTACCAAGTTAAACAACACTTGGCGCACACGCACCTTATCCAACAGCAGCAATTTCGGCACTGTGGGGCTAAGATACACCACGAACGTTAAGCCTTTTTCACGGGTTTTGACGGAGAAAATTTGTTTGATGTCGTTACAGAGCGCGTATAAACTTACGGGTTCGGGTTGAATCTCCATACGCCCTGCTTCGAGTTTCGAGAGGTCAAGGATATCATCAAGCAAACTCATCAGATGCTTCCCCGCCGCCGAAATACCCTCCAAATATTGTTCATGCTTTCTGTCATTTGATGGCTGATGTGCAGAACGGAGAAGTTCCGTAAATCCCAAAATCGCGTTCATGGGCGTGCGGATTTCGTGGCTCATGTTCGCTAAAAACTCGCTTTTTAAGCGGCTGGCAGATTCGGCTTGGTCTTTGGCTCGGAGAAGTTCCTGTTCAAAGCGTTTACGTTCGGTAATATCCATGATAGCACCCACCAGATAGGGCGCGGTATCACTGGGAATAGCAACTTTATGCGTGATGATGGTGCGCAGTTCACCACGAGCATTGGTGATGGTTTCTTCGTTGATGCTAAAGCCTAACTCGAAAGTTTTTTCGTCTAACTCCCAAAACACTGCGGCTTGATTGGGCGGGAAATAGTCGTAATCGGACTTTCCAAGAAGCTGTTCGCGCGAAGCACCTATAAGAGCAACATTGGCATCATTAAGCAGCATCCACTGATGTCGTCGGTTCTTGACAAAGATAGGGATTGGTATAGCATTGACAATGGCGTTCAGGAACTGCTCCGAGACGCGAAGTTGTTCTTCAGCGTTTTTGCGTGCCGTAACATCGGCAATTACTAACGATACCCCACTGGCAAAGTGTGTGGTTCGTTCGTCGTTTCGCTTATCGTTTCGTTCATCATAAACGGGAAAATACTTAATGCTCAACCATGTTCCATCGCTTTGCACTCGTTCGGGCACACGCACTTCGACCAAGCATTGTTTGCCCTGCAGAGCTTGTCGGTAGTGGTGTTGAAACTGCTCTCGGTATTCGGCGATGATAAAGGTTTCTATCACATCACTGCCCACAGCCAACTCGCAACCAAGCAATCGTGCGCCTTCGGCAGCAGCTTCATTGTAGGCAATCACCCGATAATCGCAGTCAGCCAGCACATGCAACTCGTTGGTACTGTTAAAAATGGTGCGCAGTACAGATTCCGAGTGCAACAGCTGTTCTTGCATCTGATGGGCATTAGTGGTATCACTCATGATGAGCGAGACCCCTTGCGCCGTACTCGTACTGTTCGCGGTCTCTGCATCAAGCAGACCATACACAGGCAGGTATCGAATGCGCAGCCACGTATTTGCTGTTGCGTGTCCACCAATCTTGTGTTCTACATCGATATATTCGCCGCCGAGCGCACGGCAAAAATGTTCCTCAAAGAAAGCGCGAAGTTCTGCTGGAATGTAACACTCCAACGCATGAGTACCTTGTTGCAGCCGCTTTCCCGACAACCGCTCGCTTTGCTTATCGGCAGCAGCATTGAAGACGAGAATTTCTTTCTGTGGGTTCATGAGAACATATGCGTCTTCCATACTGTTCAATACCGCTTGCAATGTGTTGTCGGCAACCTGCTGCTGCTCGTTGTTGTGCAGTTGTTCGGTAAGGTCTTGCACAGCACCTACAACACGAGCCTCGTCAGGATAATACCGTATATGTGCGCGCAATAGACGCTCAACGCCATCAACGCTGACACCAAAGGTGGCGGCACGCTGTGTTTCTTGGTCTTGCATCATACTGCTTAATTGGGCGAACAAGCCTGCCAGCGTGCGTTCATCTATCTCAGCAAATATTCCTTCAGGCAGCAGCACTTCGTGGTCGTTTCCCACAATGGGCGTGTTTGTGCGGTCATACCAAAGAATAATACTGGATTCAAGCAATATCTCGAAGTTGCTGACTTGCAATAATTGGTGGGTTTGGCGCAGTAACCGTTCTTGGTTTTCAAGGCGCGACCGAGTAGAACGCAGTGTACCATAGATGTTGTAAGCAATGGTCAACGCGACAATGCTGCATATCAACGCTATAACCAAGAGTACGGTCATGGTAACACTCACGATGTAATCACTACGTGTATCAGAAGCAATACTGGTATCGGCGCAATCCGTGTTGGCAGCTATCACTCGGTAATACTTTTCCCTCCTGTACTTGCGTTCACTTTATCAAGATTTGACGTTCTTGAATCCTAAAACTGTACGTGCTTGTTTTCTTCACTACATGCAAAGTTCACTACAAATATCGTACAATTACCCCACAAAGCCAATACTAAAGCCAATACGCACTCCGCGTCCTTCTTGAATCGCTTTATGAAATAACCAGTACCGTACCGTTGCTGGTATTGGTGGTGTATGCAGAAAGCGCAGAGGCATGGCAGATTTTCACCCTCTGCACACCTGCGCGAAGTGCCGAAAATGCAGCGTCTAATTTGGGTATCATGCCCTTGACCACTGCCCCACGAGCTTTCAGGGTTTGATACTGCTCAAAGGTGAGCTGTGGAATTACAGAGCCCTCGTCATCAACCGACGCTAATACCCCATGTTTTTCAAAGCAATACCAACAATGCACCTCATACACTTCTGCCAGTGCAGATGCTACTGCCGATGCTATCGTATCAGCATTCGTGTTCAACAGCGTTCCCGTCTCGGTATCGGCTGTTAATGGTGCAATAACCAGTGACAATCCGATGGCAAAAAGTTCTTGAATTGTTGAAATATTCACCGCGTCAATATCACCGACAAAGCCATAGTCCACAACGCTGCGGCGTTTGTGAGCTTGGATGAGTGCTGCATCGGTGCCCGTCATCCCTAAGGCATTGCACCTACGGTGCTGCAACGCAGCAACGAGCGATTTGTTAATCAAGCCTCCATAGACCATGGTTACAATGTTCAGCGTTTCGGCATTCGTCACACGCCTGCCTTCGACCATTTGCGTTGGAATATCCAGTTTTGCACTAAGTTCAGTAGCAAGTTTTCCGCCGCCATGCACAAGAATTTTTGGCGAAGGCAAGGCTGCAAAACTGTCTAAAAACTGTTCCAAATCACGCGGGCTGTCCAGCACATTGCCGCCAATTTTGACGACCACGCACTGCTGCTTCATTGTTAGCATATAGCTCTGGTTGGATGATAGATGATGATAGATGGATAATCGATGATAGATGGACAATCATGCTTCAGAGACGAGCTCTGCTGTTTACCTCGCTACGATAGGTCTCGCTACGATAGGCTTTCTATCATGCGTTTGAGAACAGTTTGTGCTGCATAGACACGATTAGCGGCTTCTTGGATAACTGCTGAGGCAGTACTATCAAGCACATCATCAGCAATCTCGACATTGCGCCGCGTAGGCAGACAATGCAGCACTTTGGCGTTGTTTGTTCGGGCAAGTTTTTGAGCATTGACCGTCCACGCTGCATACTCACGCCACGCGCTGCCAAGAGCCGCCCCGTAATTGTGGGCGTAGGGCGACCAGTTTTTGGGATACACAATGTCTGCACCTTCTAAGGCTGCATCTTGGTCGTAGAGAATTGGTACGTCGTGTGTGAATTCTTCCGACAATTCAAAGCCTTTAGGGTGGGTAATCACCAAATCTACATCGGCACGCCGCATCCATTCAGCAAACGAATTCGGCACAGCTTGTGGTAACGCTCGCGGATGTGGTGCCCACGTCAAAACAACCTTCGGGCGCGTTGTTGTCGCCTTCGAAGCAGTCAGTTCCTGAATTGTTATCAGGTCAGCAAACGATTGTAACGGGTGCCGTGTGGCGGATTCCAAACTGAGAATCGGCACACCTGCATAACGCATAAGACTGTTCAAGACAGGCTCGCTGTAATCTTCTTCACGATTCTGCAAGCCCGCAAATGCTCGTACAGCAAGAATGTCGCAGTACTGTCCAAGCACTGCTGCTCCTTCTTTAATGTGTTCTACCGTGTCGCCGTCCATAACTGCGCCGTCGTCAAACTCTAACTTCCAACTTTCGGTGCCAACATTGATGACAACCACATTCATTCCCAAGTTATGGGCGGCTTTTTGTGTGCTGATGCGTGTTCGCAAACTGGCATTAAAGAACAGCAAACCCAGTGTTTTGTGTTTGCCCAGTGCGGCGTGCAACAAAGGCTGCTTCTTGATTTCGTGAGCTTCTTGCAGAAGTTGAGCCACGTCTGGCACATCGGCAACAGAAGTAAACGAGCGAAAAGACTGTTGCATACAAGGTGGATTGAAAGTGATACACAAATGAAGCATCGAACCACAGCACTGTGGCGGTGTTGTTCGGGGAGTGGAGGCAGAGAGTAGCTTGTGTCCCTTCTCCCGACTCAGACATTATCAGACATTATGAGCAAGCGGAATTTTGATAGTAACAGTGGTCTGACCGTCAAGGCTTTCAATGTCGAGCCGTCCGCCATGAAATTCTAAGAGCTTTTTGGCGATGCTTAACCCCAAACCAGAGCCTTGCTGTTCATAAATTTTGCGGTCAAATTGTGTGTATGCACCAATAGAAGCAATCTGCTCAGGAAGCATGTGTCTGCCGATATTCACAATAACCAAGACAAAGACATTGTTCAGTACTGAAGCCGAAATAGTAATAGGGGCACCCGGGTGAGAGTATTTTATCGCGTTATCAACGAGTTCTTCAACGATTTTGCTAAAATACATCTGGCGCATAGCAATCGCAGCATCGCCTTCAATATTGACCTTCACATCATTTTCGCGGTGGTCTTGGACGGATTTTGTCTGCACCACATCAGCAATCACTGCACGCGCCGATTCGGTGAAGCCGCCCGCCAACAGTTGTGCGCGAATTTCCTCTGCTGAATGCTCCACCCCCGCCGAAATAAGCCGTGCATGGAGCAAAAAGTTTTGCACAAGTCTGTTGAGCCTGCGTGCTGAATAGCTCAGTTGCTCAAGCATTTCATTGATTTCCTCACGAGACATGAGATCCATGCTGGTTCTGAGCAACTCAGCACACCCCAAAATACCACTTATCGGCGTAAGGAACTCGTGTGGAAGCGAAAGCGCAATATTGTTGCGTAGCTCTTCCAGACGTTCGTCGGCTTTACGACGGTCTTGCAAGGATTTCTCCAAACGTGTGGAAACCGCCGTCAGCAAGTCTGGCACGCGAAAGGGTTTGGTCAGATAATCATCGGCACCAAGATTCATGCCTTCGCGCAAGTCTTTGGTGTTTGCCTTTGCCGTCAGAAAAATAAAAGGTGTTGCGTAGGTAGCAGGATTCTCGCGGAGTTGTTGTAGCACAGCATGACCGTCAAGCTCAGGCATCATCACATCGCACAGGATTAAGTCAGGAAGATGTTGAAGCGCAAGTTCAACGCCTGCGGCACCATCAGGCGCGCTTAACACTTGATAATCGTTGGCTTCCAAGATTTCCACGATATTCTCGCGGATAAACTGTTCATCCTCAATGACCAAAATTTTTTTCATTCTCCAAGCAGAAGCAATGATTCGGTGGATACTTGTTTTTTTGTATAGCTAAAGCACGGCTGGCACGGTCGAACCATTGACTTGGCTGCTGCCAAAAGTGCAGTGGTTTGCTTGTGAACGTTGAAAGTGTTTCTGAGCCTTTACCCTCACACTATGTTGTTACACGTGCGTCAAAGATACAAAAATCAATGAATTTTACTACCATTGTGCATGACAAGATGAAATTATTTCCCAAAACTCTTTCTCTACGGGAATTTCCGCGAAAAGTTCTCTCGCAGCATTTGTTTGCAAAAAAAGTTCTTCGTAAGTTTGCGGCTGCTTGCAGACTTCCTTGCAAGCGGCATGAACTCTTACACGTAGAGTTCTTTGCCATTGCAACAGTACGCCGCCAAGCAGGAAGTTTTGGGACTAAATTTTTGGGACTATCGGGACATCATTGCACACAAATCTACGCGCTTTGACAATCCAAACATCAGACAATTCTCGACAACAATTCTTTTGTTTCATTTTTTGCGAAAGGGAATCGCAGTGAACCTCGTAACACGGTATTCCAAGTGGCATTCCTTGTGTGCCTTAGCCTTGCTTGGGCTTGGCATGGGAATCCTGACAAGCTGCGGTGGTGGCTCATCGGAGTTGGCAACAGCAAAAGCCTCTATCACGAAAGCTGAAAACACCAAAGCCAAAGCCATGCTGGCAAAAAGCAAAGCAGATGTGGACAAAATCAACGCCGAGGCAGAAGCACTGTACCGCTCGGCAAAGTCCAATCTTGATGTGGAAGTCCTCAAAGGTTCGACCAGTGCAAACATCGGTGAAGCGTGGTTCTTGCTGGGCAAAACCTCCAAAGAACTCAATCTCACCGATAGCGCACTCCTTGCCTTCAAGCAAGCAGATATGCTGCTGGGCAAAGACAAAAAAGACGAACAAATGCGCTCTGAAATGGGGTTGATGATGTTTGACACGTGGATTCAGAACATCAACAAATGCGTGGAATTGTACAACGCTGCCATAGGCGAAGAGAACAAAACCGTTGCCAAACAGCAATTCATGGAATCCATCAAGTATGCCGAAGGTGCGCTGGCAGCAAAACCTGAAAACTATGATATTACATACAGCCTGCTTGCTGCCTCCTATTACCAACTTGAGGACACCGCAAATGCTATTAAAGCCCAAGAGACCTATCTTGCAACCCAAAAGCCCATGCTTGAGGCACTTACAGCCAAGGGCGTAACCTACATGATGCCCCGCGATGAAGTGATAGCAAAATTGGGCGCACCGGCAGAGGCAAAAACCGACCCAGCACCAACCAAAGGCAAAGACGGCAAAGAGCAGCCACCAGCAGAGATTACCCGCTATTACGACAAATACACAAATCTTGTGGCTGGCAAAGATGTGTACTTGCATTACCCAAAAAATAAAGACAAAGGCACATACCTGCTTGCGGGATTTGCTGCGCCGCCAGCAGCATGGACGGTGCAAGAAAAAGAGCGCGACGTAGCCTTTGACTTTAACCCGTACATCATGCTTGCCTACAATGCTTACAGCAATAAAAATTTCGACAAAGCAATTGCTCTCTCCAAAGAAGGGTTGGCGTTCAAGCCAACTGATGAAAACTTGTCGAACTTGCTGCCAACGCTTTACACCGAAGGCGGCAAAACCGACCTCGCGCTTTCGGAATTTAAAGCCATGACCGAAAAAAATCCGAACGACAAAAACGCTCTGGCACAGTACGGAGCAATGCTGGCAAATCTCGAAAAATATGACGACGCGATTGCTCAGTTTGAAAAAGCCCTGAAGGTCGACCCGAAGTTCGACGTAGTGCTGTTCAACATCGCGGCGGCTTACAAAAACAAAGCAGGCAACATTCAAAGGGAAGAGCAGAAAAAGTTTGACGACGCAGAGGCTGCTCGAAAAAAAGACAAAAAAGCCGCGCCCTACACAATGGATGAAAAACGCTTTAAGCCCCTTTTGGTGAAATCCGCAGAATACTTCGAGGAATACCGCAAACTGCCGGGCAAAGACCGCGATGCTCAAATTATTGAACAGTTGCTGAACGTGTACGAAGTTGTGGACGACAAACCCAAGTACAACAAACTTGCTGGTGAGTACATCGCTCTGGAGTACGCAAACGAGAAAAACCCTCGTTATTACGAAGCACTTGCCCGTATTTACGGCAAACAGAAAAATTCCGCTAAAGTCAAAGAATCACTCGAAAAAGCTGACGCGCTCCGCAAAGGCGGCGCAAAATAAGCCACATCAGACGAGTCTTGTGCTGCCGTGCCAAAGTAAGACAGCACAAGGCTCGTCTGCCTTTTTGTTCCCTTAACCTCATGAAACTCCAATGGATAGACAAGATAATCAACAGCCCGTGAACATCAACATTGAATTAGGCGAAAAAGAAGCCGAGGGCATCTACTCTAATCTTGCGATTATTTCGCACTCGCCTGCTGAATTTATTGTCGATTTCACACGTCTGCTGCCCGGTGTGCCCAAAGCCCGCGTTCATGCCCGCATTGTGATGACACCACAACATGCCAAATTGCTGCTCCATGCTTTGCATGACAACCTGACACGCTACGAGGCACAATACGGCGAAATCAACATGGATGCACAGATGATGCCTGCGGGAAATCTGCCCGTCAGCGGCACAAACGGCGCACAGTTCCATTAACTCCTCTTGAATGTACTGGTAACATCCAGTACCTCCTTGTGGTCGCCGTTTTTCGTTGGTCGCAGTCGTTGAAATACTTCGCGCTGAAGAACATTCTTGCAGCAGATTCAACGACGAACGACGAATGATAATTTTAAGCAGCATTTGTCCCACCTATTTATCCTCCAACATCATGGCTCATTCTGGTAATGTCGTTTTGGTTTTGCACACACACTTGCCTTGGGTACTGCATCATGGCGGCTGGCCTCATGGCACAGACTGGCTCTGCGAGGCAGTTGCCGAATGCTATATTCCGCTCTTGAACGTGTTCAACGAGTTACGGGAACAAGGCATCACCTCGAAGGCAACGTTTGATATTTCGCCTGTTTTGTGCGAACAGTTGGAACACCCAGACTTTGCGTCGGTGTTTACTCACTACTGCGACGAAAAAATCGCTGGCGCACAAGCAGACTACGAGATGTTCATGGCAAGTGAACACGAGCAGTTTTTCTCCTATATGGCAACATTTTGGGAACGCTGGTACGCTCAACGCAAAGATGAGTTTTTGCACCGCTACAACAAGTCCGTTGTTGGAGGCTTCAAAAACCTGCAAGATGCAGGGATTATTGAAGTGATGACCTGCGGCGTAACCCATGGTTACTCGGCACTGTTGGGCATGGACAAAAGCGTTCGTTTGCAATACAAAGCCGCCAAAGAAAACTATATCAAGCACTTCGGACGCGCTCCACGCGGGACGTGGCTGCCAGAATGTGCATACCGTCCGGGCTATGAATGGCACACGTACTTAGCTTCGCCGCACCACAAACTGCCAAATTATCGGTATGGCGTGGAACAATTTGTCGCCGAACAAGGCATGGAATATTTCGTGGTGGACGAACATTTGACCGGCGGCGGCACACCGCTTGGAGTGTTGGTAGATGATGAAAACGGCAAACGCATGATTCCTGTACATTCCCGCGAATACCACCATTTTGCGTGGAATTTCGACCGTTCACCCATGATGCTGTACCACGTCAGTTCACACGGCGACATCCACAACCAGCGCACCGCCGTCGCGTTTACACGCCACCAGAACATTGCCATGCAGGTTTGGAGCGGTGAATCAGGCTACCCGGGCGACCCCGACTATCTGGATTTTCACAAAAAACGTATTCCCTCGAATCTGCGCTATTGGCGCGTAACCGATGCAAAGTTAGATATGCGCTGGAAACAGCCCTACAACCCCGATTGGGCTTTGGGAAAAATTGGACCACAGGCGCACCACTTTGTCTCGTGTATTGAAGGTGCGCTGCGGTACTATAAATACTCGCTTGGCAAAGAAGGCACGTTATGTTTGCCGTTTGATACTGAACTCTTTGGACATTGGTGGTTTGAAGGTCCTGTGTTTATCAAGGCGTTGATGGAAGCGTTGCACTACTCGCAGCATGTCCAAGCCGTAACAGCCTCTGAGCAAATTCAGCATATTAAACCCCACGAAGTCATGAGAATTCCCGAAGGCTCGTGGGGCGAAGCAGGCAATCACAACGTGTGGATGAATGACAGCACGAAGTGGACGTGGATACAACTGTACGACGTAGAAGTAAAGTTCGACGTATTGCTCCAACGCCACCCAGTAGCAACGATGGACAGCATGATGCGCCGCATTGCCACACAAGCACTCCGCGAAATGCTCCTGTTGCAAGCCTCAGACTGGCAATTCCTTATTACCACGTGGTCGGCACGAGATTACGCGGAACGTCGGTTCTTGTTTCACTTTACGGATTTCAAAAAGTTGCTGGAAATTGCCGAATACTACGCTGAACACCAAGAATTGACAGAAGAACTCGAAACATTTTTAACAGAAGTGGAAGAGCGCAACTCGTGTTTTGCTGAGTTGCGTTTGGAATGGTGGAACAACGAGCCTTTGGTGGACAGCCCACCGGCACAACAAACTGGTAACGGCAACAAAGCCACAAACGGTCGTTCAGCGAAAAAATCGTCTGGCGCAAAAAGCCCGAAAAAAGCATAAGACAAGTTACGCCTTGAGCGTTGATTTTGTCCTGTTGGGCGAAAAAAAATCCGTATATTTCCCTTCGTTGTGCTATGCTGTTCACATCAGCACACACGGCGAAGGGAATTTTGTTGGAAACACACCCGCCCGACGCTTGCCATGCAACCATGCTATGCTTTTCAAGAACCATGACGCGCATCACGCTGAAAAACGTCTCCAAACGCTATGATAACGGCTTTGAAGCTGTCAAGGATATGTCGCTTGATATTCACAGCGGTGAATTTGTGGTGCTGCTCGGACCTTCAGGTTGCGGAAAATCGACAACGCTTCGGATGATTGCTGGGCTGGAGACGATTTCTTCGGGCGACCTTGAATTTGACGGTGAACGCATCAACGACAAAGAACCCAAAGACCGCGATGTGGGCATGGTGTTCCAAAACTATGCCTTGTACCCTCATTTGAACGTGTATAACAACCTTGCGTTTCCACTCAAACTGCGACGTGAGGCAAAATCTTCCATTGATACTCGGGTGCGGGAAATTGCTGCCGTAACAGGTTTAGCAGACCTTCTTGAGCGCAAACCCCGCGAACTTTCAGGCGGACAACGCCAGCGCGTGGCTTTGGGGCGGGCGATAATTCGCAAACCCCGCGTGTTCTTGTTTGACGAGCCGCTCTCGAACTTGGATGCTCAACTGCGCTCGCAGATGCGCTCTGAAATCACACGCTTGCAGCGTTTGGTGGGCGCAACAGCAGTGTACGTTACGCACGACCAAACCGAAGCAATGACGATGGGCGATAAAATTGTGTTGATGAACAACGGCACCATTCAGCAAATTGGCACTCCCAGCGAGATTTATCACAAACCAGATAACGTGTTTGTAGCGCAGTTTTTGGGAAGCCCCTCGATTAACCTTATTGCGGGCAGATTAGCCGTAGAGCATGACACCGTCGAATTTTGGGAGCAACCGCTTGGCGGCGGCGAATCTCCTGCTACCGCGCTGCGCTGTGTGTTGCCCTCATCGCTGTTCCGCACCTTCCCGCCAGCCCATGGCAGCCGTGTGCTGCTGGGAGTGCGCCCTGAGCATTTTCAACTGACTTCGCCAGCCAACGAGCCACATCCAGCATGGATGGATGTTATCGTAGAACATGTGGAGTATTTGGGGCATGAACTGTTGGTATATGCTGCCAATAGCAACGAATGCTCCACAAAAACTGTGCGCTTGCTGCCTGCCGGCAATCACCAGTTTAGCCTACCACACAACACTATTCGTCGCAATCAAGCATTACGGCTGTTTATCAGCACTTCGTCTTTAGTGATTTTTGGTGAAGACGGTGTACGCTTGTAGCAAATGCAGCGTTCTGAACACGCTGAAGAAGGTTGTAGCAATCGCTAAGGTTATGAAGCATATCCTGAAGCATAACTACACTCTGGTCATCTGTCATCTTACATCAATCTCGCGTATGGAGAGCCCCGAACGTTCTGGATATGTACCAGAAGCTGATTTTCACGAACGCTTGCGCCCAAAGCAACGCCAACGCTTGGTGGAGTACGCTATTCTCATTGCCCTTCAAATCCTTCTGGCGACGGCGTTCGTGCGCGAAGCGCGCTTCCTTTTTGCTCTGGGATTAAGCGTCAGTGCGCTCGGTATGGCATGGACGCTTGCCCACATCCGCGAGGCTCGGCGAACGCTCAATGTACACAGCACCAAACGCCTTATAGGCGATACACTCGAATCGTTTGGCATTATGATGCTCCTGGCTCTCTCTGGTATTGCTGCACGGTGGTTGGAAGTGCCTCGCATGAGTTTTATGGCGCATTTGTCATTGGTTGTGGCGGCGTATTTTGTAGGGTCATTGATGGGAGAGTTGCGCTGGCGGAAACGCTTTTTACACCGCCTTTCGCACGAAGAACAGCAGCAATATTTAGTGAACTTAAATCGTTCGGTGATATTTCCGTATAACCTTGCGTATTTGCGGGAAACTTTTTTTGGCAACTCGCGCAAACCACGCTCCTAAGTCGTTTTGAGGCTTGGAGTTGTTGGAAGACCACACGTCACTTGAACATTGAACAAGCAGGATGAGCCCGGTCATCGTTTATACGCTTTTATTCAACTACAACCATGAGTAATACAACAACACGGATTGTGGTAGGTTTGGTGGGTATTCCAGCAATTATCGCTATTATCATGCAAGGCGGATGGCTCTTTTTTGTGTTTGTTCAGGTCATTGCAGTGCTGGCACTCAAAGAGCTGTACGATTTGAGTGCCCATAAATCCTTTGCACCGAACGTTTGGATTGGCTACGCAGCTTGTGTGGCATTTGGCAGCATCGTATTTGCCGAACAAATGCTGAGTGTTGAACAAAGCGCGTGGCTGTTTCAGGCATTGGTCGGCGCACTGGTGCTGACGGTATTGTCGGTAGAGCTTTGGCGCAACAAACCCCAAGCACTGGCTAATACTGCCACAACGCTCATGGGAGTTGTCTATGTGGGCTGGTGTATGCAGGCCTTGTTGCAGTTGCGCATGGTGTTTTTTCATCCTGTTGGACAGCGTTTGCTGCCATTGGTTCACCATCTTGATTCTTCACCACTGCCTCAAACGGCAAATTCGTGGGGTTCAGCTTTGGTCATGTGTACATTTGCAGGCATTTGGATATGCGACTCAGCGGCATTTTTTGCGGGCAAAGCCTTTGGCAATCATAAGTTGTTTCCGCGCGTTAGCCCCAATAAATCATGGGAAGGAGCTCTTGTGGGTTTTGTCATGTCGGCAGCAAGTTTTGCGGTATTGGCGCAGTATTTTTTGCCGTTCTTGCCGCTTGTTCATGCAGCCGTCTTAGGTGCGCTGATTGGTATTGTCGGGCAAATTGGTGATTTGGTGGAATCGTTGCTCAAACGCGATGCGGGAGTCAAAGACAGTTCGCACATTATTCCCGGTCATGGTGGCATCTTTGACCGATTTGACAGTATCCTCTTTGCTGCACCCGTAACGTATCTGTACGTTAAAGCTCTTGCTCTCTTTTAGATTTTCACGGAAATTTTCACCATGCAGAGGGCGGGTGAGCACGGCGAAATGGTGAACCATTGTGCAATACATCATGGAATACGTCATGGAATACGGTGTGATGCGTCGGTTGTGGGATAGCGGTATCTGCGGCTCTGCGGGCTTCGTGAGTGTGAGAAAAAAGCCCCAAAAAGTCCCCACAGATGGTAAAATCTACCCGCACTGGTGACAGATGTACAGTGGCTTTGAAGTCGTCGCTTACGTCGAAGTCATACAAATGCGCCCCTGTATACGCATCCACTGCCGAAACAAGCATTATGCCCAAATACACTGCCAGAAACGTATCACGCCAATCGTTGTAAAATTCGCGTCGCCTGAGCAATGTTGTGCCTTCTTGCGACCGCACAAGCCGCGTGAGCGAGTCCAATGCCATAAATGCGTCGTATTGCTGGCGTGCGTCGTTATACTGCCTGTTCATATCCAAAGCACTATATCCCACGCCGACCGCAGCAACCGCAAATAACGGTGCTTTGAAGTACGATTCCACATACCACTGCCCCGCGCCCGGCAACACAAGCGAAAGTCCTGCCGCCAAAAGTGGCTCTTTGTTCAGTATAACACTGGCTACTGTTGTCGTAGCAGTCGTGGAAGCCGGTGGCGGCGCAAGTGCGTCCAACGGCATAAACACTGGCGTTTGGGTGGCAGGACTTGACGGCGTTGATTGACCAAGAACAGGCAGAACGCAGCCCATGACCACAAAACAAACAAGCCCGATGATTCGTAAGGCAAGTCTTCGCAGTAGGAGCAACAATCGGGCTTGTAGCAATCTCATAGTATATGATGTCATATCATTATGATGTCACACGCATATCTTCACAGATGTCATCATAACGGAATGAAGATATTCAGCATCTCAAGCAGTGCCGTCTTACTTTACAGCAATAACCTCGATTTCTACCATCACGTCTTTGGGAAGCCTTGCCACTTCTATCGTTGAACGTGCTGGTTTGCTCTCGCCTAAGTATTGGGCGTACACTTCGTTCATCGCGGTAAAGTTGTTCATGTCTTTCAAAAAAACCGTCGTTTTGACAACATCGGCAAAGGTGCATCCCGCCTCGTCGAGCAGGGCTTTGATGTTTTCCAGCACTTGCGTTGTTTGTTCGACAATACCACCGGCGACCACCTCACCACCTTTGAGTGGAATTTGTCCCGAAAAAAAATACATTGTGCCTTGAGTTTGTACGCCTTGCGAATACGGTCCGATTGGCTCAGGAGCATTGCTGGTGTAGATGATAGATTTCATGTCGTGCATCAAAAATGAACGGTGAACAAAAAAGGAGTTGTGAATCTCAACGTTTTGCAGCAGGGGAGTATAGGGTTGAGCATTTCGCTCAAAACTGTTCGGCATAGAGTTTGCCCAGCATTGCTGCGCCCACAAGCCCTGCGGTACTCCCAAATTTTGCAGTGCGAATTTCCGCTTCGGGTGCAATCGTGGGTAAAGCGCGAGTTTTGAGAACCGCCCGCGCCGTCTCTAAAAAGATGGGATGTGCCTGTGAAACGCCACCACCAATGACCACAACGCGCATATCCAATATGGCAAGCATAGAACACAAGCCCAGCCCAAGCAGCGTGCCAGCACGTTTCAAACATTCCAACGCGGCTTGGTCGTTGCGAAGCGCAGATTCCGAAATGTCTTTCACGTCGATGGTGCTTATGTTGTGGAGGTGCGATTCGGGGTGAGCGGCGGCAAATTCTTTTGCCATCGTAATCAGTCCCTGCCGACCTATCATTTCTTCCAGCGTTCCAGTTTGAAAGGGCTGTTTACCCGGTTGCGTGGTAGCGTTGATATCCACGACAATATGCCCTACCTCACCGCCGCCGCCGCGTTCGCCCGTAAAAATGCGGTTTTCTATGATAATGCATCCCCCCACGCCCGTTCCGAGCGTTACGTACAGAAAATGCGTGGCATCTTTGCCCGCACCAAGTTCCGATTCTGCCAGCCCTGCCACATTTGCATCGTTGTCCACAGTAAGCGGCACCGACGACACCGAGCGCAGCAGTTCAACAAGCGGCACAATCCCCCAACCCGGCAGATTCGGTGGATGATAAACACAACCGTCTTTGGGATTGACCACCGACGGAAAGCCCACACCGATAGAGTGTGCCTCAGGAGCGAGTCTTTTCACGATAGCTTGCAACTGTTCAATCACCGCATCTTTGCCCGATTGAGCGTTTGTGGGTGCCGAGGACTGTTGTACTATCTCGCCCGTTGCCGAGACGATGCCGTATTTGATGGATGTTCCACCGATGTCAATGCCTGCGTACATAGTCTGTTGTGTCCTCTGGTGTAAGAATTGAAGAATATGGTTTGTGTTTGGACTGCGTTGGCGAGTGTGCTGTCTATTGCTCAATGTGTGAAGAATCTATCAAAAAGACCTCTTCGCCTGGTTTTATCATGCCGTAGCGTTCGCGGGCTAATTGTTCTATCAGCAGTGTGTCGCTTTCCAAGCGTTTGAGCAGGGTGTGAAGCGAATCTTGCTGCTGGCGCATGGTCAGGATGGTCTCTTCTAATTGCCGTTTTTCTACTTCCAAACTGAGGCGCGAAAACACGCCCCGCGACGAAAACAACGCATAGCCGCCAAGCGGTATGCCAAGCAGCAAGCCAATCAGCAGGCGTTTGCGTTGTTGGTCGGTCATAAAACATTTGCTACAATTTGGCTAACGGATGCTTTCGTTGATACACTTCGTTGATGCACACGGCAGCAGTGGAATTACGCAGTTATGCGCCCAATGACAAACGATTGTTCACCTTGCTCTGCAAAAAGTGTCTGAACTGTATTCACATGCTCTTCTGCAACAAGAAGAATCAGCCCCACGCCCAAGTTAAACACATGACGCATTTCCTCTTCGGGTACACTTCCTGTGTGCTGAATCAGGCTAAACAACGGCGGCACAGCCCACGATGACCAATCTACGGCAATCGTGAGGTGTTTGGGGACAACGCGCTTCGTATTGCCAACAATGCCGCCGCCCGTAATGTGGGACATCCCATGCAGCAAATTCTTGTTGAGCAAAGGTTTGACAAGCGGCAAATACGACCGATGCACTTTCAGCAGGGCTTCGCCCAGCGTTGTGCCAAGGGCTTCCATGTATTGGTCAAGACGAAAATTCGGCAGCAGCACACTCCGTGCCAGCGAATAGCCGTTGGTGTGCAAACCGCTTGACGGCAAAGCTATAAGCACATCACCCGCTTGCACACGCTCGCCGCGCAAAATGTTCGATTTTTCTACCACGCCCACGATTGTTCCAGCAATATCATACTCGCCTTCGGCGTACATGGAGGGCATTTCTGCCGTTTCGCCACCAATAAGTGCGCAGCCGTTTTCACGGCAAGCAATGGCAAAACCCTCGATGACTTTTTCAGCAACATCAGGCGCGAGTTTGCCAGTGGCAAAGTAGTCCATGAAGTACAATGGCACTGCGCCACAGACAAGAATGTCATTCACGCAATGATTGACCAAGTCTTGCCCAACGGTGTGGTGGATGCCTGTGGCAAAGGCGAGTTTAAGTTTTGTCCCAACGCCATCAACGCTGGACACCAACACGGGGTGCTCGTACTCAGGAAATCGTGCGTCAAAAAACGCCCCAAACAGCCCGATGTCCGTCATCACCTGTGGCGTGAAGGTCGAGCGCACTACGGGCTTGATGCGGTCAACAAGGTTTTCGCCCGCTTCAATACTTACTCCAGCAGATTTGTAGTCCATATATTTGTCGTCTCCATACAGCTCTGTACCGTAGTCGTTGGCAGCGTGTGCCACGTTTGGTCGTGCAGAATCTTCTGCGTAACTTGCGCCGCAATATAGCAAAATACGGCAAATTACGCTCTTTTGTGATGCAAATTCCGTGCATCTTCAACACGCACGTTTGTTTTACGCTATGATGTACCACCCACACAGCAACCAGCAGTTGCCGACACCACGAGTGAAAGTTTGCTGCATTTCGTCGTTGGACGAAGCACGGCTTGCTGTCAGCTATGGTGCATCGGCTCTGGGGTTAGTTGCGTCCATGCCCAGCGGTCCGGGTATTATTGCCGATGCAACGATTAGAGAAATTGCCCGTACAATACCGCCTGGAGTGTCATCGTTCCTGCTGACCAGCCGTCAAGACAGCGCGGGCATTATTGCCCACCAGCGCGAATGTTGTACCAACACGGTGCAGATAGTTGACCGCTTGGAGCGCGGCTCGCACAATCACTTGCGGCACTCGCTGCCCGGCGTGGGGCTTGTGCAAGTTATTCACGTTACAGGCGAAGAAGCGGTGGACGAGGCACTGCGCGTTGCACCGTTGGTTGATGCTATTTTGTTGGACTCAGGCAATCAGGCTCTCACCGTCAAAGAACTCGGCGGCACGGGGCGCACCCACGATTGGCGCATTAGCCGCCGTATCCGCGAGGAACTGACAGCAATTGGCAAGCCAATGTACCTTGCCGGAGGCTTAAACGCTCACAATGTTCGTGCAGCAGTTGAAACCGTCGAGCCATTTGGTGTGGATGTATGCAGTGGTGTTCGCACAGATGGAGGCTTGGACGAACGCAAACTTGCGGCATTCTTTACTGCTCTTGGCACCCTCTAATCCTTGGAATATATGCGATACGGCGATAGCGTGCTTTTTTGTCAATGGATACGGGGTGTGTACAGTACAGTGCTGGCATTGATTATCATTATGGTTGTCAATATGGTTGTCAATGCGGTTGCAAGTGCTGCTTCTCAAGTTCACGAGCATAAGGTATTGCTCAAGGACAGCTTGTTGGTGAAGTCTATCAGCCTTGAATCTTATCAATGGCGTTTTCATCGTGGCGATAATCCTCAGTGGGCAAACCCAATCTTCAATGATTCATTATGGAGCAGTTGTTCCTCTGCTGAAGAACTACAAACCTTGGGGCGCGAAGGGTGGACAGGCATAGGGTGGTACAGAATCCGTGTGCATGTAGATTCAGCGTTGTATGGTGTGCCGATGGCATTAACAATTGTTCATCGTGGAGCTTCTGAAATCTTTTTTGATGGACAGCGCATTGGTGGCTACGGAAAGCCCTCAGAAAATTCCTTGGAAGAATTTGCCATGCTCCCAGTACGCGAGGCAACGTTTTTTACTATTGCTCGCTGCCCCGAACTGCCAGTGCATGAGCATATCCTTGCTGTTCGATACTCCGACACCAAGGCATGGTTACGATTTGAACGTTTTTTTGCCCAGCGAAGCAATGTCGGATTTGGTATCAGAATCGGCTCGGCAAAGGTCATTGCACAAGATATAAATGCTGGTCAAGCATGGCTGCAAATACAAGCCTTGATGGTTGGTGCTTTGGGTGGCTTGACGGTGCTGCATCTGCTATTGTTTGCCCTGACACGCAAAACCGAGACCGCTACCACTGCCGCCAGCCGAGGGCAGCGGCACATTCAGTACAGCATGTTTACAGGCTTTTTAGCTCTGTATTTTGGGGTACGTGTTGCCACAGAAAGTTATTCGTGGGAAAACGTGGAAGCCTTTTTGTGGCTTCGCAGTTACCATAGCTACGCGCTTGTTACAGCCTTTATCTCGTGCGTAGCGTTGTTTTATGTTATCTTGTACGAGCGGTTTCCCAAACGCCTAATTTGGGTGTGGTCGTTTATGCCATTTGTGGTGTTTTGGGGGGCAGCATGGTTCGGCATGGAGGGCGAACAAGTATTTTTTGTGTTTGCGGGCGTTATTTTCTTAGAAATCCTTCGTATTATCATACTGTCTCTGCTCCGCAAGCGCCCCAATGCTTGGATACTGGGCACAGGTGGACTGATGTTTATGACCTTGCTCGTGCTGCAAATTCTGGTAGATCGTCGTATTCTTACCTATACAATATTCGACACCCCGTGGTTAATGTTGGGCAGTATGATGAGCATCCCACTGGCTATGTCTGTCTATTTGGCACGCCAAATTGCTGAGAACAATCGTGAACTCCAGACGAAATTGCACAAGGTCGAAGAATTAACAGCAAAAATGATTGAACAAGAGGTTCAGCGCCAAGTTCTGGAAACAGACAATACCCGCAAAACGCAAGAACTTGAAGAAGCCCGCAAACTTCAGCTCTCCATGCTGCCGCAGAATATGCCTTTGATTGCTGGATTGGATATTGCCATGTTCATGCAAACCGCCACCGAAGTAGGCGGCGATTATTACGACTATTGCATTGACAGCGACGGAACACTCACACTCGCCATCGGCGATGCGACTGGACACGGCGTAAAAGCTGGCACAATGGTAGCCGCCACCAAAAGCCTGTTTACTGTGCTTGTCCGAAATATGCAATATTCCACTGTCGTGGGTATGCTACGACCTATCTCGTTGGTACTCAGGCATATGAACCTGAAATCAATGTTTATGGCACTGATGGTGAGCCGCTTGCGCTACGACAACGGCAATATTCAGGGGCTGATAACCAATGCAGGAATGCCGCCGGCACTGATTTTCCGGGCGGCACATCAAACCGTAGAAGAACTCCTGCTCAAATCCATGCCGCTTGGCACGACGGCAAATTTTCCCTACCAAGAACGTACATTCACCCTTGCAACAGGCGACGCGCTCATCTTGATGAGCGACGGCTTTCCCGAACGCTTCAACGAGTTTGGGGACATTCTGGGCTATGACGTAGCACAAGCTCTTTGTGCAAACGCGGGCGGCAAAACCGCTCAAGAAATTGTCGGATATTTAGTCCGCCAAAGCGAGCACTGGGCAAATGGTGTTGCGCTTAACGACGACATGACGTTCGTCGTGGTGCGCTGTGTAGAAGTCTAAGCAGAACCACCGTCATTCTTCAATTTGTCTTCAATCTGTCAAGCGCGTAAAATTCTCGAACGCAACACTGTTTAGGAAGGATTCTTCAAGCAAGGTTTTTCAGGTTTTTGAGGTTTTCTTGCCGTTTTGTTTTTTTGCTCTGCTATATTTGCACGGCATCGTTTTTCAGTGCAGGAAGACGTACCCGAACTAACTCCAGCTTGTTCCATCCCAAACGCTCAACGCTATGAACCCTACGAGCTCCACCAGCACTATGCGTGCTCTTCAGTTCGCATCTCTTGGACACCCTAACGACGTTCTTCAGCTTCGCAGCTTGCCTGTTCCCGAATTGCGTCCGGGCTGTGTACTTGTGCGCGTGAAAGCCCGTCCGATTAACCCTTCGGATATGATGTTCATTCGTGGGCTGTACGGCGTGCGCCCGCATCCGCCAAGCGGTGCAGGGTTTGAAGGCATGGGCGTTGTGGAAGCTGTTGGCGAAGGTGTCGAGCAAGCATTAGTGGGCAGAAGAGTGAGCTTTACCGCTACTGGAACTTGGCAGGAATACGTGGTTGTCCCAGCGCGAATCTTGATAATTCTGCCTGATGGTATCTCGGATGAAACAGGCTCGCAAATCTTTGTCAACCCCTTTACTGCATGGGCAATGCTGCACGATGCCACCTTGCGCGAAGGCGACTGGCTGCTGCAGACAGCTGGCAGTTCGGCGTTTGGGCAATTAGTCATTCAGTTGGCTGCGCTCAGAGGCATTAGAACCATTTCCACCGTTCGGCGCGACGACCACATCGAAACGCTGAAGTCGTTGGGTGCCGACGAGGTCATAAACACGGAAAAAGAACCACTCGTCAGGCGCGTCAAAGAACTCACCGACGGCAAAGGTGTGCCGAAGGCATTCGATGCCGTAGCAGGCAACGTGGGCGCAGAAGTGCTCAAGTGTATGAGTTTTGGCGGCACGGTGTATGTGTACGGTTCGCTCAGTATTGAAGACATTCCGGTCAATGCGGGATTGCTTATCTTCAAAGCCCTCACGCTCAAAGGATTTTGGCTTACTGACTGGCTCCGCACAACCGACCGAAAGGTGCAAGCATTAGTAGCCTCCACATTGTTAGAGCATTTTTCATCGGGAACGCTCAAAGTGCCCGTCGAAGCCCAGTATAACCTTGAAGACTTCAAAACTGCCGTAGAACATGCCGAACGTCCGGGGCGCACCGGCAAAGTATTGCTTGTGGGATAAGTGTTGCCAATACAGACAAGCAAAATTCGTTTGTGTAGTTCGTCGCGTCTAAGCATATTGGCATCGCTTACATGAGTGCGGTGTTTGCACGCGACAGCACTTCTGAAATCACACCTCCTCAAGGCTCACGCACGTTCTGTAATTCAACTGTTTTTCAATTCACTTTCAATTCAGGAGACCAGTTTCATGGCACTTCGTGTTGCAATTAACGGCTTTGGGCGCATTGGGCGCAACGTCTTGCGTGCTGCGTTCAAGGCGCATCCGGGAAAAATTACTTTCGTGGGCATCAACGACATCACCGATGTCAAAACGCTTGCCCACTTGCTCAAATACGATTCTGTTCATGGTAAGTTTGACGGCACGGTAAGCACTGAAGGCAACAGCATCGTTGTCAATGGTCAGGCAATTCCCATTGCTGCCTCAAAAACCATTGAAGGGCTGCCATGGAACGACGTGGACATTGTTATTGAATCCACAGGCATTTACACCAAACAGGACGAGTGTATGAAGCACATTGCCAACGGCGCGAAAAAAGTTATTCTGACCGCTCCAGCAAAAGATACTGTGGATGCTACGGTTGTGCTTGGCGTAAACGACCACACGCTCACAGGCAGCGAACACGTGATTTCCAACGCTTCGTGTACCACGAACTGTCTTGCGCCTATGACGAAGGTGCTGCACGAACTCTGCGGCGTGGAAACGGGCATGATGACGACCGTTCATGCGTACACCAACGACCAGCGCATTCTGGATTTGCCCCACAGCGATTTGCGGCGCGCTCGCGCAGGTGCTATCAACATTATCCCAACATCTACTGGCGCAGCAAAGGCTGTTGGTCTGGTGCTGCCTGAGCTGAAAGGAAAATTAGACGGCTTTGCGCTGCGTGTACCCGTGCCAGACGGCTCGGTTACAGACCTTTCGGCTGTGGTGAAAAACGTCAAGAAAAAAGAGGAAATCAACGCTGCACTCAAAGCTGCCGCCGAAGGACCGCTCAAGGGAATTTTGGAATATTCCGAAGACCCTCTTGTCTCGAGCGATATTGTGGGCAATCCGCACTCGTGCATCGTGGACGGACAGTCAACGATGGTAATTGGTAACACGGTGAAAATTGTCGGCTGGTACGACAACGAATGGGGCTATTCAAACCGCGTAGTTGACCTTGTGCTCAAACTTGGTGCGTAAAACCTTGACTGGAAGATAGTCATTTTGCAAACAATCGACCTTCACAACCCGTCCAACGAACTACCAACCATCTTACCGATGGACGGGTTGTGGTATGCGCTTGTGTTTCTACGCTTGCAAAAACACCTTCTGAGCAGCAGCCACGCCGCTTCCCGGCTCAAACCGATGCCCTACACGCCGCAGAGCGTGTTCCATCACGCCCAGAACAGTCAGCATGTCCCCCTCGTCATAGTACCCCAAATGCGACACACGGAAAATAACATCTTTTATGTGGTCTTGTCCGGCAGTTACGGTCACGCCAAATTCTTTTTTGAGCAGTGATAAGAATTCTTTGCCGCGTTCGGGCTGATACAAAGCCGTTACCGCGTGAGAAGGCGATTGGCTGAAAAGGCGCAAGCCCAATGCTTCTGCTCCTGCGCGCAAGCCCTCGGAAAGCACTGTGTGGCGTTTCCACACTGTTTCCACGCCTTCACGCACAAGCATTTGCAGCGCAGGGTCAAGCCCCACAAAGAGCGTTACGGCTGGTGTCCACGGTGTAGAATGTTCTTCCCAAGCAGCACGTGCTTTGCTCAAATGGAAGTAAAACTTGGGTGCGGTCGAAGTGGCAGTTTTCGCCCAAGCACGTTCGCTCAAAGCTACAAATGCTAAACCGGGGGGAATCATCAAGCCCTTTTGCGAGCCTGTTATCAACACATCTATTCCCCATTCATCCATGCGGCATTCATGCGCCCCAACGGACGTAATGCCATCGACACACACCAGCGCGTCGGAGTGTTTGCGAATACTCTCGGACATCTGCTTTATGTTGGTGTACGTGCCCGTCGAAGTCTCGCTATGCACCAACCACACACACTGTGCATCAGGATGCGCCTTGAGTGCAGCCAGCAATTGCTCCTCGCTCACGGCACACCCCCATTCCACCTCCACCTCCACAGTGTTCATGCCATATGCAGTCATCATCTTCCCCCAGCGTTCGGCAAATTTACCGTTATTGATGTTGATGCCCTTGTCGCCCGGAGAAAACAAACTGCTTATAGCAGCTTCAGCCGCACCTGTGCCAGACGAGGTTAGCGACAGCACGGGCTGTTTGGTACAAAAAAGCACCTGTAAATTTGTATTCACGCGCTCCATCAGAGCAGTAAACTCTGCGTGGCGATGATGAATGATAGGTTGAGCCATTTGCAACATCACCATTTCAGGAATTGGTGTTGGACCGGGCGTGAATAAACGAGGTTTCCGAAGCATAGTATTCGAGTAAGTAATTGAAACAGTTGCAGGATAGATACTTGCGAAGATTGGCGCAGATTACCCTGTGCAAAATTAGCATCTGCTGCCTAATCTGACAACCACCAAAAAACGCAGCAACGCCGTTTGCAAAGAAATTCTTTACAAACGGCGTTGGTCAAAAAAACGGGGGGCGCGATAAGCCGAATTCTGTCTTGCAGCCCGAAACACACTTCTTGCGAAGTATGCAAAGGCTGCGAGGTGGTCATTTATCTGGGAGCAGTATCACTACTGCCCTCAAGCAGCCTACCCGAATACAGCAAATGCTCAACGGGTGAGCATTTGTCCAGCGAGCAACTGTCGGCTGTATTCTTATTTGGCTTTGCTCCGTGCGGGGTTTGCCCTGCCACTTGTGTTACCACAAGTGCGGTGAGCTTTTACCTCGCCTTTTCACCCTTACCTTCAATCTGCACGGCATTGCTGCACAGGCAGATTAACGGCGGTATATTTTCTGTGGCACTTTCCATCGGCTCGCGCCGTCCGGCTGTTAGCCGGCGCACTGCTCTGCGGAGTTCGGACTTTCCTCAATGCCTTTTGCAAGACCTTGCGACCACCTGCGCTCCCCGCAATGTTGGTATTCTGTCTGGTATTCCGTCTGGTATTCCATTTGGTCTTCCATGCGCGGGGTTTCTGTTTGTGTTACGCTGCTGGAACTTCCATATCTTCGGGGTACAGAATACGCCCGCAGCTTTCACAGGTAAACATTTGTTTGAAGGCGCGAATTTCCACGAGTTTTTGTGGTGGAATAGCGTTAAAGCAGCCTGAGCAACTGTTTCGACGAACCGACACTGCCACGTTGGTATGAAATTCGCGGATACGGTCGTATTGCAATAGCAAATCTGCTGGCAGTTTCGCCACTAACGCCGTACGCCTGTTAAGCAGTTCGGTCAGTTCGTCATTATGATTGCCCGAAAGCCTCATGAGTTCTTGCTCTTTGTCTGCCAGTTTTTCTTTGAGAACTTGCAACTCCTCTTCTTGCGAGCCGAGAATTTTTTGCAGATTATCCTCGGTTAAATTTCCTGCGGCAAGTTCACGTTCAAGGTCGCGCAACTCCTGTTTGATAGCACTGACCTCGTGGGTGATAGCATCAAACTCCCTGTTGTTACGGACTTGAAATTGCTGTTCGGTCAGGCGTTTTTCTTTGTCGTGCAACTCTTGGATGCGAATTTTGTGCGTCGCACGAGCATCGTACACCTCATCAAGTTGTTTTTGCGTAGCATCAAGCGTCTGCTGCTTCAACCGCACTTCCCGCTCCAAACGTTTGACCTCGCCCGGCAGGTCGCCTAATTCTTCTTGCAATTCTTCCAATTCCACGTCAATTCGTGTGAGCGTGGCAAGGATTTGTAACTGTTCGCGCATACTGCACCTTTCTCTGATGTTCATCGTGGCTCTCACACAGACAGATAGTTTGGTGGCATTGTTTTGTGGTACAAGCCTTCATACAAGATTTCCTTTGTACAAGGCTCGGCACAAGCCTCTGTCAGCGTTTCAGCACGTCAAGTTGGTCGTGTAAATACTTTTCTGTGTTTGGATAATACCGCACGGGGTTTGGCACAACGTGCGAGCGCAAAATCGTCAATTGTTCGCCCGTGGCGGCAGCAATGCTCTGCAACAGCGACGCCAAGCCGAGCGGAACAAACTGCTCCATTTCATAATGTCCGGGGTCAAGGAGCATCATTACCCCTTCTGTGCGGTGAAAATCATGGTACTTCACATCCGCCGTGATAAACACATCCGCATCTGCCGCCATCGCGTGGTCAATGAATGACGCACCACTGCCGCCCACGATTGCAACACGCCGCACAATGTCTGATTTGCCGTAGTTGTGGCGCACAGGCGCGTGTGAGCAATGATGAACGTGTGCCACAAACGCATCTACGGACATTGGTTCTGCTGTTTGAGCAACAATTCCCATGCCAAAACCCCGCTCTTTACCGCGTGTGGTTGTGTCTGGCACTAACACTCCTTCCACCTCAAGTCCCAAATGGCGTGCAAACAGCGTGCTGGTCCCCTCAGGAAACGCATCGAAATTGGTATGTGCCACTACCAGCGCAATATCACGTTTAATAAGCCGCGAACACAGCCGCCCCACGCGCTCCTGAGCCGTCAGTGCCGTCAGCGGCGCAAAAATCAGCGGATGAAATGCCACAATACACTCTGCACCACGCTCCTGAGCCTCTTGTGCCACAGCATCCGTGACTTCCATCGTTACCAACACGGTCGAAATCTGCGTTCGCTCACTTTCTATTTGCAGCCCGATTCTATCGCCTTTCATCGCGGTTTCCGGCGGCAAAATGTCCGCAATGCGCGTAACTAATTCCTGAAGTGTCATAGCTGTGTTCCCATGCAACGATGATGATATGGCAACTGTTAACAAGCGTATTGCTTTCTGCAAGCACCACATGTGAGTGTAGCCGCCGCAAAATAGCGTTTTTTTGGCAATATTACGGTGTCAATCTGCCTGAAATGCGTTGTTTGCCAGCCGAAGGCTTTTCTTTTTTTCTTTGTGAGGGCTTTCCTTCTGAAGGCTTGCCTCCTGAAGGCAGATTTTTTTCTGGCTTTGCAGGCGCGGGTGCTTTGGCATTGGGGTCGAAACGTTGCAAACGCGGTTTGTCGTCGAACCATGCAAAATTTTTCAAGTTCAGCGTGGCAAGCGTACGCTGCACGATTGGCTCAGGAAGATGTTCGCCTTCTACTTTGCCAAGCCACACAATTTCGTCAGGTTCGCCGCCCAGAAACAGCACTTTAATCGTATCGGCGGCATTGCGGGCTGCGCCGTCGGGCTGCTTGCGTTTGGTGGCAGGTGCATTGGACTTGACACTACTGGTTTGCTCGCTCTCGGAACTGATAAAATAGAGGTTAAATGCGTTACCTTCGGCAATGATGGAACGCAAGGTGTCGCGCTGGGCGTTGATGATAATGTTGTCGCCCGCAAGCTGGTCTATGCGGTCTTGGCGGCTGGTGTCGTTTTTTGTAGCGGCAAACGCATTGGCATAGGCTTGAATGCGCTCAAGACGTTTTTCGCGGATAGTAATAAGAATAGAATCGCCGCGCAATTGCGTGGAATCCAACCACAAAAGCGGCGTGTTGAGCATCCAAATGCGGTCAAGAGATTTTTCATATACCCCTTTGCCGGCACGGGCTGCAATAGCATTTTTTCCGCCCGTGCGGGTGAGTTTCACGTTTCCTGTGGCTACATACCGTTCGCTGCGTTGCGTGCGAAAGGCTTCCAGCACATCTCCCGCAATACACAGCGTGTCCAAGCGTGTGATGATGCGCCGTACGGTTTTTGCAGTGTCTGGGCGTTTTGTGGCTTGTGCGAGCGAATCGTTGTGCGCCCACACTGTGTCCACTGCTACGGTATCAATCTGGCTTACCAATGCTTGTTGAAGCCGCCACTTGGTGTTTTGCACCGCATTGTTTACCTGCGAGGCACTTGTCGAGGTCTTGTAGCAGGAAACTCTGGTGTAATGGTCGTTTGGAATATTAACAAGCGAATCGCCTTGCAAATACGCCGTTGTGTATTTGCCCTGCACAGCAACTCTGCCTGTGGCATAGCTATTTTGGCTGGAACGATGGTATTCAAGCGTGTCGGAGGTGATGATAAGAGAATCGGTCTCAACGGTAACATTACGAAAAAAACGGGCAATTTTCAGTGCCGTCGAGTACACGCCCTCGCGGGCAGTCAGGACAGTATTGCGGTCTTGCAGATAAATTCCCTGTGAACCCGAAACAATGCGGCTGTTGCCGTCATACACGCCGCGTGGTGTTTTCATCGTAACCGTATTTTGGGTAAGCACCACATTACCAAGCATTTCAGCACGATTTTGCTGCATGTAGTGAATGGCTTTGTCGCAAGTAACCAGCACAGAACCTTGCATAAGCGACACGTTGCCAATGAGTTCACGCACCATGCCGCTTGCCGTCATCACGCCCACCAGACTGTCGGCGTGTTGCAAAATGAGTGGTTGATTGGGAGCAAGGTCGGGGTCGTCTTGGGCAAGACAACGGTGCGTCGCGCAAGCCAAGAGCAGCGCACACCATAAACTGCACCGCCAAACCCCGCAAAGTTGCCACAGCGCACACTGATTGACCACGCGGTGGAGGCGGCTACGCTGCTCAGATGCCTTTCGCTTCCAGTCTGCATCACGCTGCAATTCGCCGTTCATCGTACCACGTATCCTTGTTCTTTCAGGTACGCCGCGACTTTTGCACTGTGGTCGCCTTGTAGCTCAAGAGCGTTGTCCAGCAGGCTGCCGCCAGCACCTACGCGTTTTTTCAGAGCTTGTAATAATCGCGCCAATTCCTCTGGTCGCGCTTGAAATCCAGTGATAACTGTCACGATTTTTCCCGCTTTGCGGCGTTCGGCTTTCACGCTCAAGCGTTGAGGTTTGCCGTCGTAGCCATAGTGTGTGGGCGTGGCGAGGTTCGCTTTGGCGGCATTAAGGTCTTCTGCCGACAGCAAGACCTGTAAGTCTTCTAATGAACTAAGTTTTGCCATACTGGTTTGCCATACTGGTTGGTACAAAATGTTGGCTCAAATCTGAGAGGTATGAAACACAGACCATGCGTTCAGACGCGCATCTACGGTTCAAGCGCAACGTCGTACAACACCAAGCCGCGTGCTTCATGCTTCACCAGTAAGCGTTCAAGCGGTTGTGTAGGGGGCAATTTCGCCACTGAGCCGTCGGCGTGAAATTCTCCTCCGTGACAATGGCAAACAAACCGCCGTCTATTGGGCTGCCACTCGACAGTGCAGCCAGCATGTGTGCAGCGTAGATGCAAGGCTTTTGGAGCGTCCTGCTCTTGTTCGGCACGAAGCACCACCACATTTTTGCTGCCCAATTTTGTAAACACCGCTTCGGTGCCTGCAAACAATGTTGAGGGATTGCCCAGCACTTTGGGTTCAGCTACAATGCGCCGCGCTGCTGATGCAGTCAGGTACTGCCACAGCACCACAGGAAATGGCGCGGCGTAGGCAATAAGCGCACCGCCAAGCAGCAGTGTGGCAAAGCGGCGGCGTTCTTCCTGCGCTTCTGACAATGTTGGCTGTTCGGTCATGTCTTCGGTCATAAACACGGCGGATGCGCAACAAGGGCGTTGCGTTTATGAGGCTTGTTCGGCATCGGCTAAAAATTGATACATCGCCACGCGGATTTGAAATTCATCGCCAATCTTGTAGGTATCCGCGTGTTTAAGCGGGTCTGTAACGCGCACCGTTGCCCAGCAGCCTCCGCTGTATTTGACGATTTCCGCTTCGTACAAGGCTTCGCCTTCGTGGACAAGCGTGTACACGCCGCCCGTCTCAGGTGCAAGTTCCTTGGGTAATTTTTCGTGTTGTGGTCGTTTGGTCATGGTGGTAACTGTGTTGAGTTAAACATTATGCGCCGAAGCACTTCTCATCTGCTCAGCGTGTTCGTGCTCTTCTGGTACTGACTCTGCCATTTGACGAACAGGTTCATTGGCTGATGTTACCGCACGATAGAGTTCTTGACGGCGGCGGAACACGGCAATAAAGAATCCAAACACCATCAGTAGTACGCCGCCCCACACCAAGTTTATCAGCGGCTTGCGGGATAGTTCTATCGTGAACACCTCGCGGGGCTGGGTGTTGGGCTTGCTCGCATCGGCAAACGCTAAAAGGGCTTGTGATTGAGACAGTTGCTCTTTGTTCGGCAAAATTCGCTGTAAGGCAACGTAATACTTCGTGCCGGGAATATTGAGGGGTTCCTGTTTTTGAGCCGTTGGCACTCCCGCAATGCCGTCGCGCCCCACGAAAGTAGTGTAGATGGAGTGCGTCGAAGTGCTACCGTTGTGTTCAAGTTCAATCACCACACCAAGTTTAAGATTGTCCGTGTTGCCAGCATTGGCGGCAGCAATAGCATTGGACATATCAAAACTCAGCAATTTGATTTTGTACGACGAATCAAACGGAAGCGGTGTTTGCGCGGTTTTAGAAATGCTTGCCGTTGGTGACTCACCTTCAACTTCAATGCTTTTGGGCGACACGTAGATGTCCTTGGTCAGCGACCATTTAATGCCCGGCTCTAAAAACGCTGATTGGCGTTTGTTAAAATCACTCCAATACAAGACTGGTGCAACCACTGCTATCTGTTTGCCATCTTGCTCCAGTGCCACGTAATATTTAAATTTTTCGCGGTCAGTGTAATGCTTTTCCACCTGCTCGCGCCCCACGAACATAAGTTTGTAGCCCATCGCCTGCTGTGGTATGCCCTGAACCAAACGCACGTGCTCAGTCTCTGAATATCGTGCCGTGGCAATGATGCCCAAAAATAGGAGCGCAATACCAACATGCGAAATGTATGCTCCTGTGTGGCTCGGACGCGCCGTGAGCAAGCGCACAGCAAGTTCGGCGTTCACAAACAACGCAAAAAACGACCCTGCCGCCAGTGATACGTAAATCGGGTCGCGTACACCAACAATCACTGTTCCAACGGTTGCCAGCACCGCTAAGCCGAGCGGCAAGCGCATACGTCGGAAAAATTCACTGTTCGGCGTAACGCGCCAGCGCAACAACAGTGCCGCACCATTGACCAGCACTATTAGCACCGTCAGTGGCAGGTGCATAGTATTGTAGTACGAAATATCAATGGCAACTTTGGGGCGTTTGAGCAACTCACACAGCAGCGGCCAGCTTGTGCCAATGATAACAATGACCGCGCTTGCCATCGTAAGCGCAGCACCAATGGAGAGAGCAAATTCGCGGGAATTTGGCTTAAAATCAGCCTTTGCAGCCGCAATGTCGTTCTTGCGCCACAATATCGCACCGAATCCCAGCACGCTAAACACCGCCATAAACACCACAAGCAGCACATATGCGAAAAATCCGGGGTCAACAAACGAGTGTACCGATGTATCGCCCAGAACGCCGCTTCTGGTCAAAAATGTGGAATACAAGACCAAAATAAAGCACAATACTGCCAGCACGAGGTTGGTTTTTATCAAGCCTTGTGTTTTGCGTTGGGTGAGCATAGTATGAACTAATGCCACAGCCACAAGCCAAGGAATAAGTGAGGAATTTTCCACTGGATCCCAGCCCCAAAAGCCGCCCCAGCCCAAGGTTTCATAAGCCCAAAAACCGCCTAACATAATCCCAAAGCCCAAAACTGCCGTGCCAAACAGCACCCAAGGCAATGAAACAGCTATCCAGTTGTGGTAATCGCGCCGAATCAGTGCTGCCATTGCAAAAGCAAACGGTACGGACATCGAAGCGAAACCCGTAAATAAAATGGGCGGGTGGATGGTTATCCAGAGGTTTTGCAACAACGGATTTAAGCCTTTACCATTGGGCGGCATAAAATTTTCTGGCACGCCGTCTTTGGCAAACGATTCCCACACATACGAAAATGGGCTTTTGGCAACGAGCATGAGCAGCAAAAACACCAAAATCAGACTGTAAAACGCCATAACTTCAGCTTCGTAGTTATGCTTGCGCACGTACGGCAGCAGACTCAACCCAATAGTCGCCACTAACACTGTCCAGAGCATAAAACTCCCCTCTTGCCCTGCGTAAAATGTAGCAATAAGCAAGGGCTTGGAAAGTTCTTTGGACGAGTGCCCCCATACGTAGCTGTATGAAAAGTTGTGCGTAAGAATGTTGTAGAGTTGAAAGCCCGAAGCAACAACCATTCCCACAAACACGGCGATGAAAAGCCAGCGACCAATGCGCCGCATGTCCTGCTGATGCGAAGGCTGTTTGGATGATAACGACCAAAAATACGCTCCTGACGAGACGAGTGCTGCACCAAACAAGACGTTGATAAGAATTTGTCCAATCATGCTGTAACCTTTTATGAAAGAGCTATGGGTAAAATATTGTCACGACAAGCAATATTGCGTGATTGTACAATTCAAACAACCACAAGCGGCGCAAAGTTTCGTGCGATTTTTCCACGTTTTCCCCTTGCCGTCGTTGTTGATATGCTTCCAAGTTTTCCCTGCACTCGGCTCGTGGTTTTTTTAGCAGGGTTCATATTTAGCGGAACAGAACGGCGAAAAAATAATGGGCAAAAGCAAAGGTAGAATATTGCGTGTTGTAATAGACCGCCACACTGCCCACCACTATGAGCAACAAAGCAATACCGATAAGGTAAATACGCGACGACCACACATCATAAATCACGGACGTACCACGCAACATTCTGTACAAGCACCACACAAGCACAAAAACAATAAGCAGCAGTGCAACTTGCGTATAAAAATTTGTTGCCAGCAATTTGTATAAACCCATTGTCATCAAAAGCAAAAAAACCATTGGCAAACACGCCCATGTGCTAATAACGAACGCATCGCTCATCAGAATTCTTGCCCGTACAAACAGCGAGCCCGCCCGAATCAGGAGTGTTACCACAAAAATTACCACCATAAACATTCCTGTGCCGACCAGCGTTGATGCCCAAGGAATCCAAATCACCGTATTGACAAATGGTTTTATCGTCTCTGAAGAAATGAAGTGTGTAAGGATATAATCCAGCAAAAAGCTAAACCGCAAAAAGTATAACACCGACGAAAGCAACAGACCAAACGTTGCCGAAAGCAAGAGTGCTAAGGTGAACGTGCCAGCATTGGATAAAATCCGCTGGTCGCGGATGTCGGTATAAAAATTGTACGGACGCAACAAAGCGCGAACCACGTCTTCGCGGAAACGGCGATTGCTGTTAGCCAGCGCAAAAAACGTAATGAGCAGCGCAATACTCACAATCGTATAAAACGACGGCGATTCTGGCTGATAATTCCCTGTTTCAAGTACAGGTTCTTTTTCGTCATTGAACAGTGCTTTGACCATTTGATACGCTACACGCACGTCGCGTGTGCGTGAGAGCAATCCAGAAGTCACAATAGATTGGTTAGCGTTATCTACGTTTAGCAAAGAACGTTCGGCTTCGTAGTCGTTAAACGACGTAATGATAACGTTCGGAGAGATTTTGTGTTCTTGCAGCAGTCTAAAGCATGTACGAAGGAGTTTAGCTTGCGACTCCACTGAAAGCGGGTCAGAATAGCCGTTGTGATTGTCAGGATTGATAATTTTCCCAAAACTAAATATGGTAATCGTTTTGTTTGCCAGCGACTGAAGACGTTCGGCTTCGGCACGGAATGCCTGACCGTCTTGATTCATAGCAAAAACAACAAAGTCGAATCCCTCAATATCTACCAATGAAGCACCGTGGAGAACGGTCTTGTAGAGCAGTTTTGCGGAATTTGGACGAATGACCTCGCGCAAACGCTGCGAATACAGTGTGAATTCAGCCGAGCCTTCGGTGGCAAATTCACTAATTCCCCAAGCAAGTGTTGATGGATGATTTTCATATGCTTGAATCATCTCTTTGACTATCAGTTGGGCAGTGACAATGTAATTATCTTTGCCCAAAATTTCTGGTGGGGCACCGTTCACCGGTAGTTCCACGAGCACCAGCAAGCCATATTTGTCGCACAGGTACACAAAATACGGATGCGGGGTGTTGTAGCGCACGCGAACAATGTTTGCACCCAATGTTTTCATGGCGATGATGTCTTTTTCGTATTCTGCCATCGAAAGCGTCTGGCGGTTGACTTCTGAGTCCTCAACATAATCAACAGCCTTAAACACGGTGGGTTCGCCGTTAAAAATGAGGGTTTGTTTATCCTCGACAATTCCTGCTTGTACGTTATACAGACCTATCGGGAAAATGTAATCGTCAATAATAGCTCCATTGTGGCGGATATATGCTACAAAGGTGTAGAGATTAGGAAAAGTCGATGACCATAATTTTAACGCTGAAAATGGAACGGAGAGTTTGACTTGAATCGTTCGATTGGCTAAAATTTCCAATTGTGCCGGGACGGCACGAAACAGTGAAGCCGAATCGCCTTCCGCAGAGCGCAATTCTGCGGTAATTTCGATGGCGGTTTTGAGTTGAGTAGGGTTTCTGGTGGCAGCCGAACTGTCGCCAGCAGCAAGAAGCAAGTTTTTCAGTTTGCCAGAGGTGATGGTGGCAGTAATTTGAATAGTACCCGAAGACAAATCTGGTTGCAAGACTGTGCGGGTTTCCAGTGATGAAAAAAACACATCGGATGTGCCTATTAAAAACAACTCCCTAAACACCCCACCATACACTTTTGCCTGATGCGGCGAACGACGCAAAGGAATAGAACTTTGGGTATCTAACTCATTGCTGACTATCAGTTCAATGGTGTTGTTCCCGCTCTGCAAATACTGGTCAGGAATACGCACATAGAATGGCGTGCTTCCGCCAACATGGCTTTGCAAATACTGACCATTGACGTATACCTGAGTTTTGTAGTTCGACCCCAAACAATACAGATGCCACTCGCGGTTGTTGATGAGTTCTTGAGTAATAACGAATGTTCTGCGGTAATGAAACTCGCCCGTTACAGTTTCTGAATACGGCAGGGTTACATTTTTTGCTTCCGCTTCTGCACCCGAAACCCAACGCTGCCAGTCACCTGCTAATGAGTACACAAGGCGTTTGGATGAGTTAGTAACTATCGTGGTTTGTTCAGGGGTCAGCGGGGTATAGCTTGCCAACAAAGGCTGCGTTTGAAAACCACACCATATCGTTAGGAGCGCACAACATACTCTTAGGGCTACGTGCTTCATTGGTCAAAATAAGGTTGCGATTGGTAAAGTGAGCTACAATACAATAGAACCACAAAGTTAGTGCTTCTCGTGGTGATTTTCAACGATTGATTTTCTCCGCCGCATGATTTGTCTGCGTCCTTGAGCGTATGCCCGAAGAGCACACCAACCCACCAACGCGCCAAACATCGCTCCAACGAGCACGTCCAACGGGTAATGCACACCACAATACACTCGTGAATACCCCGTCAGCACTGCCCACCCTACCGCCAACCACCACAATCGCGGCTGCCACGCCGCTACAATGACTGCCACTGCCGCTGTATTAGCGGCGTGAGCTGAGGGAAAGGATTTTCCGACACCACAGTCTATCAGCAAGCGAACGCCATCCAATGCTGTGCAGGGACGTACACGGGCAACCATGGTTTTTATTACACCCACACTTTGGTCGCTTACCACCACTGCCGCCACAATAAGCAGCACAAACGACAGCGAGGAACGCCAGTCCTTCACCAGTGCAAACACCAGCAGCGCAACACACAGCGGAACAATGTATTCTCGTGCGGTTACAACAGGCATCAGCATATCAAACACCACATTGACAGCACGTTGATTGCCCAACCTGAAAAGCCACGTGTCTATCTGCGTTAATACGTCCATGTTAAGAATTCCTTCGGAAAAAATTTGGTCATTCCCAATGGCTTCACTACATTGCTCCTTCGCAAGGCAATCTGCATCGTCTCTGTTACCGCTCTGCGGAATCGGCGAACGCGCATTGCAGTAGCTCACACGACTCAAAACCAGTACAATTCACTGTATTTCTCGCACATTTTTCTCCTTGATACTGCTATGGGACATTCACACGCCTCTGCAAACCCGATAATGAAATGGCTTGGCATTGCTGGCGGGCTAGCGACAGCAGCTTGTATGACCATGATTCTTGTCGGTGGCTTTCATTTTGAACGCTATGCTGCCGCCGTCTTGATTGCTGCGGTGGGCATTCCAATTGGTGCTTTTTCTAACTCGAACGGTGCTAACCCCAATGGACAGTCCTACATGGAATGGTTCGGATTTACCTGTTTTCTCTGCGGAATGCTAAAATTTTTGCACGTGGGCGATTTGTTCGCTAAACTCTTCGCCGACAGCCCACTCATGTCAGGGCTTGCAAAAGTACTCATGGCGTTTTTCTGACGTACTTCTGACCCACTTTCTTTGGCAGCACGGTAAGTTATTGCCTCGTGAAGCACATACGGAGGGCTTTGTAAATAAGCACCACTGAAACAGTCATGGTGTTCGGGCAAAGCCCTTTTTGCTTCCTGTTGTTGTTTTATCGTGTGTGCGCACTCTCTACTTACTGCCACGGTTTGCTACCGCAGTTTGCTACCGCGCCCGCAAAAACTGTTTTCCGGGCAGTTGCCGAACGTAGCCTTTGAATTCTAATTCCAGCAACACCACCAAAAGCTCGTGTACAGGCACCTGAGATGCCAACGCAAGCGCGTCAATCTGTATTGGCTCAAGGCTGAGGACATCATACACACGCTGCTCGACAGCAGAAAGTGGTTCGTCAAGCAATGGCGCGGCTGAAGCAGAGCTTGCCCCTTTGTCTGCCCAGCCAAGCGTTGATAACACATCGTCGGGCGCAAGCGTCAGATAGGCTTGCGAACGCTGAATCAGCAGATTTGTACCGCGACTTTTATCTGAGCTAATCCGCCCCGGCACAGCAAACAGTTCACGGTTTTGGTCTAACGCAAACTTGGCTGTGATAAGCGAACCGCCTTTCTCGCCGCTTTCTATCACCACCGTTGCCTGCGAAATCCCGCTAATAATCCGATTGCGCTGCGGAAAATACGCTGGTAGTGCTGCTGTGCCACACGGATACTCACTAAGCACCGCACCACCAGCAGCGTCAATTGCTTGGGCGAGCTGTTCGTTGTACGAGTTCAGTTTGTCCAAACCCGATGCCACCACTGCATATGTTACGCCACGAGCTGCCACTACCGCCTTGTGGACGATAGTGTCCACACCCATTGCCAACCCACTGACCACGACCACACGGCTGCGAGCAAACGCATCAGCATATCGTTCGGCGGTCAATTTTCCGTAATCCGTGCAGTGTCGAGTGCCAACAATGCTGATAGCCGCTGCATCACGCTTTTGCAGCACACCACGAACGTACAGCAGCACAGGTGGATAAAAAATGTGCTGCAAGTGTGCTGGATATTCGTCATCCCAGAAGGTGATAGTGCGAATGTTCTGTGCTTGGCAACGTTCATGCTGTTTGGCGGCGAGTTCCCGAATGTTGCCCGCTACACGGCTTTGGAAGAGGCTTCCCCGTGCAATGCCCATCTGCAAGAGTTCCTCTGGTGCGTCGTCCAGCAGATGTTCGAGCGAAGAATATTCCTCAACCCATTGTTTCAGCCGCACCATTTTCATGCGTGGCACCAGCGACAACCCCCAAATGTCCTCGTGTGTCCAGTGATTAGGCAGTGGCATAATGTGGCATAATGTACTGAGGTGTAATCGAGTGTTGGTCGATAACGGACAACTGTCGTTGGTTACAGGGCTGTTGAACACTTTTCACACAGCTCCTGCGCTTGCGCTTCGGAGGGTGACTCGGCAATGATGCGGATAATCGGCTCGGTGTTAGAACTGCGGAGATGCAGCCACGCATTGCCGAGCTCACGCCCGAATTGTAAGCGCAGCCCGTCGTCGGTGTTCACCGAGGCTTGCGGGAACAGCGCACGAACTTTGTCAAACGTATCGTGCAAATTCCCGTTCAATGGGTATTTGTGTTTGACCATAGCATACTGCGGCAACGATGCTACACATTCTGCGAGCGTCATTTCGGACTGTGCAAGCAAGAGGACAAGCAGTGCCGACCCTACGAGCGCGTCGCGCCCTGCGTGGCAGGAAGGCAGTATCACGCCTCCGCTACCTTCACCGCCAATGACTGCGCCGTGAGCAAGCATAGCGTTTACCACGTTAATTTCGCCCACCGGTGTTCTCAGCACACGGGCATTGTATTGCGCGGCGATGTCTTCCACAGTGCGCGTGGTAGAAAGGTTAATCACCACCGTAGCTTGGGTGGAAGGTGTTGCCTGTTGGTCAAACTGAGGAGCAAAATACTGAGCGTTTTTGAGCACAGCAAGCGTGGCAAGGGCAATGGTGTACTCCTCGCGGACGGTGTTGCCATCTTCGTCCACCAGCACTAAGCGGTCAGCATCGGGGTCAACAGCAATGCCAGCATCAGCACGATGCTCCCGAACACTATGGCTCAATGCCGTCAGGTGTTCTGGCAACGGTTCTGGTGTGTGCGGGAATATACCCGTACCGTCACAATACAGCGGAATGACCTCGCAGCCCAACGCCTCAAGAAGTTTCGGAACGACATACGACCCCGAAGCGTGAACGGCATCCACCACCACACGCAAACGGCGGCGGCGCATCGCCTCAAGATGGTGATTTTGCTGGAACACGGGCAACTTCAAAATAGTGCCGATATGCTGTGCATCGGGGTCGCCCTTGTCAACGATAGACCCAAGAGCTGTGTAATCAGCCGTGTGAAACGTTTGGGCATCAACAATGCGCCAAAAAGCAGCATTTTCTTCGGCATTCAAGTACAAACCACGACCGTTAAAAAACTTCATGCCGTTCCATTCTGCGGGATTGTGCGAGGCACTAATTGAAATACCGCCTGCAATGCCTTCTTGTTCGGCAAACAATTGCACCGTTGGTGTGGGTACCATGCCGAGCGAAAAGACCTGACGACCGCAAGCCATAAGTGTCCCACAAACCACCTGCCGCATCCATTCACCCGACGGTCTGCCGTCGCGCCCCACAGCAATAGCTCCTTGGGGCAAATACGATGCAAAACCTGCTGCATACTGTGCCACAAGGCTTGGCGTGAGCGCGTCGCCAATGGTTGCTCGTAACCCTGAGATTGAGCGAATATATGCCATAAGCGTTGTGTTACGTAAAGAAGTGTCTAAACTTACACTCAAACTTACCAAAGTTTTTCCGAATGTGAAGAAGCGTTTTTGCTCTTTGAGGTCAGGAAAAAAATTTTTGTTTGTTTTTCTATCAAAACATCGTATTTTTGCTGGTCTAAAAACAATAGTTATTGGAGTTGTCTAACATTTTAACAATGAGCGCAGAGAGCGCGGAGAACGCAGAGAAATTATGAGCAGAGAAAAGTATGTTCGACGAGTGGGGAACAAGATATTGTCCTGCTT
>Ga0272446_1000032_pt1 | contig 164728 bp, 133 predicted proteins | sample YNPCB0061_FD_194587 | JGI IMG/M metagenome (GOLD analysis project Ga0272446, IMG submission 194587) | Hot spring microbial mat communities from Yellowstone National Park, WY, United States - YNP-CB-006-1 | ecosystem: Environmental > Aquatic > Thermal springs > Hot (42-90C) > Sediment | place... | reverse complement strand
GATACGCCTCTGAAGCGCAGCTTCGATAACGTTGAAAAGGAGATACAGGCTTGGACCAACAGAGCAAAACTCGCTGCTTGAAACTTGATTCATTCAGATCAAGTTCTGCGCGTCAAGCCCGAGCTAGAATGGGGCTGAAACCCGCGTTTGATCGCGATCCAGGGGGACGCCAACGCCGGTTTTGCGCACCGGAGCAGAACCACGCTTGCTTCGCCGTCCGCAGGGTATGAGCGTGGCGTTGCGTTGCTGCGTGCTGGGCGCGCTGTACGGTCGGGATGACTTAACCGGCCCCGGGTTTGCATTCGCGGATCGCAACGCCGGGCGCACGCGCTTGTCAGGTCTGGGTGGGCGGTTTACGATGCCTTCGATGAGGCAACCATTGGGGCGCTTGAGGAACGTGACCGCGGGCGCCGGCGGCAGGAAGGAATTGCCGAGGAGAACCAGCGCTGGCGGCTGACGCGCGCGAAGCGACGATTTAGGCTGAGGCCGGGCGTTAGGCCGCAGCCGAAACCATGCAGCGGCCAGCTTAGTCCGGGGAGGGACACCAAGATGCTCAAAACGGCCTGCGTCCACCGTGCCTGCTTGTTGCTCTCGATCGCCCCCGCCGCTCTCGTCTGGATGGCGCAATTTGCGGCCTCCGCGGGGAATGAGTCTCCGGCGCAAAAGGCGCCTCCCGGCGATGTTGGTTTCCACCGTGCGATCGAGGCGACATTCGACCGCGACAACCGTGCGCTCGGAAGCGCCGCCATTCACGCCGAGTTCGGGGCCCCCTTCGACCAGACGAAACCGGTTCTTTTCGTCATCACGGACGCGCAGCAGTTCTACGTTCGCCGGGGCGCCGTCGCCAAGCTGCAAAAGGAGCGGTTTGGCGACGCCTTCAATGTAGTGGGAATTGTAGGGAGGGGCTTTACACCCGCGTTCATCAAAGCTGCCATGAGGCCGGACGGGAGACCGGACTGGGAGAGGGCGTGGGGCATCTTCGCAGCCGAGGAGTGGGTGGAAGACATCGAGGCAGTCCGACAGACGATCGTCGGGCCGAAAGGAAAGATCCTGCTCTACGGACAGTCCGGAGGCGCCTTTCTGGTTCATCAGTACCTCGCGAAGTACGGCCGAAGCGTCGCGCGCGCCGCAACACCCGCCCCGCTGAACCCATTTCTTGTCGGGCGATTGGGGCTCAATTCGGATCGCTTTTGGGAGGAGGTGGGGGCCAGCGATCCGGAGCTTCACGCTCTCCTCCGCCAGGCGCTGCAAAGGGACCCGGCTGACCGGGGCCGGCTGGCCATGACTCTCCAACGGCAGAACTTCTTCGTCTCACCCGGCCAACTGGCAGAAGCACGGGCGCGTCTGATCCGGGCGCTGGCCGCCGGAGATGCTGAAGCCTACCAGAAGGCGCGAGAGGCCTATCAGGTTGAGGAGGTGCGGAGTTTTCTCGGCTCTCCGCAGGGGATCCCGATGCGGGTTCGTCTCTTTGAATTCGTCCTTCCCTCCGGCGCGCTAGGGCGGCTCGCGGGCGACAGATTCTATCCCGACCTTGAGAACCAGCGGAACTTCGCGGCTCCCCTCCTGGAACTTTACGAGAAAGGGCGCATTCCTGCTCCGTCTTGGGACGCGGCTGCGCTGCATCGTCTCGACACGGAGGTCTTGATCCTCGCCGGCGTACGGGACCACACCGTGGATTATCGTTCAGCGATAGCGCTGGCGTTCCTGTACCCACGCGGGCAGCTCTTTCTTGCGGACGATGATCACCAGTTTCATCAGATGAACAGCGACGGAACGCAGCACGCCCTCGTGCGGGCGTTTCTCGCCTCCGGGGCGCAATCGTCCGCATTCCAGGCCGCCCTCCGCGCCGCTGAGCGGCGCCGCTGGCGCGAACCGTGAGGATCGCCGCGCGCGCAGCCGCCGCGCGGCAGGCCAATGCCGGCGTAGCAGGGGAACGGGCGTCAGCCGCCTGGAGACTCCTCACTCTGGCCGCCGCGCGTTCGCGGGAGACGCGGGGCTGCGGGCGCCTCCCGGCGCAACTGGGGACCGCGTGGCGTGGGCCGGGTTGACGGCAGGCGGGGGGTGTGATAATCTGACACTTGAACAGTTGATGAAGTGATGGCAACGACGCGCAAAACCGCGGCACCCGCTCCCGGCTGCCGGCCGCAAGACCACCCGCGGGATTCCCCGCGCGTGCCGCCGGTGGGGACGGCGGCGCTCGACCGGGCGGCGCGGCTGTTTCGCGCCATCGGCGATCCGCCCCGCCTGCATCTGCTGGCGCTGCTCGCGCAAGGCGAGGCGTGCGTCACGGAACTGGCTGGCAGCCAAGGCGAGGAGCTTTCCACCATCTCGCAGCGGCTGCGGGTGCTGCGCGCCGAGAACATCGTGGAGCGCCGCCGGAAGGGGAAGCACATCCTCTACTCGCTGGCCGATCAACACATCGTCGACTTGGTTTTCAACGCGCTGGCCCACGCCAGCGAGCGCCCGCCGGAGATCCCGGCGAGTTTACCCCGGAAGGAGAAACGGAAAGATGCATAAGATCCACGAAGCGCACTCTCATGTGCACGGCGAGGGCTGCGGACACACGGCCATCAAACATGGCGGCCAGATCGGCTACCTGCACGACGGTTGCCTGCATTCTCCGCATGGAGACCACTACGACGAGCATGTGATCGAGGTCAGCGCCGCCAACCCGGACGGGTGCACGCCCGGGCATGCCTGCGGAGGCCATGAAGCAAACCACGTTCACGGCGAGGGCTGCGGACATGAGCGGGTCCCCCACGGGGACCACGTAGACTATCTGGTGGACGGCCATCTGCACCACGTCCACAGCGGGCATTGCGACGACCACGGGAAAATCGAAATGGCGTGAAGGCCTTCGGTCCGGCCGGCGTCCCGCGGCCGCACGCGGGGCGCTGGCGGCTCGGGCTAGCCAGCGGCGCCCATCAGCCGGCGCGCCGGCCGGACCAGCAGCGCAAGCAGCAGCGCCGCCCCGACGCCAAAGCCGCCGACTGCGGCGAACAACACCGGCAACGGCAGCGCCTCGTAGAAACCGGCGATGCGACCCCCCAAGTAGTTGCCCACCGAGAGCGAGACGAACCAGACGCCCATCAGCAACCCGGCGATGCCGGGCGGCGCCAGCTTGGTCATGGCGCTTAACCCTACCGGGCTGAGGCACAGCTCGCCGATGGTGTGCAGCAGGTAGACGCCCACCAGCCACAGCGGGCTCACCTTGGCTCCCCCGGCCGCGGCGGCCGCCGGCGCTACCAGCAACAAGAACCCCGCGCCCGCGCTCAACAGGCCCCACACGAATTTCCCGGTGCTGGACGGCTCGCGTGCTCCCAGCCGAATCCAGAGCCAGGCAAACACCGGCGCCAGGGTAATGATGAACAGAGCGTTCAACGACTGGAGCCACGAGGCGGGATAGGCCCAGCCGAAGATCCGGTTCTCGGTGCTGCGCTGCGCAAACAGATTGAGCGTGGATCCGGCCTGCTCGAACACACTCCAGAAAAGGCAGGAGGCGGTGAACAAAATGCCGACCACCATCAAGCGCCGGCGTTCCGCGGCACTCCAGCGGCTGGAAAAGAACGCCCAACCGAAGAACGCGGCGACGGTGCCGAACAGCAGCACGCCTAACGCGTCGGAGAGCACCTGCGGGGACAGCGAGATCACGCCGGCCGCGTCCAACGCGAAGCCGCCCGAGACGGCCAACGCGGCCGCCAGAACTCCGTGGCGCAGCCAGCGGCGCTGCGCCGCGGCCTCTTCGGGCGAGGAGGCCGCGGCCGGGTGCAGGCCCGCGCCGCCCAGGTAGCGGCCGTCCGCCACGTATTGCGCCAACCCGAAGATCATTCCCACCGCGGCCAGAACAAAACCCAAGTGCCAGTTGACGTTCTGGCCCAGGTAGCCGCACGCCAGCGGCGCGAGAAACGCACCCAGGTTGATGCCCATGTAGTAGATCGAAAAACCCGCGTCCCGGCGCCGGTCGCCGGGCCGATACAGTTGTCCGACCAGCGTACTGACATTGGGCTTCAACAGCCCGGTTCCGGCGACGATCACCGCCAGCCCCGTGTAGAAGGGCGTCAGCCCGGGAACGGCCAGCAGCAGGTTGCCCGCGGCAATCAGCACGCTTCCGTACAACACCGCCCGCCGCTGGCCGAGGAACCGGTCTGCGATCCATCCGCCAGGCAAACTGACCAGATACACCATGGCGGTAAACAGGCCGTAAATCGCGCCGGCCTTGGGAACGGGAAAACCCAGTCCGCCGGAAGCCGCCGGCGCGGTCATGAAGAGGATCAGCAGCGCCCGGATGCCGTAGTAGCTGAACCGCTCCCACAGTTCGGTAAAGAACAGCGTCGCCAGCCCTCGCGGATGGCCGAAGAACGCCGTATCCAGGGCGCGCGGGGAATTGGCCACGCCGCCAAGGGTTTTCATGGACAAATCACCGGATTGCGCCAAGAGATCAGACCGGATGGCTGGATTTCGGCGCGGCCAGCGCGGAAGCTGTCATTCCGGCGGGGCGGAGTTGCGCCTCTTCCAGCCGCCTGGTTTCCTGCCAGGTGTAGATCATGCGATGAATCACGGTGACATTGGAGAGGACCGCCAGCACCCACAGCACCGGCGCCATCCGGTCAAACAAGGCGCCCAGGATGATCAGCACGATACGCTCGGGCCGCTCCAGAAAACCTACTTTGCACTTCGGGATGGTGTTCTCGGCGCGCGCCCGCGTGTAGCTGACCATGACCGAACCGGTCATCACAATCGCCGTCAGCACAATGTAGAAGAAACGGTTGATGGAGGCGTAGTACACCAGCAACCCCATCAGCAACGCCAGATCGGAATACCGGTCCAGGACCGAATCGAAAAAGCCGCCAAACCGCGTGACCCGGTTGGTGTGCCGCGCCACGCGGCCATCCACCATGTCAAACAACCCCGCCCCGATCACCACCAGGGCGGCCGCGCGGAATCGCCCGCCGGCGAACAGGAACGCGGCGAAGATATTGATGGCCAGCCCGATGAAGGTAAGTACGTTGGGGTGGATGCGCGAGAGGGCCAGAGCGTGCACGATCAAATCGATGATCTTGCCGCAACCGATCCCGATCGCGCGGGTGTACGTCATGCCGCTCTACTCGGCCTCGTCGTGGATGGTCGTCAACTTCACCACTTCAAATTCCCGCGTGCCCCCGGGAATCGGAATTTTGACGGTATCGCCGACGGCCTTGCCGATTAGCCCGCGGCCGATGGGAGAGTTGGCCGAGATCTTCCCGTTCGACACGTCGGCTTCCTCGCTGGTTACCAGCTTGTAAGTATACTCTTCGTCACTGTCTAAATCCAGAACCACGACGGAGGACCACAAGCCGACCCGGTCCCTGGGAATCTTGGAGATGTCCACCATCGACAGTTCCGCCAGACGCTTCTTGAGCTGGCCGAGACGGGCGTTGACGTACCCCTGCCTCTCCTTGGCCGCATGGTACTCGGCATTCTCGCTCAAGTCGCCGTGCTCGCGCGCCCGCTTGATCTCCAGCGGCAGGGTGGTGCGCAGCTCGTATTCGAGCGCGGCAATATCCTCTTGGAGCTTTTTCTTGATCTCCATGGAAACCTCCCTTATTATACCGGGCGGTTACAACCCGGCGATGGTCACTTCCCTCACCACGGCGCCCGCGCGGATGCGGAACACGTTCACGCCGGCGCCCAACCGGGCCTGAACCCGGAAGACGCCGGGGTAGATCGAACCCAACCGGTCCACGCGGACCACCGAACCGGCGCCCTCCGCCACCGTGACTTCCGGCGTCACCGCCGTCACGGGAACGCCAGACGACTCGAGAATGCGGAAGAAGAAGGCGTTCCGCAGCAGATCTCCCGGCCGCCCGGAGAATTCCTGGTCGAGAATCGAGATCGAGCCCGGCTCGCCGGAGGTGACCGCATACCAATACGGCACGCGTTGCATGTGGGTCGTTTCGGCGTGGGTGAAGACGATGCGGCCCTGGTAGATTCCGGGCGCCAAATCCGAGGCCCGCCATTCCACCGGAAGCGTCGCCGTTTGGCCGGGCGCCAAAGCGACCCGGTCTTCCTTGAGGCGCGGAGCGGGTTGCTGCCCATAGGGCTCGACGGAAATCCGGTACTCGACCGGGTCGAGGCCGACGTTGGTGACTTGCAGATCGCGCGTGATGTTCGGATTGCCGGCGCCGGCGCCGAAACTCAGCGATACGGGCAACAGCGTCAACTGCGAGTAAAGCGCGGACTCGGCATCGACGGCGCCCGCGCCCGCCTGTTGAATCTCGCCGCCCACGGGCAGAGCGCTCGAAACCACCAGCGAGCGGTATTGATCGACGGTTAAAGATGGCCGCGCCGCTTTCAGGGCAGCCGCCAGGCCGGCGACGATCGGGGCGGAAAAGCTGGTTCCATTCATCACGCGGTAGCCCGTCTCATCCCACAGCCTGCTGTTGGCGACGGCGCGCTGCGTGGCCGTGTACAGATCTTGCCCGACTGCCAGCACCTCCGGCTTGATCGCATTGTTGACGCTCGGTCCGACACTGGAAAACGACGCCAGTTCGCCGGGATTGCGCGCCACCGGCTGGAGGGAAAAGTTGATGGTGATTTGGAACTCACCGTTCGCGGCCAGGCGTTCTTTTAAGTCAATGCCGTCGGCGTAGGCGATCATCACAGCGGGCAGTTGCGCATCCTGCACGTCCATTGTATTTACCGGGCGGTCGCTGCTGGTGTAGACAACGGCCGCCGTGGCGCCGGCCCGCTCGGCATTGACCAATTTTGTGCGAAAGGTGCACACGCCGCGAAGGATCAGCGCGACTTTGCCGGTCAAGCTTCCGCCCGGCAGCGACTCGCAAGCCAGGCCGCTGGGATCCAGCGTGGCCACGTCGCGCAGATCCGCGCGGACCGGCTGGGCGGGCCGCGGACCGGTTCCGGGCGTGACGACATAGGGAGGCGCCCCCTGCACCACCGCGGTCGTCCCAAAAAAGCGGGCGTTTCGCAGCGCGCCTACCGTGATCGCTGCGGGCGAGGTCCCGGGGGACCCGATGGTATTCTGGTCTGGTCCCGAGTTGCCCGCGGAAACGACCACGATGACGCCTGCTTCGGCCGCCCGGGCCACCGCCTGCGCCTCCAGGTCCGCTTCCAGAACGGGTGCGACGCTGTCTCCCAGGCTGAGATTCACCACATCCATCCCGTCGCCGACCGCATCATCCAGAGCCTTTAGAATCAGGTCTGTGGTCGTGGTGTCGTTCACGCCGGCCGAGCCGAAGATCTTGTAATTGCCGAGCCACGCTTTGGGCGCGGCTCCCACCACCGCTCCCAGCGGACCCCGGTTTGGCGCACCGGCCGCAGCCATGGCCGCGCCGGTCCCATGTCCGATGCGGTCGCGCGCCGAAAGATCCTCTTCCCGGTTCTGGAAAGAAGGCGCGTAACTACGGGCGACAATCACCTTGCCATTGGTGTGCTCCAGATCCCGCTCGTCGTTGACCTTCGGGAATCCCTCGGGAGGTTCCAGCTCCGCATCCTGCATGCCAGGATGGGTCACGTCGATGCCGGTGTCAATGATGGCGATCTTCACGCCCCGGCCGGCCGCGGCCTCGCCGCCGATGCGGACCGCTTCCGTCAGGCGATGGTATTGAATCGCTTCGCCAAGGTGCAGGCGGTGCTGCCGCACCGGATGGACGGCCTTCACGCCCGGTAACCCCGCCAGTTCGGCGGCGGAGCCGGCCTCCACCGCTACGGCGTTCACCACATGCTGCATGCGCCCCAGCACGCGCACCCGGCGAGACTCGAGTTCGGCGCTAAGGCGGGCTTGCTGGCCGCGCACCGCTGCCAGCCTTTCCTTCCCGGGCCGGGCCGCAACCGGCTCCTCGCTCAATTCGACGATCCACCGGTCGGCCCCGGAGAGCGTCAGGGCGAACAAAAATAGAAGCGCTGCCCGTCTTAACCACTGCATGACACTAGCGTAACGCGATTTCGCCGGAACCACACCGCTAGGCGAGAGCCGCCGGACTCCCCGCTGATTTTTCTCTCCTCCGGCACCTCCCCTTTCGCTACGATGGGGACCATGAGCCGTGTGTTCGTGACCGTTGCATTGGCATCGTGCCTGCCGTTCGGGCTGCGGGCCGATTTTTCATATCAGGAGACCACGAAGTTTACCGGAGGCGCCATGGCGGGCGCGCTGAAGTTCGCCAGCGTGTTTAGCAAGAAACTGCGGGAACCCATGCGGGCGACGGTGGCGGTTAAGGGCAACCGCCTGATTCAAGCCGCCGCCGACTCCTCACAAATCATTGATCTGGATGCGGAAACCATCACAGAGATCAACCACGAAAAGAAGACTTACTCCGTGGTGACGTTTGCCGAGATGATGGAAGCCATGCAGGCGGCAGCCGCCAAGATGAGCGATGCGCAGAAGGATGTCAAGAAGGAGGGCGGCGAAGTCAAGTACAAGATCTCGGTGAAAGAGACGGGACAGACCAAGGAAATCAGCGGTTACCAGGCCAAGGAAATCGAGATGAAGGCCGAAGCCCAGGTCACCGACCAGAAGAGCGGGCAGAGCGGTTCGATGGATATGCTGATGACCAGTTGGCTGGCGCCCAAGGTGGCCGGCTACGAGGAAGTCACCGCGTTCTACCAGCGTATGGCCCAGAAGATGGCGTTCACCCCGTCGGGCATGCGCTTGGCCGCGATGGGACAGGCGCAAATGCAGAGCGGCCTGGTGCAGATCCAAGGCGAGATGGCCAAAATGGATGGCGTGCCTTTGCTGGAGATTGTGCGGATGGGTGTGGTTGAAGGGTCGGCCGGACAACAGCAGCAATCAGCTCCACCGCCCCCGTCCGTGAAGGAATCCCTGGGCGGCGCGTTGGGCGGCGCCTTGGGCGGATTTGGCGGGCTGGGCCGCCGGAGAAAACCGAAGGAGGAGCCCAAGCAGGAAGAACCGGCGCCGCAGGCGTCTTCCGGGCCGGCTTCGCTGATGGAAATGACGACGGAGCGGAGCGGATTTTCGTCCGCTCCGGTGGATCCGGCCAAATTCCAGATTCCCGGCGGGTACGCGAAGACCGAGCATCCCATGCTGAAAATGGCCCGCTAGGCTGGCGGGGAGGAGCCCGGGATTGACCGCCGCCGAGCAACTGCGCGCCTTGCCCTCGGTCGAGTCACTGCTTCAGCAGCTCGCGGGATGGGAAGCGCGCTATCCGCGCCGATTGATCGTCGAAGAGACCCGCCGGGCGCTCGACTTGGCCCGCGAGGCCATCCGGGACGGGCGCAGGGCTCCCGCCCTCCTGCCGGCGATTGCCGCCGCCCTGGAACGGCTGGAGACGCCGTCCTTCCAGCGGGTGATCAACGCTACGGGCGTGGTGCTGCATACCAATTTGGGCCGCGCCCCACTGCCGCAAGCCGAGTTGCTGGCCGGCTACTCGAACCTGGAATACGACCTTACGTCCGGCAAGCGCGGCAAGCGCGATGTCCACGCGGCATCCCTGCTGGAACGCCTGCTTGGCCATCCGGCGATTGCGGTCAACAACAATGCGGCGGCCGTGTACCTGGCTCTCCATGAACTCGCCGCCGGGTACGAGGTGATTGTCTCGCGCGGCGAGTTAATCGAAATCGGCGACGGGTTTCGAATTCCCGATATCATGCAGCGCTCCGGCGCCATTTTGCGCGAGGTCGGGACGACGAACCGCACGCGGGTCGACGACTACCGGGCCGCGCTTAACGAGCGCACCCGCCTCATCCTGCGGGTGCACCCCAGCAATTTCCACATTCGCGGATTCACGGCCAGGCCGGACGTCCGCGAATTGGCGGATTTGGGGCGCCAAGCAGGCATTCCGGTCTACGAGGACTTGGGCAGCGGCTGCCTGGTGGATCTGCAACCCTACGGCGTGACGGAACCGCTGGTGCAGGACAGTCTGGCGGCGGGCGTCAGCCTGGTCAGCTTCAGCGGAGACAAACTGCTGGGCGGACCCCAGGCCGGCATCCTGGCCGGGCGGCCGGAACTCATCGCGCGGCTGCGCCGCAACCCCATGTTCCGGGCGTTGCGATTGGACAAAGTGATGTATCAACTGCTCGAGGTCACTCTGCGCGAGATCCTGCTGGAGCGCTGGGACAGGGTCCCCGCGCTGCGCATGATCCGCTTGAGCGAGGCGGAGATTCGCGCGCGGGCGCAAGCGCTTTTGGACCGCATGCCGGGGTTGGCAGCGGAGCTGATCTCTGGCGAATCGGTGATCGGCGGCGGGTCGACTCCCGATCAGGCGGTTCCGACCTGTTTGATTGCCCTGCGGGTCGCCGACCCGGCGGAAGCGGAGCGCGCGCTGCGGGCTTACGCTCCGCCGGTGATCGTCCGCATCGCGCAGGAGCGTATTCTAATCGACCTGCGCACGGTATTGCCGGAGGAAGAGCCCCTGCTGGACGCCGCGCTGGCCCGGTTTGCCGCTTAAGAATCTTCTCCCGGAAGTTGAATCCAACCCGAAAGTGCGGTATCCATTGCCAATGGTCCGCCGGGGGGAGCACTCCCGCCGGCCGGTCCTCCAAGCCAAGAGGTCTCCATGAAGATTCGCATCGCACTCGGAGCCGTTGCCGTCTCCGCACTGCTGTTGATGGGCCAGTCCAGCGCGCCCCGGGTCCCGCAAACCGTGGACGAAGTGGCGCGGCCCGGCGGAAAACTGCCGGGCAGCCCCAAGCTCGCGCTGGTCAAGGTCGCCACCGGGTTTTACGATCCCACCAATGCCGCCAGCGCCAACGACGGCAGTGGCCGCATCTTCGTCGTCGAACGCGTGGGCCGCGTGCGCGTCGTCCGAAAGGATGGCTCGATCCAGCCGGAGCCGTTTCTCGATCTGACCAACATCAACCCGCTGGGCAGTGACGTGCAAACCGGCTTTGTCGAACAGGGCCTGTACTCGATCGCGTTCCACCCCCGGTTCAAACAGAATGGCTACTTCTATGTTCACTACGCGTCGCTGCCGTTCAACGGCGACGGCGTAATTGTCCGCTTCCAGGTGGATCCGCGCAATCCGAACTTCCTCACGCCCGAACGCACGCGCGAGACGGCCAAGGTCATCCTGCGGATTGAACAGCCGTATTACAACCACAACGGCGGACAGATCGAGTTCGGCCCCGACGGCTATCTCTATATCGCCAGCGGCGACGGCGGCTGGGAGGGCGATCCCTACGAGGCGGGCCAGGACCTCGGCACGCTGCTCGGCAAGATGTTGCGCATCGACGTCAACACGGAAGACAACGACAAAGTACCGTACAAGATTCCGCCCACCAACCCGTTCGCCGAGGCCAAGTCCGAGCGGCTGATGCAGTTGTTCGGCATCTCCGAATTGGATTTCTCGAAAATCAAAACCCGGAGCCGCCCGGAGATCTGGGCTTACGGCGTGCGCAACCCTTACGAATTCTCCTTCGACCTGAAAACCGGCGACCTGTATATCGCCGATGTCGGCCAGAATCACTGGGAAGAAATCATCTTTCAGCCCGCCGCGAGCAAGGGCGGCGAAAACTACGGCTGGCCGAAGGTAAACGGCACCAAGTGCTTCCCCATGACGGGACCCGACGACAAATGTCCCATCGTCGGGACGCTGCCCGCCGGCGAATACCCGCACGAGATTCCGTATCCCGGCGCGCAGCCGCTGAAAGACGGGTGGGGCTGTTCGATCGAGGGCTTGGGCGTGGCTAACTACGGCGGAATGAAAGGCGTGTACCTGGTGGGCGACTGGTGCTCGGGGCGGGTCTTCGGCCTCGGCTGGGATGGCCGGCGGTGGCAGCTCGAAGAGTTGCTGCACACCAATTTGCAGTTCACCGCGGGCGGCTACGACGAGGATGGCTATGTGCTGGCGGTCGACTGTCACTGCTTCTACACGGCCGACAAGGGGCCGATGGCGAACCCGCCGGGTTCGCTGTGGCGCGTGGTGCCGGCCAATCAGGTGCCGCCCGGCGCCGAGACCGCCCGCACCGTGCCCAAGGGCGAGTTGATCAGCAGCGCTGCCGAGGGCGGAAAACTGGTGTTCCGCCACCCGCTGGATAATTCGGAACTCAAGTTCAACGCGCTCCCCGAATCCGGCCTGGCGCCCGCGGTGAAGCAGTTCCGCAGCACCGGCCGGAATCCGTACAACGGCAACCCGACCGCCATCCAGGAAGGCCGCGCGGCTTACCAGCAGAATTGCGCGGGTTGCCACCTGGCCGACGGGACTGGCCGGATTGGCTCGAACCTCGTGGACAATCAGTTCAACCATCCGCGTTCCCACACCGACGCCGGCTTCTTTGAAGTCGTCTACGCGGGCGGCACGGGAGCCATGCAGGCCTTCGGCGGGCGGATTCCGGATGATATGATCCTCAAGATCATGGCGTTCGTCGATTCGCTGAAGAAGAAGTAACGAGAGCGCCCGAAAGGCGGGGGGCGGGACGCCAGCGCGGCTCGGCCCCCGCCGAGCAGGGAGTAGTGACGATTCAGTTCTCTGGCGACGCCGCTGCTTCACCCGGAGAGGCCGGGGGCCGTGTCTGGCGCGCGGCGTTCCTGGCGCTGCTGGCCGCGGGGTGCGCGCCCTTCTGGATTCACCCGTATTTCCCCTCCCAGGACGGGCCTTCGCATTTATACAACGCGTGGGTGCTTGCGCACTTTGAGCGGACGCCCATCTTCCGCGAATATTATCAGCTCGATCCGCTTCCCGCCGCCGGAAACCTGCTCACTCAGTATCTGCTGGCCGCCCTGCTTCAGTTTGTCCCGCCGCTGGTGGCCGAAAAGCTCTTATTGAGCTTGTATGTGGCGTTGTTCTTTGTGGCTTTCCGCTATTTTCTGGGCGCGTTGACGCCGCATGCCGACTATTTTGCGCCCTTCGCCGGGGTGTTGGCGCACAATTGGTTTCTCTATAAAGGTTTTTGGAATTTTCTGTTCAGCTTGATGCTTTTTTTTCTGGTGGCGGGATACTGCGGCCGGCGTTTGCGTTGGCCGCCGGGCGCGTTTTTGGGGCTGCTGGCCGGAGGTTTCGTCTTGTATGCGGCGCACGCGATTTCCTGGGCGATGGGCCTGCTGACGGCGGCGGTCTGGGCAGTGGCGCGTCTGCTGGCCGCAACCGGGTCCGGCCCGGCAGGACTGCTGCGCGGGCGGCTTTGGCCGGCGTTCCGGCACGCCGCGCCGCCGGTGCTTGCGCTGCTGCCGCCGGCTGTTTTCTTGCTCGCCTACCTGGCGCAGTCCCCGCCAGCGTCCTGCTGCGTCGTCGAGCCGTCCTGGAAGGAGCGGTTGAGCATTGTCTACAGTCTGGGCCCGCTCGGAACCCTGGCCCCTTTGGATCCTTGGCTGAGGAAGATCCTGGCGGTTTTCTGGTGGATTGCCTGCCTGGTCAACGGCATACTCTGGCTTCGCCAGCGGCGGCTTACCGGGACCGGGCCGAGCCTGCTGCTTCTCGGCCTGCTCTGCGCCGTGGTCTCCGTTGTCGGACCTGACTACCTGCGTTCCGGGGCGCACCTCGGCAGGCGAGTCGCTCTTTACGCCCTCATCTTTTTGGCCGGCTGGCTGGCGGCGGGGCTGCCACGTTGGCCGCGCCGCTGGTGGCCGGTTTTTCCCTTGATGTTTTGCGGTTACAGCCTCTGCACGCTGGGAATGAATCTGCCCGTTTGGAGGGAGTGGAGCGCCCGGCTGGCGGAAGTCGTCCGGGCGGGCGGCCCCATTCGCCCCGGGACCACGGTGCTCATGCTAGATTTACGGAGCCCTCAGCCGTTGCCGGCAAATCCCTATTTGCACGCAGCGGGCCTCTTTTTTGAAAAAAACATTGTGAACTTGCGGAATTATGAAGCGGCCACGGATCTTTTCCTGACGCGCTTCCGGCCGGAGCGCTCCCCCTACCCGGCGCTGGGCACGTTGCGCCAACTGGAGTCGTATCCTCCGGCGTTCGACATCGCGCGTTACGAGCGCGAAACCGCGGGACGAGTAGATTACGTGCTGTTTGCAGGCCCCGCCGGCGCCGAGACGGGACAAACGGTGGAGGATCTCGTGGGCCGCTGGTATCCCTCCGTGGCGGCCAGCTACACGCTGACGTCGGCGTTCGACGGCGCGTATGCCGCCTTTCGGCTGTATCAACGGGAGCGGCGGCCGGCATCCTTGGGAAGCGGTTCGCTAGAGTGAAGAAGGATTGCACGGCATGGCGCCTGATTCTTCTTCCCGGATTCCCCGGCGGCATTTGCTGGGCTGGCCGGCGGCGGCGATGCAGGGGGTGCAGGGCGGCGGGGCGCTGCACCTGGCCGCCGGCGGGCAGTCCCGTTATTCGATCTGCCTGGACGCCGGCGCCGCGCCTGCCGAGCGCCGCGCGGCCCATGAGTTGGCGGCCCATCTGGCTGCGATGACGGGCGCGCGCCTGCCGGTCAGGGAAGGCACGCGCCTCCCGGACACGCCGCTCATCCTGATCGGCCATCGCCTGGCCGCCGAACGCTTGAATCTGGACCCGGCCGACTTGCCGCCCGGCCTGGAGAGTTTCCGCATCGAGACGTTGGGCGAGCATCTGGCTCTGGCCGGAAGACATCCCCGCGGGACCTTGTACGCGGTCTACACGTTGCTCGACCAACTCGGCTGCCGCTGGTACACGCGGGAGGTGACACACGTCCCGCGTGCGCAGTCGCTCAGATTGCCGCCGGCCAAACAGCGCAGCCGGCCACCGTTCGAGTACCGCGAGATCTATTACACGGAAGCGCAAGACAAGGACTGGGCCGCCCGTAACCGTTTGAACGGCGGACTCTCCCAACTGGACGAATCCACGGGCGGCAAGATCCAGTTCCACCCCTTCGTCCACTCGTTCTATGATTTGCTGCCGCCGGCGAAATACTTCTCCGCGCACCCGGAATACTTCGCGGAAGTGGCCGGAGTCCGCCAGCCGGATAAAGCCCAACTCTGCCTGACCAACCCGGCGGTGCTGCGAATCGCCACCGAGAAAGTATGCGAGTGGATCCGGGAGCATCCCGAGGCCACGCTGTACTCGGTGTCGCAAAATGATTGCGAGGGCTGGTGCGAATGCGCGCGGTGCCGCCAAGCGGAGCAGGAGGAAGGCGGCCAGCCCTCCGGTCCCATCCTGCGCTTCGTCAACGCGATCGCGGCGGCGGTGGAGGAGCGGCGCCCGGACAAGCTGATCGAGACCCTGGCGTACACCTACTCGGAAGCGCCGCCGGCGCGCACACGCCCGCGGCCGAACGTGCGGATCCGGCTGTGCCCGATCGGCGTCTGCCATGGGCACCCCTACCGGGACTGCCGGCATAACCGCTTCTTCATGCAAAACCTTGAGGCGTGGTCGCGGGTGACGCGGCAGCTCTACGTGTGGCATTACGTAACGAATTTCTGGCACTACCTGCTGCCGCATCCGAACTTCGACGAACTGGCGGCGGACGTTCCGATGTATCAGCGCAACGGCGTGGTAGGGCTGTTCTTGCAGGGAGCGGTGAGTCCGGGGGGCGGCGGGGAGAACGCGGAATTGCGCTCGTACGTCCTGGCGCGGTTGTTGTGGGATCCGGATGCCGATGCCTGGCGTGAAGTGGACGCGTTCTTGGCGGCGTTCTACGGCAAAGCCGCGCCGTATTTGCGCGCCTGGCTCGACCGCACCCATCGGCTGGTCCGCTACCCGCCGGAGGGCGAGGGGCAGTCCATCTGGACGTACCGGGGACCGCGCCTTGCGCCTTCCGTGCTGGCGGAAGGGAGACGGCTGTTCGACCAGGCGGAAACCGCGGCGGAGAGTCCAACCGTGCGCGGCCGCGTGCGGAAGGCCCGGCTGTCAGTCGAGTGGGCGGGGTTGATCGAGAGACGCCGGTTCCTGTTCCATGGCGCCGACTACACGCCGGCGAATCCGGACAGACTGCGGGCGCAATTCGCGGACTTCTTCGCACGCGCCGGCGGCTTCGGCATTACGCACCTGCACGAGTGGCACGGCATGGACGCCGATGAGCGCGAGCGCCTCCGCTACCTGCGCGCTTTCCGCGTGGTCACGCTGGAGAACGAGACCCTGCGCCTGGAAATCGTTCCGCCGTTAAGCGGGCGGGTGGTGCGAATGGTCCACAAGCCAACCGGACGCGAAGCGCTGCGTCAGCCGGACCCGGACGAGCGGAGCTATCCGGACCAGGGCGGGCTGGTGGTTTTCGTGCACCCGGAGTTTTCCGCCTGGGGCCGTTCGCCGTGGACGGTGAACTGGGAACTGGAATCTGCGGGACGAAACGACGTGGCGATCTCGGGGCGTCTCGACAACGGTTTGCGAGTGCGCCGGCGGTTCACCCTGGCGGGCGCTGAAGTCCGTACGCACACGCGGCTCGAGAACCTGGGAACGCGACCCGTGCGGGCCGGACTGCAAGTCCGCGCGGAGTTCAATTCCCGTGCCGGGGAAGACGCCGACGTCGAGGTGAATTTTCGCCGGCGGTCGGGCGCGCGGGTGCGGCGCCGGTTGCTGCCGCCCCCGGGAGTATTCTTCGGCGTCGAGACATATCGGGGCGAAGATGCGCCGGACGCCGCGTGGGAACTGAGCAACCGGACTCTCGGCTTGACGCTGTGTAACCGCTTCGAGGCTTCGCATGTTGAGCGCTGCTGGCTGTGGTGGCGGGGAAGGGGCGAAAACCGGGTCTACCTGTGCCTCTGGTCGCCGTTCGCCGAGATTGCACCCGGGGATCGGGTGGAACTGGCGAGCGCCTACGAAGCCATGGCGCTCCCCAAGGATTCCGCGTAAACGGGGGGCCAAAACACACCCCCCGCTCCGATTCGCCCCAAGGAGTGAAGGAGAACCGGAAACCCCGTCACCGGTTGACCGAGATGCGAGTGGAAGCATCCACCCCGGGGGCGGAGTAGATCTTCACCTCGACGCGCCGGTTCCGCGCATGGGCGCCCCGGTTCCGGGCGTCATCCACCGGGTTTTCCTGGCCCAGTCCCAGATTGTGAATCCGGTGCAGCGGCACGTTGTGTTTGGCCACCAGATACCGCACCACCGCGTTGGCCCGGCGCTGGCTGAGGACGGCGTTGTATTCCGCGGCTCCGATCTGGTCGGTGTAACCCTTCACGGCGACGATGTATCGTGGCAGTCCGAGCATATCCTGAGCCAGTTCATCCAACGCCTGCCGGCTCTCTGCCGTCAGCGTGTACTTGTCGAACCCGAATTGGATCGTGGCCTCCCGGTGCAATCCATAGTCGTCCAGGCGGCTCACGGAATCACGCAGCGCGGCGAGTTCGGCCCGGTTCTGCTCGGAGAGGGTGCGGGCCAGCGCGGCGGCTTCATCCGCGCGGCGGTAGGCTTCGTTGGCCCGGCCCTCGGCGGTCATGGCGCGCTCCTTGGCGAGGTTCAGTCCATCCGCGGTACGTTCGTCGAGGTCCTTCAAGCCTTTGTTGGCATCCTCGATGGCGGTCGCGTTCCGCTCGGCTTGCCCGGCGACTTGGTCGACCTTGGTCTGAATCGGCGCGGTTTGCGCCCGTACGTATTTTTTTGTCGCGCAACCGGCGGACAGCAGGCCGGATACCGCCACGAGCGAGACCGTCAGAATGCTTTTCATGCAGGCTAAACCTCCTCGTCGGGACATTCTGCTGCAAGGCCGGGTCCAAACGCGCATCGTAATGCTGTTCAACAGTTTAAACACGTCCGTACCGGTCTCTTGACAGACCGGTACGGAAAAAGTGAGCGAGCCGTGACGAAATTTTTACCTGGTAGCGCCGGATGCACGGAAATGGCTGCGCTGGAATGGTCCGGGTGAATCCCGTCCGGAGGAGGGGTACAATCAGGGTGAACCCCGAGTCCCGATCGGCCGCGTTCCGCTCTTGGCCAGATCCCGGAAGGAGGATACAACGCAAGTGAGCGATCACACGGTGAATCGCAGAGATTTCTTGAAAACCACCACGCAGGTGGGTGCGGCGCTGGGCGCCGCCGGTTCGGCCTTCGCCGCCCGTCCTGGCAGCAAAGCCGCAGGCGGGCGCGTCCTGGGGGCCAATGACCGCATCAATATCGGCGTTGTCGGCGTCGGCGGCCGCGGCGGCTATCTCGCCAACATCTTTTCCACTATCGGCGCCAAGGATAACTCCTGCCAGATTGTTGCGGTCTGCGACGTCTGGCAGCGGCGCGTGACCGAGAACAAAGCAAAATACCACTGCGACGGCTACCTCGACTACCGCGAATTGATCAATCGCTCCGACATCGACGCCGTCGTCGTCGCCACCCCCGACCACTGGCACGCCAAAATCGCGCTCGAGGCGATGGACAAAGGCAAAGACGTGTATCTCGAGAAGCCGATGTGCCACACCATCGAGGAGGCGAAACAGCTTTCGGCCACCGTCAAGGAGACCAAGCGCGTGCTCCAGGTGGGATCGCAAACCACTTCCTCCGACCAGTGGCACAAGGCGAAGAAGGTGATCGCCGACGGTATGCTGGGGCAGATTCTGTCGAGCCAGGGCACCTATCACCGCAACTCCGTCGAGGGTGAGTGGAACTGGAAAATCGATCCCAACGCCGGTCCGGATAAGACCGGCGACGATTTCATCGACTGGAAGATGTTCCTCGGCCCCGCGCCCAAGCGCCCCTGGGACCCGGACCGTTACTTCCGCTTCCGCAAATACTGGGATTACTCCGGCGGCATCGCGACCGATTTGTTCTACCACGTCGTCGCCCCCATGAACATTTGCTGGGGCGAAGCGCAGTTCCCCTACCGCGTCACCGCCTCAGGCGGCATTTACGTTTTCAAAGACCGCGAAGTGCCTGACACGTTCAACCTGCTGGCGGATTTTCCGAAGGGCCATTCCCTGATTCTGTCGTCGTCGATGGCCAACTCGCATCACTCGCCTGGGTTGATTCGCGGGCATGAGGGCACACTGGTGATGGTCGAGCATGGGCGCTTTGAGGGCTACGCCGAATACATTACGGTGTATCCGGAGACGCGCGTGATCGGCGAAGCCTACAAGCAGAAGTGGGGCGAAGAGCCCATCAAGATCCCCGTGGCGCAAACCGAGCCCGACGCGCACATGAAGAATTTCCTGCATTGCATGCGGACCCGGGAGAAACCGGTGCTCGATGTCGATACCGGCATGCGGGCGCAGGTCACCATCACGATGGCGGTCCAGGCGTACCGCGAAGGGCGCGTCCTTTATTGGGACGAAGAAAAGCTGCGGGTGACCCCCAAGCCTCCCCGCGGCTAGAAACGAAGCGGCAGTTCGGCCGGGGGAGGCGTGGTCAGCGCGCCGCCGTCACGGGCTGGAAGCCGATGGTTTTCTCTTCGGCGCCCCCGGCGAAGGTGAACGCCGCGCGAACCAGGAGCGTCTGGTCCGAGCCATCTTTGGCTATCCACAAACCTTGCGGATTCGCTACCGCGAGCCCCGCGGGCACGCGCACGAACACGTTGCCGGGAGCGCGTCCCGGGCGAGAAGCGCGCAGCGTGAGCGCCCGCCCGGCCGCGTCCCACTTGCAGTCCACGATTTCGGCTTGTCCCTGCCGGACGTGCATATCTGTCGCCAGCACCCAGGGATGTTCCCGCTCCCGGCTCAGCCGGATCAGCTTGACCGAGCGGGGCGCTACATCGATCGCGAGCTGGCCCGCCTGCCTGCCCAACGCGCGCTCCGCCCAGAAATCCCACGCCAGGTAACCGGCGGCGGGATCCAGGCCCATCTTCGCCAGCGGCACCGTGTGCCGCGCGATCTCGCTCCCGTAGTTGAACACCGCCAGCAGATCCCATTCGTCCCACGCCGCGCGGACTTTCAGGTGAAACAGTTTTGGATAGTCGGGTTCGGCCGCTTCGAACAAATCCAGCGGGCGGGCGCACTCGGGCAGCCGCGGAAAAATTTTGCGGATCAAGTCGAGGCGCTCCTCGCTGATCCGCTCGATGTCGTCGCCCAGCATGACCGGCCCGCCGTTGATACCGAAAATCGTGGCGCTGATCTGCGCGTCCGGCAAGGGGACGGGTTTGTCGACGGTGAGCACGTTGCCGGAGTCGGCGAGGAACAGTTTGTTGTGCGCGAAGTAGTGCGCCGCCAGGGCGTTCGTCGCGGGCAGATGCGACGTCCAATAGTCGGCTTTGTTGATGAGGAAGGTGCCCGGATAGAAACCCTTGCCCGGCCCGTCGAGGGGCCGGCCTTCGCCGTAGTCGTTGCCGGTGCGTGTCGCGTTGATATAGCCGATGTTGTAGAACGTCGGTCCCGTGCTGGAGAGCAGATAGGTGTCCGGGCCGGCGGCTTCGCGAATAACTCGCAGCCCCTCACGGTAGGCCTGCGGACCCGCGATCAGCGTCTTGTCGTAGTAGCCGTCGTTGCGGTGCTGGCCGGGCACCTCGCCGGAGACGGCATTGAGAAAGTCGATCATGTAGTAGCGCACGCCCCATTGGCGGTAGGTGGAGAACACCTCGCGCAGCATCGCCTGGGTTTTCGGATGCGTGGGGTCCGGGGCGTACGAGGTGCCCCACTGCCCCGAAGGAATGGTGATCGGCTTGCCCTGGTACGTCAGGACAGCGTCGCGCATCCGCTCAAACTCGGATGCGAGTTCGGTGTTCAGCCAGAAGGCGCCGACCCATAACCCCAGCTTGAAATCCAGGGCGCGCAGCCGGCGCACCAACTCTTCGGGTCCGCTGGGAAAAAGCGTCCGGTTCCAGCGCAGCCAGTTGCCGGGACGCCGGCCCTCGAGGTTGCCGAGACTGACCCAGAGGAACTCGATGTCCTCGCCGGCGAGGCGCTGTCGAACAGCCCTGGCATTGCGCAGGACGACGTCTTCATAGCGCTCCACGTGAAACCCGTCCACCCAGGACCAGCCAACCCACCCGGCCGGGATTTTCGGCCAGAGGACGGGGCGGTAGTGCGCCTGCACCGCGTCCGCCCAGCGCTCGAGGCTGGCGAAGGGATCCGGGTCCAGATCGATCCAGAGCGTTTCGGCCGCGACGGACGCGCCCGGCGCGAGGGCGAAGCCCGCAAAATCGCAGATCGAGACCATGGCGTGTGGGGTCACCAGATGCTCGGTTCTTGCCCGGTCGAAGGTCAGAAATCCTAGTAGGAGGGAAGCGCCGCGGCGATGCAGGGGCGCCAGGATTTGACTGGCGGCCGCATCGCCTCCGGCGGGAAGCCGCCGCAGGCGCGAAGGACCTTGCCAGCCGGACATGGCTAGCAGCAACGCCGGCTCGGGTTCGCCGCCAAGCCGCAAGCGCCCGTCGGCCAGGCGCACGCGTCCCAAGCGGACCGGCCGCGGCGAGCGGTTGTGGAGGGTGGAGGCCACCGTCAGGACCGAGTCCCCCACCCGCGTGAAGGTGAGCCTCCAGTCAAGGCCGGCCTCCGGGAACGACGCTTCCGCCGTTCCGCCCTCTCGCGCAGGCCGCCAGGCGGGCCGGACTTCGTCGGCCCACCAAAGCTTGCCGTCCGCCTCCACGCCCAGGCGGCCGGATTCGACCCCCGCCAGCCCGGAGGCAAAACCGAACCGGCCGTTTTCGAAGGTAAACCGGGAGGCCGCTTCCGCGGCCGTCAACGGCAGGCACGCCAAAAAGATCCAACCCAATACTCTCATCGCCACACCATCCTCGCCGCCACAATCCACCTTCTCGTGGTGATTGCGGAGGCGGCGCCTAGATTGCCTCCACCGAATCATCCGCCGGGGCCGCTTGCCCCTCGATGGCCGCGCGCAGCCGGCGAATCTCCTCCCGCAGCGTCACCGTCATCGCGGTCAGGTCGCTCGAACGGACCACCAGGTTGGCGCCGGCGCGCGCCCATTCCACGTGGCTTTCCAGGTCCAGCCAATAGTGCACGCCAAAGCCGATGTTCCGCGCCCGGGTCTTACGGCAAATCTCCAGCACCGCCTCCCGGAAACGTGAATGCCGATACTGTTCGGCGATTCCCAGACTGCATGACAGATCATGAGGCCCGATCAGCACCGCGTCCAGGCCTGGCACAGCGAGGATGTCATCCAACGCCTCCATGGCCGGCACGCTCTCGATGTTGATCACCAGAAACGTGTCGCGGTTGCGTTCGTTCAGATAGTCCACCAGTGCCGGCTCCAGGGGCGCCACGCCTTCCAAGTGGGCGGACAAGCGCTGGCCTTTCACGGGCCGCCACCTTACCGCGCCGGCCAGCGCGCGCACTTGCTCCGGACTTTCCACGTAGGGCGCCAGGACTCCGCAGGCGCCGCCGTCCAGCACCATGCAGGCCCGGTAGGGATCGGGCTCCGGAATCCGCACCATCGGCGCGATGCCCAGCGCGCGATACGTCTGACAGATCCAACTCAGCGTATGGCGCCCGATCGGTGTATGTTCGGAGTCGATGAAGACGAAGTCCACACCTGTCGCCTGAATCATCGGGGGCCACAACGGCGAGGTGGACAGGACGGCGGTGGCGTACACGGTCCGGTCCGAGTGCAGCGCCTCGCGGATTTCTCTGCCAGTCATATCTATTTGAGGATACTGGCCGGACCCGGAAGGCGCCACCATTGCCGTCCCGGCGGCGGCCGGGCCGCGTCCCGGAGGAACGCCCGCCAGGTTCGAACACCTGCCGCCTGGTGGAAATTTTTTGCAGCAACTCGTTTGCACATACAATCCACCAACGCTAGGAGAGAAGGATTCACGTTCGGATGCCCAGCCACTTCCCACCTGCGACGCCAAGCCATCCCCGTTGGATGACCCTCTGGCTGTATGCCGCTGCCGCTTACAACCTGCTTTGGGGCACGGCCGCGATATGGCAACCCTCGCTCCTTTTCGAGTGGGCGGGATTGGCGCCGCCCAACTACCCTGCCCTCTGGCAGTGCATCGGCATGATTGTGGGAGTGTATGGAGTGGGATACGCGATCGCCGCGACGAATCCACTCCGCCATTGGCCAGTCGTGCTGGTGGGACTGCTGGGGAAGGTGCTGGGCCCGATCGGCTTCCTGGGCGCGGTCTCCGAAGGCGTCTTCAATTGGAAGTTTGGTTGGACGATCATCACCAACGACCTGATCTGGTGGATTCCTTTCCTTCTGATTCTCCGTGCGGCCCTCGGGCGCTACCTGAACGAGCCGGAAGAGATCAAGGATCCGGCCCGCCTGGCGAAGATCCTGGACGGGATGAAGACCCAATACGGAGAAAGCTTGACGGAATTGTCCTCCCGGTCTCCCGTTTTGCTGGTCTTTCTCCGGCACGCCGGATGCACCTTCTGCCGGGAAACGCTCGGAGATCTGGCGGCCATGCGCTCTTCGATTGAGAGCGACGGCACCCGCATCGTCCTGGTGCATATGAGCCGGGACGAGAAGGCGGAGGCATTCTTCGCCAAGTACAAGTTGCAGGATGTGGACCGGATCAGCGATCCGGACCGGCTGCTGTACCGGGTCTTCGGTCTGCGCCGGGGACGATTGCGCCAGTTGTTTGGCTGGAAGGTATGGCTGCGCGGTTTCGAGGCGGGCATCTTGCGCCGTCATGGCGTGGGTCGTCTTGAGGGAGATGGTTTCCAAATGCCGGGCATCTTCTTGCTGGCGGAGGGCGAACTGGTGCGCAGTTACCGCCATCGAACGGCGGCCGACCGGCCGGACTATGGACGCTTCATCCAATGCGAAGCAAATAGCCGCGCTGGTGAATTGAAGTAAAGGAGTCCTGCTCGTGGAGGAATTCGACCGCATCGACCACATCGCCATCGCGGTGCGCGATGTTGCGGAGGCCGTGGATTGGTACCGGCAGACCTTCCGGTGCCGCGTGGCCTACCAGGACCCGACTTGGGCGCTTCTGGAGTTTGGTAACGTCCGGCTGGCGCTGGTGATTCCCAGCCAGCATCCCGCCCATTTGGGCTTTTCCAGCCCCCGGGCGGAGTCCTTCGGTCCTTTAAAGACTCACCGGGACGGGACCCGCTCCTGCTATATTCAGGACCCCGCAGGCAACACGGTGGAAATCCTGGACGAGGCTTCGCTTTAGACCATGCGCGGCGTGCTGGCCGCGCATGGCGCGGCCACCTGGGCCATGACCGGCCTGATCTGGTTCGTGCAGGTTGTCCACTATCCTCTCTTTGCGGGCGTGGGCGGGGAGAAATTCGCCGCGTACGAAGCGGCCCACGCGCGTCTTACCACCTGGGTCGTCGCGCCGTTGATGCTGGTGGAGCTGATTACCGCACTCAGCATAGCCTTCTCCGGCCCCCCGCTCATTCCTTCCCGCGAGCGGTGGCTCGGTCTCGCGCTGGTGGGCGCATTGTGGCTGTCCACCGCGGCGGTGCAGGTTCCGCTCCATAACCGTCTGGCCGCCGGTTTTGACGCCGAGGCATGGTCCGCCCTGGTGCGCAGCAACTGGATCCGCACCGCGGCGTGGTCCATTCGCGCCTTGCTGGCGGCGCGCTGGCTCCTCCTCTAGCTGCGTACGCTGCGGGGCCGCGGCTGCTTTCCCCATTGTTCCCGGCATTCGTTTCGCCAATACTGAACAGAGGGCGGAACGAGGCGGCGCATGAAACGCAGGAATTTGCTGGGCATGATGGGAGCGGCGGCCTTCGGGTCGGGCCGCGGCGGAGTGCGGGTGGCGGTGATGACGCACGCTGGCGGTCCGCACTTGAGCGCCTACGTAGCCGGCCTCGCCGAAACGGCGGAAGCCGAATCCGTAGTCTGGTGCGACGCCTCCGGCGCTACCGAGGCCAGCGCGCGCAAAGGTCTCGGCCCGCGCCTGCGGGCGGTCTACCGTGATCTTCCGGAAATGCTGGCGCGGGAGAAACCGGCGCTGACCATGGTGGTGATGGAGGCGGCGCTGGCGCCGCCGGCGATCGCCGCGGCGCTGGAGGCCGGGTCGCACGTCATGGCGGAGAAGCCGGCTTGCGTGCGGCTCGAAGATTTCGAAGAGCTGTGCCGCAAAGCGGACGCCCGCAGCCGCCAGTTGATGCTGGCGCTGGCCAACCGCACGGATCCGGTGATGGCCGCGGCCCGCCGCCTGATCCAGGACGGGAAGATCGGTTCGATTTACGGCGCGGAACTGCACACGATCGCGGACCAGACGCGTCTGACCCGCCCGGGTTACCGGGACGCCTGGTATGCGCAGAAATCCAGGGGCGGCGGCGGGCATCTCATCTGGCTGGGCATCCACTGGATTGATCTGGCCACGTACCTGACGGGGCTGAGAGTGCGGGAGGTCACCGCGCTGACCGCCAATGTCGGCGGCCAGCCGCTGGACGTCGAGGACGCCGCAGTGTTGGCATTCCGCTTCGACAACGGCGCGCTGGGCGCGCTCACCTCCGCCTACTACCTGGACAAGGGGAAACAGCTCGTGATCCGGTTTTGGGGCTCGGAAGGCTGGATGCACCTGGACCGGGACCGGACGCCGCCGCTCGCGTGGTACACCCGCAAGCATGGCCTGGAGCATCTGGACGCCGTGCCGGGGCAGGCGGGCTATACTCCGTTTGTCCAAGCCGTGGTGCGGGCGTGCGCCGGGCGGGAGCCGCCGCCCCTGACCACGGCGGACAGCCTGCACGCACTGCGCGTCGTGTTCGCGGCGTACCGGTCCGCCGAGACGCGCGCGGCGCAGACGCTCGCGCGGTGAAGGAGGGTTTGCCCATGACGCTTTCTCTCGCCAGGCGAAGTTTGCTTGGGGGCATGGCCGGTATCCTGGCGGCGCGCTGGGGCGCCGCGCGGGAAGGAATGCGGTTGTCGCTCTCGGTGCGGGTGGCGGAGGCCTTCGATAACAAAGAGAAATCGACGAAGACCATCGACGAGCTGATCGCGCTGGCCAAGAGCATAGGGTATGAAGCCCTGTGCATGCGCGCTTCCCAGGCGGGCATTCAAACCCCGCCGGAAATCGTGCGCGCCATAAGCCGCAAGATCGGCCACGCGGGTTTGCGCGTCTCGATGGTGACCGGCGACTTCGCCGTGCCCGGCAACAACGAGCAAGGACCTGCGGGACTACGCCGCATCCGGCCTTATCTGGACCTGGCGGAGGCTTTCGGCGCGGACTTGATCCGCGTCTGCATGAAGAAGGACGAAGACATTCCCTGGGCGCAAAAGGCGGCCGACGAGGCGCGCGAACGCGGCATCCGCCTCGCGCACCAGGCGCATTGCGCCAGCCTGTTCGAAACGGTCGAGGGGTCGCTCCGCGTCCTCCAGGCCGTGGGCCGCGCCAACTTCGGCATCATCTACGAGCCCGCGAACTGGATGATCGCCGGCCAGGACTATGGACGGGCCACCATCCGGCGGCTGCGGCCGTATCTATTCAACGTCTACATCCAGAATCACCGGTTGACGCCGGACGGCAAGGCGGCGGTCGAGACCTGGACGCGCGGACGCGTGGCGCTCGACCACATCGGCTTCTGGGAGCGGGGCGGAGTGGATGCCGAGGAAATGTTCGCCGGGCTGAAGGAAATCGGCTACACGGGCTACGTGACGGTTCATCAGGCGTTCGGCGACGTCATGCCGGTGGAAGAGGCGGTTCGCAAGAGCTACGCGTATTTGAAAAGACTGGCGGGATGACCCCGCGTCCCGCTCCCTGCGCGGCGCACAGCGCGGAGTACTCCGCCAACGCCCGGCCGTCGAAGATGGCTATACTGGCGGTCGGGTTGACACGGTCTTCAAAAGGGGGCAACCCCCGACCCCCGCGCCTGGCCGGCCGGCGTGCCCCAGCCATTGGTCTCCACGTTGAATTCTTTCCGCGGCTTTGTGGCAGCCAATGCCGCCATCGTCCCGGCGGGAACCAACGGCGCGGTCAGTTTTTTCGTCACCGATCCTTCCGACCTGATCGTGGACGTGAATGGCTACTTCGGTCCGTAGCCGTCCCGCCCGGTTGTGTTATCCTGGGAACTGTTAAAAACGAGATAAGAGAAGACAAGGAGTAGTTCAACCCGAATGGCACTGGCGACAGAACGGAAGCAGCAGATCATCTCCGGCTATCGGACCCACAAGACCGATACCGGTTCGCCAGAAGTGCAGATTGCCCTCCTGAGCGATCGCATCGCGCAGTTGACGGAGCATTTTAAGACGCATAAGCAGGACCACGCCTCGCGCCGGGGATTGCTGATTCTGGTCGCCAAGCGTCGCCGCCTTCTGACCTATCTGCGCAACATCAGTCCCGAGCGGTACCGGACGGTCATCCAGAAGTTGGGTATCCGCCGCTAGGGCTGTTGGCTGCCAGGGCGGCTGCATGGCTTCCGGCAATACGGGTTGCCCCTTTGCCGTGACGATTCGCCCGCCGCAGGTTCCCGGCCCTGTCCGGAGCCGGTGTCTCCGCCGTCAACTCCGATCTCGAAATCACGCCGCTGGCCGGCAGGAAGCCGGCCGCGGTTCGAGGAGATTCGAGAATGGTTCGTAAGTTCGAAGTCGACCTGGATGGTCGCACAATTACTCTGGAAACGGGACATCTGGCCAAGCAGGCAAACGGAGGGGTCGTGGTCCGCTCCGGCGACACCGTGGTATTGGTCAGCGCTTGCATGGCCAGCCAGCCGAAAGCCAACGCCAGCTTTTTCCCGCTCACGGTTGATTACCGGGAGTATACGTACGCCGCTGGAAAGATCCCGGGGGGGTTCATCAAACGCGAGGGGCGTCCCTCAGAACGCGAGATTCTGACCTGCCGGCTGATCGACCGCCCCATCCGCCCGCTGTTCCCGGAAGGCTATCTGCACGAAACGCAGGTGATTGGCATGGTGCTCTCCGCCGATCCGGAGGTGGATCCCGATAAGCTGGCGCTGGTGGGCGCTGCCGCCGCGCTGGCCATTTCCGACATCCCCTTCCATCACCTTTTGGGGGCCGTGCGGGTAGGCTGCGTCGGCGGCAAGCTGGTGGCGAATCCGACCAGTTCGGAACTGCGCGAATCCTCGCTCAGCATCATGGTGGCGGGCACCGCCGACGGCATCGTCATGGTGGAGGCCGGCGCGCAGCAGGTGTCCGAAGATCTCATCCTCGACGCCATCGCGTATGGCCACGAATGCTGCAAGAAGATCGTCGCGGTGATCGCGGAAATGCAGGCCACCTGCGGCAAGGCCAAGATGGTGGTGGAGCCTCCCCAGCTCAACGCGGAACTGGCCGCGAAGATCGATGCCGATTTCCGCGCCGACCTCAAGGACGCCCTGAACACGCAGAAGTACCCGAAGCTGGAAAGCTATGCGCGGGTGGATGCGCTGAAGAAAAAGTGCCTCGAGGCCGCGGGCGAAGAGCTGGCCGCCGAAGCGGCGGAGCTGTTCGACCGGCTGAAGGAGCGTATCTTCCGCGACGAGATGCTGAAGGAACGCCGGCGTCCCGACGGCCGCGCCTTCGACGAGATCCGGCCCATTTCCATCGAAACCGGGTTACTGCCGCGCACCCACGGGTCGGCCCTGTTCACCCGCGGCGAGACGCAGGCGCTGGTCACCGTCACGCTGGGCACCAAGGAAGACGAGCAGCGCATCGAACTGCTGGAACCGGGCGAATCGTTCAAACGGTTCATGCTGCATTACAACTTCCCGCCGTTCAGCGTGGGCGAGGTAGGCTTCATGCGGGGCCCGGGCCGGCGCGAAATCGGCCACGGCGCCCTGGCGGAGCGCTCGCTGTTGCCGGCGATCCCCGGCGAAGCCGATTTCCCGTACACGATGCGTGTCGTCAGCGATATTCTCGAGTCCAACGGATCTTCTTCCATGGCGACGGTGTGCGGCGCGTCGCTGGCGCTGATGGACGCGGGCGTCCCGGTTTCCGCCGCCGTCGGCGGCGTGGCCATGGGCTTGGTGATCGAAGGCGATGACTACGCCATCCTGACCGACATCGCGGGCGCCGAGGACCACTACGGCGACATGGATTTCAAAGTGGCGGGCACCCGCCAGGGCATCACGGGTCTGCAAATGGACATCAAGATGCCTAACGTCACGATCAATATCATGCGCGAAGCGCTCGAACAGGCCCGCCGCGGCCGCCTGTTCATCCTCGACAAAATGACCGAGGCGTTGCCCGAACCGCGGACTACGATGTCGCAGTACGCGCCGCGCATCTACACCATGAATATCCCGGTGGACAAGATCCGCGACGTGATTGGACCTGGCGGCAAGATGATCCGCAGCATCATCGAGCAGACGGGCGTCAAGATCGACGTGGAGGATGACGGCACCATTAAGATCGCCTCGTCCGACGAGCCTTCCGCGCGCAAGGCCATGCAGATCATCGGCGACCTCACCGCGGTAGCCGAGGTGGGCAAGACCTACCTGGGCAAGGTGCAGCGCCTGGTCGATTTCGGCGCTTTCGTCGAGATCTTCCCGGGCACCGACGGCTTGCTGCACATCAGCGAGATCGCCGAAACCCGCATCAAAGACGTACGCGACGAGCTCAAGGAAGGCGATCAGATCCTGGTGAAGGTGCTGGGCATTGAAGGCAACAAGATCAAACTCAGCCGCAAGGCCGTGCTGCGCGAACAGCGCGAAAAGTTGAAGTCGGGCAGGTAGGGCGGGCGGCGCTTGCCGCGCGCATCACCACGCGGGGCTGCCTTGTGCGGCCCTTTTGCTTTTGGCGGTGAGGCTAAACGGGCGTCGCGCACGGTCAGCGGCCAGCATCCGCGCCGCGCGCTTCCGGCTTGCGCTCGGCCGCGGAAAACTCCTCGAACACGTCGGCCAGATCGGACAGCATTTTCCGCTCTTCGGCCGAGAAGCGCTGCCGGACGTCCTCGCTCTCCAGGCGGCGCCGGCGTTGTTCGCCCGCCAATCCGCGCAGCGTCACCATCTCCCGCAGCAGGGGCCGCCGGCGTTCCTCGGGAAGTTCGCGAAAGCGCCGGTAGACGCCGCGGATCTCTCCCTGGCGCTCAGGGGGCAGCGCGTTGAACCGCCGGAAGCGGCGCTGCTGCTCCGGCGAAAGGTTGCGGAAAGCTTCCAGCCGCCGTTCGATCAGGCGGCGGCGTTCCGGCGGCAGTTTGGCCAGCGCCTGCTCACGCTCCTCCGGGCTCATCCGGTTCCAGCGCTCGATCACCGCCTCGCGCGCGAGACGCTGGCCTCGCGCCGGTTGGGCCGCCAGAGGCCACGCCAGCGCCGCCACCGCGGCGATCTTCAACCAGTATCGGCCTGCCATCGCGGCTATAGCGACTGGGCGCCCTCCGGCCGGTCTCCGCCACTGAGTTCTTTCACCATTTCCAAATCGTCCAGCGTGGCTTCAATGATTTCAATCTCGCGGACAAACGCGGCATCGGCTCTCGGCTCCCGCGGCGCTCCTTGCGGCAGCAGCCAGAAACCCGCCACCATCATGAACAGCACGGCAAGCGCCGCCGCCACGGGACGCGCCGCGCAGGCTTGCAGCCATTCCCGCCACCGGAGCCGCCAGCCCGTTTGTTCCTCGCTCGCAATCCGCGCCAGCAGGCGCGCGCCGAAATCGCTCGCCACCGGCTCCGCTTCCCACTCATCCAGCGCCTTCCATACCGCCGTCTGCCCCTCGCACGCGAAGCGGCAGGCCGCGCATTGCGCCAGGTGCGCTTCCAGCTTCGCGGTCTCCCGGGAGCCCAGCCTGCCGGCGCAGTATGCCAGCAGGAATTCCTGATTGTCTGTTTCCGGGCAGCGCATGCTCATCCTCACTTTCAGCCTATGCCAGGTGCCGGAGACGCGCCCGCAAGGTCTCGTAGGCGCGAAACAGCAGCGACTTCACCGCGGACTCCGAGCAACTCAGCGCGCCGGCGATCTGCGCGTACTCCATCTCTTGATACTTGTGCATCAGCACCGCCGCGCGCTGCTTTGCCGGGAGCGCGGCGATAGCGGCGCGGATTTCGTCGCGGCGCACCTGCTCCAGCAAAAACTGTTCCGCCGACGGCCGCCGGTCCGGGACCTCGCGGCGGACTGTCTGCCCCTCGCCCTCCTCGTCCAGGCGTTCTTGTAACCGTTCGTTTTTTCCATCCCGCAGCCAGTTCAGCGCCAGATGCGTGGCGATGCGGAACAGCCAAGTGGTGAAGCGCGCGGCCGGTTCATAGGAACTCCGCGAACGGTACACCCGCAGGAACACCTCCTGCGCCAACTCCTCGGCGACCGGCTGATTCTGCACCATCCGGTATAGGAAGTGAACCACCGGCGCGCGGTATTTCTCCAGCAGGAGCCCAAAGCTGGCTTGGTCTCCCTCCCGGACCCGCAGCATCAGTTGGGCGTCGTGTTCCAGGGCCGCCACGCCTACCACAGTCTGTTGAACCCCGATATTCATCGGAAGTTGCGCCAGCCCGCCGGGCATTCGGCTGATATTTCATTCTCTTTTCAGGTTGCGTTCCATCAGGATCCGGATCGCCTCCGCCGGGCTGCGCCCCAGGTGAAGCATGGCGTGCATCTGCTCGGCGATCGGCATCTCCACCTGGTGCCGCCCGGCCAGTTCCACAGCGGCGCGGGTGGTCTCGATGCCCTCAGCGACCATGGTCATCGATCCCACGATGTCACTCAGCTTCCGCCCCTTGGCTAACTCAATTCCTACCATTCGGTTCCGGCTCAATTCGCCGTGGCAGGTCAGCACCAGGTCGCCCATTCCCGCCAAGCCGGCCAGAGTTCGGGGATCGCCCCCCATCGCGACCGACAAGCGCGTCATCTCGGCAAGCCCTCGGGTGACCAAAGCCGCCAGCGCGTTCGGACCCAGACCCAAGCCTTGGCAAACACCCGCTCCGATGGCGATCACGTTCTTGAGCGCCCCGCCAAGCTCCACGCCGATGACATCCGCGTTCGTATATAGGCGGAGAGTCGGTCCGGAACACGCATGTTGGATGGCTTTCGCCAACCCGAGATCCTCCGAAGCGACTACGATCGCGGTAGGAGCTCCCCGCGCCACTTCCCGGGCAAACGAAGGACCGGAGAGCGCCGCCACGACCGCCGGGAAAGGCAGGACCTCCCGAATCACTTGCGTCATGCGCAGAAGCGATTGATTTTCGAGTCCCTTAGTCGCGCTAACCAGCCGCATTTCGGGGCGGATCCAGGGGGCCATCCGGCGGTAGATCTCGCGAACGTGAGTCGACGGAACCACGCTGAGCACGATGCCGGCACCGTCCAAAGCTTCCGCAATCTCCGCAGTCGGCAGGACGGCGGGGGGCAGGGGAAAGCCAGGCAGATAAACCGAATTCTCTCGATTACTACGAATGCAGGAAACAATCTCCGGTTCCCTCACCCACAGGTTGACCCGCTGGAACCGGGCCGCCAAAACCAACGCCAGGGCGGTGCCCCAACTGCCGCCTCCAATGACCGCCAGTACATCTGTCAAGCAGAACCTCGCCGGGAGAAGCGGAAGACATTTTCAGTGCCAGCCCGGAGCCGCTCCAGATTGGACTTGTGGCGGTAGATAATAAACGCGCCCCCTGCGGCGGCGGCGAATACTACGTATGTCGGAGGATGGGAGATCAACCAGACCGCGAACGGAAAGGTCCCCGCCCCCAGAATCGACCCAAGGGAGATGTAGCGGGTCCTGGCAACGGTGATGACGAAGACGATAAGCACCGCCACAAGCGGCAATGGAGTCAAGTAGAGAAACGCCCCGACGAAACTGGCGACGGCTTTGCCGCCTTGAAAACGCAGGAAAACCGGAAAGGCGTGGCCGGCCACCGCGGCCAGCGCGGCGGCAGTCATCCAGCGCAGGTCGCCGCCGGCCAGCAACTCCGCCAGCCAGACCGCGAAGAACCCTTTGGCGGCGTCCAGCAACAGGGTAGCGACGCCGGCGGCGCGCCCCGCCGCCCGGAGAACGTTAGTTGCGCCAATATTCCCGCTGCCGGTGGTGCGCACGTCCGTTCCGGTGAGCTTTTTCACCAACAGGAAACCAAAAGGAATCGAGCCGATCAGGTAGGCGGCCGCGATCGCGAACAAAGGAACCATGGCTCAGGAGAAGGGAAACTCCGCTAGCTTAGTGTACACGCTGCCGCCGGGACCGGGTTTGCTCAAGTAGAGGAAAAACTCCCCCGCGGTGAACCTCCCGAACTCTTGCGCGCGGGCGGCGGCGATCTCGCGCAGCAACCGGTCGAGGGGCACGGGATTGCGGATGCGCGCCAGGGTCAGATGGGGCGCGAAAGGCCGGGTTTCGCGAGCGACGCCGAGCGCATGGAGCGCTTCGTCGGTGTCGCGCGCCAGCCGCGCGAGTTCGGGAGGCGCTTCGATGCCGGCCCAGAAGACCCGCGGCGCGCGCTCGTGCGGGAAGAAGCCCAATCCCTGGATCCGGATCTCAATCGGCGGCCGCGCGGCCAGCGGGCGCAGCGCGGTCTTCAGCTCTTCCAACTGCTCCTCCGGCCACTCGCCGATGAATTTGGTGGTGATGTGGAGATTGGCGGCCGGGCTCCACGAGAGTTTGGCCAAGGGCCGCAACCTCGCCTGGAACGCGTCCAGCGTCCGGACGGCGTCCGCGGGCAGATCGAGTCCGACGAAGAGGCGCATGGAAAGCGGTATCAGTCTGCGAAGTCCGCCTCCCGCAGCATCCGCCGCACGTTGCCTTGCATCGTGGTCACCCAGAGCACGCCGGGGTGGTGCTCGTACAGATAAGGGTAGGCCAAGCTCTTGCCAGGCTCGCGCACGATGACCACAGGCTTCGTCCAAGTGTTGCCATCGTCATTTGAAAAGGCCATCGACAGTTCGCCGCGGTGCGCCCACACGGGCTGCGCGTAGGCCTGCCCGCCGTCCCGGCGGGACAGCGTTTCTCCCTCGGGCTGCGGGCGGTTCCAGAGGAGCACCAGCCGCCCGCTGAGCAACCGCTTCACCAAGCCGGGGGCGGTGCTGGCTTCAATCGTGCTGGGCCGCAGGACGGTCCAGCGCAGCCCATCGTCCTCGGAGAACGCTTCCCAGAACCTGTCGAGACTGGTCCGCAGCAGCAGCCACAGGCGGCCGTCCTGCAACTGTTCCACCGTCGCTTCAATCGCGCCTTCGTGATGGCCGGACCCGCCCAGGTCGAGGATGTTGCTCGCCTGCCAACTGCGGCCTTCATCGCCGGAAACGTAGGTCTGCGAAAAGTGGCGGGGGTATTCGGGAATCATGTTCTGCGCGGTCACCACCACCTTACCGTTGCGCGTTTCGATGATGTCCCGAATCGCGCCGCAGTAACCGCGCTGCACCATTCGCACGTCGGTCCAGGTGCGGCCATCATCCACGCTCCGCGCCGACCAAACGTCCGCGCGAATCTCATCCCCTTGCCGGCGCCGCGCATCGTCCCAGCGCCAGCGGAACGTATTCATGTCCATGAACACCACGATCACCGCGCCGGAGCGCGTGCGCAGAATCGCCCGTTCGTTGCTGATCTTCAGGTTCGGCCCGGCGGGAAACATCGGCCGCGGCTCCCAGGTGGCGCCGCCGTCGCCGCTGATCCACGCCGACTGGCCGTCGACGGTGAGAGTCCTGCCGCCGGGCAGACTGGTGAACGGGCCCATCCGGTCGGACGGTAACGGCTGAGTCTTCGGGTGATACCAGCGCGCGCCGGTCTGCCCGAACGCGCTGGCGGCGAGCAAGGATGCTAAAAACAATCGTGTCATGCGCAGAGTTTTCTGCCCGGGGCGAAGGCTGTAGCGCTGCTCCTGGCTTCCCGGCGAGGGTATCAGGAAACCGGGCTGCGGAGCAATGGCCGCTCACCGCGCCTGGAGAAAGTAGTTGTACTGCTTTTCCCGTCCGATCGTCGTTTCCATCCCGTGTCCGGGATAGACTCGTGTCTCCTCCGGCAGCGTCAGGAGCTGGGTGTGGATCGAGCGCAGGATCTGCCGTCCATCTCCCCCCGGCAGGTCGGTGCGGCCGATACTGTCGCGAAAAAGCGTATCGCCGGCCACCAGTTTCGTTTCCGCGGGAAGCCAGAGGCACAGGCTGCCCGGCGTGTGTCCGGGCGTATGGAGGACGATAAAAGAGTGCTCCCCCACTTTGAGCGAGTCGCCGTCCCGGGCGTCCTGGTCGATTGCCGTGCGCTCCGGCGTGGGCATGCCTAGCCAGGCGGCTTGCGCGTCCAGGTGTTCATAGAGGGGGAGGTCGTGGGAGTGCATGTACACGGGCGCGCCGGTGGCCTGCTTGAGCTTTGCCGCGCCGCCGATGTGATCGATGTGCGCGTGCGTGATGGCGACGAGTTTCAGGCGCAGCCCATGCCGCGCGAGGATGCCGAGAATCTCCTGGATGTCATCGCCCGGATCGATGACCAGCGCCTCGCGGGTGGCTTCGTCGCCGAACACCGAACAATTGCACTGCAACATGCCGACGGGCAGGATTTCGTGGATCATCGGAAAGCTCCGATTGTAGCGCCGCTATAGTGAAAGCATGGAGGCAACCCAAGGGTATCGCGCGCTGCGCGAAAACGCGGCGTGGTTTCCACTCGGCGGCCGGGGCGTCATTCAGGTGGCGGGCGAGGATCGCGCCCGTCTGCTGCACGCGATGACCACCAATCACATCGCGCAGTTGACGCCCGGCCAAGGCTGCTACGCATTCTTCCTGACTGCGCAGGGCAAAATCATCGCGGACGCGCACGTGCTGTGCTTTCCGGAGTTCCTGCTGCTCGATGTGGAGCCGGAGGCGCGCGCGCGGGTGTACGAGCATCTGGATAAGTACATCATTGCGGACGACGTCACGCTGGAAGACCGGTCCGAGGCGCTGGAGGTCTGGGCGATCGAGGGGCCGGGCGCCGCTGCGCTGCTGGAACGGATGGGCGCACCCGTGGCCGGCGCGCCGTTCGCGCACGCGCCGTGGGAGCAGGCGACGCTGGCCCGGATTTCCGCCACGGGCCTGCCCGGCTTCCGGCTGTTCCTGCCCGCCGCGGATGCGGCCGGCTGGCGGGCGCGCGTAAAAGGAGTGGCCCTCGCCAGCGTGGACGAAGTGCGGACGGTGCGCATCGAATGCGGCAAGCCGCGCCTGGGGGAGGACATCTACGAAACCACGCTGCCCATGGAGACGCAGCAGGCGCACGCGCTGCACTTTCAGAAGGGGTGCTACCTGGGCCAGGAGATCGTCGAGCGGGTGCGGTCGCGCGGGCACATCAACCGGCTGCTGGTGGGTTTTCGCCTGGACACAGACATCCCGCCCGAGCCCCGCGCGCCGGTCCTTGTGAACGGCCAGGAAGTGGGCCGCGTGACGTCGGCGGTGTTCTCGCCGGCGGAGGGCAGAGTGGCGGGCATGGCCTACGTGCGGGTGCCCCACGACAAGGCGGGCACGGCATTGATGATCGGGACCGCGCCGGGCGTGGTGACCGCCGTGAGTTCGGGAGTCTGAACGGCTACCCGGCCAGGCGCTGCTCCCGGAAAGCGGCCGCCACTTTCACCACCACTTTCCGGATGGTCTGCGGGCCGCCGGAATGACATCCGGGCAAGTGCGCCGCGCCGGGCACGAAGACGGCGAACCGCCCGGGGCGCATCTCGATCTTTTCATAGCGGGCGGGGATCAAGAACAACTCCGCCTCGGCCTTCTCATCGTAGGGGTCGCTGACCTCCAGCGACGATGCGGGAGCGGAGCCGATTGTCTCTTCGCCTGAGATCAGTGCGTGCACGTCGATGTACTTGCGGTGCGTTTCGAACTTGCCGGTTTCCGGCGCTTTGGTCTGGAGCGTGGAGATCATGGCGTACACATCGCCGCCGGCGATGGGATGGCGGCCATCGGCGAGCGTGGCCAGGTCCGCCCGCTCGAGAAACTCGAAAGCGGGCTCCAGGCCTTTCAGGTCGGTCCGGGAGCGCCACCCGCGGATGTCGCCGTAGGGGACGGAGGGGCGCGTCGAGCAGGCAGTCGTCCACATCGCCCCCGCGGCGCAAGGAAGAAGTTGTCGTCGGGTCATGGAGGAAATCGCTCGTTGAGTCTATCATGGCGCGCGCTCGCCAGCCCCGTAGGAATGCAAATCTCGGGGCGAGTCTCCGGCTCGGCCCGGCTTGACGGGCGGTAAAGCTTACGCGAAAGCGCTTCCCTCGCCGCCGTGCGCCAGCGGGTATTGCAGCGTCTCCAGCAGCCAGGCGCGGTTGCCCCGGACCTCTTCCAGCAGGCGGCGCTTCAACTCTTCGCGCTTTTCAAAGAGGCGGTAGCCGGCGCGGGGCCGCAAGTATCCTCGCGCGCGCGGGTCCTGGGCGAACAGGGCCTCCTCGCCGATTTCGGCGGCGCGGGCGGCATAGGCGGCCCGCCGGTCGAGCAGCGCCTTCACCAAAAAGGGCATCACCACCGAATAGTCCGCCTGCATGCTCTCGGTGGTTTGCTGATACGACTCGGCGTCCACTTTGCCCCAGGTGACCGCCTCGGCAGGCGGGCAGGAAGACAGCGAGCCATCGGTCACCGGGGCGGTGACGATCTGCACGTCGAACTGGTAGCCGCGCACCCCTTCCAAGCCGAGCACCTGGCCGAGCGCCGGTTCCGGTTGCAGGTTGAAATTCTTGGGCACGCCGCCGCCCAGAATCCACGTCCCAAGCGCATGCGCGGGGTGATCGAACAGGCCCCAATAGTGATAGGCGCACGCTTCAAACACCTCCGCGTGCAGGTCGAGTTCGAAACCGTAGGCGTCGACCAGTCCCGCCTCCCGCATCGCCCAGAGCTTCATCGAATTCAGGAACACGCTGCCGTCGCCCGGCGCGCCGACGAAGACGGGGATGGCCAGACGGTGGCACGCCGCCAGCAGGCCCTCGGCCACGCCGTGCTTCCGTTCTTCGGCGGCGTAATAGGCTCCCAGGCGGTAACGGAGTTCCGTGCCCGTCATCCGGCGTTGAAATTCCGGCCGTTGCAGCATGGCCGTGAGAAAACGGTCCTGGTCGAGCAGCACTTCCTCGTCGAAGGCCATGTCGGTGACGCGAATCGTGCGTTCTTCCCGCAGCGCGCCGTCGTCGCCAAAGATCGGCACCTCGAACACCGGGTGCCCGGTGTGTCCGCTCAGGCTGCGATGCCCGTCGTGGTAACAGACCGCGTCCGTCGTGCTCAGATAGGCGATCCAGCCGGTTTCGAGCAGCGGAATCAACCAGGACTGGTGCTGCCCAGAGACGGTCACCGGGCCCGCGACGGCGAGCGTCAGCGGGCAGCCCCCTCCGACCGCCCGGTCGAGAATGCCGTAAATCCTGCGCAGGAACGCTCCGCCAAAAGCGGGCAGGCAGTGCTCGAACACTTCCGCCAGGGTCTGGCACTGGTCGACCCGGCGGACACGGACCTTCCGCCGGTGGGAATGGGGGGGAGAAGTCATCAGCCTCGATCCTTCCGCCGCCGCGCGGATCATCCGCTCAAGGGAGTTCCCGCGGGAGCCTTCGCAGGCTAGCAAGCAGGAGGCGCGCCAGGCAACCGGCGGAGAACCGCTGCGCCCAGTCCTGCGAGACGGACGGATCGCGGTTCGCCAAAGCCGCTGGCGCGGAGAGCCCGCAGCGCCGCATCCCCAGCACTGGTATGGATGGAAAGGCCATATTGATATGGAGTACTGGAAAGTATGAAAAAGACCCTCAACCTGGATGAGGCGCTGCTCCGCGAGGCGCGGAGCATCAGCGGGGCGGCCACGGACACCGAAGCCATCCGCTTGGGTTTGGAAGCGCTCCTGCGCCATGGCGCGTACGAGCGCTTGCGGGCGCTACGGGGAACGGAGCCGGACGCCCAGGATGCACCGCGGCGCCGGGAGCGGCCTGCCGCGCGACGCCGGGGGAAGTGAATGGTGCTGGCCGACACCTCCGTCTGGAGCCGGTTTCTGGCCAACCACGCACCTTACGCGGAGCGCATGGACCTCCTGCTCGCGCGCGACCGGGTTGCCGGGCATGAATTGGTCTACGGAGAACTTCTGGTGGGCGGCCGGGGCGGGCGCCGGGCGCTGCTGGCTGGTCTGGAGAGAATTCATCAGGCAAAGCCCGTCCCCCACCGCGAAGTCGTCGATTTCGTAAACGCCCGGAAACTGCACGGCCGCGGTTTGCGCTGGATCGACGCCCACCTGCTTGCTTCCGCCCTTGCCGGCCGGCTGGATTTGTGGACCGCCGACCGCCGGCTGGCGGAGGCCGCGCGGGAACTGGGCGTCAGCTACGCAATCGGCCGCTGACCGCCGGCAGGACCACGCAAACCTGTCTCAGCGGCCGCCGCGGGACGGTGGTTTGGCCTCGTAGCCCGGGCCGTAGAGGATCCGGCCCGGACGCGCTCCCGTGTGTTTGCCCTGCGCCAGCACGACCGTCCCGTTCACGATCACCCACTCGATGCCGGCCGGGTATTGGTGGGGGTTTTCGTAGGTCGCCCGGTCCGCGATGGTCTCTGGATCGAACACGGTCAGGTCCGCCCACATGCCGGGACGAAGCAGCCCGCGGTCAAAAACCCGAATTTTGGCGGCGTTGGCGGACGTCATCTTACGCACGGCTTCCTCGATCGTCAGCAGCTTCCGCTCGCGAACGTAGCGGCCCAGCACCCGCGGGAACGTGCCGTAGAAGCGCGGGTGCGGATGGCCTTTGGCGAGCGGCCCTGCGGCGGCCACCGCCGCGCCGTCGGACCCGATGGACACAAACGGCTGGCGCAAGGCGTATTGCATGTCTTGCTCGTCATGGTGAAAGTACACCGTGGGCACGGATCCGCCGTTGTCGATGAGTACGCGGAACAGCACGTCGACCGGCGAGCCGCCCAGCGCCTGAATCACCTCGCTCATACGTTTCCCCTGAAACGCGCGATAGTTCGGGCTGGAAAGCGAAACCAGCAACATCCCATCCCAGCCGCCCGTGGCGGTGTAGTGGTTGTACCAATTGGATCCCGGGATGCCGTGGAGGATTTCGCGTTCGAGGCGGGGCCGCAGCGCCGGATCTTTCAGCCGGGCGATCAGCGCCTCGGGCCCGCCTTCATGCGCCCAGGGCGGCACGATGGTGGACAGGTTATTCTGGCCCGCCCGGTAGGGGTAGACGTGCGCCTCGACCTGCTGCCCGCGGGCGCGGGCGTTGGCGAGCGAGGCGATCAGTTCCGGCATCTGGCCCCAGAGCTTCCGCTCGGCGATCTTCAAATGAATAATCTCCACGGGCACGCCGGCGCGCTCGCCGATCTCGAGCGCCTCGGCCACCGCCTCGAACACCCCGAAGCCCTCCGTGCGCAGGTGGGTGGCGTAAATGCCGCCGTACTCGCCCGCGATCTTGCACATCTCGATCAGCGTGTCCGTATCGATCCACGAGCCGGGCGGCCCGCTCAGCGAACTGGCCACGCCGAGCGCCCCCTGCCGCATGGCGAGGCGAACCTGCGCCCGCATCTGCTCCCGTTCCCCGGCGTCCGGCGGTCCCGCGCGCGGGCCGCGCACATACGTCCAGATCTGGCTGGAGCCCACAAAGGTGCCGATGTTTGGCGAGACCCCGCGCGCCCCGAGCGCGGCAAAGTAGCCCGCCAGGTCGGTCCACGCCGCCGCCCCGGCCGCGCCGGCAGGGAGGCCGTCCTCGGCGCGCTGCTTCCCGCCCCGGGGCGCCGCCGAGCCGCCCTCGCCCAGAATCATCGACGTCACCCCCTGGCGGATCATGCTCTGCCCATCGCCGTCGGCCAGGATGGTGAAGTCGGAGTGATTGTGGATGTCGACGAAGCCGGGCGCGACCACTTTGCCGCTGGCGTCGATCCGGCGGCGCGCGGCGCGTCCGTTCAGTTTCCCGAGCGCCGCGATACGCCCGCCGCGAATCCCGACATCCGCCCGGAAGGCCGGATTCCCCGTGCCGTCCACCACCCGTCCCCGCTCGACGATCAGGTCGAACTCCTGCGCGCAAGCGGCAAGGCAACACCACAACGCGAAGCCGGGCAACCACCTCATTGCGCCAGAGTATAACGCGGCCGGACCGGCTTTGCTCCCCGCGCCCGCCGGCGGCAGGCGGCGGGACTGGAAAGCTAACCGCCCAGCAAGGCGTTCAGGTGGCGCATGACGGCAAACGCGTCGGCGACATACAGCACGTCCGCCTTGCCGCGCGCCCAGCCGCAGTTCGCGTCAAGGTTGACGGCGCGCCGGTCCGCGATGAACCGCCAGCCGACCACGTGGGGCTCTTCGCCGTGGCAGCAGGTCGCCAGTCCTTTTGGATGGCGGGGGGTGGAACCGGTTTGGCCAACCTGGTGCAAGTGCGTCAGGAAGGGCAGCACCGCCTGTCCCTCGCCGCTCAAATCCACCAGGGACTTGCTGCTGCCGAGCGAGCACGGCGCACGCGCAACGAAATCGGCGATCAGGGTCGCCGCTTCTTCCACGTGCGTCTGGCCGTCCTTCTGCTTCTTGGTCCAGCCCGCGCCCGCGACAAACAGTAGGGGGGCGTCGGGGCGGATGGTTTGCCGGTCGGAGGCGGGGGTTTCGACGCCTTCCACGCGCGTACGCACGGCGGGAGGCGGGGGCGCGACCAGCTCGACCTGCGCCTGCGCGCCCGCGGGCGCCCACGCCGGGAAGGCGCCGCCGTCCAACAAGACGACCCACGGACGAGCTTCGCGCGCCAGCGTCACTTCAATGCGCTGGCGGTAATACCACCGGGAGACCGTGAGTGCGCCGCCGTCGTAACTCAGCGCGGTGACGTGCGTATCCACCTTGGCGTTCAGCCGCTGCGCGACCCCCGGCAGGGCGCGCGACCAGCGCGGCGTTCCCGGCGCGAGCAACAGCGTGGCTTGAGCTTCCCTGGCCAGCGCTTCGGCCGCCGCCGCGTCGGTCGCATAGCGGGATACGGCGAACGCTTCGCCCTCAACCGCCAGGACGCGTTGGGCGCCGAGCCCGCCCAACCGCTCGGCCGCCGTGCCCGCGCCCGCTCCCACGACGCCCGCAGCCAGCGTTCCTCCGCCGGATGCCTCGGCCGCGGCGCGCGCCGCCTGGCAGGCTTCCCAGGCCTGCTTGCTCAGCGAGCCGTCCGCCTCGGTGTGCAGCAGAACCAGAATCGTCTCCATCGCTTACCTCCCGTTACTCCCGGATCCAGGCGGCCAGTTCGCGCGCAATCTCCTCCGGCGCGGCGTCCTTGACGACGCGCGTCTGGCGCTGCTGCGCGGGCAGCGCCACTTGGCGGTATTCGATGCCGCCGCCCAGCGGCGGCGCGGGCTTGGCCCGTTGCAGCGCGGGCATCACGCCGCGCATGTTGGCCATGCCGATCTGCGGGTTGTTGACCGGCTCGGGCAGTTTCCCGGTCGCCCACGCCAGCATGGCCGGCGGCCCCTCGCACACCGACACCAGGTGTCCCCCGCCCTCCACCCGTTCCCAGATGCGCAGCGATCCATCCTCTTGGACGCGCAATTCATCGACGGCCAGGAACTGGTCCGTGATGCCGAGCCGTTCGGCCAGCATCTGCATGGTCACGCCCGCGCCCCGCGTGGCCGATTCCCAGCCGCCGAACAGCAACAGCCGCTCGCGGTCGACGCCGGCGATGCCGCTGACCGCGGCGCCGAGCGCCGCCGCCACTTCCGCCGCGTCCGTAAACCCGCTCATCGGCCCGTCCACCGCGGTCAGCGCGAAGGGCAGTTTTTGCGCCGCCGTCATCATGACCTGTTGCAGCTTCGCCTTCGGCGCCAACGCCACCAAGTGCACCTGGGAGCCGGGATGCGCCTTCGCCAGATGGGCCGCTTCGTAGAGCGCATGCGCCGCCCAGGGGTCCAGGACGGCGGGCAGCGCTAACTCGTTCTTCAACGCCGGTCCGGGTGCGGGCTCCAGCGTTTGCAAGGGATCGGGCGCCAGACCGGCGCAGACGACGATTTCGTAGGAAACGCTCATGGTCGGTTCAGTTTTCCGAAGAATGCAGACCACCGAAACCGGCGCGGAATTGCAGGTTCGTCCGGCCCTCCGGGGTCTGCTGCCCGCAATTCCAGAAACACGCGCCGCAGTGTACGCACTTGTCGCGGTCAAAAACGGGCACGCCGGCGCCGCCCGGGCGAAGGGCTTCGCCCGAGCAGATCTCGACGCACACCTGCGCGCCGCAGGTTTCGCAGAGATTGGGATACAAAAAGACGACGTGATCAAAGGCCGCGGGCGGCGCTTGCACCTTGCCGCCCATCAGCAGCGCGTCCTGGTGCGTCACCAGCAGACGGCCGTCGTAGGGGATCGGGGGCCAGCCCGCGCGCGTCATCAGGGCGTCGTGCAGCGGCTTGCCCTCGGCGGCGCACTGCCGGCGCAGCGCCTCGATTTCGGCGCGGGGGATGCGGCCGGCGTAGTATTCCTCGATCGGGCGCGTCTTCCAGGACGGCCGCGGCCGGGCGGGGATCGCCAGCCGGCCGCCCGTGAAGCCGGACAGCGCCATGCCGATCATGCCGGTCAGGAAACCGCGGTGAAATCCGTCGCGCGCTCTTTCTGCGACGCGCGCTTCCTTCTCCAGCCAACTGGCGCGGCGCCGGCGGACATACGTGGCTTCGAGGTTCTCCCGGGAAAACGGCTTGCCCTCGCGCAGCAACTCGAGCACGGATTCGGCCAGCAGCGCGCCCGTGTGCCAAGCTTCATCCACGCCAGACCCGGTAAGCACATTCGTAGTGCCGGAGCCTTCGCCGATGCGGGCGTAGCCATCCCCCGCCAGCCGCGGCTCGCCGCGCCGCCCGGATTCCAGCAGCGACTTGGCCCCCCAGCTTCGCAGCATGCCTCCGCTGAGATGCCGCCACAGGTACGGATGCTGCACGTAGTGCTGCAAGTAGCGGTAGGCGGTGCGCACAGGGCTGTCGAACCAGCTCGGCACGAAGATGCCCACCGAGACAACCCGTTCCGGGTGCACGTAGAGAAAACCGAAGATCTCCGGCTCCGGAAACCCGATCGTATGGATCACCGTGCCAGCCTCCAGGGAGCAGCCGGCGGGCAGTTCGATCACCATCTTCATGCCCACCGCCCACTCATCGCGGTGATGTTCCGCGGGCAGGCCGAAGCGTTCGTCGATGGCGCGGCCGACCGCGCCCACCGGCCCGTCCCCCACCACGGTGAGCGCCGCCCGCACGTCCATCCCGGGCAGAAACATTTCGGCCGGATTTCCTTTCGCGTCCGTGCCCTGGTCGGCCAGGCGCACCCCGGCCACGCGCTCCCCTTCGATCAGCGGTTCCACCGCCGGGGTGCAAGGCCACACCTGCACTGCGCCGGTGGCCAGGACTTGCTGGCTGACCCATTGCTGAAACTGTCCGAGCGACAGAACCAGCCCGTCCCCCTTCTCGAGGAACGCGGGCAAAAACGGCAGCTCGAAAGCTTCGTCCCGCACCCCTGCCAGCCGCAGCGCCCGGTCGGCGGCGCGCAACAGCCAGGGACGGCGGCTGGCGCCCACCGGATCCAGCAGATACGCCAGTTTTTCCTCCCGCACCGGGGCGGCCATGGGGATCTCGGCGGGATTCAGTTCGGGGAAGGTCTCGCGAATCGCCCGCGCCCGCGTCACCACGCCGGAGACAGCGAAGCCCAAGTCGTCGGCGCGCTCGTAGCAGACCACCTGGAGCGGCAACCCGGGCGAGGACGGACTTTCGAAGCGCGGCGTGCCATCCTCCTGCACGATGCCGCGCGCGAGCGTGGTGAGAAATCCGGCGCTCGCGGGACCGAACCCCACGCACACGATGTCGACGTCCATCGTCTGGCGCTCTACCGGTTCGCTCATGCGGGGTAGTCCAGCGCTTGGGGAATCATCACCTGGGCTAGCGCGTGCGCCGCCCGGTCGCGAGCCAGCAGCGCCCCGGTCAGGCAGCCGTCCAGTTTGGTGCGCAGCCGCGTGAAGTCATGCAGACCGTCCATCCGCGCGCAAGGCCCGGCCTTGCTGGCGTGCGAGCCGTCCTCCCGGATCACGTCCAGCGTCACCGCCGCCATGCCGGGCACCAAGCTTTCGATCGCGATCAGTTCGTCTTCCTGGTAGCAGCCCTGGTAGTCGCCCTCTGCGTCCCAGGAGGGGTGCCGGCGGTAGCCAAAAATCAGCTCCGCGCAAATCCGGCCGGCTTCGCCCGCCGCGCGCGCGGCCTGGGCGTGACAAAGATCGGTGAAGAAGTTCTGGAGTCCCTCCAGCCCCTCGGAGACCACCGGGTGGCTGGGCCCCTTTTCGGCCAACTCGGTCACGTCCAGGATCTGGGCGCGGCTGGCCAGCAGCCAGCACAAGGCGTCCGCGAGCGGGAAGGTCACGCCCTGGCGATTGCCCGAGTAAAGTTTGACCCCGGCGGCATCGGTGGATTTGTGGAGATAATTCAAAGTCCACAGCCAGAGTTCCATCGCGGTGGCCAGGGCGCAGGCCCCGGAGCCGGGATAGCGCGCGGCGGCGCGCCGCATCTCAGCGATCCAAAGCTTGAACTGCGCCAGGAAGACTTCGTTGGTCATCGTCAGGGACAACTGCCGGCGCTGGACCGCTTCGGGTCCCTCATAGGTGGCCTCCAGTTGCGCGTCCATCCACTTGTAGCCGAGGAATCCCGGACAATCTTCCGTGATGCCATAGCCGCCCATCAGGCTGACCGCCTCGCGCAAAATGTTGGCGCCGTGGCCGGTATTCCACAGTTTCACCGCCGGGCACAACACGTTCGCTTGGGCGTCGAGCGCGAGGAAGCGGACTACCGGATCCGCGGCCAGCGCTTCGTAGCGCTCCTGGCTCCTCCGTTCGGCTGGCTGCGCGTCCAGGGTCAGGTACTCGATTGCGTCCGGTTGCCGTTTGCGCAGCGCCTTGAACAACGCGGTTCCGCCGTGGATGCCCTGCTCCGCCAGGACGCGTTCCTTCTCGCGTTCAAGCGGATCCAGTTCGTCGAATAGCCGCGCGGTGGCGAAACCGAGCGAAGCCGCCGCCTCCCCGGTGGACCAAACCTCGAGCAGGCGGTGCAACACATCCTCGCGCTGTTGCAATCCCAATTCGAACCGCGGCGACCCCGGCGGCACGGATTCTCCCCCGCGGAACCGCTCGCGGTGGTAGCGGATCAGCGGCTCGACGGCGCTGAGCAGTTTGGCCGCCGTCATCAGCCCCACCGTCACGCGCGTGCGGCGGAACACGGCTTCAATGATCTCGCTGTGCGAGTAGTTGGGCACGATCACGCCGTTGTCTACGGTATAGCCGCCCACGATCCGGCTGGCAGGCACGGTCAGGTCGAAGATGGGATCGGTGGTGGAGGAAAGCTGGTGGACCAGTTTGCGGGCGGGCGTGCCGGGATCGAAGACGCCGGGGTCGGTCTTCTCAAGAATGATCATGCAACTGCCGGCAATCTTCGGATCGCCCGCATCCACCGCCGCGGTGACGAAGCCGGCGAAATCCATGTTGGTGATGAACCGGCCGCGCTTGGTGACGTGCAGCAGCGGCTCCTGGCCTTCCCGCCACTCGGCGACGCGCACCTTGCCGGAAAGAAGCCCCGTTTCGACGCCTACGTAGGGGATCGGTTCGGTCAGGCAGAATGCGCCGCGTAAAGGGGGGCGGTCGCCGCCCGGCGCCGCCCGCGACATATACTCGGCTTTCTGTTCCGGCGTTCCCCGTTCGTGAATCGGCGCCAGGCCCAGGCATCCCGCCAGGCTGGCGGTGGCCGCCCCCGCGTCCACCCACGCCAGTTCGAACGCGGTCAGCGCCAGCGCGAAATTCTTCGGTCCGGTGAGGTACCCGCCGAACTCCGGGTCCATGAACACGCTGGTGATTCCCGCGGCGTCGAACTCGCGCAACAGGTTGTCTTTTTCTGCGGTCCATTGGTGGCTATGGCGCGCGCCATTGGCCACCGCGCGGGCCACCGGCCCCCGGGCCACCGCGCGCACCGACTGCACCAGCATTTGCAAGTCAAAGCGGTCGCCAAACCGCCACAGAATCTGCCGCACGTCGTCGCCAGGGAGAGTCCGCAGCGTTTGGGTTTCCTTACCGATAGCCGTCGCTCGCATCCAGAGGTCTCCTCACCGGCCGATCCCCCGCGCGGGGTCTCCTCGGGAACCGGTGTAAGGTCATTCTCTAGCAATTCGTGCGCCAAGGCCAACGCGCCGGATTTGTGGACCTTGCGCCGCGCTCACTGTGCGATTCGGCCCAAGACGGGCCTCCCCGCTGTGGAGGAGAGTGCGAAATCACCCGCAACCAGCAGCGGTTGCAGGGTTGCCACGGACAAAGGGAGACCCCGCGAACGGATCGAGAGGTATCCTGTTGGCGAGGAGCTATTCATGCGTGCGCTGCGTCTGCGATTGCCGCTTTCGCTCTCCCTTGCTCTCAGCCAAGCCGTTGCGATCCCCGCTGTTGTCCAGGAAAGAGACGAGCAGATGGCCCGCGTTCTGGCCGCCGATTTCGCACGAAGCGTTCCCGTCCTCCGCGACGCGGTGATCGGCGACTCCGTCAACCGCCTGGCGGTACGCGTTGCCCGGACGGCGCGCCTCGCTCACCCGGTTTCAGTGGAGGTTTTCCACGACCCAAAACCCCTGCTGGCCGCGCTGCCGCAGGGTTACCTGTTCCTGAGCGCGGGATTGCTGGCTGCCGTGGAGAACGAAGCGGAACTCGCCGCGGCTCTGGCGCACCAGGTAGCGCCTCTGGCGGCGGAGGATCACCTGCTAGCCCACGCTTCTACGCCCACGCCGGTCGTGATGCGGGACGCCTGCGCACGGTTGGGCGGGTCTGCGCCGCTGCCCGGACGTTTGCGGCAGGATCAAGACCAACGCGAAGCGCGCGCGGACGCAGCGGCGCTCGAACTCCTGCGGAAACTGGGCTACGACCGCCGCGGACTGGCAGCGTTCTATGTGCGCGTGATCTCGCCGGACTCCGTGCCGGAAACCACGCTCGCCAGTTTGCGCGATGCCGCGCCCCCCGCCGCTGAGGCGGACGCCATCGTTTCCACGGACGGCTTTGCCGCCATGCAGGAAAGGCTCAAGTCCTTGCGGCCACCCAGGCGTCCGCCCTCACTGTTGAACTAAAGCGCGGTACGTCTACGGGTTGAACTGGTGCAATTCGGCGGCGACAAACGCGCCGAGCAGCAATCCGATCAGAATCAGCAGCGTGATCAGCACCACGCCCGCGGTTTGCAGGTAGTCCATCACCGCCTTCTTGGCCACCTGTTCCTCATGCTGGAAGAATTGATGAAGTGTCATGGCGAACCTCCTCGCGCGCCTTCCAGGAATGGAAGGCGTTCACTTCCATTCCGAGTGTAGCGCCGGCGGCGCGTATTGAACAGCCTTTCGCAGCGAGGTGACGGAACCCGCTGACCGGTGCTCGCACGCCGGCGTTCTGAGAGATGGCCGGCCGCCGCGGTGGTCACCAGCGCGGCGGCGCATACCAGCCGCGTAAAGGAAACCGTGTGCATTCTGGAAAGCATTGTGTCAAACAGGAGCGCCGGAGCGAACCGGACGGGCGCAGGCAAGACCTGCCCTGCCAGACGACGGGCGCCGTTCGCCGCGGAAAAACAGAAAAGCCGCCGAACCTGACCGGCACGGCGGCGATCCTTGGTGCGGAGAGGGGGACTTGAACCCCCACGGGATTGCTCCCGCTAGCACCTCAAGCTAGTGCGTCTGCCAATTCCGCCACCTCCGCGAGTGGCCGTTGGGGTGTGCCCCCACCAACCGGAAACCTATTTCTTCGCCGGGGCCGGTTTCTCGGCCGGCGGCTGCTGCTGACTGGCTGGAGCGGGAGGAATGTTCAATGGGATCGTCTTCTTCTCGCCAGTCGTTTCATCCATCAGCGTGACCGTCGGCTGCGGCGCGGCAGGAGCAGCGGGGGCCGCGCCTCCCGGCGCCGTAGCGGGCGCGCCGTCTTTCTTCGCGGCGCTGCTGGCTGGTTGCGCTGCCTTTTCGAGAATACTCGAGCCGGCGCCGGCGCTGGCATCACGCGTCTGCACGATCGAAAGCGTCAAGGACGTGATCATGAACAGCACCGCCGAGCCGGTGGTGAGCTTGGAAAGCAGCGTCGCCGAACCGCGTGGCCCGAACGCTGTCTGCGACCCCATGCCGCCAAAAGCGCCGGCTAGGTCAGCCGCTTTCCCGCTCTGAAGCAACACGACTCCGATGAGGAAAAGGCAAACCAGTACGTGAACAACGGTCAACAGAACGTACAACATATCCGCAATTATTGAGTATACGGGATTTTCGCCCTCCCGGCAAAGAGCTTCCATCTCCAGTTTCTGCAACCGCAGCCAAGCCAGCGGCATCCCACAGCCCATGCGCAGGTATCTACTTTCAGGAGCTTTTGCCTTGTCTGCCAGCTTGTTCGCCGCCAACTCCGTCCACGAGTTCACTATGAAGGCCATCGACGGCCAGGACACGCCGCTCGCAAACTGGAAGGGTAAGGTGGTGCTGTTTGTCAACGTCGCCAGCCAGTGCGGCTACACTCCGCAATACAAGGGGCTGGAGTCGCTCTACCGCAAGTACAAAGACCAAGGCTTGGTGGTGGTCGGGGTGCCGGCGAACAATTTCGGCTCGCAGGAACCTGGCTCCAATGAGGAGATCAAGCAGTTCTGCACCCGGAACTACAACGTGACGTTCCCGATGATGGCGAAGGTCTCGGTGAAGGGATCGGACACCACGCCACTGTACCAGTATCTTCAGCAGACGGCGGGCGAGGTGCGTTGGAACTTCACCAAGTTTCTGGTGGGCAAAGACGGCAAGGTGATTCAGAAGTTCGATTCGGGAGTCGCTCCGGAGTCCGCGGAGCTGACGAAGGCGATTGAACAGGCGCTGAATCGGTGATCCTCCTGTTCTGCGCCCGGCCATCGCTTCTGTGGCCACTTAGTTTGCAATGCCGAGCGCGCGCCGCAACGGTTCCGCGCGTTCACGGCTTACGGTGACCCGGACGCCGGGTAGGCCGGCCAGTTCCAGGAATAACTTGCCGCCGATCCATCGGCTGAGGCGCAACACCGCTTCCAGCCGGACGATGGCGGCGCGGTGAACGCGAAAGAAGAGCCGGGGATCAAGCTCCGCCTCCAGTTCTGCCAAGCTCTGATCCAACAGATGTTTTCCCCCGGGAGTCCAGGCGTAGGTGGCGCGCGCCTCTGCAACGAAACACGCTACTTCTTGAACCGGGAGCAAGGTGACAAATTCACCCTTGCGAATCGCCACGCGCTCGCGCCAAAGTTTTCCCTGGAGCGCTTCCAGCACTTGGCGCGCAATCTCCCAGGCCGTCTCGCGGGAAGCTCCACTCGAGGCAGTCAGGCGAGCTAACGCTCGGTCGAGAGCAGCGTCGGAGACCGGCTTCAGCAAATAGTCCACGGAATTTACTTCAAAAGCCTGAACGGCGTACTGTTCGTAAGCGGTGAGGAAGACCACCTGGGGACGGTGTTCCAGGCGGGCCAAGAGCGCAAAGCCGTCCCATTCGGGCATGTGGATGTCAAGGAAGAGGGCGTCGGGGCGAAGCTCGTCGATTTGGTCCTTGGCCGCGACGGGGTCACACTGCCAGCCGGCGACTTCGACCTCCGGACGGCGGCGCAGTAGCCGCACTAGCGTCGCCAAGGGGAGTTCCTCATCATCCACGGCGTAACAGCGCAGACGGTTCACTCTCGGCTCCTTTCCGGACCTGTTGCGTGGCAGGGATTCGCATTTCGACCATGGCGCCCGTGGCGGAGGGGAGCACGCGCAGGTCCGACTCGGCGCCATACAGCGCGTGCAGGCGCTCGTGGAGCATCGCCAAGCCATGACCGGCCGGCCACTCCGCCACGGCAATTCCGGGTCCATCGTCGCGCACGCAGACACGCAGAGCGTTTTCGCCCCGCTCGACGGTCACATCCACCCGCCCGCCCCGGCGCTGCGGTGAAATCCCGTGCTTGACGGCGTTCTCCACCAGCGATAGCAGGCTCATGGCGGGCACGGCCGCCTCGCCGCTGTCCGGAGGCGCCGTCACGCTCCAGCGTAGGCGGGCCCCGAGCCGAATTTGTTCGATCGATAAATAGTTCCGGACCATCTCGAGCTCCTCGCGCAGCGGGATCAGGGAAGACTGCGCGCTGTTCAGGGAGAAGCGCAGCAACTCCGCGAAGCTCTGGAGCATCTTGTCGGCTCGCGCCAGATCTTGATGCATCAGCTCGCGCAGCGAGCTGAGGGCGTTGAAAAGGAAATGCGGACGCAGACGCGATTCCAGCGAGTTCCAGCGCGCCTCGGCCGCCAAGCGTAACGCTCGCTCGCGCTCGAGGTTGCGCCGCTCCGCGTCGCGCCGCTCGACCTCCAGCCGGTGGTAAAGCCACTCCACCAGCAGGACCACGGCGCTGACGCCGAAGCCGATCGCCAGCGAACGGCCCAGATTGGGGAGCACGCCGGTGGCAGGCTTGAGCCGTAGCCGTTCGGCCACCAGCAGCGCGCCCGAGGAAGCCAGTAGCGCCATCACAAACAAGCCCACCGCCCGCACCCACAGGGGCAGGCCGGGTCGGGACCGGCTGTAACCGATTACCGCGAACATCAAAGCCCCGTAAAAAACAAAGTGGATTTGCGTGATCAGATACTCTTTCCAAATGGCTTGCGTGGGCAAATGGAATCCGGCCGCCCAGGCGACGAGCGCAAACAGGATGAGCGGGCCCAGCAGAACGGACCAAGCGAGCACCCGCACGCCGCTACGCATGCCCGGGTGTTTCAACCAGTGGTGCTTCCGCGCCATGTCCGGCGGTCCCCCTGTCATCTTAGCGGAACCTCCACTCCATGCCGCCGATGGGAAACATCCGCATTTGGGTCCACGTGGTGGCCTCATTGCGGCGGAAATCCCAAACCTGCGCCATGAAGTTGGCCCGGTTCAAGGCGTTTTGGACGCCAAAGTAAAGATTGAGCGTGCCGGAACCGGTGTTCCAATAACGGTCGACCCGGATATCGAGGCGATGATAGGCTCGTGCCCGGACGGCGTTGACTTGGCCGAGATCAAAGATGCCCCGGTTCTGTGCCCGGGAAAGCTCGCGGTCAAAAGGCGTGAAGGGGCGGCCACTGAATAGCGTATTGCGGATGCCGGCTTCCCAGCGGCGGCGAAAACGGTAACCGGCGGTAAGATTGACGGCGAAGCGTGCGTCAAAGCCGCCCGGCCGCAACACTCCATCCAGGGCGCGGTGGCGGGATTCGGACACGGCGAGATTGAACTGCCCGTACCACCGCTCTTCCAGCGTCTTGCGGGCGTAGAACTCGACGCCGCGCGCGCGGCCGCTGCCCACGCTGGTTAACGGCAGCAGGTAGTAATTCGGGCCAAAGGCGTCGCCGGCGGCGGCCAGCGTCACTTGGGGATATTCCAGCGAGACCGGGTAGGCGCCGTAGCGCTTTTCGTAGGCTTCCAACGTCATCCGTAGGCCGGGTTGAGGGTTCCACGAAAGGCCTGCCACCAGGTGATCGCTGCGCATGGGCGTTAAACCGCGGTTGACGGGATCCGCGCACAGGAACAGGAAGAAGGGCTGCTGGAAATACCGCCCATAGGAGAAATGCGCCTGCACCCGGCTGAGGAGCCGCCAACTGAACGCCGCGCGCGGCGAAATGCGGCTCCGGCCGAGGAAGCCAAACCGGTCCCACCGCGCGCCCGCCGTCAGGTTCAGCCGGGGCGTGATTTGGCGGGTAGCCTGAACATAAACGCCTTGCTGCGTGGCGGTGAAGTCCTCCCGGATGAACAAGCGGTTCACCCGGCCCGGTTCCGGCGAAAAAGGATTCTCGAGCCCCAACGGATTTGCCAAATCATAACCAATCCAATGCCAGCGGGCATTGGCTCCTGCCTGCAACTTGCCAAGCCGCGCGAGTTCGAAGGTAGCGTCCCATTTGGCGTTCGCCTCGTCCTCGGTAGACCTTTGGCGCGAAACCAGCGCGCCGCCGATGGAAAGGTCGCCCACCTGATTGTTGACACTGCCGTGCGAATGGGTTAAGCCCAGCAGGCTGACTCCTTCGCGGCCCAGGATCCGTTGCCAGTTCAGCCCCGACGCGTTCCGCCAGCCGAACGAATCCACGTTGTAGCGGTCGGACGCCTGCATGCCTTTGCGCTCCGCCTGCGGGCGGATGAGGATTTCATCCCGCCCGCCGAGGTTGCTAAACCAGACCCGGTTGCGGTCGTCGAGGTCATAGAGCGCCTTGCCCTGGAAATTGAGGTAGACGGGAACCCCGCCGAAGCCAATGTCATCGGTCACCAAATCCAGGAAGCTACGCCGGGCGGAAGCCAACCAGGAGCCTCGTTTGCCCAGCGGTCCTTCCAAAATCGCCCCGCCGCCGCCGAAGCCCAGCGACGCGTGGGCCCGGAGCCCTTCCCGGCTGCCCTCGCGCTGGGTGAGTTGCAGCACGGAGGACAACCGGTTGGCATAGGGCGCCGGGTAGCCTCCCGATAAAAATGTCAGATCGGACAGCAACTCGGTATTGATCTGGCCGACCGGTCCCCCGGCCGAAGCAAAGTTGGCAAAGTGATTGATATTGGGAATCTCGACGTTATCGACGATGTACAGGTTCTCAAGCGGGCTGCCTCCCCGCACAATCAGGTCGTTGCGGAAATCGTTGGTTCCGAACAGGACCCCCGGCAACGTCTGGACGTAGCGGCTAATGTCTTTTAACGCCGCCGGGGACGAGTTGATTTCCGGAGCGGGTATGACAAACTGGCTGGTTTTTATTTCCTCAGGAGCCAGAAAGAAGGACTCGCGGATTTCGATGCTTTGCTGGAGCGTGGCTGGCTCGGTAAGAACTACTTCCACTTCAGCTTCGAGCCCGGGCCGCACGTCCACCGCCACGGCGTTTCCCGCCACAGACAATTCATATTCGCCGGGTCGCAATCCGGAAAAGCGGAAACGGCCCAGCGCGTCCGCCGTTTGGCATCCGACGGCCCGCAGACAGACCTGCTGGGACGGCGCCGGTTCGCCGCCCACACTCAGCAACCGCCCGCGCAGGGAACCCGCCCCGGTGGTATCCTGCGCCGCGGTGAGAACTGCAACGAACAAACTCAGAAAAACGGTCGTGGCAGCGCTCCCCCGCTGCGAGCGGGCGCGCGCGGTAAGAAACGAATTGAACCAAGTCAGAGAGAGGGTCATCACGGCGACAGGATCGCCGGTTTCCTCCTCTCGGGCGATAGTTTTCCGACCAACCGCAGAAAGCGGCCGACCGGCTGCTGCAAACCGTGCCCCAAGCGAATTCCTTCGCGGCCGCGCCAGCGGGCCGAAGCCGTGCGGGTTCTTGTCGCCGCCACAGACCGCCGGCGTGCGCCTGCCACGGACGGAGGGAGCTACCGAACGGGCAGCAGCACGGTGTTGCTGGCCTTATCTCCCACCCGAATGCGGATGGGCAGATCTCCGCTGGAAACAGAGTCGGGAACGCGGAAACGGACCGCGCCCACGCCCGGGCGGCCTTCGGCGGCGCCGGCGTAGCTGGGGCCGATGACGTCCGATCCCACCTCCACCGAGACCGAATCTATGGTTCGGGTGTTTGATGTCTCTGCCGGCACGCCAAACCCATCGGGCGGCGCCGTCAGATAGGGGCCTAAGCCGGTGGCGAGAATCGTGACGGTTTCTCCGCGCTGCGCCGGGGCGTCCGGAGTTACGGGAATGCCGCGCGCGTTGAGGATCAGCCCGTACGTCCGGTCCGCGATCCGGTTTTGGAAGATACCCGGCGCATTGCGGACGACGGTGAACTCGGCTGTGGTGTCCGGTTGTCCCTCCCATCGGACGATCAGCGTGTGTCTTCCCTCGCTGAGGTCCGCCGGCAGTTGGGCATTGATCTGCCCCGGCGACACGAAGAAGAGGGGCAGAATTCGCGAACCCACGCGGACCGTCACATTGCCCAGCGTCTGCGCCAGTGGATTTTGAGGGCCCACCACGTCGCTGCCAGCCAGGCTGGCGCCAAAGATAGAGACCGCGGAACCGGCGGCCACGCCGGCGTCCGACTCGGGATCCGCAGCATTGCGCACGCCGCCGCGGGAGATCGCAGGCGCGCGCGCCAGGATCGCGCGCACACTGCGCGGGGCAAACATGCCGACCGAGACCTCCGCGTCTGAACCGCTGGCATCGCCGTCCCAATAACTGAAGCGGAATCCGGGCTCGGCGCGGGCTTTCACCTGCACAATCGTCTCCGCGTCGTAAAATCCGGCGTCGGGCGCGGGGGCGAGCTCGAAGCGAGCGCCCTCCGGCGGGTCCGCGCCCACCGACAACCGGTACTGGGTCCGATAGACGGCAGTGAGCAGGAGAGGCTCGGCGGAGGCTTGGAACGTGCGCCGCGCCGCGGGGGCGCCACCGGGATCCCAGCCCGAAAACACCAGCCGCACGCCGTCCCCCGCAGGCAAGGATTCCGGCGCGGCGACCACTACCGGACTGCCGATCTGGCGCTCGAGGCTGCACGGGGTGTCGCACTCGGCGCCGTCCACCACCACCCGCAGTCCCGGGACGGTGCTTTGCACGGTAACCGGCGCGCGGCCCTCATACCGCGCGATATAGGTGGACCCCAGTCCGCCGGTATCAGACACCGTGATGCTTTGCGTCTGGTCTCCTCCGTGGGCCCAGCCTCGGAATACCCAAATCCGGCCCTGCGCATCGACATAGCGCGGCGGCGCCCCGATGACATGCTGGGAACCCACCGCCAGGCGGAAGGTGGGATCCAGCGCGGTGGAAACGCCGTTTAACGTCAACGGCACTCCCGGCGGCTCGGAGAGAAGCGTCACGCGCTCGCCGCGCACAAACCGCGCGGAAATGGTGAGCGGGGGCTCGCCCTCCGGCACCAGATAGGTGTGCGCGCGCGCCGCTCCCGTACTCCAGGAGTCAAACACCCAAATGCGGCCCTGACGGTCTTCCTGGGCTTCGGGAGCGTCCAGGGCGTGTTCGGTCGAGCGGCCCCACTCGGTCTGGTACGGCGTAATCACGGGGGCGCGGTCGACGAGCAGTTGCAGCCCGGGCGGGGTCGATTCAATCCGCACCTGCCGGGTCATGACGAATCGGGCGTAGATGCCCATCGGACCCGTCACCTGGATCGAGCCTCCCAGGAACGGAGCCGTCTGGTTCGGCGTGGCGGAAAAACTCACAAAAGTCCAGCCAGGGTTGGCGGTGGCCGACACCGAATATCTGCCCGCCGCCAAGTAGGTCTGCCCGCTCCGGCTAAACCGGGTGCCGCCCACCGTGACCGTGCCGGGCGAACCGGGACAAGGCGCGCCGGGCGGCGCTTCGTCGCAGTCAAAGAAGGAAACAAACACCTGGAACTGTTCGCTGAAGTTCAGGTTGATCTGGGTCAGGCTGGGAGTGGCGATCAAGTTCAGGGTACGCCCGGAATCGGTGGTCTCGGGGACGCCGATGTTCGTCGACCACCCACCGAACACGTATCTCACCCGCGCGCGGACGTCCTCCTGCACGGCTTCCGTGGTCAAGACGTATTTGGCGCCCTCCTGCCACAAGAAGGTCTGGTTGCCGGAGAAAACCTGCCCATTCACGTAGTAGAACCGGCTGGGGGGATTGACGACCACGCGCACGCTCGACACGGTTTGCGCCACTCCGGCCGTGACGGTCCACGCCAGCCACAGAACCATGCCTCCCCAGCGGACTGCGCTGGCCATCCGCGGCCAGGAAAGAGCGGTCATGTTGTCAGTCACCTCCCAGCAGAATCACCCGGCGTTCACGGGCCGCCCATCCTGCAAGGGCGCCTCCGGCCCAGGACTTCGGGCGGGACGCCGGATCCCTCACGCCAAGCCGTCCGGTTCGACAAGCCGGACAAGTCCAACGGTTATTAATCGGCCGCAGGGCGGGTTTTCATTAGGGTCCCTCTTTAGTACTTCGCTTAGTACTTTGACGCGGCGCGCGGGCGCCGACACGGCGAGCGGGACGGATCGCGGCTTTGCGTCGCGGAGGAGCCCCCGCTACCGGCCGGGGGCAGCTTTGGTCAGGCTGGCCAGATAGGCTAGCAGATCGTCCAACTCTTTGGCTGTAAACACCTTACGATACGAAGGCATCAGCGAGCGCGTTTCCGGCTGGATCGACTCGACGTCCTCCTTCAAGAAGGAATAATAATGTTCCTGCGCGTCCAGCAAGCGCACGGAAAAATGATCCCGCCCGCGTTCGATGCCCACGATGCGGCGTCCATCCCGCGTGACCACGGACACGGTCGCGTACCCGGCGGCGATGTCCCGGCCGGGATCCTCAATGGATTCGCGCAGGTGCGCAAGGGTGCGGGCTCGGCCGATCCGCGACAACTCCGGACCGAATCGTCCGCCCCGCGTTCCTACCCGGTGACACTGGCCGCAGCCGCCCTTCGTCCAGAACAGGCGCTCGCCTTCCGCGCGGTCGCCGGGAATGAACGGGGTTCCGGGCTGGTTGACCGACCGGAGGAACGCCACCACCCGCCACACTCCATCGGCGGTCAGCGCGCCGCCGAAGCCCGGCATCTCCGTGCCGGGAATGCCTGCGGCAATGGCTTGGTAGAGTTCCGCGTCGCTACCGCCCGAGTGCAGCGTGCCTTGGAGCAGGCTCGGGCCCTTTCCGCCCTCTCCCCGAATGCCGTGGCAGGGACTGCAATAGATGCGAAAAATGCCGCGGCCCACCTGGGCGGAGGCGGGGTCGCCGGCCACCGGATTGGCGGCCTGGCCCCAGGCGGCCCATGCCGTCCAGAGCGCGAGTGCCGTGGCGTTCCGCACAATGCGAGCAGGATACTGCCTCTCCAGGGGAGAGGTCAATCGGGCCAGGACGCGTTATGATGACGGGTCTGCTTCCACCCGCCATGGCTGATCCTTTCTCGCACCGGCGCCGCGCCCTCCTGCTGCTGGCCGCGGATGCGGTGTTGCTCTTTGCGTACGCCGCGACGCTGATCTGGCCCGTGTCGCAAACCAAGTACGCCGATCTCTGGGGCTCGATCGAGAGCACCTTCATCGCGGACGGGCGGTTTCTGGCCGAGCACTGGCCGCGCCCGCTCTGGCAGCCGAACTGGTATTGCGGAACACGGTTCAATTACATCTACCCGCCGGCGATCCGCTACGGGACGGCGGCGTTGACGAAGTATTACCCCATGCCGCCGGTGCGGGCGTATCACATCTACATTTCGATTCTGTACGCGTTCGGGATTGTGGGCGTCTATCTGCTTGCCCGGCTGGGGAGCGGTAGCCGTTTGGCCGGATGGATGGCGGCGCTCGGCGCGGCGTGGCTTTCCCCCATTCACCTCCTGGCGGCCGAACTGCGGGACGACACCGCCGATTACGTCACCCAGCGGTTGAAATCTCTGGTGCTGTACGGCGAAGGACCGCACATCTCCTCGCTGGCGATTCTGCCGGTGGCGTTGCTTGCGGCCTGGATCGCGCTGCGGCGCCGCAGCGGGAGGGCAGCCGCGGCGGCGGCGCTCGGCGCGGCGCTGGTGGTATCGCATAATTTCTACGGCGCGACGGCGCTGGCGATGGCCTTTCCGTTCGTGGTCTGGAGCGTCTGGATCACGGCCAGGGACCGGTCGGTCTGGTGGCGGGCGGCGCTCATCGCCGTACTGGCCTACGGGCTGACGGCGTGGTGGCTGGGCCCGTCTTATCTGCGGGTGACGCTGCGCAACTTGCGGCTGGTGGCCGAACCGGGCAACTGGTGGTCGCCCGTGCTGGCGGTCCTGTATCTGTTGGTGTTCGGCGCGGCGACGTGGCATTGGGCGCGCGGCCGCCCGGAGCGAGCTTACGCCGTGTTTCTGACCGGTGCGCTCGGTTATTTCAGTCTCGATTGCCTGGGCAACCGTTTCTTCCACTACCGGATCGCCGGAGAGCCCACCCGGCTGTTTCCGGAGTGGGACCTGCTGGTGGCCCTGGCCGGCGCGGAGATCCTGCGGCGGATTGCGCAGGGAAGCCGCCGGCGGACGGCGCTCGCTCTGCTGCTGTTTGTGGCGGTCTGCTGGCCCGCGAAGAACTACATCTTCCATCCCTGGCGGCTGTTCACGCGGGACGACCACTACCAGGACCGCGTCGAGTACCGCATGCAGGACTGGGTGCACCGGAACGCGCCCCACGCCCGCATGGCGGCGGCCGGCAGTGTGCGGTTTTGGTATAACGCCTGGCAAGATCTGCCGCAACTGGGAGGCGGTTCCGAGCAGGGCGTCAGCAATCTCTACACGGTGATCGCGCAGTACCGGATCCTCCAGGAACCGGAGCCCGATTTGCCCATCCTCTTCGCGCAGGCGTTCGGAGTGGACGGTTTCATTGTGAACGGCCGGGATTCCGAGGAGATGTATCACGATTGGGTGAAGCCCGAACAATTCGCGGGCAAGCTGAAAGTGCTTTACGATGACGGGCGCGGCAGCGTGATCTATGAGATTCCGCGGCGCTACCGGTCGCTGGCGCGCGTAGTGGACAAGGACGCCCTGCTGGCGCTGCCGGAGATGCCGTCCGAGGGCGACAACGACACGGTGCGCGCTTACGCAGCCTTGCTGGAACAAGGGCCCGAGGTTCCTACCGCCACGCGGTGGCTGGACACCGCGACGCTGGAGATTGACGCGCCGGTAAGCGTGGGACAGGCGGTGGCCGTACAGATTTCCTACGACCCGCAGTGGCGGGCCTTCGCGGACGGAAGGCCGGCGCCCGTGCGGCGCGACGTGACCGGCCAGACGGTGGTGGAAGCGCCCGCCGGGACCCGCCGCATCCGGCTCGAGTTCGCGGCGCCGCTCGAGGACCGGATCGGCGCGGGCGTCTCCCTGCTGGCCGCGGGCATCGTGCTGGCGCTGCTGGCGCGGCGGCGAAGGGAGGCCGCCGCGTGAGCGCCCGCCGCCTCGCCCTGCTGGCGTTCTTGCTTTTTGTCTTCAACGTCGCGGTGAACTTGCCGCTGTTCCGCCGCGGGGAATACATTTACCGGGATTCGATTGAAGGCGGCTACGCGTCGATGGCCGCGTTCGTCACCGCGCATCCCAATCCGTGGGGGTGGAACCCCACCTGGTATTGCGGCTTGCCCGTGCAGTTCACCTACCTGCCGGTCACCTCCTACGCGACGGCGGCGGCAGTGCACGCCGCGCCGTTCCTCGAACCCTATCACGCCTATCGCCTAATCGTAAGCGCGGCGGCGTGCCTGGCGCCGGCCGCCTTTTTCCTGTTGGTGTACGCCTTCACGGGGGCGTGGCGTTGGGCGCTGCTGGCGGGTCTGGCGCTCTCGGTCTGGTCGCCGCTGTACGACCTGGTCGCGATCATTGATAAGGACCGCGGCTTTGCCTACCTGCCGTGGCGTTTGCAGGTGCTGGTCAAGTACGGGGAGGGCCCGCACAACGCGGGCCTGATGATGTTGCCGCTCGCCCTCGTCGCCGCGCGCAGGGCCGCGCGGGCGGCCGGCTTTGCGCCCCTGCTGGCGGCCGCGGCCCTAATGGCCCTGGTTTGCCTTACCAATTGGGTGGCCGCCTTGGTGCTGGCGTTTTGCGGCTTCTCGCTGCTGCTCACCTATTTCGATGAGCCGGGGTTCTCGGTTCGCCGCGTGCTGCTGGCGGCCGCGCTCGCCTATGGCTTGGCCTGTTTCTGGCTGACGCCCAGTTTCATCCAGACCACCGCGTTGAATTGGCCGGTCGACGCGTACAAATACCGCCTTGAGGCAACCCAGCGCTTGCTGCTGCTGGGTCTGGCGGCGGGCACACTGGCCATCCGCGCGGTTTTCTACTGGCTGGCCCGCGAGCAGCGCTACTTTTGCTGGCTGCTGCTGGGGCTGTTTCAGTTCGGGTGGATCGCGCTCTGGCACTACCAGGGCGCCACGCAGGTGATCCCGGAAGCGCGGCGGTACGCGGTGGAGTTCGAGATCTTCCTGTTGCTCGCGCTGGTGGAAACGCTGCGGCGCCTCTGGACCCGGCGCGGTTGGCTCCCGCGCGCCGCGATGGCCGGGATCGCCGTGCTCGCGCTGTATTCCGCTACGCCGCAAGCCTGGCGGCTGCTCACCGAGGGCCGCCGCGGGCGCGACCCGATGCCGAAAGAGTGGACCATCGAGTACAAACTGGCGCGGAAACTCGCCGAATTGCAGCCGCAAGGCCGGGTGTACGTTACGGGCGGCATGCGTTTCCGCCTGAACCAATGGTATCCGTTCCACCAGCCCGGCGGCGGCTTTGAGTCCGGCTTGCGCAACCGCCGCCCGATCGATATGGACTACCAGATCCGCACCGGGATGAACAGCAAGCCCGGCGAGGAGTCCAGGGACGCCGTCGAGGCGCTGCGGGCGCTCGCGGTGGAATACGTGGTGGTCCACGGCCCGCGGTCCCGCGAACACTACCGCGACGTGAAGAACCCGCGCAAGTTCGATGGTGTGCTTGAACCAGTGCACCGCGAAGAAGACGACGTGATCTACCGCGCCCCGTACGCCTGGGCGATCCTGGCGAAGTATCCGGAACTGATCGAGTGGCCGCCGGGTTCGCCGCTGCCGGTCTACCGCAACTGGATTCAGGCGATGGAAGACCGCGCGCGTCCGAAATTGAAAACCACGTGGTTGAACCCGAGCGAGATCGTCATCGAGGGGCCGACGCCGTACGGCTACGCCGTGTCCTTGCTGGTCAACTATGACGAGGGTTGGGAAGCCACCCAGGACGGCCAGCCGGTGCGGGTCTGGCCCGACAACTTCCGGTACCTCCTGATCGAATCGCAGCACTCCGACTACGCCCGGATTCACCTGCGGTACCGGGGCACGCCGGAACAGCGGGTGATGGCCGCCGCTTGCGGGGGCGTGTGGATCTTCTCGCTCGGGATGCTGATCCGCGGCCGGCGCCGGCGGTCTTAGCGCTCGGCAGCTCGAAGCGGGAGGCGGGCAAAGCGGGCGCCGCCTGGCGTTTCCCCTACTCCGGGCGCAGGCGGACCCAGTGGATGTCCATGCGCTCGGCGTGGCCGGCGTAATAGACCACCAGGGCGTCGCCGTCCGGCAGCGGTTCGGCGTACGGCAGGCCGTAGGTCCACGAAATTTGTTCTATCAGCAGTTCGCCGGTGGTGTGGTACAGGCCGGAGGGCCGTGCGGCGTCGTACAGAACCGTCTCCTGGGAGAACTTTCCTTCGAGCGAGGGCGCGACGGCGGCGCGGATGGTGTGCGAACCAAATCGGTCGACCCACGCCAGCAGGACGCGGCCATCGGGAAGGATGGCGGGGCGGGAAGGTTGGTCGGCGAACCCCAGCCGCTCGGGGCGCGACCAGTTGGCGCCTTCGTCCACGCTGATCCGCCGCTCGATGGGCAGATACTTGCCGGTTTGCGAGTCATACAGCCACGTGAACGAGACGATCCGGCCGTCCGGCGCCACGGCGGCGCGCTGGTCCCAGTGGAAATAGCGGCCGGTGAGATCGCCCACGATCCGCCGCGCCTCCGGCCAGGTGCGCCCGCGGTCGCGCGAATACAAGTACTGGACATGTTGCCGCCAGGGGGAGGTGTCCAGGTAGGTTTTGTTTGATTCCAGGCTCAACGCCATGCGGCCGCTCGGCAGCAGCAGAATCGGGCTGGTGAGACTCGGAGGACCCAGCGTATCCGGCGTGGGCGCCACGCGCCAGGGACTCCAGGTCTTGCCTTGGTCGCCGGAATCGGCCAGCAGCACGCGCAGCGGCAGACATCCCTGCGTTGCCTCATTGAAGAGCGGCTTGCCGGGATACGCGCTCCGGTCGACCCACAAAGCCGCGGCCAGCAGCGCGCCGCCGGGTGCGGGCGTCACATAGACCACCTTGAGAGAACCGGCGACGCCGCTCACCTCCGTTGCAAAGGGCCGCCAAGGCTGGCTCCAGGATTCGCCTCCGTCATCCGACCAGCGGCACTCCACCGTTTCGTCATCGCAATCCTTGGAAGATCCCACGCGATAGGTGGCCAGCAAGCGGTTGGGGGGCAGCCACGTCACGGTGGGGAAGGTGGCGACGGCGGCGGGCGCCTCGCCGGCGTGCAGCACTCCGCGGGCGATGATTTGCATCTCTTCCATCATTCCGGGACGTGGGCGGCGGCGGCAACTCCTCCGCTTCCGCCATCCAGCCCACTGGACCTCCGCGGGCGGATGCGGCGCGGGCATGTCATGATACTTTCGATCAATGCCTTTCGACTGTCTGATCGACGTGCACTCCCACCTTGGCCAGTCCAGCATGGACTCGATGTCCGCCGATGGAGAGCGGCTGTGCCGTCTCTACCGCCAGGCCGGCGTCACCCACGCGGTGACGTTCTCGATCGAAGCCTGCTACGGCGGTATTGACGCAGGCAATGCCTATACCCTCCAGGAAGCCGCCCGGCACGACATGCTGAGCATGATGGTGGTGGCGCATCCCAATCACTTGGCTGCTTCGGCCGCCTGGATCCGGCGCGCCGCCTCGGAGCCGAAGATTGTCGGGGTGAAGATTCACCCCGCGCTCGGGGCCTACGACGTGCTCTCCCACTCCATGTTCCGGCTGATGGAGGAAGTCATCGCCCCGTCGGGCTTGCCGGTGTTAAGCCACGTGGGCAACGACTCGCCGAACGTGCCGATCGACCGGTTTTTGCAACTGGCCGCCCGCTTCCCGCAAACGCGGTTCATCGCGGCGCATCTGGGAGTGGGCGTCCTGGGCCTGGGCCACGCCGCGGTGGACGCCTGGTCCCGCCAGCCCCTGGAAAACGTCTGGTTTGACATGGGCACGCTGCGGGCGTTCGCAACCGGGGCGGTGGAAACGTTTCTTGCCCACGTCGGGCCGGACCGCCTGCTCTTCGGCACCGACGCGCCCCTGTACGTGCCGGCGCCCTTCGTACGGCTGCTGGAGGTTCTGCCCTTGACCGAAGCGGTCCGGCGGAAAATCGCCTATGAGAACGCGCTGCAAGTGATTCCGGCGCTGCGCGGGAGGACGGGCGTCGCGGCAGGATAGAGGGCGATGCGCGGACTGATTCTCCTCCTCGCGATGGGCCCGCCGGCGGCGTTGGTGTGGGAAGAACTGCCGCCCATGCCCCGCGCGCAGGGCGGAGCGTCCAGCGTGCTGGCGGGCGGGCAGTTGATCGCCGCGGGAGGCACGGCATGGGACGGTGATCGAAAACTCTGGTTGCGGGACGTGCAGATCTTCGACCTGCACACGCGCCGGTGGCGGATGGGGCCGGCGCTGCCGGAACCGCTGGCGTATGGTCCCGCGCTGGCGGCCGCGGGAGGGATGGAGGTCTACGGCGGCTCGACCGGCACGCGCAGTTCCCGCACCATTCTCCGCCTGGACGCGGCCGCGGCGGCCTGGACCGCGGTGGGGACGGCGCCGCAGGACACCGTGCTGGGGCGCGCCGCGCGGGTGGGCGAGGATGTCTTCCTGTTCGGCGGATGCGCGGACGCCGCCGATCTGGCCACCTGCACCGCGCAAGTCTCCCGGCGGCGCGGGGGGCGTTGGGAGAAGGTTTCCGCGTTTCCCGCCGGTGCGGTGGCGCTGGGCGCGGCGGCGGTGGCGGGCGGCAAGGTCTACTGGTTTGGCGGCTGCTCGCTGCCGGCGGGGGGCGTCCTGGCCAACCGCGCGGAGGCCTGGGAATTCGATCCGTGCACGCTCGCCTGGAAGCGCCTGCGCGACTTGCCGAAAGCCAATCGAGGCCTGACCGCTGCCGCGGTGGAGGACCGCCTGGTCTATTTGTTCGGCGGGTACGACGCTTCCGCCGAGGAAGCGCAGGGCAAGGGACCCGAGTTCGGCTTCAGCCGGGACGTGTGGGTCTACGACATCGCCGCCGACCAGTATCGTCCCGCCACGCCGTCGACCCTGGCGGCCGCCGGGAGCGATTTTTTTCTGTACGGCGACACGTTTTACTCCGCGGGGGGCGAGCACCGGATGCGCGGGCGTACGGCGCGCACGGTGAGCGCCCGCATGGTCAGGACAGGAGAATGATTCAAGCCATCATGTACGGCGCGGGCGACCTGCGCCTGGAAGAACGGCCGCTCGATCCGGCGAACCTCGCGCCGGGGCAGGTCTATGTGGAAACCGAAGTGACGGCGCTGTCGACGGGCACCGATTTAGGGAATTACCTGGGGCGCTCGACCGACGTGCCGGGCGCGCCGGATTACCCGCGGCCGGTGGGTTACTCGAACGTGGGCGTCGTGCGCAAGACAGCCGAGGACGTCACCACGGTGCGGCCGGGGCAGCGGGTGTTCTCGATGAAGCCGCACCAGTCGGCGTATATCGCCAATCGCGGCGATCTGCTGGTGCCGGTGCCGGAGGGCGTGACGCCGGAAGCGGCGTCGCTCGGCTACCTGACGCAACTCGGCGTGGCGGCCATGCGGCAGGCGCACTATGAAGCCGGCGAACATGTCGCCGTGATTGGCTTGGGCGTGATTGGCTTGGGCACGGTCGCGATGGCGCGGGCGATGGGCGCGCGCGTCACCGCGGTGGCCAACTCGCCGCTGCGCGTGGAGGTCGCCCGGCGGGTCGGCGCGCACGAAGTCTACCTCTCCGGCGAGCCCGATCCACCCAAGGACGTGGATTTGGTAGTCCTCACCGCGAATCCGTGGGAGGCCTACCGCGCCGCCGTCGAGATGGCGCGCTACGCCGGGCGGATCAGCGTGCTGGGATTCCCCGGACGCGGCTATCCGCCGCCGGAGTTCAATCCGCTGGATCCGCAGTGGTTCTACGGAAAACAGCTCACGCTGATCGGCGCGGGATTCTCCCCTCGGGCAGAGTGCCCGCCCGGGGAAATCCGCTTCAATTTGCGGCGCAATCTGGAACTCATCTTCCGGTGCGCCGCCACGGGCGCAGCGCCGCTGGACCCGATCATCAGTCACCGGTTGCCCTGGCGGCGCATGCGCGAGGCGTATGAATTGGCCAAGGCGCACGCCAAGGAACTGGTGGCGGCAGTCTTCGATTGGAGGAATTCATGAAGCGGCGCATTCTGGGCCGCACCGGCCTGGCGGTTTCCGAGCTCTCACTCGGCACGGTCGAGATTGGCATGGATTACGGCATTCCGGTGGAGGGATCGCACGGGCGGCCGGAGGAAGCCGAAGCCGCGCGTCTGCTGAACCACGCGCTGGACATGGGCATCAACTTCCTCGATACGGCCCGCCTGTACGGGGAAGCCGAGGCCATCATCGGACGGGCGTTGAGCACGCGGCGGCCGGAGTATGTGCTGGCCTCCAAAGCCCCGTCGTTTCACCAGGAAGACCTGACGAGCGCGCAGCGCAAGCAGAAGATCGCCGAGAGCGTGAAGGAGAGCCTGCGGCAGTTGCAGACGGATGTCATCGACATCCTCATGATTCATAGCGCTCCGCAAGAAGTGATCCTCCAAGGCGATGCCCTGGAAGCTTTGCGGGCGCTGCGCGAGGAAGGACACATCCGTTTCCTGGGCGCCAGTGTTTACGGCGAAGAGGCCGCGCTGGCCGCGATCGCCGACGGCGGTTACGACTGTCTGCAAATCGCCTACAGCGCGCTCGACCGGCGGCCGGAACGCGCGGTCCTGCCGGAGGCGGCCCGGCATCAGGTGGGCATTGTGGCGCGCTCGGTGGTGCTGAAGGGTGTGTTGACCTATAAGCGGCGAGGCCTGCCGCCGGCTTTACGGCCGCTGATCGAAGCGGCCGACCGGCTCGAGGCGCTGGCGGGAGGCGAGGTGGCCAGCCTGCCCGAGTTGGCGTACCGCTACGCGCTCGCCCAGTCTCCGCCGCACAGCCTGCTGGTCGGCACCGGCAGCCTCGAGGAGTTGGAGGCGGCGGCGGGTTTCGTCAGGAAGGGACCGCTCTCGCCGGAACTGATCAGCAGGATCCGGGAAATGCCGGCGGTGGAGGAAAGCCTGCTCAACCCGGGTACGTGGCCGGCGCTGAGATGATGACGGCCCGGTGGATCTTCTGGTTGACGCTGCCGCTGTGCGCGGCCGGCTACAGCCAGGAGTCCGCCGCAATGGCGAAGGCGCGGCAGAGCTACGAACTGGCGCGCGCGGGCAATCTGGAGCAGGCCGCCGCCGTCATGCGGGAGGCGATCGCGCTCGAACCGGCGAACGCGCTGCTGCACTCGGCGCTGGGTGGCATCCTGGCCCGCCAGGACAAGCGGGAAGAGGCGCGGAGCAGTTTCGCGGAGGCGGTCCGGCTGGATCCGGCCAATACCGTGCTGCGCTTACAACTCGCGCGCCTCCAGATGCAAACCGGCCAATGGGAGCCGGCGTACGAAAACCTGCGGCAGGTGGATGCCGCGCAGCCGGGCAATGCGGAGGTGCGGGCGCTGCTGGAGGAGGCCGCCTGCGAACTCGGCGCGGAATGGGCGCGGGCGCGGCGGTTTAAGGCCGGCCAGGCGCTGGCGCGGGACGCGGCGCGGAGGTTCCCGGATTCGGCCCGCGTCCACGAAATGCTTGGTCTGTTTGAAACACGCAACCAGGAGAATGTGCTGGCGGTGGAGGCGTACCGGAAAGCGCGGGAGCTGGCCCCGGACTCGGCGGGGGCGGCCGCCGGACTGGCGATCGCGCAGGCGGCCGCGGGGATGACGGCGGACGCCGCCGCGACGCTGGAGAACGCGCTGGGCCAGTTTCCCAAGGACGCGACGCTCCGCCAGGTCTACGGCGTCCTGCTGCTCAAATGGAGCGAGACCGATCCGGCGCGCCGGGCAAAGGGCGCGGCCCTGCTCGAGGAAGCGCTGGCGCTCGATCCGGGCTTGGCGGAGGCTCACTATCAGTTAGGCAATCTTGCCCTCGGCGAAGGCCGGGCCCAGGAGGCGGTGGAGCGGCTCGAAGCGGCGCTGCGGAATGGCGAACGCTCCAGCCGGGTGTGGTTTGCCCTGGCGCGCGCCTACCGGCGCGCGGGACGGGCGGCGGATGCGGAAGCCGCTCTGGAGAGGTTCCGCGCCCAAAAAGCGGAAGAGGAGAAGACCCGGCCCTAAGGCGGCCGGGCGGTGAGGAGGAAACAACATGCGCGAAGCAGTGATGGGAGTTCTGTTGGCAGGCGCCGCGCTGGCCGCGGGTCCGGCGCAGCAGGTCGAGGGGTGGGCAGAGACAGTGTTCTCGCCTGCGGCCGGCGGGCGCGCCGCCACGCCCTACGACTATCGCGGGCCGGCCGCCGGGTCGATGACCGCCGCCTGGTGGGCGCCGGGCCAGGCGGCGCGCAATTACGTCATTTGGAAGACCGCCCCCTGCCCGGCCAAGCAGGACACGGAGGCCGTTTTCATCGCCGCCAGCGCGGTCACGCCGCCTGAGTTCAGCCGCGGGCCGCAGGCCAGGCTCTCGGTCAACGGCCAGGCCGCGCTCACCTTTGACCTGGGTTTGACGCTGGACCGCACCTGGCGAGGCAACGGCTTCGAACTGCGCTACGAAGCGCGGCGCGCGGAATGGCCCTGGGCCGCCGCGCACCGCCAGTTCGAGCTCAACGGCCAGAGCGGGCGGTACTGGCTGCGCGTTCCCGCGAGCGTGGTCACCGCGGGAGAGCCGCTCACGCTCAAGGTGGAAATGCTGCCCTTCCCGGCCTGGCCGAACGGCTGGTTCATGGTGAAGCACCGCCAGGACGCGCTCGCCGAAACCGCCGAGGCGCTGGGCGGCCAGGTCGAGCAGTTGCAGCGCGATGTGCGGCGCTTGCAGGAATTGGTCCACGTCCTGGCCACCAATCAATACACCAAGCTGGTGGACTCGCGCGACTACGAGCACAGCATCATCCACACGGATGGCTGGCGGCACTTGCATCCCGCCGACCTGATCAGGCTGCGGAATGGCGATCTCCTGGTGACGGCCCGCGAGGCCGCCGAGCATATCGCCCGCGACGGGGACGTGATCATGCTGCGTTCGAAGGACGGAGGCAAAACCTGGGGCGGCCGCCAGGTGATCGCCGGCATCAAGGACCTGGACGAGCGCGAGGGGTGCGGCATCCAGCTCCGCGACGGGACGATCTTGATGGGCGTCTTTTTCAACGACCTTTACCGCGAGGATGGCGATTACGAGTGGAACTGGCAGAGAACCGTTCAGTTCACTCCGGAGAAGCGCAAGCTGGGCACCTACATCATCACGTCCAAGGACAACGGCTATACGTGGTCCGCGCCCATGCACGTGGATACGCGCGGGATGCCCTTCACCGACCTGGAGGGTCCGGCGGACGCGCCGGTCGAGATGCCCGACGGCAGCGTGCTGATGCCGCTGATGGCGTATAACGTGCGCGGCGACATGTTCAACAAAGCGGCGGTGTTGCTGAAGACCACCGATCAGGGAAAGAGCTGGCGGTTCGTGTCGTTCCTGGCGCAGGATCCCGGCGGCAAACTGGGCATGTTCGGCGAGCCGGGGCTGGTGCGCACCCGCAGCGGACGCCTGATCGCCGCGCTGCGCAACGAGGGGCCGGAGAACCGCATCTGGACGACCCACTCGGACGACGGCGGCAAGACCTGGACGCCCGTGAAGCCCTCGCCGATGGTGGGTCACCCCGCGGACTTGATGCAACTTGCCGATGGGCGCATTCTGTGCACGTACGGCACGCGCTCACGGCGGCACGCCGACCCGGCCGGCATTCGCGCGGCCTTTTCGCCGGACAACGGCGAGACCTGGCAAATCGAGCAGGAAGTGCAGATCCGCCGAGATTTCCTGAACATCGATATCGGCTACCCTGAATCGATGCAACTGGACGATGGCCGGGTGATGACGGTGTACTACTTCAACCTGTTCGGGCGTTTCTTTCTGGGGCAGACGATCTGGAGGCCGTGAGGAGAACGCTGCAACGCGGCAAGTGGCTGGGGGCGGTGGCGGCTGCCTTGGCCGCGGCGGCGTCCCCGGCGTGGTTTGCCGATGTCACGCGCGAGGCGGGAATCGTCTGGACGCATTTCAACGGGGAATCGCCGGACCGGTTCCTGGTGGAATCCACCACCGGCGGGGTGGCCTTTCTCGACTTCGACCAGGACGGCCGGCTGGACATCTACCTGGTGAACGGCGGCGAAACCCGCCGGGGCCGCAGCCGCACTCCCGTCCGGAACGCGCTCTACCGCAACCTGGGCGGCGGAAAGTTCGCAGACGTGGCGGCCAAGGCGGGCGTGGACCGCATTCCGTTCTATGGGATGGGCTCGGCCGCCGCCGACTACGACAACGACGGCTATCCGGATCTTTATGTCACTGGCTACCCGGCCGGCGCGCTGTTTCACAACAACCGCGACGGGACGTTCACCGACGTGACCGCCACGGCGGGAGTCGCCAACCAGGGCGAATGGGGAGCGAGCGCGGCCTGGTTCGATTTCGACCGCGACGGACGCCTCGACCTGTTTGTGGCCAACTACGCCGCGTTCTCGTATGACGACGTCCGACGCTGCGAGTTCGGCGGGCAGCCCACCTACTGCGCGCAAACGGAATACCCGGGCCGCCCGCCGCGTCTATACCGCAATACCGGCGCCGGCTTCACGGATGTGTCCCGGCGGGCGGGCATCGCCGGGATGGCGGGACGCGCCCTCGGCGTGGTGGCGGTCGACGCGGACGACGACGGATGGCCGGACCTGTTCGTGGCGCGCGACGCCTCGCCGAACCTGCTGCTGATCAACCAGCGCGACGGCACCTTTGTGGACCGGGCGATGGACGCCGAGGTCGCCTATAACGCGGATGGCGTGGCCCGCGCGGGGATGGGCGTCGACGCCGGGGACATCGACGGCGACGGGCGGCCGGACTTCGTGGTCACCAATTTCGATACCGAGTATCACGCGCTCTATCTGAATCCCGGCCGCTATCCCTACCGCGAGTTCACGGTCGAATCACGCCTGGCGCTGCATTCCAAGCCTTACGTCGGCTGGGGCGTCCGGCTGCTGGACTTCGATCTGGACGGCGACCTGGATCTGCTGATCGTCAACGGCCATCTGCACGAGATGATCGAGCGCTCCAACCGCACCGTGCAATACCGCGAGCGCCCGCTGCTGCTCGCCAACGACGGCAAAGGCGTGTTTTCCGACATGCGGGAGAACGCTGGAACCGTGTTCGACACCGGGTACCTGGCGCGCGGTCTGGCCGCGGGGGACTTCGACAACGACGGGTATCCCGATGCGGTCTTCGTGAACCTGAACGCGCCGCCCGTGCTGCTCCGCAACCAGGCCGTCACGCGCCGCGCGTGGGTGGGCGTCCGCCTCGAAGGCACGGAGAGCAACCGCGACGCCATCGGCGCCAAGCTCACCGCCACCGCGGCGGGCCGCCGCTGGACGCGCTGGATCAACGGCGGCGGCAGCTTTCTGGCGTCGCATGACTACCGGGTGGTCTTCGGCTTGGGCGGCCTGCCGGAATCCACTCCCGTCGATCTCGAAATCCGCTGGCCCAACGGCCTGACTCAATCCGCCCGCAAGTTGTCCGCCGGGCGCTATCACACCATTACCGAGCCAAGGAGAACGCAATGAGCACCCGCTATCCGCAGGCGATTCTCGTAAGCTGCGAGATTCCCTGGGATGAGAACGAAAACCTGCTGGAAGACGTGTTCCGCGAAGAGGTGCGCCACACGCTGCGGAACGGCTTCCATCACCTCTACATATTCGGAACCGCGGGCGAGGGGTACGCGGTGGATACGCCGCGTTTCCGGCGGATTGTGGAGATTTTCCGCGAGGAAACGCGCGGCGATGGCATCCAGCCGCAAGTGGGCGTCATCGGCCTGTCGACGGCGAACGTGATCGAGCGCCTGCGCATCGCCTACGAAGCCGGATTCCGGACGTTCCAGATCTCCCTGCCCTGCTGGGGCATGCTGAACGACCAGGAGGTGCTGAAGTTTTTCGTGGACGTGTGCGGCGCCTTTCCCGATTGCCGCTTTCTGCACTACAACCTGATGCGGGCCAAGCGGCTGCTTACCGCCGCCGATTACCGCCGGATCATCGACGCCGTGCCGAACCTGTGCGCCACCAAGAACACCGGGACCACCGTGTACACAACGCGCGAGTTGATGACGGTGGTTCCCGAATTGCAGCACTTCTTCGGCGAGGCCATGTTTCCGTACGCCTGCCTGTATGGCGAATGCAGCGTGCTGAGTTCTTTCGGGCCGCTGTTCCCGCGCAAAAGCCGGGAGCTGTTTCAGCTCGGGGTCAGCCGCCAGTTCGACAAGCTGTTTCTGTTTCAGCGCGCCTACCTCGACGCGGTGGAAGAGGTGATCGCCCCGATGCGCCGCCGCGAAATGATCGATGGAGCGTATGACAAGATGCTGGTGAAGCTGGGCGGCTTGGAAGCCATGACCACCCGCCTGCTGTCGCCCTATGAGTCGTTCCCGGAAGAGGTGTTCCAGGAATGCCGGACGATCCTGCATGAGAAGTATGCGGATTGGCTGGGCTAGCGCGGCGCTGGCCGGATTGCTGGCGGCGGCGGGGCCCGGGAGCGCGCAGCCGCCCGCGGATCTTGACGGATTCTGGCAACGCACCCTGACCCGCCTGCGGGCGCAACCGTTGGACGCGCGGGTGGAGCCGGTGGCGGACCCGGCGCCCTACCGCACGTTTCGGGTCACGTTCGCCAGCCTCGACGGCGTCCGCATCCGCGCCCGGCTGGGCGTGCCGATCGGGCATGGGCAGGAGAGGCTGCCCGCGATCGTGACGGCGCCGGGCTATGGCGGCGTGCAGCACGGCGTGATGCTGGCCGAATGCCAGCGCGGGTACCTGGTGTTGCAGGTGGATCCGCGGGGGCAGGGCGAGTCTGGCGAACTGTTTCCGCTGCGCGGCGCCGAGAAACTCACCTGGGGAATCGAGCGGCCGGAGGGGTTCTATTATCAGGGCGCGTACGCCGACCTGGTGCGCGGCGTCGACTATCTGGCCACCCGGGAGGACGCGGATCCGGCCGGGGTCGCGGCGGTGGGCACCAGCCAGGGCGGAGGTCTGGTGTTAGCGCTGGCCGCGTTGGATCCGCGAATCCGCGCCGTGGTGGCGCATGTGCCATTCCTTTGCGATTTCCGGCAGGCCGCGCGCACGCCGGAGTCGCTGGTGCGGAAGATCCTCGAGCGGACCGGCGTCGACGCGGAAGCCGCGCTGCGCACGCTCGACTACTTCGACCCGCTGCACCTGGCCGGGCGCATCCGCGCGCCCGCGCTGATCAGCGCCGGAGGGAAGGACAAGACGTGCCCCCCGGACACCATCCGCGCGGTGTACGACCGCATTGCCGCGCGGAAGAGCTTGTTTCACGATCCCGGCCTGGAGCACACCTCGTCGAGCGAGTTCTACGCTCTCGTGTGGCCGTGGCTGGCGCTGCACCTCCAGCGCTGAAAGCCGCAACGCCATGGAAATCACCCCCGCTGTCGAGCGCCACAACGGCCGGATTTTCCTGGTCAACTATGTGCTGATCTATCTGGCCGCGCCGGTGTTGTATATCGGCGTGGTGCAGGCGGCGCTTTGCGACAAGCTGGGAGCGAGCGCGCTGGTGGCCAATCTGCCGGCGTCCACGTACATGCTGGGCAGCCTGTGTCCGCTGCTGCTGTCGTGGCTGACGCCGCCGCGGCATTACCGCGCGGTCGTGGTTTGGGCCAATGGGTGCACCGCGGCGTTGATCGGGGGCGTGTTCCTGACGCTGGCGCTGCCGTGCCCCGCGTGGATGCGGATCGCGGCGCTGCTGGCGCAGGGACTGCTCCAGGGATTCTGCGCCGCGGCGTCGCACGTGTTCATGATCCATTGCCTGCGGGCCGGCGCCACCGCGGCAGGCCAGGCGCATACGCTCCAGGCGACCTTCACCGTCACGCCGCTGTTCGCGGTGGCCGGGTCGCTGGGGGCGCAATCTGTGTTGGACGCGGGCCTCCCCGGCGTGCGCTTCCCTGACGACTTCGCCCTGGTGCACCTGGCCGCCGTGCCGTGTCTGGCGTTCATCGCCTGGAACAGCAGCCGGTTTCAGTTGGTCGCCGCGCCGGAGGAAGCGCGGCAGCCGCTGGGCGGGTTCCTGCTGTCGTGCGGCCGCGCCCTGGCCGCCGACCGCACGCTGCTGGTGCTCTGGCTGGCTTACTTTCTGTGGTATTCCACCGCGAACGCCGTGACCAACTTCTCGCTGTACACCCGGGAGGCGATGGGCCGCGACCCGAACGAAGTGGCCGGCTGGACGATGGCGATCCGGTTCGGCTGCAAGGCGCTGGGCGGCTTGCTGCTGGGCGCCATCGCGGTGCGTTTCGGGCTGCGCGCCAGCGTCATCACCTCCGTAGGGATGCTGGGGGCCGCCTGTGTGTGGGCTTGGGTGGCGCCCGGACCGGCCTACCTGTTCACCTTCGGCCTGATCGGCATGGGCGAACTCGGCGGAGCGTATTTCCCGAACTATGCCGCCGCAATCTCGCCGGTCGCCACCAGCGCGCGTAACGTCGCGCTGCTCACGCTGGCGGCGCCGCCCTCCGGCATCGCGCCGGCTTTGCACGGCTGGCTGACCGACCGCTACGGGTTTTCCGCCAGCTTCGCCGCGGGCACGCTGACCGCGCTGCTCTGCCTGACGTTGTTCCGGTTCGACCGGCCGCGCCGTCAGAGCGAATAGAGTTCCCGCGCGTTCTCAAAGAAGATCCGCTCGATCTCGTGATCCTTGAGTTGCAGGCTCCAGCAGGCGAGTTTAAGCGTCCGCAGGGACTCAATGCCAACCAGGGTGGGGAGGACGGCGGCATAGCCGGCCTCGAACTTCGTGTTGTCCGCCGAAAGCCACACGAACGAGTCGCCCACCGCCACGCAGCGGCCGCGCAGGTGGGACACGGGGAAATCCGAGCCGTACATCAGCCGGTCCACGCCCAACGTGCGGATGATGGCCTCATAGGCGCCCGCATCGGTCACGGCGCTCGAATCGCACCACACATTGCGGAGGCCGCGGAGCGCGCCGATGCCCTCGAGGGTGTGGTGCGGATTGAAGCCCCGCGCGCCGTGGGCCAGGATCCACTTCATATTCGGATAGCGTTCGGCCCAGGCGCGGATCACCTGCTGGTTTTCCGGGTCCGCCATCGCCCGCGGTTTCACCATGTGCAGCGTGATGCTCAGCCCTTCCTGATGGGCCACGCGGACTTGTTCCTCCGGCAGGTATTCGGGAATCGAGGCGTAGTAGGTGTCGGGCCGCGCCGCGTAGACGTGGTAGCACTTCAGGCCCACAAAGCGCTCGCGCCGCACCGCCTCGCGGATGAACTCCGGATCCATCTCCGGCCGGACCAGCATGTGCCCGCGCGACCGGGGCCGGGTGCGGACCTCATCGGCCAGAAACCGGTTGGCCGCGGGGAAGTCGATCGCCGGGTTGGGGAAACCAAAGAACAGCCCGTCCACTTCACGCCCAGGGTGGATTTCGTCCATCCGGCGCAGGAACTCGGCCATGCTGGCGCTCGCCGGGCCGGGTTGGACCCAGGGAGGCGGACCGGCGGTGAACTGCGACAGTTCATACAAATGCGCGTGCGCGTCAAAGAGGCGCCGAGGAACGAACGCATCGAGTTCGCGGGCGAACAGCTCGCGGTCCGCGTCCAGCACTTGCCAGCCGGTCGGAGCAGGCATCGAAGGGATTCCTAGGCGGTGTAGCGAAGTTTTGCTGTGTCCGGCGCGGCGGCGCCGAGCGCTTCGCCAATCAGCGAGGCCGTTTGCCGGAGGGCGGACGCCAACTCGGTGACGTTGTGCGAACTGATCTCGGCGGTGGTTCCCGCCAGGCTCAAAGCCGCAAGCGCCCGCCGGTCGGGACCCAGCAAGGCGACGCCCACGCAACGCGAGCCCAGTTCCTCCTCCTCGTCATCCAGCGCATAGCCCATCGCGACCACCCGGTGCACTTCCTCCTTCAACCGGCGCTGCGAATGAATCGTGTTCTCGTTGTGCCGCATGAGGCCGTGCTCGCGCACGACCCGCTGCACCACGGTGTCCGGCAAGTGTGCGATCAGCGCCTTGCCGAGCGCCGTGCAGTGCACGTCCATCCGCCGGCCGACCCAGGTGGTGACGCGGCGCTCGTGCAACGGTTCGCACTTGGCGATGACGACCGCCTGTCCCTGATCCAGAATGCCCAGGTGCGCCGTCAACTGCGTGCGGGTGACCAGATCCTGCAAAAACGGCCCCGCCAGTTGGCGCAGATGCAGCCGGCCGAGCGCGTGGTTCGCCAAGGAAAGCAACTTGGTGCCGAACAGATAGCGGCTGGTGCGCTCGTTGCGGCAGATATAACCGCGGCGCTCCAAGGTCACCAGCAGGTAATGCACCGAACTGCGAGGCAGTTGCGACTGCTCGACCAGCTCCGGCAGGGTCAATCCCGCGCGGGACTGGGCCAGCATCTCCAGGATCGAGAGCGCACGATCCAGGGCAGGAACCGTCTGTGTCTTGATGGCAGCCATGGGCGCCTCCTCTCCCTATTCCGATCCGAGCGTTACCTGGGCAGGACAATCCCCCCGTCGACGCGAAGGATGCTGCCGGTGATATAGGCCGCCTGCTCCGAGACAAGGAAACAGACTGCCGCGGCGATTTCGTCCGGCCGCGCCAGACGCCCCAGGGGCAGTTTCCTGCCCTCTTCCCGAATCTGGTCCTCGGTGAAAAACGCGCGCTCGCCGGGAGTGTCGGTCCAGCCCGGCTCGATAGCGTTCACGCGGATCCGGTGCGGCGCCAGTTCCACCGCCCAGGTGCGCGCCATCTGGTTCACCGCCGCCTTAGCGCCGTTGTACGACGTCGAGCGAGCGTAGGGCTGCTCGGCGTGCACGGAACTGATCACGACGATCGAGCCGCCCTCCCCCTGCCGGATCATCTGGCGCGCCGCTAGTTGACTGCAATGGAACACCCCCCACTGCGACACGGCCCACACGCGCGCCACGTCTTCCACTTCCAACTCGACGAGGGGTTTGCGAATGTTTAAGGCGGCGTTGTTGACCAGCACGTCCAGCCGGCCCAGCCGCTCGATGGTCTCCGTGAAGAACGCCTCTACCTGCGCCCGGTCCGAAACGTCGCACTGCCGGTACAACGCCTGGCGGCCCGCCTCCCGGATCGAACGAAACGTGCCGGGCGGTTCGGGGGTGGGCTGGAGATCGCAAATCGCCACGTCGAAGCCCTGCCTGGCCAGCGCCACCGCGGTATCCTGTCCGATGCCCCGCGCGGCTCCCGTCACCATCGCGACCGGCGTCATTTCAACTACCTCCCAAGTGGAACAACACGCATTCTTCGGCGCTCCTGGCGCCCTCCCCCCGCAGAAAATCCAGGTATTGGCGGTGCTGTTCTTCGAGTAGTTGCTCGGTCAGGTCGGGGCGGCTCATTTTGTAAACGGAACCGTACGCGAAGAAAGGAACCATCAGCGTCCGCAGCGTCTGCGCCAGGCGGGCGTTGCCGCTGGCGTCCCAGATCCGGGCGTGGAAGTTCATGTCTACCATCACGCACTCGGCGTTTCTGCCCGCCGCGAAAAGACGGCACATCTCTCCGAGGCTCTCCTCCAGAGCGGCAAGCGTGTCGGGCCCGACGTATTCCCGCGCCAGCTTCAATGCCAGGACTTCCAACGGAAACCGCACTTGGCGAATCTCTTCTTGGTCCTGTTCGGTGAGGCGCAGCACGGAGAAGCCGTAATTCTGGGAGTGGGTGACCAACCCTTCCTGGGCGAGCACAAGCAGCGCTTCCCGCACCGGTCCGCGGCTGACGTTCATTTCCGCCGCCAGCGCGACCTCGGACAGCGATTGGCCCTGCTCGAAACGGCCGTCCAGCAGGGCTTGGCGGATCGCTTCCACCACCGTCTGGCGCATGGATACGGCTCGAAGTTGTGGCAGACCCCTCATCGGCGAGTAATTCTGACCGGATTTGTGAGGAGTATACAGCGATTGGCCTCCGACCGTCAACCGTTTACTGTTTACAGTTTCGCCGCCCGCGCCGCGACCTGGCCCAAGGGCCGGCCGCAACTACACGACGTAGGGTTTGCGATAGTCGCGCGTCAGCAGGCGGTCGGCTTCCGGATCGCCCACGAACTTCAACCGGGTCTGGTCGAATCGCAGGCGGCGGCCTACCCGGTAGCTGATGTTCGCCAGGTGGCAGAGTCCCGCGGAAATGGCGCCAATCTCGATTTCCGCCGTCAGTTCCTTATGGTTACGGCTGCGGCAGGCCTTCAGAAAGTTCTCCATGTGCTCTCGTGTTGAGTCGCCGCGCTCGGCCTTTTCCTCGATCGCCAGCTCATGAGATTCGCCCTTGTACACCTTGAATCCCGTCCCATCGACCCACATCCAGCCGTCGGAGCCCAGGAACAGGTTCGCCACGGTGTTGCCCGGCTTGACCGGCAGTCCGCCCTCGGGACCGGTGGGGAGCCCGCGGACTTCGAAGACGATTTCCCGCCCGCCATAGTCGAAGCTGCACAACTGCGTGTTGGGCGTCTCCTGGTCGTCGTCGTAGACGTATTTGCCGCCCGTCGAGACGACGCTGTGAGGCCAGGCGACCTCGCCGAGTCCCCAGCGGCAGATGTCCATTTCGTGCACGCCCTGGTTGCCGATGTCGCCGTTACCGGTGTCCCAGAACCAGTGCCAGTTGTACTTGAACCGGTTCTGGGTAAACGGCCGCATGGGCGCTGGACCGAGGAAGAGATCCCAATCGATGCCGGGAGGCACCGGCTCGGCGGGCGTCTTGCCGATGGACTTCCGCCGTTTGAAGCAGAGACCCTTGGCTTGGTAAACCTGCCCGATCACTCCGTCGCGCAGAAGCGCCATGGCGCGGATCTTGTGACGCATCGAACGGCTTTGCGAGCCCACCTGCACCATCCGGCGGTGCTTGCGGGCGGTTTCGATCATGCGCGAACCCTCGTACACGTTGTGACTGGCCGGCTTTTCGACGTAGACGTCCTTGCCGGCCTCGCAGGCCCAAATGGTGGCGAGCGCGTGCCAGTGGTTCGGCGTCGCGATCGAGACGGCGTCGATGTTCTTGTCGGCGAACATTTCGCGCATGTCTTTGTACTCTTTCGCCTTGAGCGCGCCGGTGGCGGTCAGGCGAGTTTGCGCCCGCTCGCGCGCGGCCTGGTTGACGTCGCACAGGCCCCGGATCTGGCATTCGGAAATCGCCGCGTAAGCGCTCAGGTGCGCGTTGCCCCGTCCGCCAATTCCGACCAGCCCGATCCCGATGCGGTCGTTGGCCCCCATGACTCGCGTGGCGGAGGCCGCCAGCGCCGCCCCCTGAAAGAAAGATCTGCGCGTGAGTTTCGACACTCTCGAAATGACTCCTGCCCGGAAAGTATACCAGCGCCACGTGGGCAAGTCTCTGCCTTGCTTCCTGCCGGTCAGAGACCGGCGCCACGGTGTGGAGCAAGTCTCCGACTTGCTTAGCGCCGGGCGGGAACCGGCGCTACGGGGGCCGCGTTGACTTGCGCTTCCGGCCGGCCCTAAACTTGGGGTTTTGTTCGCAGGGTAGAAGGGTGCGCAGACTGGTTTGGGAAGGAGGGAGCCGCTTTTCCCTTCAAGAGGTTCGTCCGCCGGAAGCGCCGCTCGCCGGGCGCGTTCGCGTGCGCGTCCGCGCCGTCGGCGTTTGCGGCACGGACATCCACATTCTGAGCGGCGAATTCCCGCTCGCCCGGCCGCCGCTGGTGCTCGGACATGAGATTGCAGGAGAGATCGACGCCGTGGGCGAGGGAGTCGAGCGCGTCCGCCCGGGCGACCGCGTTACAGTCGACCAGGTGATCGGCTGCGGCGCGTGCTTTTTTTGCCGCCGCGGCAGCCGCCAGTTTTGCGAAAACGGCTACGAAATGGGCATCACCGCGGACGGCGGTTCGCAGGACTTCATCGAATTGCCGGAGAGCAATGTCTACCCGATTCCGGATACGATCTCGTTCGAAGAAGCCGCGATTCTGGACATGGAGGTTTACGGCGCGCTGAAGAAAGGCGGCGTTGGGCCTGGCGACGTAGTGGCCGTGTTTGGGCACGGCCCCGCCGGACTGGTGGCCTGCCAGGAAGCGCGGGCGCTGGGCGCCGCGCGCGTCATCTTGTGCGGGCGCTCGCGGGCGCGTCTGCAGGGCGCCCGGACGATCGGGGTCGCGGACCGTTACCTCTCGGCCGAGGAGAGCAACGTGGTCGAAGCGATCCGCGCGGAGACCGGGGGGCGCGGCGCGGATGTCGCCGTCGAGTGCGCCGGCAGCCCCCGGAGCATCGCCGACGCCATCCAGGCGACGGTGGCGGGCGGCCGCGTCGTCCTCTACGGCATTCAAAACCGCCCCGTCCCCAATTTTGATCTCGACGCGGTGGTACTGAAAGACCTGACCATTTACGGGTCGATCGCCGACCGCGTGGGCTGGGAGGAGGTCATCGATCTGGCGCACACGGGGCGGCTGCGGCTCGGTCCGCTGATTACGCATCGTTTTCCGCTGGAGGCGGCGCCCGCGGCCTACGACCTCGTCAGACGCCGCGCGGAGGGCGTCATCAAGGCGGTGCTGGTCTTGGCGCTTCGGCCGTGACGCCGGGCAAACCTCGCGCCTTTTGCTCGGCCGCCCGCGCGATCTGCTTTCCCCCACCATAGAATCCTTGCCCGCCGTGCGAACATAAAAAATCCGGGGACCGGATGCACTACGTCATCATCGGCAACGGCGTGGCGGGGATCATGGCGGCGTTCCAGATCCGGCAGCGGGAACGCGCCGCCCGCATCACCGTGATCAGCGGCGAGAGCGACTACTTCTTCTCCCGCACCGCGCTGATGTACGTCTACCTGGACCGGATGAATCTCCGGGACCTGGAGCCCTTCGAGCGCAAGGTGTACGACAAGCAGCGCATCGAACGGGTGCGGGGTTGGGTGCGGGATCTCGACGCCGGGCGGCATACCATCCGCCTCGACAATGGCCGCGAAATCGGCTACGACCGGCTGCTGCTGGCGGTGGGCTCCGTACCGAACCGGATTCCCTGGCCCGGGCTGGAAAGCGCCCGCGAAGGCGTGGTGCACTTCGTCTCGCTTGAGGATCTGGCTGCGTGCGAGCGCTGGACGCCCTCCACGCGGCGCGCGGTCGTGGTGGGCGGCGGATTGATCGGCGTCGAGCTGGTCGAGTGCCTGGTTCATCACGGGGTCGAAGTCGACTTTCTGGTGCGCGAATCCTGGTATTGGCCGATGGCGCTTGCCCCAGAGGAAGGGGACCTGATCGCCGAGCATCTCCGGGAACACGGGGTCCGGTTGCACCTGGAGCACGAAGTCGCCTCGGTGGCCGCCGCGGCCGGGGGGCGGATCGCCGCGGTGCGCACGCACCAGGGAAAGGAATTTGCCTGCCAGATGCTAGGCATTTGCATTGGCGTCCGCCCCGCGGTCGACTGGCTGGCCGCGGTGCGGACGCCTCCCGCGCTGGGCCGCGGCATTCAGGTGGACTCCTCGTTCCGCACCTCTTTGCCGGACGTCTGGGCGGCGGGAGATTGCGCGGAGTTTCCGCTGCCCGATGGCAGCGCGAAAGTGGAGCAGATCTGGTATGCCGCCAAACGGCAGGGAGAACTGGCGGGGCGGGCCATGCTGGGCGACCGCGTCGCCTACCAGCCGCCGCTGTTCTATAACAGCGCCAAATTTTTCGACATCGAGTACACCACCGTGGGCGAGTTGACGCGCGTGCCGGGCGATGCCGTCAGCTTCTTCTACCGGTTCCCGGACCGCGCGGCCAGCCTGCGACTGATCGAGCAGGACGGCGCGGTGACGGGGTTTAACATGCTGGGCTCGCGCTGGGATCACACCTGGTTCGAGCGCTGGATCCACGAGCGGCGCTCGCTGGACGAGGTGATGGAGCAGTTGCACCTGGCGCAGTTCGAGGTCGAGTTCGGCCGCGTGGGGCTGGACGGGGCGCGGGCCGCCTACCGCGCCTTCCGCGGCGCGGCCCGCCAGCGGGAGAGCGCATGACCAAAAGCGGCGCCGCACACTGGCTGTTGCACGACGTCAAGAACCGCGGCCTCACCGCCTGGCTGTTGAGCGGCCTGTTCACGGCCTTCTACCTGGCGCTGTATTTCACCGAATGGCTCACCCCCGTGGCCCGCGGCATCGGCCTGGACAACAAGTGGACGCTGTACGGGGCGCTCTACACGCTCGCGGTAACGGCGGGTGGTGCATACGTCATCAGGAAATACCGGCGCAACCGTTATCAGGTGGTGCGCACCTCGGTGGTGATCTTGGTGCAAGCCACTTTGGCCTTCTCGATTCCGCACCTGCTCAAGTTTTTCCAGCAGCCGGAATACTATTTCAGCTACCTCTGGCCGCTGAAGATGGATTACCTCACGCCGTCGTACATCTTCTCCCTGCCGCTGCCTTTCGTGCTGTACAGCTTTTTCGCCTCCATGCTGCTGGCGCCGCTGCTGGCGGTGCTGTTCGGCAAGCGCTGGTACTGCTCGTGGGTCTGCGGCTGCGGCGGTTTGGCCAACACGTTCGGCGAGCCGTGGCGGCATCTGTCCGACCGCTCGTTGCTGGCTTGGCGGATCGAAAAGATTACGATCCACACCGCCCTGGGCGTAAGCCTGCTGCTGACGGCGCTGCTGTTTGTCAGTTGGGGCGCGGGTAAGCACCATCCGGAGCTGGCCCGGTTCACCGCCGGGTTCCAGTCGTTTTATGCGCTGGTGGTTTCCTCGCTCCTGGCGGGGGTGGTGGGGGTGGGACTTTACCCGATCGGCGGGACGCGCATCTGGTGCCGGTTCTTCTGCCCGATGGCCGCGCTGCTCGGCTTGGTGCAGAAGTTCGGCCGGTACCGCATCCGGGTGAAGGAGAACATGTGTATCTCCTGCGGCCTGTGCTCAAAATACTGCGAAATGGGCATCGATGTCCGCTCCTACGCGCAGGCCAACCAGAGTTTCACGCGGGCCTCCTGCGTGGGCTGCGGGCTCTGCGCCGAGGTGTGTCCCCGCGGTGTGCTGCGGCTGGAGAATGCCCGGCTGGCCGATCCGCAGGAGGCCATGCTGGTCCAGATTCAAGCCGCGCCGGCGGCCAGACCGCTCATCTGAGCGCGACCGTTCCGGAAGACAAGGCGCGCCACGCCGGGCGCGCCGTCCTGCTTTTGTCGCGAGTCGCGGCTTAAGTGCCCTCCGACCAGGAGGCCAGGTAGGCTTCCTGCTCGGGGGTAAGCCGGTCGATGGCCATCCCCATCGCTTCGAGTTTCATGCGGGCGACGCGCTGGTCGAGCTCCTCGGGAACCGAGTACACCTTCTTCTCGAGGCTGGCATAATTTTGGATCATGTACTCGGCCGAGAGGGCCTGGTTGGCGAAACTCATATCCATGACCGACGCCGGGTGCCCCTCGGCGGCCGCGAGGTTGATCAGGCGGCCTTCGCCGAGCACGTAAATCCGCCGCCCGTCCTTCAGGGCGTACTCTTCGACAAACTCGCGGATCATGCGGCGGGAGGAAGCCATCTCGCCCAGCGTTTCCAGGTCGATCTCGACGTTGAAGTGGCCGGAGTTGCACAGCACCGCGCCGGAGCGCAGCGTCTCGAAATGCTCGCGGGCGATCACGTGCTTGTTGCCCGTCACCGTGATGAACAGATCGCCGATCTTGGCGGCCTCGCGCATCGGCATCACACGGAAACCGTCCATCAGCGCCTCGATGGCCTTGGTGGGATCGATTTCTGTGATGACGACGTTGGCGCCCATGCCGCGCGCGCGCATGGCGCAACCGCGGCCGCACCACCCGTAGCCGGCGATCACCACCGTCATGCCCGCCAGCAGCAGGTTGGTGGCCCGGACAATGCCGTCGATGGTCGACTGGCCGGTGCCGTAGCGGTTATCGAACAGGTGCTTGGTCAGCGCGTCGTTGACGGCGATGATCGGATAGCGCAGCACGCCTTCCTTGGCCATGGCGCGGAGGCGGATGACGCCCGTGGTGGTCTCCTCGGTGCCGCCCAGCACCTGCGCCGCCAGGTCCGTGCGCTGGGTATGCAACATGTGGACCAGATCGGCGCCGTCGTCCATCGTGATCTGCGGCGCATGGTTCACCGCGGCCGTGATGTGCGCGTAATACTGCTCGTTGTTCTCGCCTTTGATCGCGAAGGTGGGGATGCCGTATTCCTTCACGAGCGCCGCCGCCACATCGTCCTGCGTGGAAAGCGGGTTGGAGGCGCACAGCACCACGTTCGCCCCGCCGTCCCGCAGGGTGATCATGAGGTTGGCGGTTTCGGTAGTCACGTGCAGACACGCCGACACCCGCACGCCCTTGAGCGGCTGGTTCCTGATGAACTGCTTCCGAATTGTTTGCAGCACCGGCATCGACTGGAACGCCCACTCGATGCGCTTCTTTCCCTGGCCGGTCAGCGCCAGATCCTTGACGTCGCCGGCCAGTTGCGCAGTTGCTTCCATTGCCATAATTCGCTCGTCTCCTCCGATTCAGCTTCAGCCCGCCGCGGCCGCCACGCCGGCTTCCCGGCGTAACTCGGCGGCCTTGTCGGTCTGCTCCCACGTAAAAGTTTCCTCGGTGCGGCCGAAGTGCCCGAAAGCGGCGGTCGCCTTGTACAGGGGACGGCGCAGGCGAAGATGGTCAATGATCGCTTTGGGCGTGAGCGGAAACGCCGCGCGCACCAGCGCCATGATCCGCTCGTCCGCCACCTCGCCCGTACCGAACGTATTCACCAGCACGGACACGGGCTCGGCCACGCCGATCGCGTAGGCAAGCTGGACTTCGCAGCGGCGGGCCAACCCGGCGGCCACGATGTTCTTCGCGATGTACCGCGCCATGTAGCAGGCCGAGCGGTCCACCTTCGTGGGATCCTTCCCCGAAAACGCTCCGCCCCCATGCCGGCCCATGCCGCCATACGTGTCGACGATGATCTTGCGGCCGGTCAACCCGGTGTCCCCGTGCGGACCGCCGATGACGAACCGGCCCGTGGGATTGATGTGGAACTTGGTCTCCGCGTCCAGCATCGCCTCCGGAATCACCGGCAGAATCACATGCTGTTTGACAGCCGCCCGCAGGTCCTCGATGGAAACTTGATCGGAGTGTTGGGTGGAGACCACCACCGCGTCGATCCGTTTCGGGCGGCCGTCTTCATATTCCACGCTTACCTGGCTCTTGCCGTCGGGCCGGAGAAAATCCACGAGCCCCTGCCGGCGCACGTCGCTCAAGCGCCTGACCAGTTTGTGAGCGAGCATGATGGGCATCGGCATCAATTCGGGCGTTTCATCACAGGCATAGCCGAACATCAGACCCTGGTCGCCCGCGCCGCCCGGGTCGACGCCCATTGCGATGTCCGGACTCTGCCCCTGGATCGCGTTCAACACGCCGCAGGTATGGCAGTCAAAGCCGAAGGTGGCGTCCGTGTACCCTACCTCCCGGATCGTTTCGCGGACCACTTTGGGCACGTCCACGTAACAATTCGTGGTGATCTCGCCAGCCACCACGCAGATGCCCGTGGTCACCAGCACCTCGCAAGCGACCCGCCCGTAAGCGTCCTGCCCGAGCACCGCGTCCAGCACGGCATCCGAAATCTGATCCGCGATCTTGTCGGGGTGGCCCTCGGTCACAGACTCCGACGTGAATATCTGACGCTGCTTTTCTGCCATGAAGGTTTTTCGACTCCCGGAGCGTCCCGGGCCCCGGCGGGGGACCGGGACGCAAACTTCGAGTGTAACGGAGGGGCAAAGAAATGGTCAATTCAGGAGGGCTCAGCCAACCGGCGCCGGGCCTAGTACCTTGCTTGTGTTTTGCCGCTGATTGGATTAAACTTATTTAATACCGGCTGTGCAGGCGATGTAGCAATTCACCAGGAACGCCGTTGGTCCCCTTTCGGACGAGGCAGGCGCCGCAGGTAGTCCTGCCCCGGCTGGTCACCACCACCATGCAAGTCGAAGAAAGGATCCCTGATGAGTCACGCTGAACCCTTCCGGTTCTTCACCGAACGCCGCCTGGTGGAGCTCACCGGCCGGCGGGCGCGTACGGCGCCGGAGTTGCTGCGCCATCTCGAAGAGGTTTCCGGCGCTTCCGTATTCTTCCACACGCACCAGGCGTTTCTCTCGCACCATTTTCAGAAGCCGGTGGTCTATAACGACTTCGCCATCTGGGTGGAAGAGGCCTTGCAGGAAGACGCCCTGGCGGAGAAACTCGCGGCCGTGGACCTGCTGCGCTTTACCAGCGTCCGGGAACTGCGCGGGGCGCTGGTGGCGGTACTCCGGCAGCATTTCGCGAAGGCGAGGAGCGTTCCGCGCGAATGCCCGCCGGGCGAGGAATTCCACTTCTGCCGCTCGAAGAGTTTTGTGATGTCAACCGGGCTGGTGGCGGGAGACGTGCGGGAGTTTTTCGCGCTGCTCGAGCGGGTGTCGAACGTCTCGCTGTATTTCCACCTGCTGGAGGCCCGCCTGCGGTTGGGCCGCCCGACCAACGATTTTTCCCAGTGGCTGCAAGACCGCGGCGAGCCCGAGCTGGCTCGGAGGATTGACGCTCTCAATCCCTACACGCAGTCGCTGGACGAGGTGAAGAACAGCATTCTCCGGCTCGGACAGGAAGGAGGGTGGCGGTAGCGATGTCGGTGCGGTTAGAGGAATATGAAGCGATCGTCGGGCGCGACGTGATCGAAGAACTTCGTGTGGTCGCCGAGCGGGTGGCAGGCCGGCGGCTGCAAAACATCAACTCGACGCCGGTAGGCGGCGGCGTGGCGGAGATCCTTACCCGCCTGGTGCCGCTGCTGCGGGAGCTTGGCGTCGACGCCACCTGGGATGTGATCAAGGGCAATGAGGCATTCTTCGCCACCACCAAGGCGTTCCACAACGCGCTCCACGGAGCCCGGGAACAGATCACTGCGGACATGCTGGAGTGCTACCGGGAGACCACCGCGCTCAACGTGGAACTCATGCAATTCACCGGCGACATTGTCTGGATCCACGATCCGCAACCGGCGGGCCTGATCGCCAGGAAAAGGGAAATCGGCAGGCGCTGGGTGTGGCGGTGCCATATCGATTTGTCCGCGCCGGATCCGCGGGTGTGGGACTTTCTACGCCCCTATGTCGAGGACTACGACGCTTCGATTTTTTCGATGCCCGAATTCGCCCAGCAGTTGCCCATCCCGCAGTACATGGTGACCCCGTCGATCGATCCGCTGGCGGACAAGAACCGCGAACTGCCGGAGGAACAGGTGCGCGCGGTGGTGGAGAAGCACGGGCTGGATCCGGAGCGGCCGATCGTGACGCAAATCTCGCGCTTCGACCGGCTCAAGGATCCGCTGGGGGTGATCGCGTCCTACCGGCTGGTGAAACCGCAGCAGGATTGCCAGTTGTTGCTGGCGGGCGGCGGAGCTCCGGACGATCCGGAAGGCATGGAAGTGCTGCGGGAAGTGCGGGAAGCGGCCGCCGAAGACCCCGACATCCACGTGATTCTGCTGCCGCCGCAGAGCGACCTCGAGATTAACGCCCTGGTGCGCGGCTCGACGGTGGTGATGCAGAAGTCGATCAAGGAGGGTTTCGGACTCACCGTCAGCGAGGCGTTGTGGAAGGGGAAGCCGGTAATCGGGGGCGCGGTCGGGGGGATTCGCGTGCAGCTGATCAACGGGCTGACCGGCTACCTGGTGCACTCGCCGGAGGGCGCGGCGCGGCGGCTGGTGCGCCTGCTGGCCGATCCCGAACTCTGCCGCCGGCTGGGGGAAAACGGGCGTCTGCATGTCAAGCAGAACTTCCTGTTAACCCGTCACGTAAAGGACTACCTGCTGGTGATGCTCGCGCTCGATCATCCCGGCGAGAGCCTCGTTTTTCTGAACTGAGGCCATGTCGACACCTCCGGAGGAAACCAGCGCGCGGGAGGCCGGCTGGGCGCCGGCCTCGACGTACCGCATCCAGTTTCATGCGGGCTTCCGTCTCGCGGACGCCGTGGCCCTCCTCGATTATCTCGATGAACTCGGCGTGGGCGCCGTCTACGCGTCGCCGCTGCTGGCCGCCCGGCCGGGCAGTGTGCACGGGTACGACATGGTGGATCCCGGCCGGTTGAATCCGGAGCTGGGCGGGATCGAGGATCTGGCGGCGCTCGCGCAGGGCCTGGAACGCCGGGGCATGGGCTTGGTGCTGGACATCGTTCCCAACCACATGTGCATCGCCTCGGCGGAGAACAAGTACTGGTGGGACGTGCTGGAAAACGGGCCGAGCTCTCCGTACGCCTCGTATTTTGATGTCGACTGGCAGCCGCCGAAGCCTGAGCTGGCCAACAAGGTGCTGTTGCCGTTTTTGGGTGAACAATTCGGTGCGGCGCTGGAGACCGGCAAGCTCAGGCTCGTCCGCAACGGCAGGAGCTTCCTCATCGAGTACTACGACATGCAATTTCCGGTAGCTCCGCGCTCGTGGCCGCTCATCCTGGAGCCCGCGTTGCGTCTGATCCGGGCCGAGGGCGGCGGCGCCGACCCGGGGGTGCTGGAGCTGGAAAGCATCCTTACCGCCCTAGGCTATCTGCCGGCCCGCCACGAGACCAGCGCGGCGCGCGTGCGGGAACGGCAGCGGGAGAAGGCCATCATCGCCCGCCGCCTGGCAGCACTCTTGGACAGCGACCCTGCGGCGTGCGCGGCGGTCGACCGGACCGTGCAGGACATGAACGGGCAGCCGGGCCAGCCTCGCAGCTTCGACCGGCTGGAGGAACTGCTTGACCAACAGGCATGGAGGCTCAGTTATTGGCGGGTCGCCGCCGACGAGATCAACTATCGCCGCTTTTTCGACATCAATGAACTGGCCGCGGTGCGAGTGGAGCAGCAGGAGGTGTTTGACGCGGTCCACCGCCTGCCACTCGAGTGGATCCGGAACGGCTGGGTGAAAGGCTTGCGGATCGACCATCCCGACGGGCTATTCGATCCCGAGCAGTATTATGCCGATCTGGCCGAATCCTGCCGGCAGGCATGGCGCGAAGGCCCCGGGCGCTCGCACGCGAACGGGAAGCCGTTCTGGGTGGTCGGCGAGAAGATCCTGATTGGCGGGGAAGAATTGCGGGAAAGCTGGCGATTCCATGGCACCACCGGCTACGGATTTCTGAATCAGTTGAATGGCGTGTTTGTGAAGAGTTCCGCGCGGCGGAGCCTCGAGCGCGTCTACGCGGCCTTTACCGGCGCGGCGGCGGATTTTCAGGATCTGCTGTACACCTGCAAGAAACTGATTCTCCAGGTATCCATGTCCAGCGAGCTGAACGTGCTGGCGCGGCGGCTGGACCGGATCAGTGAACAGCAGCGCGGCTCGCGGGATTTCACGCTGGAGAGTCTGCGCGGCGCGCTCCGCGAAGTGATCGCTTGTTTTCCGATCTACCGCACCTACACGCGGATGAACTCGCCGCGTCCCGGCCCGGAAGATGCGCGGCACATCCGCCTGGCGATCGCGGAGGCCAAGCGGCGAAACCCCGCGGTGGCGGCTTCCATCTACGACTTCCTGGGCGGCCTGCTGCTGCAAGACGATCCCGAGGGGCTGAGCGGCGCGCAGCGGGCCGAGCGGCGGCTCTTTGTGATGCGGTTCCAGCAGCTCACCGCGCCGGTGATGGCCAAGTCGATGGAAGATACCGCCTTTTACCGCTATTTTCCCCTGGCGTCCCTGAACGAAGTGGGCGGAGACCCGGATCAGTTCGGCTGCCCGCTCGAGCAGTTCCACCAGAAGAACCTGATCCGCCGCAGGCACTGGCCGCACGCGATGATCTCGACCTCGACGCACGACAGCAAGCGGGGTGAAGACGCCCGCGCGCGGCTGAACGTATTGTCGGAAATGCCGGCGGAGTGGCTCCGGGCGCTGCGTCAATGGGAAGCCATGAATCGGCGGCACAAGCGTCCGGTGGGCGGCAGCGCCGCCCCGTCGGCCAACGACGAGTACCTTCTCTATCAAACCCTGGTGGCCACTTGGCCGCCCGGAGGCCTCCGCGAGGAAAACCGCACGGCGTATCTCGCCCGGATCCAGGATTACCTGATGAAGGCTGTGCGGGAAGCGAAGCTGTACTCCAGTTGGGTGAGTCCCAACGAAGATTATGAGGAGGCGATGCGGGCGTTTGCCGCGGGCATCCTGGCCCCCCGGGAAGAGAACCGGTTTCCGTGGGAGTTCGCGCGGTTCCATGCCCGCATCGAGCGGGCCGGAGTGTGCAACGCCCTCGCCCAAGCCGTGCTGAAGATCGCCTCGCCCGGGGTTCCCGACATCTATCAGGGCAGCGAGTTGTGGAATCTCAGCCTGGTGGATCCGGACAACCGGCGGCCGGTGGACTTTGCCCGCCGGCGCGCGTTGTTGCGGCAGTTACGCGGCAACGCCGCGGGCGACTTGGGACCCTGCGCCGCCCGGTGGCTGGACCGGCACCAAGACGGCCTGATTAAGCTGCACGTGACGCGGGCCGGCCTCCGGCTGCGGCGCGCGCACCCCGACTTGTTCCTGCGGGGCGAGTACCTGCCCCTGGCGGTCCGCGGACCGCTGGCGGCACACGTGATCGCCTTTGCCCGGCGGCTGGAGGCGAGGGTGGCGCTGGCGGTTACCGGCCGCTTCTTCCTGTCCTTGGGCGCCGCCGAGGCGTGGCCCGTGGCCAAGACGTGGGGAGACACCGCGCTGCTGTTGCCGGCGGGGCTCCAGGCAGCGGGTCCGTTTCGCGACGTCCTGACCGGCGAGATGTTGGCGGGTGAGCGCCGTGGCAGCCGCGCTGGATTTGCGCTGGCGGAGGTGTTCCGGCGTCTGCCGTTTGCGCTGCTCGCCGGCGCGGGGGTGGGTTCCGATGGCTGATGCCTGGCGGCTGCGGCAGGGCGCGTCCGTCCTGCCGGGAGGCGGGGTGGAGTTTCGCGTGTGGGCGCCGCACGCCCGGCGGGTGCTGGTGGAGACGCGCGGGACGCCACCGCTCCGCATACCGCTCGAGCGGGACGCTGCGGGCGAGTTCGGCGGATGCAGTCCGCGCGCGCAGGCCGGCGATGACTACGTGTATCTGCTCGACGGCGAGCGGGCGCGGCCGGATCCCGTTTCGCGCTTCCAGCCGTTCGGCGTCCACGGCCCGTCCCGGGTCGTCGATCCGGCAGCGTTCGCCTGGACCGACCACGCGTGGCGCGGCTTGGCGCTCGAAGACTACGTGTTTTACGAACTCCACACCGGTACGTTCACCCCGCGGGGCACGTTCGCCGGCGTGGGCGAGAAGCTAGGGTATCTGCGCGATCTGGGCGTGACCGCGGTGGAACTGATGCCGGTGGCCGAGTTCCCGGGCCCCCGGAACTGGGGTTATGACGGCGTCGCCTTGTACGCGCCCCAGTCGAGCTACGGCGGGCCGGAGGAACTCAAACGCCTCGTGGACGCCTGCCACCGCGCGGGCCTGGCGGTCGTGCTCGACGTCGTTTACAACCACCTGGGTCCGGAGGGGAACTACCTGGGCGAGTTCGGGCCTTACTTCGACGCCAGCCGGCAAACGCCCTGGGGCCCCGCGATTCATTTTGACGGACCGCACGCCGGGCAAGTCCGGCGGTATTTTATCGAGAACGCACTTTACTGGGTGACCGAATACCACATCGACGCCCTCCGGCTGGACGCCATCCACGGCATCTTCGACACCAGCGAGCCCCACGTCCTGGCCGAACTTTCCGAGCGCGTCCGGCGGCAGGCTGAAGCCCTGGGGCGCCGGATATGGTTGATCGCCGAGAGCGACCTGAATGAGGTTCGGCTGATTGAGCCGCGGGCGGAGGGCGGCCTTGGCATGGATGCCCATTGGCTGGATGATTTCCACCATGCCGTCTTCACCGCGTTGACCGGCGAACGGCGGGGATACCTCGGAGATTATGGCCGCCTGGCGGACGTCGCCAAGTGCCTGCGCAAAGGTTTTGTCTACGATGGGCGCTGGTCAGCATACCGCCGCCGCGTCTACGGGACTTCCTCGGCGGCGCGCCCTGGCCGCCAGTTTGTCGCCTTCGTGCAGAACCACGACCAGGTTGCCAACGCCAGCGCCGGCCGGCGGCTGACGGCGCGCGTTTCTTTCGGGCAGGAAAAGGTGGCGGCGGCGCTGCTGCTCGCCTCGCCATTTCTCCCCTTGCTGTTTATGGGTCAGGAGTACGGTGAGACGGCGCCGTTTCTGTACTTCGTCAGTCACACCAGTCCGCGGCTTGTCGAGGCGGTGCGGCGCGGGCGCTTCAACGAGTTCGCCTGGTTCTACCAGGGCCGGGATTTTCCGGACCCGCAGGCCGAGGATACATTCCTGCGCTCGCGGCTGACCTGGACGCCGCTGGACGAACCGCGGCAGGGCGGCCTGTGGCGCTGGTATAGGGATTGGCTAGCCTTGCGGAGACGGTATCCGTGCCTTGGCAACGGCCGCAAGGATCTCACCCAAGTGGCGTTCGACGAAGCCGGGCGGTGGCTCCGCGTCGTGCGGGAGGATCCGGGCACAGAGCGGGCGCTGTTGCTGGCGAATCTGGGTCCGCACGAGGCGGAGGCCCCCGTCCCCGTCGGGACGTGGACGCTGGGGCTGTGGAGTGGCGCGGGGGCCTACGGAGGGGCGGCCGGCCACCCGCCGCCCGCAGTGCTGTCGGCGCCTACCGAGGTGCTCTCGTTGCCTGCCGAATCCGCCCTGTTGTACTTGTCCGGCACGGCGCAAGCAGCACTTTGATGCGATGCGCCGAAGCCGGCATGTCCGGCTGGCATCACCCGCAAGCCTGGGCCCCTATCCACCCCCGACGACGCAGCCTGAAACGCGGGCGCGCTGTTCAGACACAATACAAACAAAGAAGGAGGCCCCACTGTGGCCCAGAAAACACGCCTCAAAGACCGCGTTCTGAACGCGCGGCCCGATACCGTTGACTTTCGTGACCGGCTCTACGTCCCGAGCCTGGTGGAAGTCCCCCCGGAGCGGCCGCTGCGCGCGTACCGCGAAGCGGGGGCGCCCATCCTCGACCAGGGTACCGAGGGGGCTTGCACCGGATTCGGCCTCGCAGCCGTAGCCAATTACCTGCTTTCCACGCGGAGAACCGCGCCGGACCCGACTCCCGTCAGTCCCCGGATGCTGTACGAAATGGCCCGCCGCTACGACGAATGGCCAGGGGAGGATTACGACGGCTCCAGCGCGCGAGGGGCGATGAAAGGCTGGCACAAGCACGGCGTCTGCGCGGACGCAGCGTGGCCCTACCGGGCCCGCCGTGGGAACGGCGCGCTCACGCCGGAGCGCATTCGGGACGCGGCGCTCCGCCCGCTCGGCGCCTACTTCCGCGTGAATCACAAGGATCTGGTGGCGATGCACAGCGCGCTGACCGAAACCGGCATCCTGTACGCCACCGCGTCCGTGCACGAAGGCTGGGACGAGGTGGGCACCGGCGGCGCGATTCCCTTCAAGTCCCGGCTGGCCGGCGGTCACGCGTTCGCCATCGTCGCTTATGACCGGCATGGGTTCTGGATTCAGAACTCGTGGGGGCCCGATTGGGGCGCGGGCGGCTTGGCGCGGCTAAGCTACGACGACTGGCTCGAAAACGGGACCGACGTCTGGGTGGCGCGACTGGGCGCGCCGGTCGAATTGCGCACGGCCGACGGAGTGGCCGCGGTCCACGCGGACCGCAACACCCGTTCCCAGTCTTATTCCTTCCAGGACTTGCGGCCGCACCTGGTGATGGTGGGCAACAACGGCGTCCTGGCCGCAAGCGGGCCGTACGCCAACACCGAAGGGGAAGTGCGATCGATCCTGGCCGAGGAGTTTCCGCGCATTACCCGAAACTGGAAAACCAAACGGATCCTGCTCTACGCGCATGGCGGACTGGTGGGCGCGGCTTCGGCGATCCAGCGTGTCGCCGACTACCGGCGGCTGTTGCTCGACGCCGAGGTATATCCCTTGGCTTTTGTCTGGAGGACCGATTTCTGGACCACGCTGACGAACATCCTGCGCGACGCCTTGAGCCGCCGCCGCCCGGAAGGACCGCTGGATGCAGCCAAGGACTTCATGCTGGACCGCCTGGATGACGCGCTGGAACCGCTCGCCCGCGCCCTGACGGGCAAGGCGCAGTGGGACAAGCTGAAAGAAAATGCCCTGCTGGCCACGTTATCCAGGAAGGGCGGCGCGCGGTTTGCGCTTGACCGCCTGGCCGAAACGGCCGCGGCGGAACCAGTCGAGATCCACGTCGCCGGGCACAGCGCGGGCGGCATCTTCATGGCCCCGGTGGTGCAGTATTTGACAGGCAAGAACCGAATCTCGTCCGGCCCGATGAAGGGCCAGCGAGGTCTGGGCCTTCCGGTCCGCACCTGCACGCTGTGGGCGCCGGCGGCGGCGATAGATCTGTTCAAGGACAGCTACGTGCCGGCGCTGGAAACGGGCGCGCTCGAACGTCTGGCGGTCTTCGTGTTATCCGACCCGGTCGAGCAAGCCGACCATTGCGCAAATATTTACCACAAGTCGCTGTTGTACCTGGTGGCGAATGCGTTGGAAGAAAAACCGCGGATTCCGCTCTTTCGCGACGGGCGTCCGCTGGCGGGGATGGAAAAATTCCTCCGCGGCGACAAGGATCTGCGCAAGCTGTTCGACTCGAAGAGGGCGGATTTGGTGATCGCGCCCAATGATCAGCCCGCAGGCTCACCGTTGGCGTCCAAGGCCAGGCAGCACGGCGCGTTCGACGACGATCCGGCGACCGTCAAGGCCACCCTGGCGCGAATTCTCGGCAAGGACGCCGCGGCGGGAGACATCCGCTTTATTTCGTCCGCCAGCAGGGCGCGCGATGCCCGCGCTTTGCTGAACGCGGCGGCAACCGCCTGAAGGACCGAGCCCGCCAGGCCGACCCGTGCGCGGCGTGTCCAACCGACACAGCGCTGGCGCGGAATGGACGCACGCCGGCCGCGCGGGGAAAGATTTACCTGGGAATTCTGACCACTTCGGCGGCAGCCTGCCGGACGATAAGCCGGTTTCTGTTCCCTTGCGGGCGGTGGTCATTCCTCTGGGCCGCGCCATTGCTGGCGGGCTCTAGCGACCTACCCGGGAGTCGAGCGGGACGGGCCGTCCCTCCCCCCCTATTTGGTCTTGCTCCACGTGGGGTTTTCCCTGCCAGCCGGATTACTCCGGCCGCGGTGCGCTCTTACCGCACCTTTTCACCCTTACCGGAACGGCTTCCGGCGGTATGTTTTCTGTGGCACTGTCCGTGAAGACCGCTTTGAGCGATCCCCCCCGGCCGTTAGCCGGCACGCTGCCCTGCGGAGACCGGACTTTCCTCCCCCGTTGCCGGGAGCGACCACCTGTCCGGCAGGCTTCCCTCTTTATTGTGCCATCAACCCGCCGGACCGTTCGACTTCATTTGCCGGGAACGTCTGGCCGGGGTATGCTGGAGAAATCAACAGCACCGCCGGCGGGTGGTCAACGAATTGCAAGGAGGTCCCGCTGGTATTTCATGCACATGCTTCCAACGGAGGAGACATCGAAATGTCATTACGACGTTGGGCGGTTCTGATCGCGTGCGCACTGCTCGTTCCCGGCCTGTTCGCCCAGGGGAACGAAACCAAAGCCACGAAGGACGACTGGGAAGAGATCAACTTCGAGTTCGACTCGGCGGTTCTCTCCGACGGGTATCCCTCGTTGCTGCGCTTGGCGGAGCTGCTCAAACAACACCCGGACTATCGCGTCAAAGTGGAGGGCCACACCGATTACCGGGGCTCAGTGGATTACAACGAGAAATTGGCCCTGCGCCGCGCCGAAGCCGTCAAGAGCTTTCTGGTGAAGTACGGAGCTGGGGGCAACCAGTTGATCGTTACCGGCCAGGGGAAGCGGTCGCCTTCCGTTCCCAATACGACCCGCGAAGGTCGCTTTATCAACCGCCGCGTGACGATGACCGTCACCGACGGGACAGGGAAAATCATCGCCGCCGGCGGGGTCAGCGACGTGGTGCCCGCGCTGGACGACCGGTTGAAAAAGCTAGAGGAGTGCTGTAGCGCGATCCTGAAAAAACTGGATAAATTGGACGAGATTCTCGCCGCGCTCCGCGACTTGAAGGGAGAGAACGACCGGCTGAAGGCGGATTTGGCGCAGTTGCGCGACCAGGTCAACGCCGCGCCGAAGCTTAAGGCGGAAGATCTGCCCAAGCCGCTCACCGCGCAGCAAGTGACGGACCTGGCGGCCAAGGCGCTGGACGATCACGAGGCGCGGAAGGACAAGAAGTTCTCCATCGGCACCATCAATCTGGGCCCCACCACCTACGGCAATCTCAGCGTCAGCGGGCAGGGCCGCTTCTTTGGCGTCTTCGCCCAACGGCACGCGTTGCAGGCCCAGGGCGAATACATGTATTACCGCGGTCCCAACCGGCTTGAGGGCCGGCAGGAAGGCCAGTTCGACATCGGTCTGGTGAACCGGTTCGGCAACGTGCAGGCGGGCACCTTCGCCAGCTTCAAGTATGTCAACATGAATCAGTTTCAGCGGGGCGGCGCGCTTGGTCAGGCGGCCTTCACGCTCGATTACGTGTTCAACCGCGGACGCGTGGGCGGCTTTGCCACGCACGGTTTCCTGAACGATGCCGTGGTGAACAAAGTTCAGCTCGGACCGGCTTCCTGGACCGAAACCTACCTGCGTATCGTCAACCAGTACGGCGGCAGCGCGGCGGTGGGCCTGTGGAAGGACGCTTGGGCCGAGGGAAACCTGGGTTTCCTTCAGACGCAATCGCGCAACAACGCGCCGGGAGGCATGATTCGCCTGGTCCAACCCATCCGGCCAGGGCTGGCCTTTACGGTGGAAGCGGGGCTGAACGAAACGCTGCTGCTGGCCAAGAACAGCGGCCGCGTCGTGTTTGGTCTACAATTCGGCAACTGGCTGAGTCCGAAGGATTACGGCCAGACCAAGGGGCCGGTGCCCGTGGACGTGCCGCGCGTGCGGTATGAGATCCTGACGCGCCGCGTAGGCAACTCCGCGCCGGTGGCCGACGCCGGACCGGACATCGTCACGCAGGCCGGCCAGGTGACCCTGGACGGCTCGGGTTCCTACGATCCGGACGGCGACGCGCTGACCTACGCTTGGACCCAGATCGCCGGACCGGCCGTGTCGCTCTCCGGCATGAATACGGTGCGGGCGACGTTCACCGCGGCGGAGGACCAGATTTATTCGTTCCGCCTGACGGTGAGAGATCCCGAAGGGCTGCAAAGCACCGCCAAAGTCACGGTCACCACCCGGCGGAACCCGTCGGTGCGGATCGCGCGCTTCCAGGCGCAGCCGACCAACATCCGGGCGGGTGAGACCGCCACGCTGATCTGGCAGGTGGAAAACGCCGAATCGATCACCATTTCCGGGCTCGGCTCGGTGCAGCCGAACGGCAACTCGGTGGTCCGTCCCGCCGAAACCACGCAGTACGTGTTGACGGCCCGGGGCCGCGACGGCAGTTCCGCGACCGAGACCGTGGTGATCACGGTGGAACGTCCGGAGGCTCGTATCCTGCGCTTCCTGGCGACGCCTACCACGCTGCTGGCCGGCGAAGTCGCCACGCTGGCATGGGAGACGGAGAACGCCGAGACGGTGGAAATCTCCGGCATCGGCCCGGTGCGGCCCAACGGGTCCACCACCGTGTCGCCCACGCAAACGACCACCTACACCATTACGGCGCGCGACCGGTTTGGACGGACGGTGAACACCACCGCCACCGTCCAGGTGACGCAACCCGGCCTGCCGCGCATCATCCGCTTCGCGGCCACCCCGACCGAGATTCTGCCCACCGAGCAGGCGTCTTTGGTCTGGCAGGTCGAGGGCGCGACCGAGGTCACCATTACGGGTCTCGGCCGCGTCGAATCGCAGGGCACGTCCACCGTCAGCCCGCAGCAGAACACCACGTACACCATCACCGCCAGGAGTCCGGCGGGCGAGGTGAGCGCGGCGGTGGTGGTCGGGGTCATCGCGCCGGTGAAGATCCTCGACTTCGTCGCCGATCCACCGTCCGTGGTGCAGGGGCGGCCGGTGACGCTGCGCTGGAACACCGTGAACGCGACCGATGTCACGATTACGGGCGTCGGTCAGGTGCCGGCCAGCGGTTCCATCACCGTGACGCCGGCTTCCGACATCAGCTATACGCTGTTGGCGTACGGCAAACGGTCGCAAGCCAGCGCGTTTGTGCTGGTGAAGACCGTGCCGCCGCCGCCCACCAACCGGCCGCCGGTCGCGGACGCGGGCCCGGATCAGCTTGTGTACCGCACCACGGTCATGCTGGACGGTTCGCGCTCGTTCGATCCGGACGGCGATCCGATTACCTTCTCCTGGCGCCTGGTGGAATACCGGCGCGATCCGGCCCGGGGCCCGGGACCGGACGGCGTGGACATCTCCGGCGCGGAAACCGCCAAGCCGGTGATCCGCATGCTGGGCTGGGGGACCTACATTTTCGAACTGACCGTTCGGGATAACAAGGGCGCCTCAGCGACAGCATTTACCCGCGTCACTTTCGAAGACCCGTAGAAAGCCCGGCGGGCGGCCCGGAGGGTCGAGTTCCGGGCCGCCCCGCCTTTTACAAAGTTTTACCCTTCCCGCCCGTCCTGCCCGCCTCCGCCGGGTAACGTCCCGGCGATCGTCCGCACCTAACCTTACGTTGAGGCGAGGGAGCGCCCGACCTCCATGCCTGGAGCAAAGTCCGTCCTGTTTCTGCTTCTATTGGCCGGCGTCCTCGCGCGGGCTCAGCACGCGCGGGTGACGCCCGCCGAGTTCACCCGCTTGCCGGGTGTGTCGGATTCCTCGAGTCCGGGGCTGTGGGTGGACGGGAAGCTGCTCGTGTATCAGTCCGATGGTTCTCCTGTGCGGAGCGAAGGCGCCGGCCCCGGCGCGCTCGCCAACGTGCGCGCGGTTCTCTTCGACACCTACACGCGACCGCACCGCTGGATCGAGTCGGTATATCGCGATCCCGGCGGGACGATCTACGCCTGGTATCACCATGAACCTGGCGTGGTCTGCGCGAAGGCCGCGCTGACTGCCCCGCAAATTGGCGCTTTGGTCAGCACGGATGGAGGCCGCAGCTTTTTCGACCTCGGCATCGTGCTGTCCGCGGGCGCCGCGCCCAACTGCGAAGCCAGGAACGGCTACTTCGCCGGCGGCCACGGCGACTTTTCCGTCATCCTGGACGAGCGGAGCGAGTTTTTCTACTTTTTCTTCTCGAACTACGGCGGCGGACCGCAGGAAGGCATCGCCGTGGCGCGGATGCCTTACGCAGCGCGCGTGCGTCCGGCCGGCCAGGTCGTCAAATATTTCGCGAGGCATTGGTCCGAACCCGGACTTGGCGGGCGCGTCACGCCGGTGATTCCGGCCGCCGTCTCCTGGTCGGCGGAGAACACCGATGCTTTCTGGGGGCCGGCGGTGCACTTCAACACACATCTGCGCCAGTACGTGATGTTGATGACGCGCGCCTGCTGCCAGCCGGGCTGGCCGCCCGCCGGCATTTATGTCAGCTTCAGCCCGGATTTGACGAACCCGGCTTCCTGGACATCCCCGGAGCTCCTGCTGGATGAGCCGGGCTGGTACCCGCAGGTGTTCGGGGGCGAAGCTGGCGAGACGGATTCCCGCGCCGGCCGCACGGCCAGGCTTTACCTGGGCAGCGATTCGCGCTGGCAAGTGGAGTTCTTCACCGGCCGGGCGCCCGAGGCGTCGCGGCCGGAACGCCGCCCGCCGCCGGGAGCGGCGAAGTTCGCCCTCTGGCGTCCGCGCCGTCCCTGGATGAGATAAACCGCTACAGTAGGGGAATGTTGTTCGGCGTCACCATGGGCGACGCAAGCGGAGTCGGCCCGGAAATTCTTCTGAACGCTTTCCGGAAAGGGGAACTCCGCCATCCCGTGCTGGTGTATGGCGATCTGGCGGTGCTCGAGCACGCCAATCGCCTGCTGCGTTGCGGCGTCCCGCTGCGCGCCGCCACGGCGGCGGATTGGCGGGAGGGTTTCCTGAATGTGCGCGACTTCGGGCTCCTGTCGCTCAAGGAGGTGAAGATCGGCCAGCTTTGCGCGGCTTCGGGGGCGGCGGCGCGGGAATATGTGATCGCCGCGGCCAAGGCCGCGCTGGCCGGGGAGCTGGCGGCCATGGTCACCCTGCCCATGAACAAAGAGGCGACGCAACTCACCGACCCGGCCTTTGTCGGCCACACGGAGCTGATCGGCCAGATTTGCGGCGCCGCCGACGTCACCATCATGCTGGCTTCCGAGCACCTGATCGTGACGCACGTGAGCACCCATGTGCCGCTGCGGGAGGCCATCGCGCGGGTGAAACGCGACCGCGTCCTCCGCATCATCGAGCTGACCTGCGCCGCCGTCGCGCGGCTGAAGCCCAATCCGCGCATCGCCGTCGCCGGCTTGAATCCGCATGCGGGCGAGAACGGGCTGTTTGGGCGGGAGGAAATCGAAGAAATCCGCCCGGCCGTCGAGGACGCGCAGGCGCGGGGCCTGCCCGTCGACGGGCCGTTTCCACCCGACACCTTGTTCTTTCAGGCGGTGCAAAAACGCCGCTTCGACGCGGTGGTGTGCATGTATCACGACCAGGGCCACGTGCCGCTGAAGTTGCTCGATTTCGAAGGCGGGGTCAACGTGGCGCTGGGACTGCCGATCGTCCGCACCTCGGTGGACCATGGCACGGCGTTCGACATCGCCTGGAAAGGCCTGGCCTCGACGCGCAGCCTGGTGGCCGCGCTGGAACTGGCGGCGAAACTGGCTCGCGGCGCGTGACGGCACGCGGGGCTGGTCCTCGAGGAGCGGGTGCGTCCGGGGGTACGGGAGGGGCTCGCCCTCCCCCCTCAAACTCACCTCCGGCGGCGGAAAACGATCAGGGCTAGCCCGGCGGCGGCGAGCAGCGCCGGGGCCGGTTCGGGCGCGGCGAGAAAGCCGGACGCGACGTTCGCACCCAGGATCTCGTTGTCGTTTGCGTCGAGGACGCGGTAGCCGAGGAGCTGGAACTCGAAGTCGCCGAGGACGTGCGTGCCAGGAGCAATGGCCACTCCCTGGCCGCCCAACGCGGCGACCCACGTGCTGACGAACATGAACGTGGTGACCGGCGAGCCGAAGCTGAACCCAAAGGCCGCAGGAAAGATTTGCGGCGAGGGGGACCAAACGAAGTCGAGGCTCTGAACGCCGCCGGTGGAAAAGCCGTTGGGCAAGCTCAAAACGATGCAACTGCCGGTGCCGAAACAAGCGTTGATGCTGGCGTAGAGTTCCGGGCTATTGTCGGCGAATCCTCCGGTGACACGGATGACCGGAGAGAGGTAAGTGGCGCGGGGGAGACCAGCAGGCGTTCGCCGCCGTGGCGGCGGTGGCGTATCCGGAGTTGAGACGGATGGCGGGAGCCTACCTGCGGCGCGAGCGGGCAGATCACACCTTACAGCCCACCGCGTTGATTCACGAAGCGTTCCTGCGGTTGATCGAAGCGGGTAATTTGCGCTTCGAGAGCCGGAAGCAATTCTTCGCGCTGGCCTCTCAATTGATGCGCCGGATCCTGGTGGATCATGCGCGGGCGGTGAAGGCCGACAAACGCGGAGGCGGCGCGGCCAAGGTGGAGTTGGATCCGGAGATGGGGTACCGGCCCGAACATGCCGAGCAGTTTCTCCTGGTTCACGAGGGATTGGACGAGCTGGCGAAGGTGAGTCCACGGAAAGCCGCGCTGATCGAGTTGCGGTATTTCGGGGGACTCACGCTCGAGGAGATTGCCGGGCACCTGGGGATTTCAGTGGCGACCGCGCACCGGGAGCAGCGGATGGCGGAGGCGTGGCTCACCGACAGGCTGGCTTGTTGAAAACTATGCCGCAGCATCCGCTCGTCGAGGTGAGATGTTGACGCCGGAGCGCTGGCGGAAGCTGGAGGAGATCTTCGAGCGGGCGGCGGATCTTCCCGCCGCCGGGCGGGAGGAGGTACTGCGCCGGGAGTGCGGCGAGGATGCGGAGTTGCGGGCGGCGGCGGCGAAGCTGCTCCAGGGCGACGATTCGCGCGGGAGGCGCCTGGCGGAGGTGGTAGAGGGCGTCGCGCGAATTCCGCCGGCCAGAGGAGCGGAATACTTGGGCCGCCGGATCGGATCGTACCGCGTGGTGCGGGAGATCGGGCGCGGCGGCATGGGCGTGGTGTACGAAGCGGAGCGGGACGACGACGAGTTCCGGCAGCGCGTGGCGCTGAAGGTGGCCGCGCGCGCGGCCTACGCTCCCGAGTTTCTCGAGCGGTTCCGCCACGAGCGGCAGATCCTGGCGCAACTCGAGCATCCCAACATCGCACGGCTGCTCGACGGCGGCGCGACCGAAGACGGGATCCCGTACTTCGCCATGGAGTTTGTGGAGGGCGAACCGATCCAACGCTACGCGGAGCGGAACGGCTTGAGCATCGCGGAGCGGCTGCGGCTGTTTCTCCAGGTTTGCGAGGCGGTCGAGTACGCGCATCAGAACCTGGTGATCCACCGGGATCTGAAGCCGGGGAACATCTTTGTAGCGGGCGGGCGGGTGAAGCTGCTGGATTTCGGGATCGCGAAGCTGGTGGACGCTTCCGGCGCCGGCGTCACAGAAACGGGTTTCGCGCCGCTGACCCCGGATTACTGTAGTCCCGAGCAGTTCCGGCGGCAAGCCGTCACCACGCGGACCGACGTGTATTCGCTCGGGCTGGTGCTGTTCGAGCTGCTCACGGGCAAACCAGGGCAAAAGGCCGACACCGCGTCCCCGCTCACGCTGGAGCGATCCGTGTGTGAACGTGAGATTCCGCGGGCGAGCGAGGTGGCGCCGGAGCGCGCACGGGAGTTGCGGGGGGATCTCGATACGATCGTGGCGGCGGCGGTGCAGAAAGATGCGAGGCGCCGGTATGCGTCCGCCGCCGCGCTGGCCGAAGACGTTACGCGCCATCTCGCCTTGCGGCCGATCCGGGCGCGGCAGGCGAGCCGCTGGTACCGCGGCGGGCGGTTTGTGCGGAGACACTGGCTGGCGCTGGCGGCGGCGGCGCTGCTGGTATTGACCTTAATGGGCGGGGTGGTAGCGGCGCGGCGCGAGGCGGCGCGGGCCGAGCGCCGCTTCCAGCAGGTGCGCGGCCTCGCCAACACCCTGCTGGGCGACGTGCACGCGGCGATTCGCGACCTGCCCGCCTCGACGAAGGCGCAGGACGTGGTGGTGCGTACGGCCGTCCAGTACCTGGATGGGCTCCAGAAGGACGCGGGCGGCGACTGGCGGTTGCAGTGGGAAGTGGCCCAGGGGTACCTGCGGGTGGCGGAGATCGAGTACTCGCTGGACCGGCCGAGCTTGAACCGTCCGGAAGCGGCATGGCTCAACTTTGAGAAGGCGCGGGCGATGGCCGATGAGCTGTTGCGCACACACCCGCATGAGGCGCGGGTGGCGGCCGGCGCGGGCGTCGTCTATGGGTCGCGCGGCAACTTTCTGATCGACGCGGGGAAGACCCAGGAAGCGCTGGCGAGCTTCGAGCGGGCCATCGAAATCGCCGAGGCGGGATTGCGGCGGCACCCGCAGGACTGGGATCTGCTGGATGCGCTGCGGGAGGCGCAGCACTCGCTCGTGGCGTCCCACACCTCGCATCCGTCGGCGCGCCAGCACGTCCGGCGGTATGTGGAGATCGCGGAGATGCAGGCGCGGGCGCGTCCTGAGACGGCGCCTGCGCTGACGAATCTGGCTCTGGCTTACTCGCAGGCGGCCAAGGTGGCGCATGGGGACGAGGACGATGAACTGGCGCTCGCCCATCTGCGGCGCAGCGTGGAGTTACAGCGGCGGGTGCTGGCCCTGGAACCGGAGAACCGGACCGCGCGCCGGAACCTGATGCTGGCGCTCTGTACGCTGGCGGATGTGGCGGTCGGCCCGCTGGGGCAAGCGTCGTACACGGGATCGGGCGGCGTGGCCGTCGCGATCGATCCCCGCAAGCGCGCCGAAGCGCAGGCCGGCTATGAGAGCGCGCTCGAGCATGCGCGCTGGAATCTCGAGCATGACAAGGGCAGCGACACGGCGCGCTTCGACTACGCGGTGAACCGCGGCCGCATGGCGGTCACTTACCCGCCCGGAGACCGCCGGGCGATCCTCGCGCTCGAAGAAAGCCTGGCGATGCTGAAGGCGCTGAAGGCGGCGCATGGGGGGTCTACGGCGCGGTTCGAGCTCGAGTTCCTGGGAAGTCTGGCGGAACGGCGCCGGCAGGCGGGAGCATTCCGCGAGGCGCTGGCGAGCTGGCGCGCGGTGGAGGCGGCGCTGGCGGCTTGGCTGGCGCGCGAACCGGACGCTTACTATCCCCGGCGGATAGCCATCTCGATTTATCACAACTGGGCGATGGAACTGGCGCGGCGCGGGGACCGCGCCGGAGCCCGGGAGCGCGCCGCGGCGATGGTGTTGCTGGCCGAAGAGGTGGCCGCGCGGGAGGCGCAGTATGAGCGCGCCGCCGGATGGCCGCCCCGCGCCCAGAGTTGGCTCGCCGAGGTGCTGGTTTTGGCGGGCGACCCCGAAGGCGCACGCGCGGCGCGGCAGCGGAGCCGGCAACTCTGGACGAAGGTGGCGACGCGCGCGGACTTGCCGGAGGATCTGTTGCGCGAGGCGCGAAAGGCGGCGCAGTGAAGGGCGCGGCGGCTGGGCAGCGGGCCGGGCGGAGGTTCGGCGCGCTGCATCCCGCACGATGTGAGGCCGCTGACCGGAGTGCGTGCGGGGCGCTCTGACGTCCGGGCGACGTGTTTCTGGCCGCCCGGCGCCACGGGTCCCGGCGGCAGCCGAGTGGGAAGAAGGAATCTCGTGGCGCCGGCCGGGGCTTACGGCGTCACCAGCAGCGGATGACCCAGCGTGTCGCCGTTGGCCTGGAACCCGTTGCGGTCGGTGTCGACGAAAATCGGATTCGTGTAAGCGATGGGGTGCATCTTGCCGTAGGGATTGCGGCCCCAGCCCTTCTCGAGATTCGACTGCTCGCCTGCCGCGACTACAATCAGGTGGGCGTCGCGCTGCAAGCGCACGCGCACGGCTTGGTCGAAACGCACGACGCCGCTGCGGAACATGGCGGGGTGCGATTTCCGGGTGAAGTTGTACTCGGGCGGCTGGCGGCCGTTCACCAGGATCTGGACGCGGTCGATGTCCATCCAGTTGGGCGCTTGCACTTGAATGCGGAGCTCGACCGATCCCTCCGCGATGACCGTCGAGCCGATGGGCAGTCCGTCGCCGGTGGTGACGCGCAGGAACGGCCCGTTGGTGATCATCATGCGCCCAGCTTTCGAGTTCGCGATGATTTCGGCGGGGTCAATCGCGCCGGGTTCATCGGTGGCGCTGGGGACGTAGGTCCGCCAGCTTCCGACCCCGTTGCCAAAGACGCGGTGCGCGTCGCTGACGGCGACGCACCAGACGCGGCGCCCCTGGTTCAGCATTTGCAGCCAGCCAAAGGTCCGGTTTTGCTGGCCGGGCCGGCCCTCGCCGGCCACGGCCGCACCCTGGTAGGTGGGCTGGAGGGTCAGGATTTCCGTGCTCCACACTTCGGCGGCATCCACCAGTTCTTCAAAGCCCGCGAAGCCGCCGTCGGGAACGCGGTCGCCGTCCCGGTCGAAAAACACGTTGCCCACAATGGGGTGGTTGGCCTGCACCCAGCGGTCGGCGCCGCCACCGAAAAACGGCAACTTCCGGTTGGCGTTGGTCTCCGTGTCGAAACGCGAGCCGTGTTCCTCGATGGTGGGCGTCCCCCAGTTGCGCAGCATGATGGCATTGATGCGCGGATCGTAGTTCCAAACGGGCGCGCCGCCGTTCTGCGCGAGCGGATCGGGCTTCAACGGAAACGCGTTCAGGTGCTGGCCGTTGCCCGTCAGTTCAATGCCGGGCACGGTCTTGAGCTGCGCGCTCAGTCCAAGTTTCTGGATCAGGGGAGTCCAGTCCGTGATGCGGTTGTGCTCGGTGGTCGGGGCGAACTCGAGGTGCTCGGCGGCGAAGTTGATCAGCCGGTCCACCGTGTTGCAGTAATTGTCGCCGCTGGGCGTCGAATGGGCGTGGTAGTCGGTGCTGATCCACCCGGAGGTGTCGACGGTCCGGCGCAGCGTCACCTGCACGTCCACGGTCTGGCCCTTGGGGACTTCCACCGTCTGCTCCTCGAGGTCGTATTCGGGACCGCGGGTGAAGCGCAGCAGGTAGCGCCCCGGGGGGACCTGCTGGAGCACGCGGCCGTCATGCGTCTGGTATTGGTGGTCGCCGCCGTGGGCCCGGTAGTCCGTCCCGAGGTTCGGCGTCGGCGTGCCATCCACGCCGATAAACTGCACCTTGCCCGGCGACGGCTGGCCGCGCTCGTCCCGCAAGCTGGCGCGTACCCGCGCGGCGGCGGGAACCGTGATTTCGGCGCGCGTCCGCTGGTTCGCCCGCAGCGTAAACGTCCGCGCAACCGGATCCCGTCCCAGGTCCTCGAAGACCGCCTGGTACTCGCCGGGAGGCAGGCGCAGAGAGAGATTTCCCTGCGCATCCGGATAGGCCGGCAAGCGCTGCCCGCCGGCCGGCAACAGGAGCCCGCCATGTACGGCAGGCTCTCCGGCAGTATCGCGCACCGAGGCCGTCAGTTCCGCCGCCGGGGATTTCAGGGCCGCGATCACGCCGAACGCCGCCGCGGGCGAATCGGCCACCGCCAGCGCGACCTGCACCACCCGCTCCTCTCCCGGCTTCAGTTCAACTTCTTCTTCGAGGGAAATCGTCTTGCCGGCGGGTCCGTAGGCGTACGCCCGTTTGTCGAAGGGATCGATGCTGTCGCCGACCCGAACCGGACCGCCTTCCCACTGCTCGGAAAAATACCCCTGCGGGACGACCGCGCCCGCCGGGAAGATCCGGTTCGCGCCCACCTCCCACTCCTGGGAGAAAGCTTTCCACACTGGGCGCGGCGTGATTTTGCGCGTCTCGCGCGACTCGTTGCGGTAGGTGGAGGTGATCAGCAGGTGCTGCCAGTCGCTCTCCAGGCGGTACTCGTGGCGGGTGAACAGGCCGTTGCCCTTGGCCGCCGTGCGCACGGCCTCCACCACCGCCACGCCCTTTCGGCCGTCCTCGGCGATACGGACGTACGACATCTCTCCGCCCTCGCCTCCCGGGCGAAACGCGGTCAACTGGTCGTTCGCCGCCCCGCGGAGGTCGAGATCGTAGACCACGCCTTGGAGCACCGACCCGTACTCCGAACCCATGTTGGCCTTGCGGAGAGGTTGCGCGCCGGAAATCAGCGCTTCGATCTTGTTATTGCGCAGCACGAAGTCGCCGGGAATCCCGTCCGCTTCCTTTCCGGCAACCAGCAGGTTCGTGTTGTGCCTGCCGATCTCGACCGCCTCCACCGCTCCTTTTTGGGCGACACCCGTCCAGATCAGCAAGGCGGCGAAACACAGGGCGAAGCAGACTCGTTTGCGCATGGCGGTCCTCTACAGCACGAATCATCGTATCAAGCTTCGGTTGCGATGGGATGAACAGGAGGGGGTGAGCCGCACTTTCCTATCGACGCGAGGCGGCCCGTCAGCGTCCTTGCCGCTCATGGCTTCTTAAAGAATCGCCCGCAAAACGGAGCCTGTCCCGGCGAGCGAGCCAGCCAGCGATTCTTCGAGTGTGGGGAGGGCCGGGACGGCCCTTTGCGGGCGTGCTAGTCCTCGAACAAGACGCCCAAATCAGTTTGGGCGAAATCGTTCCCTTTGCACAGCAGGCGCTCGCGCATCGACTTGGCGAGGGCGTAAGAAAAACAGTCGCCCAGGTTAAGACCGGCGGGGTGCCGGCCTTTCCCGAATGCGCGGAACGCCTCCCGTGCGAGCCGGCCTTGGTCGACCGTGACGGGTTCCAGCCGGACGTTAAACTCCAGAAGGAATTCATCCAGCATCGCGCTCCGGACCGGGTCTCCACGCCGGTCAACGACGATCGCCGTTTCCAGGTAGCTGACAATGGACAGGCGGACGATCGGGGCCGTCTCTAACGCGCGGGAAAAAACCTCGGCTTCAGGCTCTTGCAGCAGGATCGCCATCAGGGCCGAAGTGTCCAGGATCACTTCGGAAGTCCGTCCTCTCCGTAAAGAAGACTATGCTCGCCGGAGTGGCAATCCTTCGGCATTCCGGCCGAGAAGCGCCGCCCGAACTCCATGACCCGTTCGGCGGTAGAGCGCCTGCTGCGTTCGCGTTTCACTTCTTGCAGCCTCTTTTCGAGTGCCCGAATGACGGCAGTAGTGAGGTTTTCTCCTGTCAAACCAACAAGTTGAGCCGCAAGTTCGTGAGCCCTGGGGTTTTTGATGTTCAGGGTCATTTCTGCCATTCTTTCCTTAAGGTATAGAATAGCGCTACCGTCCTGTCTCCGGGCTACCTGAACTCTATGCAGCCCGAATTCCTTGGGGGGAGACGCGAGTGGTTCCGAGGGTCTCGGAAAAAAAAGCGCGGCGAAAGGCGCGGTTGTGGTTCGATACACAATATGCGGGGGGTCTTGCTGCTGGCGTACGCCGGGATGTCGTGGGGGGCTGGTCCAGAGGCAGGTTTTTTTGGGCAGCAATGTCTGCCGCGCCTGCCATCCCGACGTCTGGCTGAACTTTTACAAGAACCCGCACTACCAGAGTCTGGCGGCGGGCGGGCAGCCTGCGGAAAAAACCGGCTGCGAAAGCTGCCATGGACCGGGCAAAGCGCACGTGGAGGCCAAAGGCGGCAAGACAACCATTCCGAACGCGTTCTCGCTGATGCCGCCGGGACGGATCCTGGATGCCTGCCTGAGCTGCCATGCCCAGGACCTGTCCCGGGCGAATATCAAGCGGTCGGCGCACACCCTGGCGGACGTGGTCTGCACCGGGTGCCACTCGATCCACAAGTCGCCGGCGCGCCGGTTTCTGCTGGCCAGGGCGGAGCAGCGCGAGGTGTGCTACGCGTGCCACGGCAACGTGCGCGGCCAGTTTTCCATGCCCTTCAAGCACCGGGTAAACGAAGGGGTGGTGCAGTGTGCGGATTGCCACAATCCGCACGGCTCGTTCGCGCCCACCTGGCGGATGAGCCAGCGTCCCCGCCTGGTGGAGCCGGCGCTCGGCAATGAGACGCCGTGCGTGCGCTGCCACGCGGACAAGCGCGGGCCGTTCACCTTTGAGCATCCGCCCGTGCGGATCGAGGGGTGCGAAACCTGCCACGCTCCGCACGGCTCGATGAACGCGCGCCTGCTGCGGCGGCCGGTGGTGTTCACGCTCTGTCTGGAATGCCACAACGGGGCCGGCAACTTTGGGCGGCAAGGCGACGGTATCCAGTTGCCTTCGGCTTCGCATAGCATGACCGACCCGCGCTACCAGCAGTGCACCGCCTGCCACCTCCGCATTCATGGCTCCAATTCCGATCCGAGGTTCCTGCGATGACGTTCGTGGCCAGGCTGGCGGCGGCCGCGTTCGCGCTGCCCTTGCTAGCGCAGCAGACAGTGGCGCCCACCGGCGAACCCGTGGGCCGGGCGCGCGGCGAAGACTATCTGGGCTACAACTTGGTGCAGTCGTTCGAAACCGGCTACCGGTTCGCCAACATCGACGGCAATCGCGGGAAGTACCGCAGCGACGTGAACTTCCATAACGGCCTGCGGCTGCTCGGCAGCAACCTGACCATGCACTCGAAGGACGGCCAGGGGCAATACTTCGATGAACTGGTGATTTCCACCCAAGGCCTGGGAAACGACCCCTACCAGTCGTCGCTGCTCCGTGTGCGGAAGAACAAGCTGTACCGCTACGACCTGCTGTGGCGGCTGAACGACTACTACAATCCGGCTTTGCCGGTCGCCGGCGGCCAGCACTTGATGAACACCGAACGGCGGTTGCAGGATCATGACCTGACCCTGCTGCCCCAAGGCCGGTTTCAGCTCAAAGCCGGCTACTCGCGCGTCACGCAGGATGGCCCGGCGCTGTCCACGTTCAACCTGGATGGCGCGCGCGGAGACGAGTTTCCGCTGTTCGCCGACGTGCGGCGGCTGCGCAGCGAAATCCGGCTGGGCGGCGACTTCGATCTGTTCGGGGCGAAGATCAGCATCCTCCGCGTTTGGGAGAGTTTCCGCGAAGACACCCGCCGGTTTCGCGACACGGCGGACCCCGGCGCGAACCTGGACGACCGGGTCACGCTGGAGCGCTTCCGCGCCGACGAGCCCTACCACGGGACGACGCCGCTCTGGCGGGGCAATCTTCGCCTGGAAAAGAAGCACTTCGCCGTCAGCGGGCGGGCGACTTACTCCGGGGGGCGGCGCAACTTTCTCCTGGATGAGGCCGCCCAGGGCGTGAACCGTTTCGGCTTCAACCGCCAGACGCTCGTGTTTGGCAACGCGCGGCGTCCGGTAACCTCCGGCGATTTCGACCTGACCTTGTTCCCCCGCGCGCGCCTGACCGTGGTCAACCATACGGCGGTGCACTCGACGCGCATCGACGGAGATGCGTTCTACCGCCAGCTTGACAACGGGACGCTGGCCGGAGAACTGGTCTCCTTCCGCTTCCTCGGCTTCCGCACGGTTTCCCATTCCACCGACGTGAACGTGCAGGCGGCGAAGACATGGAGCTTCTTCACCGGATACCGCTGGTCGAACCGTTTGTTCCGGTCGGTGGACGGCCTGGGTTTCCCGGGTACGGATTTGGACCGGCAAGCCCACGAGCAGGAAAACACGCTGCACGCCGGGATGGCGGGGGTGCGGTGGCGTCCCCTCAAACCGCTGACGGTGGTGTTGGACGGCGAGGTGGCCCGCGCGGACCGGCCATTCACGCCTATCAGCGAGCGCAACCTGCACGGGCTGGGTGCGCGGGTGCAATACAAGCAGAAATCACTGCTGCTGTCGGCCGCCTACAAACAGACGTACAACTTCAACGCGGTTTCCGTCTCGGCGCACAGCGCCCGGTCGCGGAACTATTTCTACGATGCCAGTTGGGCGCCCCGCGACTGGTTTGCCTTCGACTCATCCTACGCCCGGCTTCACCTGGACACGGTGACCGGGCTCCAGTTCTTCGTGGCGTCCGGTTTGGTGGAAGGCCAGCGGTCACTCTACATCAGCAACATTCATGCGGGGAACCTCGGCGTGCGCTTGGCGGTGCGGAAACGCATTGACCTTTACGGGGGGTACGCGATCACGCAAGACACCGGTGACGGCCGCGCGATTCCTTCCGGCGCCAGCGAAGCGGTGGCCAGCCTGCTGGGCCGGGCGCAGACGTTTCCTTTGCGCTTCCATAGCCCGCTGGCGCGCGTCTCCTTGCGCCTGCATCCGAAGCTGCGGTGGAACGCTGGCTGGCAACTGTATCAGTACAAAGAAGACTTCAAACTAGTTTTTCCCTTACAGGATTATCGCGCGCATACGGGCTATACTAGCCTGTCGTGGTCGTTCTAGGTCCGGCCTTCCGGTGCGGCGGGGCCGGGGATTCGGGGGCGCGCTCATGTTCTACGGATTGCCGGTCGCCCAAGGGGCGGCGCTGCTGATGCTGCTGGTCACCTTGTGGCTGATGCGCGCCCGTTTCACTCACTCAACCGACTGGAATTTTCCGATCCTGTACTACCTGATGCTGGTCCTGTTCGCCCGCACCTTCGAGGGCGAGTTCGTCAATGAGTATATTTTTGCCGGCGCGGTGTGCGGGATGTTCATTCGTTTCGAGTTTCTGGGGAAGATTCCGCTGCGGATTGTGCGGGCCGTGGAGTTTCTGGTGCACGCGTACGTCGTGGTGATCTGCGCGGGGCTCACGCTGCGGTAGCAGCGCGTGTCGCCACGTCACAGAGGCCCGCTCGTTCGGTTGTCAGGGGTTTAGGGAGGGCGTACCCCTCCTGGCGGTTCGCGTGGGCCCTGCCGCGAGGCGCACCAGCAGATCCGGAGGACCGAAGCCGCCCGCCTTGGTGATCGCCCACCAGTCCCCGCCGCGCCACGCAAAGGCGGAAACCGCCACGCCCGGCAGGATCTCCCCCACGGGTGTGAGTTCCGCCACTCCGAGTTCCGCGAACACCGCGGCTGCGGTGTCCCCGCCGAAGACCACCAGCGTGCCGGCGCCGGCGGCCGTCAGCGCGGCGGCGGTCCGGGAAGCCAGTTCCCGGGCGATGGCGTGCGGGGAGCCGGCCGGCAGATCGCGGGCATCGAGAAAGGTCCACAACGGACCGAGACGGGTGCGGGCGGAATCGATTTGGCCGCGGGATCGCGGGTGGAGCGAGCCGTTGACCGCGACTGCGGCGGGCACGGCAGGAAACCGGGCCGGGGTTACCTCCACCGCGGGCAGTTGCAGCAACTCGCGCAGCCAATGGACCGCGAACCCCGTGGGTCCCGCGGCGGGCGAGCGGGGAAGGCGCTGCGCCCACACCGCGGCCAGTTCGGCGAGGTGCTGCTCGGTCCGCGCGTCGCACACCAGAATGCGGGCGCCGCCGGCACGGAGGGCGGCCGCCAAAGGTCCCGCGCTGGAAATCTCTTCGACAGGGAACGCCGACGTCTTGCGAAGCAGGCGCGGAACGGAGCTTTCCCGCACCGGCTGGCGAAGGTCCCGGGCAAACTCCGTCTCCGCCACCGGAACGTCATCCAGGCGCAGAATTCCCCGCTCCACGGTACGGCCTAATTTCGGGTAGGCCGGTACATACACCAACGGGCCGGGCAGCAACGGGCCGGGCGGGACCGTCTCGAGGAGCGCATCCAGTTCGGCGGCGATCTGGCCGCGCAACGTCGAGTCGGTTTTCTTATAGACGGGGACGCCGCGATACCGGCTGGCCGCTGCTCGTACCCGATCGGCGGCACGGCCGGCCGTCAGGTGGCGCGTGCGCGTATCGATCACCAGCACGTCCGGATCGCCCGTGGGCGATCCGGCAGGATCGAGCAAGACCCGCGCCCGAACTCCCAAACTCGCGCACAGCGCGCCCAGTTCCAGAGCGCCGGTCGTGTCGTCGGCGAGGGCCAGGGCACGTGGCATCCCTGTCCAGTGTACCGGGGCGGTCTTCGTCCGCCGCCCGGCGGCTAAAATTGAGAAGTGATGACCACATTTGGCATCGTCGGGGCCACGGGCGTGGTGGGGTGCGCGGTGGCCGCGGAACTCGAATGCCGCGGGGAACCGTATGCGGTGATCGGGCGGTCAGAGGAAAAGCTGAGGGCGATGTTCCCCCGCGCCGAAGCGCGCGCCGCGGAACTGGAAGATCCGCGCTCCGCCGCGCGGGCGTTCGCCGGTCTGCGGACCCTGGTGTACACCGTCGGTTTGCCATATCCGCAGTTCCGGCAGCACCCCGTGTTGATGCGCCAGGCGCTGGAGGCCGCCCGGCAGGCGGGGGTGGAACGGTTATTGGTGGTGTCGAGTGTCTACAGTTACGGCAAGCCCCGCACGCCGCGCGTGAGCGAAGATCACCCGCGCCGGCCGCAAGCGCGGAAGGGGAAACTGCGCAAAGAGCAGGAAGATCTGGCGCTGGCGGCGGAGGGTATCCGAACGTTGGTGCTTCGCCTGCCCGACTTCTACGGTCCGGGCGCGGAGAACAGCCTGGCAGGAACGATCCTGGGGGCGGCGCTGCGGGACATGCCCGCTCCCTGGCTGGGGCCGCTGGATGCGCCGCACGAGTTCCTTTATGTGCCCGACGCGGGGCCGGTCGTTTGCGATCTGGCCGGCAGGGAAGATGTGTGGGGCCAGGCTTGGAACCTGGGCGGCGCGGGAGCCATCACGCCGCGCGAGTTCATTCAGAGGATTTACGAGGCGCTGGGCAAGCGCGTGCGTTACCGGACCGGGGGACGGGTGTTTTTGCGGTTCGCCGGGCTGTTTAGCAGCCTGCTGCGGGAATTGTACGAGCTGTACTACCTCCAGGAGACGCCAGTGATCCTGGATGACCGCAAACTGACCGCCCGCCTCGGGCAGGTGGCGAAGACGCCGTACGCGGAGGGAATTGCGGCGATGGTGGAATGGGCTCGGGGCAGGATGGCGGAGGGGTGACCCGGCCCTTGCTTGGCGCGCGCGCGTTGGCTTGGTAGGGTGATGCTAAGAGGAGAAACACCGCCTGCGGAAATGGCGGCGCTGGAGGCAAGACAGGAGGAGTTCACGGTACCTAGGAAATAGGAACTAGCAAGAACGTACTATGCTTTAGCCACGCTCTCCTAGTTCGTTCATCCTATAGAAAATGAACCCGTTGTCCTATTGAACGAGGTTCGGTTTCCGCGCACTATTACCATATGCCGACAAGGATTTTACGGAGGACGGACCAGGCGGACGATCGACGTACTTCCCACCGTTTGCCCATCGAGCGGGAGGTCAAGTACAAGGTCTATTCCGGGCGGGCGGTCACGATCACGGGCACGGGCAAGACGCTGAACATCAGCAGCGGCGGGGTACTGTTCACCACGGAAGGGTTGTTGCCGAGGGGAGAGCGGGTGGAGTTGTCGGTCAGTTGGCCGGCCCAATTGAACCACACCCTTCCGCTCAAATTGGTGGCGCTGGGACGCCTGGTCCGGTGCGAAGAAGGCAAGGCGGCGCTCGCGATCGAGCGCTACGAATTCAAGACCCAGGGTTCGCACGGGCTTTAGCCCGTTACCAGCTCTTGCCGGCGGCGTGGCGGCTCCCACGGCTGCGCCCCGGCGTTGGGCGGGCGCTCAGGCTGCCGGACTACCTCTTGGCCGGATTTCCGGCAGCCTCCTCCTGTTGGGCTTCCATGCGACTCTCCTCGGACATGCCCGGAACGCCCGCCCTGTTTTCCTGATTCGCGCCGAGGGAGGCGAATGCATCCGGCCGCTCGTGGCCCCGCGCACGCAGGACCACTTCCAGCCGGGTTCGCCAAGCCGCGGAAACTCCCACCCGCTCGACTTCCACCGCCGGATCCCAATAACGCAGGATTTGCTCCGTGGACGAATGGAACTCCATGGCCGGAGACACGAGGTAGAGCCGCGGGGGATCGGGCGCCAGCAAGATACCGGGGAAGTAGCCGCGCGCGGTGAAGTTCCCCCGCTCTTGATGCCAGCGCACGCGCAGCCAATAGTCGAGCGCCTGGAAGGGCAGGTGGGGATCGGCGGAAGCCTTGAGCTCGATCACTGCCAGGCGTCCGCGATGGTCGACCGCGAGCAGGTCCAGGACGCCGCGCTCGAGGCCGCTCCAATGGGGAACCTGGTTGTAGATCGGTTCGGACCGCAGTATGGGGTCGATGACGCGCGGATCCTCGCGCACCTGGTCCTCCAGCCACGCTTCAGGAGCGCGGCTGAAGAGGGGATCGCGCGGATCGCCCGTGCGCGCGCACCGCCGGCGGGCGACTTCGGCGGCCAGGAGGCGCAAGCCAGAGACCTCCCGCGGCCGCAGCGGCGTCCTGCGGTGGAGGCCATACCACGCGGTCCCGCTGGTGACACGGGCCAGTTCGATTCCCTTGACCCGCAGCCGCAGGCTCCCATCCGGCGCGCGGAGGACCTTGCCCGCGGGAACGGCGTGCAGGGCATCCGCCAGCTCGTCGGGCGGCTGCGCCGAGACCAGCACGGGCAGGCCCGCTTCGACATTGCCCCAATCCCGCAGGTCAACCGGACCGCAATCTTCCGGCGTGTAGGCGAACAATTCCAGCGCGACCCGCGCGGGATCCAGGTAGCGCGCCCGCTGGCAGATGCAGGAGTGCTCGCCGTAGGGTACAAACAGGGCCAGGCGCGGGAATGCGTTCGGATCGCGCCGGCGCAGATATTCAAGCCACAGCAGGCCGAAGGTCAGCACGTCGCCGGGCCGGGCGCCGTTGGGCGAGGCGATGGCAGCCAACAGGCCGGTTCCGCGGGCCAGCAGCGCGCGCGGGTAGAGCGGCGACAGGGAGTTTTCCAGATCGGGTTCCGTCGAAAGCTCGCGGATTCGCCAATCGGGGAACCAGCGGGCCAGCCAATCGCGTACCCGCTCCTGAAACGCCAGGCGGACGCCTTTGCAGATCACCTCGGCGGCGGCCGGATGGCCCTGGTCGGCCAGCCAAAGCTTGCCGGGACGTCCGCCCAGGCGCTCCACCGTGAGCTCGAGGCGGTCCCGCCGCAGGCCGCGGATGCCGCTGATGCGGCGGCACAAGCTGCGGTGTTCGTCCCAGGCGTGAATCCACAGGCGGCCGCTGCGCGCGCAGACTTCGTAGAACCCCGGGCGCAACGGGAGTGGATCTTCTCCAGGTTCGATCAGAACGGGAAACTCAGCGGAGGCCAGAAAGCGCCCTACCGCATCGCGAACAGGGACGTCATCACGTCCGCTCTTCGCCGGAGCGGTTCGTTTCAAGACACCCTGATTGTACCGCTTCGCTTTGCCGCCTGCCCGTTTTTACGGCCCGGCCAGTGTTGTCGGCGGAACACGGCTGCTAGCGGTTCTTGAGCAGCCAGTTGAGCGAATTGCGGATCAGGCGTTGCATCATCGGGTGGCCCAGCGCCTCGGGCGTGTGGCCGGGGGCCAGGTAGACGAAGCGCCCCTTGCCCATTTCCCGCCACCAGCCCGCCTCTGACTGGAGGTTATCCGGGGCGATGGAGCGCAACAGCAACTGCTCGCGCCCCAGGTAGTACTTCACCGTGTGCTGCTCGTCGAAGATCGAGAAGTCTTCGACGCCCGCGGTAATGGGATGGTTCTTGTCTTCGATGCGGACGGTATAGACGTAGGGTTTCGGATGGCCGCCGTAGTCGCCGCCAAACAGCTTGTAGTAAAGTCCGCCCGGCGGGTAGATTCCCTGGGCGTTGTGCAGCGCCAGGAAGCCGCCGCCCTGGTGGACGAAATCCCAGACGGCTTGCTGCTGGGCGTCGGTCATCCATTTGACGGGAGGCTTCGCGTAACCATCGGGCCAGTTCATGCCGTCGCGGAGGATGATCAACAGTTCGAAGCTCTTCAGGTTCTCCGCGTTGAGTTCCTCGACGTTTTCGATGAAGGTGACCGGGATGTTCTCGCGCACCAGCGCCGGGGTCAGGCCGTCGCGGATGTAGACGGGGCTGTGATAGCGATCCCCAATCAGCGCTACGGCTCGGGGGCGCTTCGCGCTCAGGTAGACCCGCGAGGTGTTCTGGGCGGGCAGGCTCCCGGCGGCCACGGCCAGGAGCAGAAGCAGGGACACGTTCCGCATCGCACCTGAGTCTACTTAAGATGGGAAAGTGCCGCAACCACGGGGGGTGACCTGGGAAGTCGTGGCCGAGTGCCGGGAGACGCGGGCGCGGGCCGGCGTCCTCCACACGGAGCACGGCCCGGTGGAAACGCCCGTCTTCATGCCGGTGGGCACGCAAGCCACGGTGAAAGGGCTGACTCAGCGGGATCTCGAGCACGATCTGGGCGTGCGGATCCTGCTGGCGAACACCTATCACCTTTACCTGCGGCCCGGACCGGAGACGGTGCGGCGGCTGGGCGGGTTGCACCGCTTCATGGCCTGGCCGGGCGCCATCCTGACGGATTCAGGCGGCTACCAGGTGTTCAGCCTTTCGAGCCTCCGGAAGATCACCGAGGAGGGCGTGTGGTTCCAGTCCCACCTGAACGGCGACGCGCACCGTTTCACGCCGGAGTCCACGGTGGATGCGCAACTGGCCTTCGGGAGCGACATCCTGATGGCGCTCGACGAGTGTCCCGAGTATCCGGTCAGCCATGAATACGCCCGGGCGGCGATGGAACGGACGCTGCGGTGGGCGGCGCAGGGCCACGCGCACTTCCTGCGCGAACGCGGCCGACTGCCCTCGCGCCACGCGCTGTTTCCCATTGTGCAGGGCTCGGTGTTCGCGGATCTCCGCCGGGAGTGCGCCGAACGGTTGCGCGAACTCGACGCGGACGGTTACGCGGTGGGGGGCTTGTCCGTGGGGGAACCCCGTCCGCTCAGCCTGGAGATGGTGGAAGCGGCCGAACCGCTGCTGCCCCGCGACCGGCCGCGTTACGCCATGGGCGTCGGCATGCCGGAAGAATTGCCGGAATACGTCGCGCGGGGCATCGACATGATGGACTGTGTCCTGCCGACCAGGAATGCGCGCAACGGCTGTCTGTTCACTTCGGAAGGCCGCGTGATCATCAAGCACGCCCGGTACAAGGAGGACGGCGGGCCCCTGGATCCGGCATGCCGCTGCGAGACCTGCCGGCGCTACTCGCGAGCCTATCTTCGCCATTTGTTTCAGGCGGGGGAGATTCTGTACGCGTCGCTGGCCACCCGCCATAACGTGGCGCGCTACCTTGACATCATGCGGGAGATGCGGGAATCTATCGTTTTGGGTCGATTCCCCCAATTTCTGAAGTCCGTACGCGGGACGGCCGTGGAATTGAAGTAGGGTTTCCCGCAACCGTAGACTCCACGATTCCGAAAACGAGTTCTCCTGAAGAGGCTGCGAAGTGACGTTTGCCTTGTTGTTGCAAAGTGCCCCGAATCCGGTGGTGAGCTTCCTGCCGGTCATCCTGATCTTTGCCATTTTCTACCTGCTGCTGTTCCTGCCGATGCAGCGGCAGAAGAAAGCGCAACAAAAGATGCTGGCGGAACTCCAGAGCGGAAATATGGTGGTGACCAGCGGAGGGATCATCGGCACCATCGTCTCGATCGGAGACGACGATACGTTGGTGCTGCGGGTCAAACCCGACGGCGTGAAGTTGCAGGTCACGCGGAGCGCGGTATCGGGCCTGGTCGCCAAGGACGCTAAGTAGCGAGGTAGAATCGGAGGAATCCTTTCGGTTCGCCTCCCGGAGTTTGCTACGCATGCAGAAGAATCTAACCACCAAGACCGTCATCATCGCCGCGACGATTCTGACCTGTCTCTACGGCATCGTCGGGCTGCCGAAAAGCAGTGCGGAACTGAAGAGGAACCTGGCGCAGAACATCAAGCTGGGGCTGGACCTGCGCGGGGGCAGCCACCTGGTCCTGCAAGTGCAGGTGCAGGACGCGGTGAAAGGCGAAGCGGACACCGTCATCGAACGGTTGAAGGAAGACCTCAAGCGCCAGAACATCGACTACGATTCGCTGGAGCGCAATGATCCGCAGAGCATCGAAGAAGCCGATGACATTCAGATTTCCATCAAGGGCATTCCGCCGCAGAAAACCACCGAGTTCCGTGGGCTGATCAATGAGCGCTATAGCGGGTGGGTGCTCACGCCGGTCAGCGCCTCCGATTACCGCTTGACCATGCGCCCGACGGAAATGCTGGCGCTGAAGCGGGACACCGTCGAGCGCGCGATTCAGACAATCCAGACGCGCATCAACAATCTGGGGTTGACCGAACCGGTGGTGCAGCAGCACGGGCGGGCGGACGCCGAATTCGAGATTCTGGTGCAACTGCCCGGCGTTGACGACCCGGCGCGCGTCAAAGAGATCATCGGCACGGCGGCGGTCCTGGGCATCCACGAGGTGAAGGATGGCCCCTTCGCCAATGAGCAGGAGGCGCGCGCGAGGCATGGCGGTGTCCTGCCGCCCAACACCCGCCTGATGAGGGAACTGCCGCGAGGCGGCGGCGGGGACAGTTGGTACCTGGTGACCCGCACTCCGGTGCTGACCGGCCGCGACCTGCGCAATGCGCGCGCCGGACAGGACGAGTTCCGCAAGTGGGAAACGTCGTTCACGCTCAGTCCCGACGCGGGACGCCGGTTTGGCCGGTTTACAGAAGCGAACATTGGCAACCGGCTGGCGGTGGCGCTGGACAACCAATTAATCAGCGTAGCGACCATTCAGGCGCGCATCGAGGACTCAGGCCGGATCACCAATCTCGGGAGCGAAACCGAGGCCTCGAACCTGGCGCAGTTCCTGCGTTCGGGTTCGCTGCCCGCAGGAATTGTTTATGCCGAGGAAAGGTCGGTGGGGCCGTCGTTGGGAGCGGACTCGATCCGGCAGGGCCTGATTGCGGGCTTGGCCGGACTGGCGGCCGTCATCGTCTTCATGTTGTTCTACTACCGCCTGGCGGGCATCAACGCGGTGTTGGCCTTGATTTTGAACACCATTCTGCTGCTAGCCGCGTTGAGCTACTTTGGGGCGGTGCTGACGCTGCCGGGCATCGCCGGCGTGATCCTGACGATTGGCATGGCGGTGGACAGCAACGTCCTGATTTTCGAGCGGATCAAAGAGGAGTTGCGGGCGGGCAAGAGTATTGTCTCGGCGGTGGATGCGGGCTTTGGGAAGGCGTTCTTGACCATCATCGATACGCACGTAACCACCATTGTGTCCTGCGCCTTCCTGTTCATCTTTGGCACCGGCCCGGTGCGCGGCTTCGCCGTGACGCTGGTGATCGGCCTGATCGCCAACGTGTTCACCGCGGTCTTTGTCTCGAGGGTGATTTTCGACTACCACTTGGCCGGGAAGCGGCAGGTGACGGAGCTGAGCATTTGAGCGCCAGCGGAGTGCGCACGGGAGGCAAAAGTTGTGTACAATACCTGCTTGCCGCCACCACTGCGACGCTGCCCTGGGAACAAACAGAAGGGAACCGGTGTCTAATGTTGCAAACGCCGGCGCCGTAACGGGATTCAATGGAGTTATTTAAGGAAACCAACTTTGACTTCCTCGGCAAGAAGTGGCCGTTCATTATCGTGTCGCTGCTGCTGATCGTGCTGGGGCTGGGAAGCATCGTGTGGAAGGGCGGCATCAAGTGGGGAATCGACTTCACCGGCGGAGCGCTCATGTACGTGCGTTTTTCCGGGCCCCCGCCCGTGGCCCAGATCCGTTCGGCGATCGGGAAGGCCGTCAGTGGAGACTTGACGGTGCAAGCGTTAACGGACGGGAACAACGAAGTCCTCATCGGTACCGAACTGAAGGAAGAGCGGGAACTCGACGTCACCCGGCGCAAGATGATCGAAACGCTGGGCGCGACTTTCGCGAAGCCGGAAGGCAACAAACTGGAGTTCAATAACGCCAGCCAGGAAGCCCTGGTGTCGCGTCTGCGGGATCCGCTCCAGCGCGCAGGAGCGCAACTGGATGAGGAAAAGCTCCAGGACCTGGTGCGCCGCGTGCTGGACTTTCGCAACAGCCCTCCCAGGTCGGGCTTGATCACCAGCTTTGACCAGCTTGCCGCAGTGCCGGGGGTGACGCCCCAGATCATCAAGGTGTTGCAGGAGGAATGCTTCCTCGCGCCCTTCGCCATCCGGCAGGTGGAAGTGGTGGGGCCGAAGGTGGCCGCCGACCTGAGGCAGCAGGCCGTGAGCGCGACGCTGCTGGCGCTGGCCGGCATGCTGGTGTATATCGCGTTTCGGTTCGAATGGATCTATGGCGTGGCGGCCGTGATCGCGGTCTTCCACGATGTCGTGATCACGGTGGGCTTGTTCTCGCTGACGGGGAAAGAAATTTCGCTCACCGTCATTGCGGCGCTGTTGACGCTGGTCGGCTACTCGATGAACGACACGATCGTGATTTTCGACCGGATCCGCGAGAACCTGAAGTTGCTGCGGCGGGACAGTATGTTCTCGATCATCAACAAGAGCGTCAACCAAACCCTGAACCGGACCGCGCTTACCTCCGGCCTGACTTTCCTGACCGTGCTGGCGTTGTGGCTGTTCGGCGGGCCGGTGTTGAATGGTTTTTCCTTCGCCCTGGTGGTAGGGATCCTGGTCGGCACGTACTCGTCGGTATTCATCGCGTCGCCGATTGTCTTGGCTTGGCAAAATTACGCTGAGGCGCGGAAGCGCGGCAGGGCCGGGGCGGGCACTTCGGCGGCTCCGCCGGTGTCCAAACCAGTGGCAAAGCAATTGGCTAAGAAAGCAAAATGAGCGGCGGCGTGGACTGCCGGAAGTGAGGTTAGGACATGTTTGAACAGACATTTGTGGACGGGGTAGGAAAGACGAACAAGCCCTGGACCATCTTCGTGTCGTTTGTGGGGCAGATCGCTCTTGTCGGGGTGATGATTCTGATTCCGCTGATCTTCACCGAGCAACTGAAGATGACGCAATTGAGCGCGGTATTCCTGGCTCCGCCTCCGCCTCCGCCTCCGCCTCCGCCTCCGCCGGCGGCGGCGCCGGTCAAGGTGGTGAAGGTGATTCCGCGGCAGTTCGACGCGGGCCGCCTGATGCAGCCGAAGCAGATTCCGAAAGAAATCGCCATGATTAAGGAAGAGGAACTGCCTCCGGCCGCCGGCGTGCAAGGCGTGGTGGGCGGCGTCCCCGGCGGCGTGCCGGGCGGGGTCACCGGAGGCGTGATTGGCGGCATTTTAGGCGGTCTGCCGAGTGCGGCGCCCCCGCCCCCGCCCCCGCCGGTGAAGACCGAGGCGCCCAAACCCGCGGCGCCCCAGCGCATCCGGGTGGGCGGCAATGTGCAGTCCGCCAAGCTGATTCGCGGGCCGAAGCCCGTCTATCCCCCGCTCGCCAAACAGGCGCGCATCCAGGGCACCGTGCGCCTGAACGCCATCATCGGCAAGGACGGGACGATTCAGAATCTCACTGCCGCCAGCGGCCACCCGCTGCTGGTGCCGGCCGCCATGGACGCGGTGAAGCAATGGCTCTATCAGCCGACCCTGTTGAACGGCGAGCCGGTGGAAGTGGTGACGGTAATCGACGTGAATTTCACGTTGAGTCAGTAAGTAGGGGAAAGTCCGCGAGCCGTTCCGAATTCGGGCGCGGTCCGCGGCGGAACGAAAAGTGAATTCAACTCGCAGGAGATAACTCTAATGCTTCTACAGATGCATCTGTGGTCGATTCTGTTTTTGCTCCAGGAAGAGGTCGCATGGGATGTGCGCTCTCTCTGGAACCAGATGGGAATACTTGCCAAGGTGGTCGTCATCATTATGTTCCTGATGTCGGCTTGGTCGATTGGCGTGATGATTGACCGTATGCTGGCTTACAGCGCCGCCCGGTCGCAGTCCCGCGCGTTCGCGCCAGCAGTCGCCGGCGCGCTGCGCGAAGGCCGTCTCGACGAAGCGGTCAAAATCGCCGACCGCTTTAAGAAGAGCCACTTGGCCAAAGTGGTGGTGGCTGGACTCCAGGAATTTCAAGCGCACCAGATGAGTGGCGATATACCTGGGGAAGAAATCGAGGCGTCCAAGCGGGCTCTGGAACGCGCCGAAGCCATCGTTTTGGCCGAGTTGAAGCGCGGCGTGTCGAGCCTGGCGACGATCGGGTCCACAGCGGTGTTCGTCGGCCTGTTCGGCACGGTCGTCGGCATCATCAACGCGTTCAAGGGCATTTCGACGCAGAAGTCGACCGGTTTGGGCGCGGTGGCTGGCGGTATTTCGGAAGCGCTGGTCGCCACGGCCATCGGCCTGTTCGTCGCGATTCCCGCGGTCTGGATGTTTAACTACTTCACCAACCGCATCGAGGCGTTCACGGTCGAGATGGACAACTCGAGTTCGGAGTTGATCGACTACTTCATCAAGCGGAATCAACAGCGGCAGGCGGCGCGCAAGTAGCAGCGCCGGCCGGCTAGCCAGGCTGGTCTTGCGAGTTGAGTTCTGGGCGCTGCGGGCATGCCCCGGGCAGGGGATGCCCGCAGCACCGCAGGCGGACGCGACTGGCGGAGGCAATATGAAAGAAAGCAAAGCGAAAAAGCGGGTCGAAGGGGTGGTTTCAGAGATCAACGTTACCCCCATGGCCGACGTGATGCTGGTGCTGCTGATCATCTTTATGGTCATCACGCCCATGCTTTCCAAGGGGGTGAGCGTCGACATGGTCAAAACGCGGAACCCCATCGCCATGCAGGCGGCGGACAAAGATGACGCCATCCTGGTGGCGGTGACCCGGGATGGCCGGGTGTATCTGGGCAGCACGCAGATTACGCCCGCTCAACTTCCGGACAAAGTGAAGGACTTGTTGACCAATCGTCTGGATAAGACGACGTACCTGAAGGCCGATGCGCGCGCGCAGTACAAGGTCGTGGTGGACGTCGTCAACAACCTCCGCGCCGCGGGGGTTGATCAATTGGGCTTGTTGACGGAGCAGATCCAGGAGCGCGGGGCGGGCGCCGCGAAGCCGGGCGAAGAAGGCCAGGCCGCTCAGTAGTCGCCGCTGCCGGAGCGCCCGGACAGGAAGGAGTTCTCATTATGGGAATGCAAGTAGGGGGCAAGAAGGGCGGCCCCATGGTCAATATTAATGTGACGCCGATGATCGACGTACTCCTCGTGTTGATCATCATCTTCATGGTCATCACGCCGCTTACGCCAAAGGGGCTCGAGGCGCTGGTTCCGCAGCCGCCGCCCCCGAACCAGCAGCAGTCCGAGTCGGATCAGCGGACCGTGGTGATCATCATCAACCGGGACAAGTCCATGCTGATCAACACCGAACCCACGACGCTCGACACGATGGGCAAGCGCCTGGAGGAGATCTTCAAGACGCGCGCCGAGCGGGTGGTGTTTGTCAAGGGTGACGGCGACCTGGAGTTTGAGACGGTGGCAAAGGCGATCGACGTCGCCAAAGGGGTCGGACTGGACAAGGTCGGACTGATGACTCCCGAGATGGAGGCTGGCCAGTGACGAACCGGATCGCAACGCTCACTTTGGCCGCGGCCGCGCTGGCGGGGCTGGTGGCGACCGGCTGCAATCAGTTGAAGGCGCGGGACAACCTCAACAAGGGCGTGCAGGCTTACAAGCAGGCGCGCTATCCAGAAGCCGTCACGTATTTCCAGAAGGCGGTGGAACTGGATCCGAACTTCGCGACCACGCACCTGTATCTGGCTTCCACTTACATGAGCCAGTACATCCCGGGCGCCGAATCCGAAGAAAACCTGCGGATGGCGGAAAACGCCTTCAAGACGTTCCAGCGGGTGCTCGAACTGGATCCGAAAAACGAGCTGGCGACCGCGTCCATTGCTTCGCTGTACTTCAACCAGAAGAAATTCGACGAAGCCATGGAATGGAATAAGAAACTGGTGGCGATCAACCCGCAGAGCAAGGAAGCGTATTACACCATGGGGGTGATCGCGTGGACCAAGTGGCTTCAACCGGACCGCGAAGCCCGCAACAAGATGGGGATGCAGCCCGAGGATCCCGGCCCGCTGAAGGACAAGAAAATCCGCGAGGAACTGCGCGCCAAGTACCTGCCCATGCTGGACGAGGGCATTGAAAACATGAAGAAAGCGCTGGAGATCGACCCGGAATACGACGAGGCCATGGCGTACATGAACCTGCTAATCCGCTATCGCGCGGATTTGGTCGACACTCCCGAACAGTACAAGAAGGAAATCGAGATCGCCGACAACTGGGTGCAGAAGGCGCTCCAGACCAAGAAGATCAAGGCAGAGCGGCAGGAAACCCATGGCGGCATCGTGATGGAAGAATCGAAATAGTCCTGTTTGCCTTCCTGGGACGCAGCCACCGGCGCAGCCTGCCGGGGCTGCGTTCTTTTACTTTTGGCGCCCTGCTCCTGCTGCGGGATACTGAAAATAAGGGAAGTCAGTTCTGTCATGGAGACCGCCTCCCCGCTGCCCTCGGTTGATGAGTCCTCCACTTGTGAGGCCCTCATGGAGGAGTTGCGCCGAAAAGTGCGCGAGGTGCGCTCGGCGGAGGAACTCGAACAGATCGAAAAGGCGTACCGCTTCGCCAGCGACCTGCACATCGAGCAGAGAAGGAGGTCGGGCGAGCCCTACATGGTCCACCCCCTGTCGGTCGCGAATATTCTCGCCGACATGCGGATGGACGGAGTCTCGATCCAGGCCGCGCTCCTGCACGACGTGATTGAGGATACCTCCGTCACTTCCGCCGATTTGCGCAAGGAGTTCGGCGAGGAAGTCACGCGGGTGGTGGATGGCGTCACCAAGATCAGCAAGCTCGACTTCCATTCCGCCGAGGACCGCCAGGCGGAAACCTACCGCAAGATGCTGCTGGCGATGGTCAGCGACATCCGCGTCGTGCTGGTCAAGCTGGCGGACCGGTTGCACAATATGCGGACGCTCGGCTACCTCCGGCCGGAGGCGCAGGAACGCGTCGCGCGTGAAACCCTGGAAATCTACGCTCCCGTGGCCAATCGCCTGGGGATGGGCAAAATGCGCGGCGAACTCGAGGACCTGGCCTTCCGGTATTTGGAGCCGGAAGCCTACGCCGAGATCTCCCGGGAAATCGAAACCCGCAAGCACACCAACGAGGAAACGTTGCAGGCGATCCGCCAGAAGGTGGAGGCGGAACTGCGCCGCGAGGGAATTCCCGCCCGGGTGGAGGCGCGCGTCAAACGGGCGTATTCGGTTTATCAGAAGCTGAAGCGCCAGCGGATCAGCGTCGACCAGGTGTACGACCTGCTGGCGCTGCGCATTGTGACCGACTCGCTGAAAAACTGTTACGCTGCCCTGGGCGTGATTCACAACGAATGGCACCCGATCCCGGGGCGCATCAAGGATTTCATCGCTATTCCGCGGCCGAATCTGTACCAGTCCCTGCACACCTCCGTGATCGGACCGCACGGGCAGCCCTTCGAAGTGCAGATCCGGACGGAACAGATGCACCGCGTGGCGGAGGAGGGAATCGCGGCCCACTGGAAGTACAAGGAAGGCAAACATGGGCCGGCGGAGGATGACCAGCGGATCGCCTGGCTGCGGCAACTGGTGGAATGGCAGCGGGAGATGCAGGATCCGGGCGACTTCATGTCGACCCTGAAGGTGGACCTGTATCCCGAGGAAGTTTACACCTTCACCCCCCGGGGCCGCGTGATCGTTCTACCGCGCGACGCCACGCCCATCGATTTCGCCTACGCCATTCACTCCGACATCGGCAACACTTGCGTCGGGGCCAAGGTGAACGGCCGGATTGTCACCCTGCGGTATGCGTTGAAGAACGGCGATATCGTAGAGATCCTGACGCAACCCAATCACCAGCCCTCCAAGGACTGGCTGTCGATCGTCAAGACTTCAAGGGCGCGAAATAAGATCCGGCAGGTGATCAACTCGGCGGCTCGCGCCCAGGCTGTGGAGATCGGCCAGAAGTACCTGGAAAAGGAAGCCCGCAGGCTCGGGGTCCAACTGGCCAAGATTCCCCGCCAGGTGTTCGAGGAGATCGCGGGCGAGTACGGGTGTTCCAAGATGGAGGATCTGTACGCGGCGCTGGGCTACGGAAGATTCTCGCCCCGGCAGATCCTCCAGAAGGCGGTGCCGGGATTGGCGCCCGTGGAATCGCCCCCGGAGAAACCCGCGCCGGCGGAAGCGGGGGCGCCTTCCAGCGGAGGAGCGCCGCAGGGGGCCGAAGCGGACCTCGCCATCCAGGTGAAAGGCGTCGACGACCTGCTGATCTACCGGGCGGGCTGCTGCAATCCCATCCGGGGAGAAGCCATCATCGGGTATATTACGCGCGGCAAGGGAATCGCGGTCCATTCGCGAAACTGTCCGAACGTGCAGAAACTGCTTTACGAGCCCGAACGGAAGATCGACGTGGACTGGACCCGCTCGGCGGCCGACGCGTTTCCGGTAAAGCTGATCGTGCACACCGCCGATCAGCCCGGCCTCCTCAATCAGTTGACTTCGATCCTGTCGAACGAGAACACCAATATCCGGAACCTGGAGGCGCGCACCGACACGGAATCCGGCGATGGAGCGGTGATCGAGATGACGGTGGATGTGAAGGACAAGAAGCAGCTCGAAAAGCTGATCAACGCCATGCGCAGGCTCAGCGGCGTGCGGGACGTGGAGCGCGCGTCTTGAATCCCGGCCCGTGTATCTAACCAGCTATGGATGCTCCTCTGAAAACGCCCGCAACCTCGGATCCCGAGCACATTTCTATTTCCAAGTCGAAGGGGGTGGTCATCGACTGGAAAGACGGGCATCGGAGCGAGTACGGCCTTCGCTATCTGCGGCATCATTGTCCCTGCGCCACGTGCACAGGAGCGCACGGGACGCCGCCGCAGGCGCCTCCGGTCAACCCTTCACCGTTTCAGCTTTATCAGCCCGCGCTGAAGATGGAACAAGTGGAGCCGGTGGGCGCATACGCGATCCGGATCGTCTGGAACGACGGTCACCGCACGGGCATCTATTCGTTCGAGCACCTGCGCCGCATCTGCCCCTGCGCGGCTTGCCAGCCGCCGGCCACGCCGGCGATCCAATGAATTTGCGATAATTCGAAAATCTCCCGGATATGAGTTTCAGCGACAACCTCGAGAACACTCTGAAGAATCTGGAGGCGCGCCAAGAGAGAGAGAGACCTTCTCCGCGCAAAAACCGCCGGGATCCTGTCGCGGTGGAGAACTTGCGCGGCAGCCGCTTCGCCGCGGAATTGCTCTCCGCGGCGACGCGGATCGGCCATGGGTACCGGACCAAAGTGCATATCTTCTGGTTGGGAGGAACGCTGCGGCTGGAAGCTCGGGAGCACCGCCTGGAGGTGCGGCCGACGCCGGAAGGGTTAATCGCTGTCTTCCTGGTGGGAGGAGCGGAAACGCACCGGGAGAAAGTGTCCCTGGACGGCAAAGCAGAGGCGCTCGCCAAGCGCTGGATGGACAAGGTCGGACCTCCGCCGCCGCCGCCTCCGGTTCCCCCGGACCTGCGTGAGGAGCTCGGCGAATAGGGCCCGTCGAGAGCTCGGGACAAAGCCCATACGCGCGGCTCACACCGCCGCGTGCTCTTTTTCCTCGAATTCAAACGGTAGGCTACAGCAGGCGGAAGTTGACTTCGATGTGCGCCGCGACCACCACGGGCTTCCCATCCTTCAAGCCAGGCTTGAAGCGCCACTTGTTGACCGCTTCGATGGCTTTTTCGTCCAAGCCGAGGCCGATCCCGCGCACCACCCGGATATTACGCGCCTTGCCGGTCGTGTCGACCTCGATATAGAGGACCACCGTGCCGGAATACTTGGCCTTGCGCGCTTCATCGGAATACTCAGGGTCTACCTTGTAGAGGACTACAGGAGCGGAGACGCCACCGCCTACCCGGAAGACGCCGCCACCGAAGCCGCCGCCCTCCCCGGGACCATAGCCGGCGCCGCGGCCGGGCCCGACGCCTCCTCCAGAACCGGTGCCGATTCCGCCGCCCGAACCCGGACCGCCCGAAGGCGGCCCGATCTTCGCCAATGGATCACCCCAGACGTTCATGTTGACGTTCGGCACCTGCGTGTCCGGAGGAATGATCAACGTCGGTTCCATCACCAGCTTCGGTTCGGGGTTACTCACGACCGCCGCCGGAGGAGTAAACTGCTTGGTGGCGAACCGCGGCAGCTTGCCTTTGCTTGGCGGCGTAGGGGAGCGGTCTCCACCACCGCCGCCGCCGCCCATCAACTGCTGCTTCGGCGGGGCCTGCGGGATGTACGGCGCGATGTCCACCGGCGTGAACAGCACCGCATCTTTCACCTTATCCTGGACTGCTTTGCTGGACGCAACGGTAAACATCAAAACCACGGCGACCCCGTGAATCGCCATCGAGATCGCGCCGGACCGCTTGTCCCGCCCGTACAGCCCCCAGATGTCCTTGACCGGGACCGGCTTGGATTGCAGCTCGAGCGGCGGCAGCTTAGGAGGAAAAATAGCCTCCTTCAGATTGCGCAGAAAGGAGCGCAGCCAAGGCTCTTCCATCTCCTTGACCGGGACCGGCTTTGATTCGAGCTCCAGCGGCGGCAGCTTCTCCGGAAACAAGGCATCCCGGAGGTTGCGGACGAAGGATGAGAGCCACGGCTCATGCATGTCCTTCACCCTGACCGGCCGGGACTGAATCTCGAGCGGCGGCAGCTTCTCAGGGAACAGCGACTCTTTCAAGTTCCGCAAGAAGGTGGAGAGCCAAGGATCCTGCTGGAGCAGCAACCGGGGAAGATCGTCGTCGCGGCGACCGGGAACTGGATTTGCCAAATCCGACATCGTTTGGTCCTACACATCGGAGCCTACAGAGCTGATACGTCTACTCTGCTATCTCACAGCACTCGACGCACCATTCCGGTCGGGCGTTACCGGATTTGGTAGACAGCGATAAGGACTCCTCCTCATGATGAGTGTAACACGCCCGGCTGCTTGAGAGGATCCCGCGCAACGCCCAAGTGCTGCAAAACTTTTCGAGCGATTCCAGAATTTGGAAGCGTGCGAAACCGTTGATTCCCGATCACGGTAGTGAAGCGCAATCCTCATCCGCGCGTCGAGTCGGCGCGGGCTTGATTCACAAGCGATTCCCAGGAAGCAGCCAGCTTAGCGCGAAGAGCGCCCGCGGCGCCTTAAATCGAATGAATTTATCCACTTGCATGCGCCGCGAAACCCAGGGCCCCGGGCTCCGTCCGCCAGAGTGCGAGGGACCCGGGGTGCGAAACTGGCCATGACAGGAGGCCGCCAACGATGAGCCAACAGCCGAGCCGCGAATCTAAAGTACACGCAGAGGAGAGGGACCTCGCCCGGGAGTTGGCGGAGCGAATCGTTGGCCAGGAGGAGGCGATTCAGGCCATCGTCCCCTATGTAGAGATGTATCGGGCGGGCCTGGCGCCGGAAGGCCGCCCGGTGGGCGTCTTTCTGTTGCTGGGGCCTACGGGCACCGGGAAGACAAAGACCGTGGAAGCCCTCGCCGAGGCGATTCACGGCAGCGAAAAGAGCTTGCTGCGGATCGATTGCGGCGAGTTCCAGTTGGAGCATGAGGTGGCCAAGCTGATTGGAGCCCCTCCCGGCTACCTGGGGCATCGCGAAACCCAGCCGATCCTCACCGCCCAGAAACTGGCCGCCGCCACCAGCGCGCGTTCGGGCCTCTCCCTGGTGCTGTTTGACGAGATTGAGAAAGCGGCTCCGTCGCTAACCCGTCTGCTCCTAGGCGTTCTGGACAAAGCCACGCTGCGGCTCGGGGATAATTCGACGGTCAGCTTTGAAAACAGCATGATTTTTCTGACCAGCAATCTCGGGGCCGCGGAGATGATGAAGGAGATCCAACCCGGTTTCGGGTTTCGGCCGGCCGCCGCGGACCCTGCGGAACTGGCGCGCCGCATCGAGCGCATCGGCATGCACGCCATCCGCAAGCGGTTCGCGCCGGAATTCGTCAACCGGATCGACCGCGTCATTCCCTATCAACCGCTCGGCGAGCGGGAACTCGAAGAGATTCTGGAACTTCAGCTGGAAGCGCTCGAAGCGCATGTCCGCCGTAAGCTCGGACAGAAGAGCTTTCATCTCGCGGTGACCCCGGAGGGGCGGCGGTTCCTGCTGGACAAGGGCGCGAGCGCCGAGTCCGGCGCGCGGGAATTGAAACGCACCATCCACCGGAACCTGCTCCAGCCGCTGGCCTCGCTGGTGGTCCGGGGACAGGCGCCCGCGGGAGCGCGAATGGTGGCGCACCCTGCGCCCGGAGGCGAGCGGCTGGAAATCCGGCCGCTGTCCGAAATAAAGACCCCCGTGCTGCTGATCGCGGAAGGCAACCACGCTTTGGCCAGGCTGCTCGACATCCAGTTGGGCAAGGCGGGATTCGTGGTCCATTGGGCCGGATCCGAGGCGGAGGCCATGGAGAACCTGCGGCAGCGGCGCATTTGCGCAGTGATCATCGACCAGCGTGCGGGCCAGCCGGCGCCCTGGGAACTGGGTCTTCGCCTGCGGGAGGCGGACCCCGGACTCCCGGTCATTCTGTTGCCAGCGTCTCCGCCCGGCGACGCGCAAGAGGCCTGGTGTGCCGCGCGCGGGTTAGCGGTGGTCTCCAAGCCTTTCCTTACTTCCGAACTGATAAGCGAGATCCGCCGGGCCATGGAATCCGTGGAAGCGAGCCAAACCCCGCTCGGGATGGCGAGCTGAACGATAGGGGCGGGAGAAAGGGTTGACATGCCCGCGGCCGGCACGGCATCCTTTGGCCATGCGAGTGCCTCCACTGCGCCGCGTCTGCTGGCCCCTGGCCGCCCTTGCGGTGGCGTTCAGCGCGTGCTCCCCGGACCCCGCCAAGCGAAGCGTGCAGGTGCACGAGTTGGGGGAGAAAGTCGAGTTCGCCCCATTCATTCTGAGCGCCATCGACACCCAGTGGCTGACCCAACTGGGCGAAGGCCCCGCGCCGCGGCTGCCGGTGCATCGGTTTCTGGTGGTCCGCATTACCGCGATGAATACCGGATCGGCCGAAACCACGCTGCCGCTGCTGTCGCTGGCCGATGCGGCGGGAGGGGAGCACGCCGAGATCGCCGATCCTGGAGGATTGCCCCGCTGGTTGGGGCTGGCCCGCTCGGTGAAACCAGCGGCTACCATAGAAGGGGATATCGTCTTCGACGTGGCGCCGGGAACCTACCGGCTGCGCATTCAAGACGCGTTCGATGAAAACAAAGTGGCGATGATCAATCTGCCGCTCAAGTTTGATAGCCCGGAGGGATTGTTGCCGCAGTCCCGGCAGGATAAGCCGGTTTATGAGGAGCTGCTGCGGAAGCAATAGCGGGGGCCCGCGCCCGGCGCCGGGAGAGCGCGCGCGGCGCGCCGTTTTTTGGCGGGCGGCCGGCCTGACGGGGCTGGCGCTGGCGGCGGCCGGGTGGCTGGGGGCGCAGCAGCCCACGGCCCCTGCGAAGCCTCTCCGCGTCATCCGGCCTGCGTTCCATCAACTGGAGGACGGGACCGCCACCACGGCGCGGCCCTTTTTTATCCCCGGGGAGACGGTGTTCTTCCGCTGCGAGGTGCAAGGCTACAGCCTGACCAAGGCGCGCGAAGTCTCGCTGTCCTACGAACTGGAGCCGGTGGATGCACAGGGCATCGCGCTAACGCCTCCCCACCGCGGCAAAATCGACAGCACCCTTTCGGAACAGGACAAGAACTGGCTGCCCGTGATCCGGCATTCGTTCGTCGTGCCGCCTTACGCTCTGTCAGGAGAGTACCGCGTGCGGATTTTGGTGAAGGATGAAGGCGCCGGGGCGGAGGCCAAGACGGAGGCCGCTTTCGCCGTGCAAGGGCGCGGGATCCAACCGTCCTCGGCACTTAGCCTCCAGAATTTCGGTTTCTACCGCGGCGAGAATGAAACCGAACCGCTCCGCATCGCCGCCTACCGCCCGGGGGACACCTTGTGGGCCCGCTTCGATGTGACCGGTTACCAGATTGGCGAACAGAACGCGGTGCACATCTCCTATGGCATCTCGATCACCAACGCCGAAGGCCGCGTTCTCTACCGGCAGGACCCGCCCACCGTCGACCAGAGCACGTCTTTTTATCCGAAACGCTACGTGTCCTGCCTGCTGAACCTGAACATCCAGCCGGACACGCGGCCCCAGGAATTCGCCCTGGTCATCCACGTGACGGACCACATCGGCAATCAGACCCAGCAATCGTCCCACCGCTTCCGAGTCGAGTGAGGCGCTCGGCGGCGGCAAATAGTATACTCGCAGCAACGGTGGATACCACCAGGGACATCCCGGCGAGTGGCCGCGTCAGCGCCGCCCCGCAGGCCTTTCCCGGCGCCGGCAAGCCGGCGTCCCCATGCAGGAGCAATTGTTTTCATGAGCCTCAGCCAAATAGCCCGTTCTCTTAAAGAATCGGTCACCCTCAAACTGAATCAAACCGCGGCGCTGCTTCGCGAAAAAGGCGAACCCGTCATCCACCTGGGCGGCGGCGAACCCAAGAGCAAGACGCCGCTCGACGCCATTGTCAGTTGCACCTCCGTGCTGAACACGGGGGATATCAAGTACACGCCGCCCGACGGCATCCCGGCCCTGAAGAAAGCCATCATCCACTACACGGAAGAGCACTACGGCCGCCGCGTGCGTCCGGAAAACGTGCTGGCCTCCAGCGGGGCGAAACAGTCCATCATGGTATTGCTGCACGCGATCCTGGACCCGAAGGACGAAGTGATCTTCCCAACGCCTTATTGGGTCAGCTACCCCGAGATGGTCAAACTCGCCGGCGGCGTGCCCGTCGTCGTGCGCCCCGAGGATGGCAGTTTCCTGCCAAAAGCGCGGGAACTGGCCGACGCCATCGGTCCCTATACCAAGGCGATCATTCTGAACAGCCCGAATAATCCTTCCGGGGTGATGTATTCGCGCGAGCTCATCGCCGAGGTGGTGGCGCTGTGCGCGGAACGCTCCCTCTATCTCATCATGGACGACACCTACAACCGCCTCGTGTTCGACGGGCAAGCGCCCGTGAACTGCTACGAATACTCGCGCGAGGACCTGGATGAGTCCAAGCTGGTGGTGATCAATTGCGTCTCCAAGATGTATGCGATGACGGGCTTTCGGATTGGCTGGGCCATCGCCAGCCGCGACCTGGTGCAGGCGATGGCGACAATCCAGTCCCAGCAGACCTCCGGTCCCGCCACGCCGTCGCAGTGGGCCGCGGTGGGGGCGTTGAACGGATTGCAATCCTCGGTGGAGGCGCTGCGGCTGACGCTCGAAAACAACCGTGACATCCTGTATGACCGCCTGCGCACCTTCCCCGGGGTCCAGGTCACGCGCCCGGAGGGCGCCTTTTATTGCTTCCCCGACTTCAGCCACTATATGAAGGACTCGCAGAAACTCGCCGAATTCCTGCTGGAGAAAGTGCGGGTGGTTACCGTGCCGGGCCGTGAATTCGGCGTCGAAGGGCACCTGCGCCTCAGTTTCTGCGGGACGCCGAAAGAAATCACCGAGGGGATGGAGCGCATTCGCTGGGCGCTCGACCCCTCCGCGCCGAACGAGTTGTATCTCGGCGACCGGCGCCTGGTTCGCGACTGGATGTGAGGGGAGAAACCACCATGGCGAATTATCCCGACTCGGTTTCTCCGGCGCAAAAAGAGGCCAGTCTCGCGGCCAGCGTCCACGGCCTGGTAAACCACGGCCTGTCCAATCTCCGGCGCGTGTATTGGAATCTCTCCACCGCGCCCTTATACGAAGAGGCGCTGCACCGCGGCGAGGGGAGCGTGGCGCACCTGGGCCCCTTCGTGGTGAACACCGGCAAACACACCGCGCGCGCGGCGGCGGACAAGTTCGTCGTCCGGGAAGCGAACAGCGAACAGTGGATCTGGTGGGGACAGTACAACCGCCCCTTCAGCCCGGAAGGATTCCAGACCCTGTTTGGAAGACTGCAAGGGTATCTCCAGGGACGGGACGTGTTCGTGCAGGATTGCTACGCCGGCGCCGACCCTGATTACCGGCTGCCGGTCCGGATCATCACCCAACTGGCGTGGCATAGCCTGTTCGCGCGGACCATGTTTCTCAAGCCCGCCTCGCTCGACGATTACCACCGCCACGTGCCGGAGTTCACCGTGATCGCGGCCCCGGGTTTTGCGGCCTCGCCCATGATCGACGCGACCCGCACGGAAACGTTCATTGTGCTGAACCTGGCCGCCCGCATGGCGATTATCGGGGGCTCCAGCTACGGCGGCGAGATCAAGAAAACGGTTTTCACGGTCCTCAACGCGCTGTTGCCTTTCGAGGGTGTCCTACCGATGCACTGTTCGGCGAATGTGGGACCGGAGGGCGATGTGGCGATCTTTTTCGGGCTGTCCGGCACCGGCAAGACGACCCTGTCCGCCGATCCGCGGCGGCGCCTGATCGGCGACGACGAACATGGCTGGTCCGACAACGGCGTGTTCAATTTCGAGGACGGCTGCTACGCCAAAGTGATCCGGCTGTCCGCCGAAGCCGAACCGCAGATTTACGCCTGCACCCGCCGCTTTGGCACCATCCTCGAGAACGTCGCGTTCGACCGGCGCAGCCGGCGGCTGGATCTCAACGACGACCGGATCACGGAGAATACCCGCGGCGCGTATCCGCTCAGCTACATCGAAAACGCGCTGCCCGCCAAGCGCGCCGGACACCCGCGCAACATCGTCTTTCTCACCTGTGACGCATCGGGCGTCTTGCCCCCCATCTCCCGGCTGAACCCCGACCAGGCGGTGTACCACTTCATGTCCGGTTACACCAGCAAGATCGCCGGGACCGAGATCGGCCTGGGCAAGGAGCCGCAAATCACTTTCAGCGCGTGTTTCGGGGCGCCGTTCATGGTGCATCACCCGTACAAATACGCGCAGATGTTGAAGGCGAAGATCCTCAAAAACGGGTCGCGGGTCTGGCTGGTCAACACCGGATGGACCGGAGGCCCGTTTGGCATCGGCAAGCGGATCAGCATTCATCACACCCGCGCCCTGCTGAACGCCGCGCTCGAAGGCAAGCTGGACCAGGTGGCGTATGGGACGGATCCGGTCTTCGGTTTCGAGGTGCCGCGGGCGTGCGAAGGCCTGCCTGCGGACATTTTGGATCCGGCCAGCACCTGGCCCAGCCGCGAGGAATACTTCCACCGGTACGACACGCTGGCGGCGCGTTTCATTGAGAACTTCCACTTGCTGGCGGTGCAGGAGGGCTGCCCGGAGGGGCTCGAGGCGCACGGCCCCAAACGCCTGACCGCCGTGACACCGTAACGGGCGCGGGCGGGACGCCCCGCTTTTGAGGTGCAGGGGGACTTGCAGTTCCCCCCGCTGGTCGGGGACCGGCGCCACGTGGGGCTGTCTCCGACCGGCCCGGGCGCCAGCCCACGGCTGGCAATCCGCGGAACTGAAGTTCCGCTGCACGCGGAAGCGTGCGCCGCCGCGGCTGTGGCGCGCCCTTCAGCGTGCAGGCAGACTTGCAGTTCCCCACCCGCCGGTCAGGGACCGGCGCCACGTGGGGCCGGTTACCGCTTGCGCAGGTCGTCGAGCACCGACTTGGGGATGTTCAGGTTACCCGGCCCGACCCCCAGCCGGATCTTGGGCTTCACCGCGCCGTGGAAATCGCTGCCGCCCGTCACCGCCAGATCGTACTTGCGCGCCAGTTCGAGAAACCGGGCGGTGTCCTCCGGCGAATGGTCCGTGTGAAAGACTTCGAGCGCGTCGAGACCCTGGTCCTTCATTTTCCCGATGGCCGCAGCGAGATTCTCACTGTGCACCCGCACGGGATGCGCGATGCAGGTCATCCCGCCGCTGGCGCGGATTCGCTCGATGCCCTCTTGCAGCCGCGGTTCGATGCGGTCGACGTATCCTTTGGCGGATTCGTCGAGATACTCGTCGAACGCCTCTTGCAGGGAGCCGACGTAGCCCTTCTCCAGCATGATCTGGGCGAAGTGGGGACGTCCGGCCATCCGCTTGCCGCGCTGCTCCACTTCTTCGACGGTGATCGCGATGCCCAGTTCGCGGAGACGCGCAGCGAGGCGGAGATTGCGGTCGCGCCGCGACGCTTGCATCGCGCCGAGCCACTCGCGAAACTCGGCGTCCGGCGGCTCATGCAGGAAGTAGCCCAGCAGATGCACGGTGCGGCCGTTGAGTTTCGTAGACAGCTCGATGCCGCAAATCAGTTCCAGCCCCAGCGCCCGGGCGGCCGGCGCCGCCTCGTCGTAGGCGGACAGGGTGTCGTGATCCGTGATGGACAACGCCTCGAGGCCGATCCGGACGGACTCCTCTACCAGTTCGCGCGGCGAAAGGGTGCCGTCCGACTCGGTGGAATGCGTATGGAGATCGATCAAAACGAGACTCGCCTCGAAGGAATTAGTGTAGCCTAGAATCGCGCGCGGGCCCGGCGCGGCGCGGGCCGGGCGTACGCTGCCCGGCGCGCATGCTACGCTGGCTTTCGTTCGGCTCCTTCCATGCCTCCCCCCGCGGCCTTTACCGAGATTGCGCTCACCCTGTTAGCGGCGGCAGCCATCGGCGCAGCAGGTCTTTGGCTTCGCCAGCCCCTGATCGTGGCCTTCATCGCCGTGGGCATCCTGGTGGGGCCGGCGGGTGTGGGCCTCGTCACCAGGCACGAACAGATCGAGCTGCTGGCCAGCATCGGCATCGCGCTCTTGTTGTTCGTGGTGGGGCTCAAGCTGGACTTCCATACCATCCGGACCCTGGGACCGGTGGCCCTCGCCACCGGCCTCGGCCAAATCGTCTTCACGTCGGTGGTCGGGTATCTGATCGCCTGGGCGTTGGGCTTTCCGCCGCTAACGGCGGTGTATCTGGCGGTGGCGCTGACCTTCTCGAGCACGATCATCATTGTCAAGCTGCTGTCGGACAAGCGGGAGATCGACGCGTTGCACGGGCGCATCGCAGTAGGTTTTTTAATCGTCCAGGACCTGGCGGTGATCCTGGCCATGATCGGCATCACCGCGCTGGGCGCTGGCAAGGGGAGCGAGCAAAGCCTGGCCGCGCACGCGGCGCTGATCCTGGTCAAAGGGCTCGGATTCCTGGCCGCGGTGACGGCGCTGGCGGTGTGGGTCCTGCCCGCGCTGACGAACTATCTGGCCCGTTCTCCGGAGCTGCTGGTGCTGTCCGGCATCGCCTGGGCGGTGACTCTGGCAGCCATTGGCGAGTCGCTCGGGCTGAGCAAGGAAGTCGGGGCGTTTGTCGCGGGCGCGTCGCTGGCGTCCACGCCCTACCGCGAAGCGATCGGCAGCCGCCTGGTGACGGTGCGTGATTTTCTGCTGCTGTTTTTCTTCATCGATCTGGGAGCGCGGCTCGATCTTTCGCTGATGGGCGCCACACTCGGCGCGGCGCTGATCTTCTCCGTCTTCGTGCTGGTAGGCAATCCGCTGATCGTGATGGCGATCATGGGGTTCATGGGCTACCGGAAGCGCACTGGTTTCCTGGCGGGACTTACGGTGGCGCAGATCAGCGAGTTCTCCCTGATCCTCGGCGCGCTCGGCGTCAGCGTGGGACACATCGGACCGGAAACGATGGGGCTCCTCACGACGGTGGGGCTGGTGACCATCGGTTTGTCCACGTACCTGATTCTTTACTCCGGCCCGCTTTACCAATGGCTGGCCCCGTGGCTGAATTGGTTTGAGCGGCGGACTCCCTACCGGGAAGCGGCGGGGGACGCGGGAGCGCCGGCCATGGCCGATGTCCTGGTGCTCGGCCTGGGACGCTACGGAGGCGGCATTGTGCGCCACCTGCTGCTGCGCGGCCGGAAGGTGGTGGGTGTCGATTTCGATCCGGAGGCGCTGGGCCGGTGGAAAGCCGAGGGGGTGCCCGTGGTCTACGGGGACGGCAGCGACCCTGAGCTGTTCGATCACGTGCCCCTGAACCAGGCGGGTTGGGTAGTCAGCACCGTGCCGGATGTGGAGACGAACCGGGCGCTGCTGCGCCACCTCCGCGAGCGGAGCTACCGGGGGAAGACCGCGGTTGCGTGCCGCTCGGCCGACGAAGGCGACATCCTCCGCCTGGATGGCGCTGACGTGCTGCTGCGTCCTTACGCAGACGCGGCTGAGCAGGCGGCCGACGCAATCACGGTCGCCGCGGACCGGCTGGCCGCCGTGGCCACCGCGGTGCCCGGCATCCGGGAAGTGCGGCTGAGTTCGGCCTCGATCTGGGCGGGCAAGCGCATCGCGGAGATTCCCTTGCGGAGCGAGTTCGGCGCTACGGTCCTGGCGGTGAGCCGCGGCGGACGCAACTTCTTCAACCCGGGACCGGCGTTCCAGTTGTTTCCCGGTGACCGCCTGGTCCTGATTGGAGACCCGCCTGCGCTGGAGCGCGCCCGCGAGTATCTGAGCCGGGTCGATCTTCCCCGTCCGGACGAGGGCGGGGAAGACTTCGCCGTCGAGGAAGCCGCCGTACGGGATTTTCCCGATTGGGCCGGGCGCACTCTGGCCGGCCTCCAGTTGCCGCAACGCTTCGGCATCCACGTCCTGGCCGTTGCGCGGGAGAACGAGCGTTTCCAGGCGCCGGATCCGCGGCGGCCGCTCTCCTCCGGGGACCGGCTGGTGCTGGCCGGGCCGCGCGAGGGGCTGCGCCTGGCGCGCGGCGGCCGCTAGGCTGGCCCAGTGTTTGTTGAAAAACGCTATTCCGGCCCGCGCGTGCCGCTGGCGGTGAGGCCGGTCGGAGACCGGCTCTACGAGGCGGCGGCATAGGGGGGGTGGCGCACGCTTCAGCGTGCAGCGGAACTTCAGTTCCGCGGAATGCCAAGCCGCCGGCTGCCGCCGGCGGGGGGAGACTGAAGTCTCCCTGCACCCTGATAAGGTGCGCCACCGCCGCTAGTGGCGTGCGCTTTGGCGTGCAGCGCATCCGGCTGCTCCACGCGGCGGCGGGCCTCCTGCTCGCGGTCGGAAGCTGTTAGGATAGCTGTCTCCGCTTCACCTCCATGCAACTCCAGACGCTCGATTGGGTCATCGTCCTCCTTTCGGTGGCGATTTGCTTCATCCCGGCGCTGTTTTTCGCCCGGCGCTCGGGAAAGAACACCTCGGAGTTTTTCGCCTCCGGCCGCGCGGTGCCCTGGTGGCTGGCCGGTCTCTCCATGGTGGCCACCACGTTCTCCAGCGATACCCCCAACCTGGTCACCAACTTCGTCCGGACCCAGGGCGTCGCGGGCAACTGGCAATGGTGGGCCTTTGTCCTGACGGGCGTGGCTACTGTCTTTTTCTACGCCCGCCTGTGGCGCCGGTCCGGCGTGCTGACCGACCTCGAGTTCTATGAACTGCGCTACGCGGGGCGGGCCGCCAGTTTCGTGCGCGGCTTCCGCGCCGTCTACCTGGGCCTGTTCTTCAATTGCATCATCATGGCCAGCGTCAACCTGGCCGCCTGCAAGATCGCGGCGGTGCTGTTCGGGTTTTCGCGCTGGCAAACGCTGCTGGCGGTCGGCCTGCTGAACGTCGTGTTCGCCGCGCACTCCGGGCTGTGGGGCGTGCTGGTGATCGACATGATCCAGTTCTTCATCAAGATGTCCGCCGTGATCGCGGCCGCGTGGTTCGCGCTGCGTCTGCCCCAGGTGGGCGGACTCGAAGGGCTGGTGGACAAACTATCCGGCATGCGCGGGCCAGGGGGACTGAACTATCTGCACCTGTTGCCCGACTTCACCAACACGGCAGACCTGGCCGTCGCGGTATTCATCATGCCTCTCGCCGTGCAATGGTGGGCCGTCTGGTACCCCGGCTCTGAACCGGGCGGCGGCAGTTTCATCGCTCAGCGCATGCTGGCGTCCAAGTCCGAAAAAGACGCGCTGGCGAGCACCCTCTTCTTCAACATCGCGCACTACGTCCTGCGGCCCTGGCCGTGGCTGCTGGTGGCCCTGGCGTCGTTGATTGTCTACCCGCGGCTCAGCGACATTCAGACTGCTTTCCCCAACCTCGATCCCTCGCTGATCGGGCACGACATCGCGTACCCCGCCATGCTCAAGTTCCTGCCGGTAGGCTGGATGGGGCTGATGGTCGGCGGCCTGATCGCGGCGAATTCCTCCACCATCCTGACGCACCTGAACTGGGGCGCGTCCTACGTGGTGCACGATTTCTACCGGCGCTTTCTGCGTCCGGGCAAGGACGAAGCGCATTATGTGCTGGCCGGCCGCCTGGCGACGATTCTGTTGTTCCTTGTTTCCTCCGCGATGGTGTTCGTGCTGGAGACGGCGCAGGGCGCCTTCAACCTGATCGTCCAGGTCGGCGCCGGAACCGGGTTGCTCTACCTGCTGCGCTGGTTCTGGTGGCGGATCAATGCCTGGTGCGAAGTCGCGGCCATGGTGAGTTCATTCGGCATTTCCCTGGCGTTTGTCTTCCTGCGAAAGGGCGGCGTGGTTTTCGGCACGCACCAGGAGTTGCTGATCACGGTGGTCGCGACCACCGTCTGCTGGGTGGCGACGGCGTACCTGGCGCCGGAAACCGACCGCCAGACGCTCATCAATTTCTGCCGGCTGGTGCGGCCCTACGGTCCCGGCTGGCGGACCATTCGCGCGGAAGCCGGCCTGGCCGCCGCCGACACGGGAGGAGAAAACATTCCGCTGGCGCTGTTGGGATGGGTAGCCGGCTGCGGCGCGATCTGGTCGTCGCTGTTTACCGTGGGCAACTTCCTCTACGGGCGGCTCGATTATGGATTCGCGCTGCTGGGCGCGTTCGCGCTGAGCAGTTCCGCGCTGGTGTGGGTGATGAACAGGCTCTGGAGGTAGCGGGCCGTCCCGTTACCCTTCCGCATCCTCGCCCACGCGCAACACCGCCAGGAAGGCTTCCTGCGGAATCTCGACGCGCCCCACGCGTTTCATCCGCCGCTTGCCTTCTTTTTGTTTCTCGAGCAATTTGCGCTTCCGCGTGATATCGCCGCCGTAGCATTTGGCCAGGACATTCTTGCGGATGGCGGGGATGTTCTCGCGGGCGATGATCTTGTTGCCAATGGCCGCCTGGAGCGCCACCTCGAACATCTGCCGCGGAATCAGCTTCCGCATCCGCTCGATCAGGGCTTTGCCGCGTTCGTAGGCGAAGTCGCGATGCACGATGATGGACAGCGCGTCCACCGGTTCGCCCGCCACCAGCACGTCCAGTTTCACCATCGGCGAGACGCGGAACCCCGCCAGGTGATAGTCGAGCGAAGCGTAGCCGCGCGAGACGGACTTCAACTTGTCGTAGAAATCGAGCACGATCTCGTTGAGCGGCAGCTCGTAGACCAGCAGCACCCGGCCGCCGCCGATGTACTCGAATTTCTTTTGTTCGCCGCGCTTGTCCTCGAGCAGTTTCAGGATGCCGCCCAGGTATTCTTCGTGGGTGATCACCGTGGCCTCGATGATCGGCTCCTCGATCTGCCGGATCTCCGCCGGGTTGGGGAACTTGGTGGGATTGTCCACCTCGATCTGTTCGCCGTTGAGCTTGGTCACGCGGTAGCGCACGCCGGGCGCCGTGGTGATCAGGTCGATGTCGAATTCGCGCTCCAGGCGCTCCTGCACGATCTCCAGGTGCAACAGCCCCAGAAAGCCGCAGCGGAAGCCGAACCCCAGCGCGGCCGAATGCTCGGGCTCGAAGTTGAAGGCGCTGTCGTTCAGGCGCAGTTTCTCCAGGGCGTCGCGCAGCAGCGTGTGCTCGTGGGATTCCACCGGGTAAAGCCCGGCGAATACCATCGGCTTGATCTCTTCGAAGCCGGGAAGGGGCTCGGCCGCCGGCTGCTCGGCGCTGGTGATGGTGTCGCCGATCTTGGCGTCGGCCACGTTTTTGATATTGGCGAAGAGGAAACCGACTTCACCCGCCGTCAACTCCTCGCAGGGAACCGGCTTGGGGGACTGATACCCCAGCCCCTCCACCTCGTAGACCTGCCCGTGCGAGAACAGCTTGATTTTCTGGTGGAGCCGTAGAGAACCGTCCACCACGCGGCAGAGAATGATGACGCCGCGGTAGGGGTCAAACCACGAATCAAAGATGAGCGCGCGGAGCGGTCCGTCGTCGTTGCCCCGGGGCGGCGGGCCCAGGGCGACGATCGCTTCCAGGATCTCCTGGATGCCCACGCCCTGTTTCGCGCTCGCCAAAATCGCGCCCGAGGCGTCCAGGCCGATAATCTGCTCGATCTGCTCCCGAATCCGCTCGGGCTCGGCCGCGGGCAGATCGATTTTGTTGATGACGGGAATGATCTCGAGGTTATGGTGCAGCGCGAGATAGGTATTGGCCAGCGTCTGCGCTTCGACGCCTTGCGAGGCGTCCACCACCAGCAAGGCGCTCTCGCAGGCCTGGAGGCTGCGCGAAACCTCGTAGCTGAAATCCACGTGGCCGGGCGTATCGATCAGGTTCAGTTGATACATCTGGCCATCGCGGGCCTGGTAATTCAACCGGACGGCGTGGGCCTTGATGGTGATGCCCCGTTCGCGCTCCAGGTCCATCGAGTCGAGCACCTGATCCATCATCTCCCGTTGGCTCAACGCGCCGGTAACTTCCAGCAGGCGGTCGGCCAACGTCGACTTGCCATGGTCGATGTGCGCAATGATGGAGAAGTTCCGGATAAGAGCGCGCTGCATGAGTTCGGGGATCGGGTAAAATGAGGCTTACGCTTCATTATCCCATAATGGATTTCACGCACATTCTCTTTGACGACGGGAGTGTCGCCGGCGACGGTATTGCCCTGATTACGGTGAACCGGCCGGAGAAGCTGAACGCGCTGAACGCCGCGACGGTCGCCGAACTGGACCAGGCGTTTCGGCGCGTGGCGGAGGAACCGGGGATTCGCGGCCTGATCGTGACGGGCGCCGGGGAAAAGGCCTTTGTAGCGGGGGCGGACATCAACGAGCTGGCGCGGCAGTCGCCGGTGGAGGCGCAAACGCTCGCTCGCCGCGGCCAGCAGGTGCTGCGCCGGCTGGAGACGATGGGCAAAATTTCGGTGGCGGCGATCAACGGGTTCGCCATGGGCGGCGGACTGGAATTGGCCATGGCCTGCACGCTGCGGTTTGCCGCGCCCCACGCGCGGCTGGGGCAGCCGGAGGTCAAACTCGGCATCCCGCCGGGTTATGGCGGGACGCAGCGGCTGCCGCGCCTGATCGGGCGGGGGCGGGCGCTCGAGTTGTTGTTGAGCGGCGAGCCGGTCGATGCGGAAACGGCGGAGCGGATCGGGCTGGTCAATCGCGTGGCGCCGCTGCCCGATTTGTTGCGCGAAGCGCGGGCGTGGCTGAGCAAAGCGCTGGCGCTGGCGCCGGTCGCCCAGCGTCTGGTGATGGAAGCGGTGGACGTGGGTCTGGACAACGGGCTCGAAGCGGGTTTGCAATTCGAGGCGCATGCTTTCGGTCTCGCCTGCGCGACCGCCGACCGGCAGGAGGGTATGCGCGCGTTCCTCGAAAAACGCGCGGCGCGGTTCACGGGGAAGTGAGCGATGACTACATTGGAAGGGCAGTTTGGCGCGCAGGGTCTGCGGGTCGCCCTCGCGGTGGCCAAGTTCAACAGCTTTATTACGGAACGGATGCTGGCCGGCGCGCTGGATGCGCTGAAGCGCAACGGGTGCGCCGCGTCGGACATCACCGTGGTGAAGGTTCCCGGCTCGTGGGAGTTGCCGCTGGCGGTGAAGGAACTGTGCCGGCAAGCCCGCTTTGACGCGGTGATCGCGCTCGGCTGCATCATTCGGGGTGACACCCCGCACTTCGACTACATCGCCAGCGAAGCGGCCAAGGGACTGGGCATGGCGCCGCTCGAGTTCGGCGTGCCGGTCGCCTTTGGCGTCCTGACGTGCGATTCCCTGGAACAAGCCATTGACCGCGCCGGCGGCAAAAGCGGCAACAAGGGTTTCGACGCCGCCCTGACCGCCATCGAGATGGCCAACCTGCTGCGTCAACTCCGCCAGGGATCGGTGTAGTGCGCCCATGCCCTCGCGGTACCGGCAACGGCAGCAGGCCCTCCAGATCCTTTTTCAGTGGGACAGCCGCCGGCAGCCGGTGGAGGAAGCCATCGAGGCATTCTACGGGTCTTTGTTCTCGGAAGAATATGAGACCCCGCCGCAGCGTGAGCCATTCGTCGAGCAGTTGGTCAAGGGGGTGGCCGCTCAGGTCGAGCGTCTGGATGAACGCATTGCACGGCATGCCGAGCATTGGCGCATCGGCCGGATGCCCGCCGTGGATCGCAACATCATGCGGATGAGTCTTTACGAAATGCTGGCGCTGGGCACGCCGCCGCCGGTCGCCATCGATCAGGCGCTGGAGCTGGCCCGCCGCTTTTCCGGGGAAGAATCCGTGCACTTCATCAACGGCGTGCTGGACGCGGCCTGGCGCGAAAGCGGCTGGACGGAGGACAAACCGTGAACGACTTGCTGACGGCCCGCCTGGAGCAGGCTTACTCCGGCGCGGTGTACGACGTCCTGCGGGGGCGGGGCTTCGCCAACCAGGTGCTGCCCGCGGCGATCCGCCCGCTCGATCCGGCGAAGAAACTCGCCGGGCGGGTGTTCACCGTGGAAGGCCGCCCTGGCGCCAGCCTGGATGCGCATGAGACGCTGCTGGCCTGGACCGAGCTGCTCAGCCGCGCCCCGGCCGGCCACGTAGTGATCTGCCAACCCCTGGACTCCACGCTCTCCCATATGGGCGAACTTTCGGCGGAAACCCTGGTTTACCGAGGCGTCCGGGGCTACATTGTCGACGGCGGCTGCCGCGACACGGATTTCATCCTCCGCCTCGGTTTTCCCGTATTCTGCCGCTATACCACGCCGCGGGACATCGTGGGCCGCTGGCGGGCGGAGCGATTCAACGAGCCCATCGAGATCGGCGGCGTCGAGATCCGCGGCGGGGACTACGTCCTGGCGGACCGCGACGGCGCCGTGATCATTCCGTGGGAAGTCGCCGAAGAAGTCATCGCCGAGGTGGAGCGGGTCATGGCCACCGAGAACCTGGTGCGCAAGGCCATTCTCGCCGGCGCCGACCCGAAAGAAGCCTACCTGCGATACGGCAAATTCTGATGTCGGGCCGCCGCCGCGGCGGGTGCTAGCATGAAGTCTGGGATATGCCTCACTCGGTTTTCGCCGGAATCCTGATCCTGGTGCTGGCGGGCGCGGCGCCCGCGCAGGACGCCGCGGCGACGCCGGCCGGGATCGCTTCGCAGTGGGACGTCGCGCGGAACCTGCGGGAACTGGCCGTGCACAGCGGACAGTTGCCCGCCCTCCTGGACAGCTTCAAACCCGACGAGTGGATTGCCAAAGGCGCTTCGGCGGCCTACAAGCAGCAATGGGAGTCCGCGCGCATCCAAGCCCAGTCCATGACCCCGGCCGTGGAAAAACTGGTCAAGGACGTCGAGAAGCTGTCGGTGGTGCTGGAAGTCTATTTCCGGCTGCAAAGCCTGGATGAAGTGTTGGGTTCTCTGCGCGAGGCGGTGACGAAATACCAAAACCCCGCCCTGGCCGAACTGCTGCAAGGATTCGTCAACGAGAACAGCGAGGCCCGGTTGCAACTCCGGCAGTACCTCACCGATTTGGCGGCGCTCAAAGAAGAGGAATACCGGGTGATGGATCAGGAAGCCCAGCGCTGCCGCGCTTCCATCGTCCGGCAGCCGGGGAGGAGCGGGAAATGACGGCCTTGTCCTCTTTCACCTACTCCTGCGCGATCTGCGAAGAACCCTCGCAACGCATTTGTTACTACTGCACGAAGGACACGTGCGCGAACCATCTTTGCCTGAAGTGCAACCGGTGCAGCGACTGCTGCCTGTGCGAAGTCCCGCTGGAGCAATCCCATCCGGCGGCCGCGGCGCCCGTGGAATCCTCCGCAGGGGAGATCATGCCGGTCTCTGAGCCCGAATCCGCGGCACCGGAGCCATCCGATCCACCCCCTCAGGAGATGTCTAGCAGGGACTAGGCTTCGTCCGACGCATGCTGGTACGCGGCGGCGGAAACCCATCCCATGTCGCCAAATCCCCCGACATAATAGATGTCGGTAATCTCCAGGCGGAAAAAGCGGAAATCGGCGAAGTCGGCCCACTCGGCCGCCCCCGGATGCCACTCCAGGTAACGCTGCCGGGCGGTAGCGCTTTCCTCTTCCGGGACCGGGTGGACCAAGCCCATGAGATTGACGCGTCCGGCAGCCAGCGGATTATCCTCTTCCGGCTCTTCCGCGATCAGGAGGCTGGCGTGGGGATCGGCGGCCAGGTTCCGGGCGTGCACCGCGAGGTTGCTAATCAGGAACAGGGGGCGGCCCAGGTCGTCCAGGGCGTAGGGTGTGACGGAACCGAAAGGGAACCCCGGCTTCTTCACCGAAAGAGTGCAGAGCCCGCCCGTTTCCTGAGAGTTGGCCAGCGAACGGGCGTCCCGGGCGCGCTGAGGATCCATACCACTCGAATTATTGCACCTGCGGACGCCCGGGGCTGCCGTCAGGCGAACAAGACGCCCGCGGCCGCCCCGGTTCGCAGGATGTATTGCTTGCCTTCTTCGTATTCCTCCGGCGTCTTCAGGTGCTCGAGCATCAGCGGCGCGTCCACGGGCAGCCGCGCGAGTTGCCGGAGATACTCGCGGTAGTCGATCGAGCCGCGGCCGGGCACGACCTCGACAAAGTGGATATTCATTTCCGGAAGCCACTCCAGGTCTTTGGCGTGGCAGGAGACGATCCACCGGCCGAGCTTTTGAAAACACTCGGCGATGAACCGGCTGTTCTCGTAGAACCGCTCGGGGCTGTTGACGCCGTTGCAGACGTCCAAGTGCACGGCGAACGCACGGCGGTCCACGGCTTTGATCAGTTCCAGGTAGCTGTCCGGCCCGTGGGGAATCGCCCAGCCCATCATCTCAATCGTGAAGAACGTGTGGCGCGGCTTGACGGCGTCGATCACCTTGCGGCAGTTTTCCACTGTCGCCTCGAAGAACTCCCGGGAGAAGTTCTGCGGGTGCGGACCGTACCAGACTTTGGGGTTGTACGAGCCGGCGATGTCCACGCAGCAGCGGGCGGCGACCGCGTCGGCCAGGGCGAGACGTTCCGTCACATAGGCCAGGTTGGCCTTCCGGATCTCGGGGTCGGGATCCAGCATATTCTTCCACGCGCCCACCTCGGCGATGACCACGTGCTCGGCACGATAGGCTTCGCGGATCGCGGAGACACGGGTGGAGTCCCCTACCTCGGCGGGCGGGCAGTAAGCCGCGCTGTATCCCAGGCGGCGGTGCTCGCGCGCCAGTTCCCGCGGATCCTCCGACTTCAGGAAGATGGGGCCGCCCAGACGGATCCTCTGCCCGGCCGTCTGCCCTCGGGCGGCTGCCGGGAGCCCGGCAAGTAAGATACGGCGCGTGATTTCCACCATATGCTTCAGCATACCGCCGGGCCTGTCGCCTGGTTTCGGCGAATTTCATTGAGAAAAAACCAGGATCTGGTATCTTCTGACTATGAACCATCAGCTAGTCTCGCGCCTGGCGTTGGCAGCTTCGTTGCTGACCCTGTGTCTCAGCGCCCAGGACTTCCAAGCTTCGATCGGCGGCGTGGTGACCGACCCCGTGGGAGCGCCCGTCGCCGGCGTGCAGGTTCGAGTGACGAACCTGGAACGCCGCATCAACTACGACTCGACTACCAATGAGTCGGGTCTGTATCTCATCCGCTTCCTGCCTCCCGGCACGTACGATGTTTCGGCGGAAAAGAGTGGATTCAAGCGGTTCGTGCGGGAGGGGATCCGGCTCGCCGCCGTAGACCGGTTGGACTTGGGTATCCGGCTGGAACTCGGCGCGGTTTCCGAGAGCATAACGGTAACGGGAGAAGTGGCGGCGCTCGAAACCGAATCGGCTTCGCGCACGGCCACCATCGAAAGGAAATTCGTAGAAGATATACCGGTGAGCGGGCGCAATCTGTTTCAGTTCCAATACACGCTGCCCGGTGTAACCAAGGCGAGCCGCTATTGGGGCTCGTATGAACTCTATGCGTTCGGCAACATCAACGGCGTGACGATCAACGGCGGACGGGTGGGCGAGAACGAAGTCCTTTTGGACGGCCAGACGACTACGCGCGGCAGCCGCAGCGCCTCCTTTGCGCCGGCGCTGAACGCGATCGAGGAAGTGACCATCCGCACCAACTCCTACGACGCCGCTTACGGAAGAATTGGCGGGGGCGTCACGTCCATCACGCTGAAGACCGGCACCAACCAGTTGCACGGCCAACTCTTCGAATTTCTAAAAAACGACAATCTGAATTCGAATGGCTATTCCGCCAATGCGGCGGGTGTGCGCCGGCCTGAATTCAAGAACAATACGTTTGGCTTTACGGTGGACGGGCCGGTGTACATTCCGAAGTTGTTCGACGGCAGAAATCGCCTCTTCTTCATGATTTCTACCGAGTTCCTTCGGGAGCGCAATCCGCAAATCCAACTGTGGACCGTGCCGACGCTGGAAGAGCGGCGGGGCGACTTCACGGGGCTTTTGGATAACCAGGGCCGCCGGATTACGATCTACGATCCGCTGACCACCGTGGGAAGTACCCGGACGCCGTTTGCGGGCAATCGCATCCCTCAGGCGCGGATCAATCCGGTGGCGGCGAACGCCGCGGGATTCTACCCGAACCCGAACCGGCAGAGCGAGAGCCTGGACGGCGCCAATAACTACCTGTTCGTGAACAGCTCGCGGAACCAGTACGACCAGTGGCTGGGCAAGATGGATTTCAACGTCACGCAGACCCACCGCCTGAGCTGGCGCTACGGCGAAACGCCCTGGTACAACTGGGCGCGGGTCCAATGGGGTACCAACGCGGCCGAGCCGTCGGGAGAGTTCCCGTCGACCCGCATTTCGCGCAACTGGGGCGCGGAGTGGACTTGGACGATGAGCCCGTCGATGGTCTTGAATCTGCGCGCGGGCTTGGCGCGCTACGAAGGTTTTAGCGGCAACACCTTCGCGGCGGGTTTTGATCCGCGGCAGCTCGGCTTTCCGGACACGCTCGTGCGGCAATTCACGGCGCTCCAGTTCCCGAGGTTTAACCTCAGCGATAAGAACTTCAGTCCGCTGGGCGCGACGCGCACGCAGAACTACGAAACACAGGACACCTGGAGCCTGGCGCCGGTGTTGAATGTGATCCGCGGCCGGCACTCGCTGAAGTTCGGCACGGACCTGCGCCGTTATCACGACAACCGGCTCCAGCCCGAGTCGGCCAGCGGCGTGTACAACTTCACCCGCGCGTGGACGCAGGCGGACCCGCAGCGCGGCGACGCCTTGTCCGGAAACGTGTTCGCTTCGTTCCTGCTGGGGAATCCCGCGTCTGGTTCCGTGCCGAACAATATCGACCCATCATGGCGGAACTACTACTACGGCCTGTTTGTGCAGGACGACTGGAAGATCACGACCAAGCTGACCTTGAACCTCGGCTTGCGCTGGGATTACGAAACGCCCATCACCGAACGGTACAACCGCCAGGTGCGCGGTTTCGCCTTCGACCAGCCGAGCCCGATCGCCAGCCAGGTGCAGGGGCTGACCCTGCGCGGCGGATTGTTGTACGCGGGATCGAGCGGGCGGGACCGCCTGGCGTTTAATCCCGACCGCAACAATTTCCAACCTCGCGTCGGCGTGGCGTGGCAATTCAAGGAAGGCTGGGTGATGCGCGGGGGTTATGGCCTCACCATGATGGGCCAGAACGCCTCTGGACCGGCCACGGGCTTCAGCCAGACGACCTCGTTGATCGCATCCACAGACAACAACCTCACCCCGGCGGTGACGCTCTCTGATCCGTTCCCCGCCCGCTTGTTCCCGACGGGTCTGCTGCGTCCGATCGGCAGCAGCCAGGGCTTGGCGACGAATCTCGGCCTGGGTGTCGGCGCGCAGTTCCTTGACCGGCCTCTGCCCTATTCGCACCAGTTCTCCTTCGGGTTCCAGAAGGCGCTGGCGAACAAGTGGCTGGTGGATACTTCGTACGTCGGCAACCTTACCCGGAAACTGCCGGTCTCGACGAACCTGAACTTTATCCCTTTGCAGGAACTCAACCGGCTGCCGGTGGGCGAACGGCCCGCTTACTTCAACGCCCAAGTACCCAACCCGATGCGCGGACTGCTGCCCGGCTCCGCCTTCAACGGGGCCACGGTGCCGCGGCAGCAACTGCTGTTCGCCTATCCCCACTTCTCCAACGTCAGCATTTCGAACCTGCCGATCGGCGGGCAGAGCTACCACTCGCTCCAGATGAAAGGCACGCGGCGCTACTCCAACGGCATTGCCACCCAGTTTTCCTACACCTGGGCAAAGATGCTCGAGCGCGTCGGCCAGCTCAACGCCCAGGACACCGATCTCGGTAACCTGCTCAACACCGGTCTCGAACAGCGGCTGGCCGAGTGGGACATCCCGCACACGTTCTCCGCGACGGTGGCTTACGAGCTGCCGTTCGGCAAGAACAAGCGCTTCTTCGGCAATATGAATTCGTTCGCCGACGCCTTCTTCGGAGGGTGGAACGTGAACGTTCTCCACATGCGCCGTTCCGGCACGCCAGTGGAGTTTCCCAACGCCGCTCCGATTGCGGCGCGCAGCGCCAAGCTGTCGGCGTCCCAGCGCGACGAACTGGCGCGCGCGGCGGGCCGGGACAAGTTCAACCCGTTCTTCGACAGGTGGTTCGACACCTCCGTGTTCCCGAGAACCGCGCAGGCCGCCTTCACCCTGCGCGATTTCCCCACGCGTTTCCCGGACGTGCGGCACGACGGGCTGCAAAGCTGGGAAATCTCCGTCTACAAAGAGTTCCGGATCCGGGAGCGGGTGCGCACGCAAATCCGCGCGGACTTCCAGAACGCGTTCGACTACGCGCACTTCGGCCGCCTGATCACCCGGCCGAACAACGTGCAGGACACGCGCTTCGGCCAGCTTGACCCGGCGCAGGGCAACCAGCCGCGCATCGTGGTGCTGGTCGCCAAAATCATCTTCTAATCGCTGGGCCGGTCCCGGCCGGCTCTTAATTTGTAACTTGGCTCGGAGCCCGCCCCCGCGGCGGGCTCTCGTTTTTCGGGATCCGCGATTTCAGCGCGTGGTGGAGAACCGGCAGGGGTCAACCCTTGCCGGCCGTTTGCTGCCGGATGACGCTCATGGCCGTGGCGATAAATCCGCCTGCGTCGGCCAGGTTCGCCGGCAGAATCAAGGTATTGTTCGTCTTGGCCAGATTGCCGAACTCGCGCAGGTATTGTTCGGCGACGCGCAGGTTCACCGCCTCCAGTCCTCCCGGACCGGCGATAGCGTCAGCGACGCGCCGGATGCCTTCCGCCGTGGCGCTGGCCACGGTGAGAATCGCCTGCGCCTGGCCTTCCGCTTCGTTGATCTGCTGCATCCTGCGCGCTTCCGACGCCTTGATCACTTTTTGCTTTTCGCCTTCCGCGGTGTTGATGGCCGCGTCGCGGACTCCTTCGGAGTTGAGAATCGTCGCGCGCTTCTCCCGCTCGGCGCGCATCTGCTTTTCCATCGCCGCCAGCACATCCTGCGGCGGCGTGATGTTCTTGATCTCGTAACGGAGCACTTTCACTCCCCAGGGTTCGGTGGCTTTGTCCAGTTCGCTCACCACCTGGGTGTTGATGTTGGTTCTTTCCTCGAAGGTGCGGTCGAGTTCGATGCGCCCGACTTCGCTGCGGAGCGTGGTCTGCGCCAGTTGGATGATCGCGAAGATGTAATCCTGAATCCCGTAGGACGCCCGCTCGGGATTCAGCACTTTCAGATACAGGACGCCATCCACCGCCACCTGCACGTTGTCCTTGGTGATGCACACCTGCTCGGGAATATCGATCGCCGTCTCCTTAAGCGACAGCTTGTACCGGATGACGTCGAGAAACGGCACCAGAATGTGGAATCCGGCGTCGAGCGTGCCGGCGTACCGGCCCAGGCGCTCCACGATATACGCGCTCTGCTGCGGCACGACGACCGCGGTTTTGGCCACGACGATGATCAACAGCAGAATCAGCGCCAGAATGACAATCAATCCTCCGTCCATATTCCCCTCTCCTATTCCGCCCGAATCAGTAAGGTAAGGCCATCGACCCGCTCGACGCGGCAACGCTGCTGCGCGGCCAGCGGCGCCGGGCCGACGTTGCGCGCGTTCCAGGCCGTGCCGCGCATCTCGACTTTGCCGGACCCGCCCGGCGCGATGTCGCCGCTGGCGATAGCGATTTCGCCAATCATGGAGTCGACCGGCACGCCGGGGCTGGGCGGCGTGAAGCGTTCCTTCAGCGGTTGCCGGAACAGCGCAATGGCCACCACGGAAGCTAGGGAAGCGACGGCTCCCTGCTGCCAGAATTCCGGGAGCGCGCCCAGCGCCACCAGGGCGCCCACCATGCCGGCGCCGCAGCCGAAGAAAAAGAGGAAGAACCCTCCGGGCGTCAATACCTCAGCCACGAACAGGACCAGCCCGATCAGGACCCACAGCCACCACTCCATGACGTTTCTCGCGGTGATTTAGTATAGCCGACCCCACACCGCGGGCAGAAGGCTGCGCAGGTGCCGGCCGCATCCGGTCCGCGGCTATCCGCGCAGCAATTGGATGGCGCTGGCCAGTCCTCCCCCGTCCGGACGCGGGGCGCTCGGCCGAGTTTCCTCCACCCGGTCTCCTTCGCCCGGCGCCAGGAACAGATTGGCTTCCAGGCCGTGCTGCCGCGTGTACAACTCCCAGTAGCGGCCCCTGCGCTCGTAGAGACTTTGGTGCGTGCCCCGCTCGAGGATTTCGCCGTTTTCCACCACCAGGATTTGGTCCGCCCGCCGGATGGTGGACAAACGGTGCGCAATCACAAAGGTGGTGCGGCCTTGCATCAGGTAAGCCAAACCCTCCTGAATTAGGGCTTCGGACTCGGAATCGAGGCTCGAGGTGGCTTCGTCGAGAATCAGAATACGGGGGTTGGCCAGGATGGCGCGGGCGATGGACACGCGCTGCCGCTGGCCGCCGGAAAGCTTGACGCCGCGCTCGCCCACCACAGTGTCATAACCGTCGGTGAACCGCTCGGCGAATTCGTCGACCCGGGCAATGCGGCAGGCGGCTAGCACCGCTTCGTCGCTCGCCTCCGGACGCGCGAACGCCACATTCTCGCGGATCGTGCCGTCGAACAGAAACGTTTCTTGCAGCACAACGCCTAGTTGCAGCCGGTACGAATCCAAACGGACGGTGGCCAGGTCGATCCCGTCCACCCGCACGACGCCTCGTTGCGGGGTGTGAAACGCCGCGATCAGGCCAATGATGGTGGATTTGCCGGATCCGGAAGGTCCCACCAGCGCCGTCACGGTGCCGGGTTCCGCCACGAAGGAGACGTCCTTCAGCACCGGCTTGCCCTCTTCGTACGAAAACTCCACCCGGTCGAATTCTACGCGGCCTTCGATAGGTCCCAGCGCCACCGTGCGCCGCGGGTCCTCATCCTCGGGTCTTTCGCTCAGGACCTCCCGGGTTCGTTCAAGTCCGGCAAAGGCCTCGGAGAGTTGGGTCCCGATCCCTACAATCTGGAAGACCGGCGCCGTGAGGAAGGCGAGGAACATGGTAAAGGTTACGAAATCGCCGAGCGTCATCTGGCCCTCGATGATCTTCCGGGCGCCGATCCACATGACGGTGGATCCGACCACTCCCAGCAGCACCGTGGCGCTCAGGCTCATCAGCGAGATCGAGGTCAGCGAACTCAGCACATTCCGCAGCAGCCGGTCCACGCCGCGCGAAAAGACTTCCGCCTCGCGCGCTTCGGCGTGGTACCCCTTCACCACCCGCACGCCGCCCAGCGATTCCGTCAAACGGCCGGTCACCTCGGCCGTGATCTTGCCGCGCTCCTTGAAGATTGGACGGATGGTGCGGAAGGCCTTGGCCAGTGCGCCGGCGAACACCGCCAGAAACAGCAGGGTCAGCACCGTGAGCAGCGGGCTGATCCACAACAGGACGCCCAGCGCGAGCACCGCCGTCAACAGCCCGCCTGCGAACTCCACCAGCCCCGTGCCCACCAGGTTGCGGATGCCTTCGACGTCGCTCATGATGCGGGATACCAGCGTGCCGCTCTTGTTGGCGTCGTAGTAGGCGACCGGCAGGCGGCCCACGTGCGCCTGTACTTTCCGCCGCATGTCCGCAATCAGCCGCTGCGCCGATTTCGACAGCAATTGCGTCAGGGAGAAGGAGGATATCCCCTGGATCGCCGTGGCGCACAGCACGGCCAGGGCCAAGGGCGTCAGGTACTGATAATCGCGTTTCCCGATGATGTCGTCCACCAGGAATTTCGTCGAGGCCGGCAGCACCAGGCCCGACACCCGGTTGACGACCATCAGGACGAATCCCAGCAGCAGCAGGCGGCGGCGCGGGGCCACCAGGGCGCGGATTTCCGGCCAGAGCGTTTTCCAGCGGGCGGTGGTTTGAGCCATGTTTGCAACCCGGCCGGCGGGAGTCCCTGCCACGAGCCCTCTTCCGTTAGATGCCACCATGGTAGCGTTGATCCGCCAAAGCGTACCCCTCGCACGTCTGACAATAAGACATGGCGGTGCGCGCGGCATGAAGCGGAAATTGGGAACCGGGATTCTTGTGCTGGCTGCCTTGGCGGCGGCACAGGATCTGACCGTGGTGTCGGCGGCCAGCTTTCTTCCCGGAATTGCTCCGGAATCGCTGGGGACGGCGTTTGGCGCCGCGCTGGCTTCCGAGACACGGAGCGCGGAACTCGACGCGGAGGGAAAACTGCCGCTGGAATTGGCCGGTGTCACGCTCGAAGTGAACGGCGAACGCGCGCCGCTGCTGTTCGTCTCGCCGGCGCAGATCAACTTCCTGACGCCCCGATGGGTGCGCACCGGCGTGGCGGAAGTGGTGGTCGCCAATCGCGCGACCGCCCGGACGGTGCGGGGCACGGCTGTGGTGCGCCTGGTGGCGCCGGGGTTGTTTGTGTCTGCGGGGCGGGGCGTGATCGTCAACGCCGTCACGTGGCAGCCCGGACCGTTCCGCGTGGAAACCGTCGAGACCCCGGGCCGCGACCGGCGAACGCGTCTGGCGGTGTTCGCCACCGGCCTGCGCTGGGCCGGCAATCCGAATCTCGAGCCCGGCCGCGAAGACGTTCGCGGTAGGGTGCGCGCCTCGCTGCAACGGGCGGATGGCCGCGCGCTGGCGCTGCCGGTCGAGTTCGCCGGTCCGGCGGCGGGGTTTTTTGGACTCGACCAGGTCAATGTTCTCCTGCCGCCCGAGGCGGATGGGTTCGGCGAAGCCGCGCTCACGCTCACGGTGGATGGCGCCCGCTCCAATGAAGCGCCTCTGCAAGTGGCGGCGTTGCCGCTCGACGCCATCGGCGTGCGCGCGCTCGAGTTGCCGGGCAGTGTGGCGGGCGGGGAAACCGTGCGCGCCGTGGCGCTGCTGAATGCCCCCGCGCCCGCTGGCGGACTGCCCCTGACGCCAGACAGTTCCGACCGCACGGCCGCGAACGTACCCAATCTGGTGGCCGCGCCGGCCGGACAGACGCGGGCGGAATTCGAGGTGCGCACCACCCGGGTGGCGACGTCCCGCAACGTTCGGGTCAGCGTCCAGGGCGGCGGCGCCGAAGTGGCGGAGGAACTGCGTATCCGGCCGGCGGGCGCGCCGGCCTTGGAAGCCCTCGAAGTGACGCCCCCGGCGCTGGCCGCGGGGAGCGTGGCGCGGGCCACGGTGTCGCTAAGCGCCCCCGCCGACACCGATTCCGCTGTGGTGACGCTGGCCGCCATCCCCGCCCGGATCCCATTGCCGGCTTCGGTGACCATTCCCTTCGGCCGCAACAGCGTATCGTTCGATCTGGCCATCCCCCCGGACGCCGCGCCCGGCGCCGTGACGGTGGCCGCAACCTACGAGGGGCAGACCCGGCAGCGCGAACTGGAAATCCGCCCGCCCCTGGCTCTCACGCTCTCCCCGGCTTCGGTGACCGGGGGGCGCCCGGTAACAGGGCGCGTGACCGTGGCGCAGGCCGCTCCTGCCAGCGGCGTCCCCGTGACCTTGGCCTCATCCTCACCGCTGCTGGCGCGGACGCCGGCGGCGGTCACGGTGCCGCCGGGGTCCTCCTCGGTGGAGTTCACGGTGGAGACCGCGAGTGCGAACGCCGACGAGCGGGTAACGATTACGGCTCAGGCAGGCGCGGCCAGTGCCTCCACGCAACTGCTGGTGGAAGCCGACTCTTTCGGCATCGAGTCCTTTACGATTACGCCCGGCGGCGTTGCGGGAGGAGGCAGCGCGGACGGGGTGGTCCAGATCCGCTCCTCGACTCCGGTCTTGGGCCTGATCAGCATCTTCAGCAGCAACATGGCGGTGGCGCGAGCGCCCTTGTTTGTGCTGGCGCCGCGTGGTCAGACACGGGTCCAGTTTCGCATCCAGACTTCCCCCCCTGCCATTCAGCGGGGTGGTGGAATTTACCGTTTCTTTTTTCGGCAGCAGCCGCACGGCGGCGCTGCGCGTGAATTGAACAACGACCTCAATTTGGCGCGGAATCGTGCGCCAGGAGCACGCATCTCGCGTAACACGCCGATTGCAGACCAAAAATCGTTGCAAAAAAAGCAACCGGGAACACTGTGGAACTTGCTTGACTTCTATTAATGTGGATGTTACTATCTCCAGCGAGAGGCTGTCATGATGGATTTCCATCGCAACCTGCCGCGCCGATCGTTTCTGGGCGTGGCCGCTGGCGCGGCCATTCCGGCATCCGCTTTCTCTTCCACCCTGGAAGATACGCTGAACCCTGCTTTTACTACTTCCATCAAGGCCTTCCCCCAGGATTACCTTCAGGGATTGAGCGCTTCAGAAACCTCCTTTTACTCTCTCCACCGGGATACAGCCAGCAAGCATAGCTACCGGCTATCCAGGCTCACCGTCGACGGAAAGGCAGTTTGGTCCAAAAACTTGCGGGCCGGAGTCTTTTACACCGGCATCTGCGCCGCCGCGAGCGGAGAATGCCTGGCTTTTGGGATGGAGCCGGCGGTTCGCCGGCTGTCCGCGGCAGGTTTTCGCCCGGATGGAACGGAAATCGGGCCCTTTGACCTCGGGAGCGAACCGCTCGTATCTTCGTGTCTGCTTGGGCAGAACCTGGTTGCTTATCAGGCCAACGGCGATGTGCGAGTGCAGAATCTCAGCACCGGTGCGGTGCAGACCATGCCGGCAGTGCTGCAAGTGCAGGAAATCGCCTCCGGCCACACGCCACCGTACCTGAAGACCAGTCTCGAAGCGGTCGGAGGGGACCGCTGTCTGCTGATCGACCACACGTTGGGACGGCTGGTCCTCCTGAACCTTGCCGATCGGGGCGCTCAAACCTCCCGGTTGAGCGACCCCAGCGTGGAAACGGGCCTGCAACGAAGCCGCGAGTTTCTGGCTGCGGCCATGCCCGCTTCGGCCCCCGGCCAGCGACCCACTCCCGCCACCCCGGCGATTCTGGCGGCTACCGCGGGCGACGGCCGCGGAGGCGTCTTTGGCTTGGTCTCCCCGATGAACCAGCAGCGGGCCCTGGTGCTCCATTTTTCGCCGGACGGTTCCGTCCAACGCCGCTTCCGCTGCGCCCTGCCCGACCGCGCCGCGGAGAAGTTCAAAGTGCCGTTCCACATGGCGTTGGCTTCGGGTACGCTGTTGCTCGCCTTTCCGGACTCCATGGTTAGCGGGTACGTCCTCGGCTGAATTTGGCGCGAATCGCGATTCGGTCAATTTGAGGGCGCCTCAGCCGTTCATGTATGATCTGCTGCGCTCTGCGTGTACACAAGCAGGCGCCTCGGAATCCAAGGCGCGTACGGCGCACAATTAGGTCTGGGTTGCCTGAGCAATTATCTTAAACCGGCGCCTTAAGACTGCGCGCACAGGCGCATATCTCCGTTCGCTGAAAATTGCCACCGTGGAGGGCGGCAATTTCTCTGCTGCAATACCAAACAAAACAACGTATCGATCTAAGATTTTACGAGAATAGATCTAAGAGAAGTGAGGTGAATTATGAAAACGACGCATTCTTTGCACTGAGACGGGGATCTCTGTTGTTAGCGGTAGTTGCGGCTTTGCTGCTGGTTTCTGCAGGGCAAGCCGATGCGCAATGCGCCACGGTTTATCTGAACTGCAACACTTGCTGGACGGGGAGTTGTCTGCAGTGTGGGCTGAACTACATCACGGTATAGCAGGACTACGCGATCGGTTGCGAGCCATCCGCTTTTCCGTGTCTCTATTGCTACTCTGGCTGCGGCCACCACGGATATGAATACTGCCTTAGCCTGCATATCGTCGGCGTCCATCGCTGTACCCCGTCGGAGGATTGGCAGCAGGTGTATGGGCAGCTCTGCTGCAACTACTGTTATTAGCGCGTTTGTAGTTGAATTGCACCCCTTGCGTGCGACACGGAAACGGAGGCATTCTTGTACCTTGAGACAGCGGGGGGCTGCTAGGAGCGATGGTTTGTTGCCGAACTTGGCCGCGATATCCACAGCGCGCTGGCGAAGGTCCAGGAAGGCGTCGATGTGATTGTGGAGCATGATCCTGTCCCGTGGGCGTCATCAAGCTGCCGTGCGGACCAGGCCGCAGGATCAGCGAGTGCGTCGCCTGGGCGGGGGTCTGCGACGACCAACTCGGCTGGGCGCTGACGCCTGTTGCGGGCTTCCAGGGGGACTTGCACGGTGTCATCGACCTCCGCCGCGAACCGGTCTGTCCTCCGGCATGGGCTTGGTCCCGCTGAACAGGCCGGGACAAAAGGCACGGTAGCGGGACTCCCCGCGCCCGGCTGAACCGGTGCTCTCCGATTTCCGCCGCCGCGGCCTGCGCTCGCGCATCCATACTGTTATTAGCGCGATGTCACCGCCCCGGCTGGAATTCCGCAACGTCTCGAAAACGTACCTGACCAACGGCTCGCGGGTGGACGCGCTCAAGTCCCTGTCGCTGGCGGTCGAAGCCGGGTCGATCACCGCGCTGCTTGGGCGAAGCGGGTGCGGCAAGACGACGCTGCTCAACCTGGCCGGGGCCATGGATTTCCCTTCGGCGGGCGAGGTGCTGATCGACGGCCAGCCCACGTCGCGGCTGAGCGAGGCGGAACTCACCGCGCTGCGCCGCAGCCGCATCGGCTTCGTCTTCCAATTCTTTCAGCTCCTGCCGACGCTGACCGTACTCGAAAACGTGGAGCTGCCGCTGCTGCTGGCCGGCGTGCGGGCGACGCGCGCTCCGGCGCTCGAACGGCTGGACTGGGTCGGGCTGGCGGACAAAGCCGGCGCGATGCCGCACCAGCTCTCCGGCGGCCAGATGCAGCGCGTGGCCATCGCGCGCGCCCTGGTGCACAACCCGGAAATCCTGATTGCCGACGAACCCACGGGCAACCTCGACACCGCCATCGGCGCGCAGGTGCTGGAGTTGCTTTGCCGCGGCGTGCGCGAGCTCGGCGTCACGCTCTTAATGGCGACCCACAGCGCGGAGGCGGCGGCCATCGCCTCCCGGCAGGTGCACCTGCGCGACGGCAGCATTGTGGAGATCCGCCAGCCGTGACGTCCTTCGCCCGCCTGCTGCGGGTCTTCATTGTGCGCCCGCTGCGCGCGGATTGGCTGCGTACCTCCTTAACGGTTGCGGCGGTGGCGCTGGGGGTCGCGGTGGTGGTGGCGATCGACCGCGCGGGCGAATCCGCCACGGGCTCGTTCGCCTCCTCGCTTGAGACGCTGCTGGGAAAAACCGATCTGGAGATCTCCGCTCCCGGGGGCGTGCCCGAGCGGGTGCTGGGCGAGCTGGTCACGATGCCCAGGCGGGTCCGGTTTGCGCCCGTGATCGAGACGGTGGCGACGCTGCCGGGCGTTGGCGCGGTGACGCTGTACGGAATTGACGCCCTGGCCGCGGCAGCGGATGAACTCGGCCGCGAGGCTTCGGCCGAAGCGCAGGCGGCGCTGTCCCCGGCGCTCGCCCGCCGTCTCGGCGCGCGCCGTGGCGGCCATCTCACGCTCGAAGTCGAAGGTGTCCCCCAGTCCTTTCGCGTGGCGGCGGTGCTGGCCGAATCCGGGTCGCGCCGCCAGGACACCGCCGAGTTTCTGCTTGCCGACCTGGCGGACGTCGAGGCCGCCCGCGGGCGGTACGGCTTGCTGGACCGCATCGAAGTGTTCCTGGGTCCGGGAGAATCCCTTGACGAAGTGGAGCGCGACCTGCGCGCCCGCCTGCCGGAGACCTTCGCCATCGACCGCCCTGGCGCGCGCAGCGCGGAGAACCAGCGCATGCTGCGCGCCTTCCGGTGGAATCTGCGCGTGCTGAGCTACATCTCGCTGGTCGTGGGTGCATTTCTCATCTACAACACCATCTCGATTTCAGTGGTTCGCCGCCGCGCCGAGATCGGGGTGCTGCGCGCGCTGGGCGTTTCGCGCGGGCGCGTGCTGGCGCTCTTTCTGGGCGAAGCGGCGGGGCTGGGCGCACTGGGTTCGCTGGCGGGCGTTTTCCTGGGCCGCGTGCTGGCGGAAGGCGCGGTCGGGATGATCGCGCAGACCGTCGATGCGCTGTACTCGAGCAGCCGCCCCTCGCCGGTCGAGTTGACGTGGGAAGCGGCGGCGCTGGGATTTTGCGCGGGCCTTGTCGTAGCGCTCGTGTCGGCGTGGATGCCGGCGCGGGAAGCCATGCAGATCACCCCGGCTTCGGCGATGAGCCGCGGCGGCTACGAATCGGAAGCGCGCCTGCGGTGGCCGCGCCGGCTGGCCGCGGCGTTCCTGCTGGCCGGGGCGGCGCTGCTGGCCGCTTTTGCCGAACCCGTGGACGGGCGGCCGGTTTGGGGCTACGTCTCGACGTTTCTGGCCATCGGCGCGGCGGCGCTGGCCGCCCCCGCCATCGTGCTGGCCGTGCACGCGGCCACCCGCCGCGCCGTGCGGGCGGCGCTGGGCGTCGAAGGATTGCTCGCCAGCCGCGGGCTGGTGGCGTCCTTGCCCCGCACTTCCGTGGTCGTGGGCGCGCTGGGCACCGCCGTCGCCATGATGGCCAGCGTGGCGATCATGGTGGGCAGTTTCCGGGAAACCGTGCTGGTGTGGCTGGATCAGCAACTGCGCGCCGATCTCTACGTCCGTCCCGCGGGACGCGCCGCCGCGGGCCACTATCCGCCGCTGCCGGACGCGCTGCCGGAGCTGTTGCGCGGCATCCCGGGAGTCGCGGCGCTGGACATGTTCTCCGCTCGCGAATTCCGCTACGGCGGCCTCCGCGCCACCATGGCCGGACAGGACATGCGCGTTGTGCGCGACCATGGCCGTTTCCGGTTCCTCGCGGGGGACCGCGAAGCCATTCTTTCCTCGCTGCCGGGCGCCGACCGCGTGATCGTCAGCGAGCCCTTCGCTTACAAGCACCGCTTGACGGCGGGGGATACCGTTGAGCTGCCGCTCGGCCCGCGCCGCGTGCGGTTCACCGTGGCCGGCGTGTACTACGAATACTCGAGCGAGTTCGGCTACGTGCTGATGGATCAATCCACGTGGCGAAAATATCTGCCCGGCCGCGGCCCCACGAACCTGGCGATCTACGTGGCGCCCGGCGCGGACCGGGAGGCGGTGCGCCGCGAAGCGCAACGCCGCGCCGCGCCCTGGAAGGTTCTGATCGCCGACAACCAGACCTTGCGCGACGGCGCGGTGACGATCTTTGACCGCACCTTCGCCATCACCTATGCCCTCGAGGCGGTCGCGATCCTGGTGGCGATGCTCGGCGCGGCCAATTCGCTGCTGGCGCTGGTGCTCGACCGCCGCCGCGAAATCGGCATGCTGCGCTTCCTCGGCGCCGCTCCCGCTCAACTCCGCCGCATGATCCTGGTGGAGGCGGGCCTGGTGGGCGTGCTGGCGAACCTGGTGGGGATGGTGCTGGGGTTTGCGCTTTCGCTATTATTGATTCACGTCATCAACAAGCAGAGCTTCGGGTGGACCATTCAGTTTCACCCGCCGCTGGGGCTTCTGGCCGGCGCCGCGGCGTTGATCACCGTGGCCACGGTCGCCGCCGCGGCCTATCCGGCCCGCGTGGCCGCCCGGCTGAATCCGATCGAAGTGGTACACATGGAATAACGGTCCCGGCAAGCGTCCGTCCCAAAACAACACCCAAAATGAGCACTACCCTCCGCAACATCGCCATCATTGCGCATGTGGACCATGGCAAGACCACCCTGGTCGACGCCATGCTGAAACAAAGCGGAATTTTCCGCGCCAACGAAGAGGTGGCCGACCGCGTCATGGACTCGAACGAACTCGAGCGCGAACGCGGCATCACCATCCTGGCCAAGACCACCGGTGTCCGCTACCGCGGCGCCAAAATCAATATCGTCGACACGCCAGGCCACGCCGATTTCGGGGGCGAGGTCGAGCGCGCGCTGAAGATGGTTGACGGCGTCATGCTATTGGTGGACGCCAGCGAAGGTCCGCTGCCGCAAACCCGCTACGTGCTGATGAAGGCACTGGAAGCCCGCCTGCCTCCCATCCTGGTCATCAACAAAATCGACCGTCCCGACGCGCGCATCCAGGAAGTGCTGAACGAAGTCTACGACTTGTTCATCGATTTGGACGCGAGCGAGGACCAGCTCAACTTTCCGATTCTCTATACCAACGCCAGGGAAGGCACGGCGACTCCGGATCCGGCCGTGCCGGGCGGGAATCTGGAACCGCTGTTTGAAACGATCCTGCGGCATGTCCCGCCGCCGTCCGGAGACCCCTCCGCGCCGCTGCAACTGCTGGTCGCCAATCTGGATTACAGCGAGTACCTCGGCCGCCTGGCGATCGGCCGGGTGTTCCACGGCACTTTGCGTCTCGGCGACGAGGTATCGATCGCGAAACTGGACGGCTCGCTGCAACGCACCCGGATCACGAAGCTGTACTCATTTGAGGGTCTGCGCCGGGTGGACGAAACCCTGGCCGGCCCCGGCGACATCCTCGCCATCGCGGGAGTGGAAGGCATCACCATCGGCGAAACGGTCACCAGCGCCGACGACCCCCGCCCCCTGCCGCCCATCCAGATCGACGAGCCCACCATCGCGATGGTGTTCACCATCAACACCTCTCCGTTCGCCGGACGCGAAGGCCAGTTCGTCACCAGCCGCAATCTGCGCGACCGCCTGGAAAAGGAACTGCTCACCAACGTCTCCATCAAAGTGGAGGAAGCCGGCGGACCCGACGCGTTCAAGGTGATGGGCCGCGGCGAACTCCAACTGGCGATTCTTATCGAGATGATGCGCCGCGAGGGGTACGAACTGATGGTCGGCAAACCGGAGATCCTCACCCGGACGATCGACGGCAAGGTCCATGAGCCGGTGGAGCTGCTGGTGATTGACGTGCCCGAGCAGTTCATGGGCGTGGTGATCGAAAAGCTGGGCGGGCGCAAGGGCAAGATGGTCAAAATGGTGAACCACGGCTCCGGACGCGTGCGGCTGGAGTTCCACATTCCCTCCCGCGGGCTAATTGGCCTGCGCAGCGAACTGCTGACCGACACGCGCGGCACTGCGATCCTGAATTCGCTCTTTCACGGGTATATCGAATGGCAGGGCGACATCCCGGCCCGGCCCACGGGCGCGCTGATCGCCGACCGCGCCGGCAAGGCCACCGGTTACGCGATCTTCAATCTTCAGGAACGCGGCGAGATGTTCGTTTCTCCCGGCACGGAGGTCTACGAGGGCATGATCGTCGGCGAGAACGCCCGCGACGCGGACCTGAACGTCAACATCGTCAAGGAGAAAAAGCTGACGAATATGCGCGCCTCGACCGCGGACGAGGCGATCCGCCTGGTGCCGCCGCGCCTGCTGAACCTCGAGCAGGCCATCGAGTTCATCGCCGAAGACGAGTTCGTTGAAGTGACGCCGAAGTCGATCCGGCTGCGGAAGAAAATCCTGCGCGCAAACCAGCGTTGATCGGCGCGGCTTCCCTGCCCGCCCACACGCGGCGACCCTGGCGCCGGCTCGGCAATTCAGGTTCGCCCTTGTCGAGCGCCCATCTCGCCTCGTAAGGCTTCAGTCGCTGGTCGAGGGCCGGCAGTCTGATTACAAGCGGGTGCGCCGCGGCCGCGGACGCTGTCTTACCTCTGGCGCGGGCTCTCCGGCCTGCACGGGCGAGACCCGCACCGCCGGACTCTCCAACTATTCTCGCGGGCCTATCAGCCGCTCGAACTTCGAGCCGGGCCGGACCATGGTCAGCCTGCGTTCGGCGCCGGTCGAGACGCAGCCTACCTCGACTCCGGTTGCCCGCTCGATGAACTCCAGGTACGCGCGCGCCTCGGCAGGCAGTTGGTCGTAAGAGGAAACGCCTGCCGTGGGCTGCTTCCAGCCGGGAAGTTGGACGAAGACAGGTTCCACCTGGGCCAGTTCGCGCACCGTGGCGGGCATTTCCTCCCGCGTCGCGCCGCCGGCGCGGTAGGCGACGCACACCGGAATCGACTCGAGCCCATCGAGCACGTCCAGCTTGGTGATCACCATGCTGTCGAAGCCGTTCACCATGGCGGTGTAACGCAGCAGGGGCGCATCGAACCAGCCGCAGCGGCGCGGCCGTCCGGTGACCGAGCCAAATTCCCCGCCCACGTTCCGGATGCGGTCGCCGAGCGGACCAAATTCCTCGGTGGGAAAGGGCCCGGAACCGACGCGGGTGATGTATGCCTTGGCGATTCCCACCACGCCATGGATGCGCGTGGGCGGCACTCCCACGCCCGTACAAACTCCCCCGGCGGCCGAACTGGAGGACGTCACAAATGGATACGTGCCGTGGTCCACGTCCAGCATCGTGCCCTGCGCGCCTTCGAAAAGCACCCGCTTGCCGTCCCGGAGCGCCCGGTTGACCAGCGCCGCGGTGTCACAGACCATGGGACGCAGCCGTTCCGCGTAAGCGGAGTACTCGGCCAGGAGCGCTTCCAAGTTCAGCGTCTCCTCGAGACCAAAGGCCCGCGCCAGAGTCAGCTTGTCGTCGCACAGCACCCGCAGATAGCCCGCCAGAAACTCCCTATCCAGCAAATCGGCGATGCGGACGCCGCGCCGGCCGATCTTGTCTTCGTAGGCGGGTCCGATGCCGCGCGACGTGGTGCCGATGGAAATCCGTCCGGGGCGATCCTCGCTGAGTTTCTCGAGCAGGCGGTGGAAGGGAAAGATGATGTGCGCCCGGTTGCTGATGGCCAGCCGCTCCCGGACGGGGACGCCGCTCTGCTCGAGCGTTTCCATTTCCTGGATCAAGGCGGCGGGATCGACCACCAGTCCGTTGCCGATCACCGAGGTCTTGCCGGCATGGAGGATGCCCGACGGAATCAGTTTCAGAATGAACTTCCGGTCTCCGACCAGCACGGTATGGCCGGCGTTGTGGCCGCCCTGATAGCGGACGATCAGGTCGAAGCGGTCCGCGAACAGGTCCACAATCTTGCCTTTT